>Ga0209415_10009969_pt1 | contig 16237 bp, 11 predicted proteins | sample PeaSoiSIISIP2007_FD_187696 | JGI IMG/M metagenome (GOLD analysis project Ga0209415, IMG submission 187696) | Peat soil microbial communities from Weissenstadt, Germany - SII-SIP-2007 (SPAdes) (version 2) | ecosystem: Environmental > Terrestrial > Soil > Wetlands > Peat | place: Germany...
CGGTCGATCTGGTCGTTGATGATGGCGTCCTTGTCGATGAACGTGTCCGTCGACGGGATGTACGCCTCGGGCTGGTAATAATCGTAATAGCTGACGAAATACTCCACGGCGTTCTGCGGGAAGAGCTCGCGCATCTCCCCGTAGAGCTGGGCCGCCAGGGTCTTGTTCGGCGCGAGGATCAGCGCCGGGCGGCCCGATCTCTGGATCACGTTGGCGATCGTGAATGTCTTTCCAGAGCCCGTGATCCCGAGGAGCACCTGGTGGCGCTCCTTGCGCTCGAGGCCGTGGACGAGCTCCTCGATGGCCTGCGGCTGGTCGCCTTTTGGCTCGAAGTTCGTCGTCAGGTGAAACTCGGCGGGCACGGGGGATCTGGCAACTATCGCCGCGCAGCCGTCCAGGCGCAAGTCGGGGCCCCCGAGCCACCATTTCGGCCCGGGGTCAGCCCGGGGTCAGCCTGGGCTTGCCCTGGGATTCGCCCTGGGATTGGCCTGTCCGGCCCTCTCATCCTGGCTCGATACGGTCAACAACGCCCGAATTCGATCCAAAGACGATCGCGTCGAGGAGGTCGTCCCCGCCCACCAGCTGGAGCGCCGGGTGACTCTTCTTGATGACGATCTCGCCGCCGGCTCCCGCGAATCCGCACGCGGCCGCGCCGTTCACCGAGCCCTCGCGCCAGAGCTGCTCGGCCGGCGTCCCGGTCGGCGGGCGGAATGTGACGCGCGTTCGCGTCCGGAGCCTCTCGAGGGTCTCGAGCGATCGCATGTCCTCGAGCGGATCGACGAGGACGTGACTGTCGACTCCCGTGCAAAGACGCACGCCCGCCCCGCGGAGGGCGCCGATGTCGGGCAGGCCATCCCCGAGGTCGCGCTCGGTCGTCGGGCAGATGCAAACGAACGCGCGCGCCCCTCCCAGAAGCGCCGCCTCGTGAGGCAGGACGTTCGTCGCGTGGACGGCGACGAAGCGATCGCTCAGGACACCATGCTCGTACAGGAGCTCGACCGGGCGCCGTGACGTCTCGGCGAGGCACTCCTCCACCTCTCGCGGCTGCTCGGCGACGTGCATGTGCAGCGGCAACCCGCGCTTCGCGGCGTGCTCGCATAGCGGCACGAGCCACGAGGGCGGCACGGCCCGGACGGAGTGCGGCGCCACACCGATGACGACGTCCGGATCGCCGGCCCACCTCGCGCGCAGCGTCTCGACGTCGCGTATCACGTCGTCGACGTGCGGGTCGCAAAAGCGCCGCTGCGCCGGTTCCGCAGGACGCCCCGGTCCTGCCCGGTGGTATGCGACGCGCAGGAGCGCGATCCGCAACCCGGCCTCTCTCGCCGCCTCGACGACGGCGTCGGCCATGATCGTACGGTCGTCGTAGGGCGACCCGTCGGGCTGATGATGGACGTAGTGGAACTCGCCGACCGTCCGCACGCCGGCGCGTCCGAGCTCCCGGAACGCGACCAGGCTCGAGGCGTGGATCGACTCGGGCGTGAGGCTCGCCGCGAGCGCGTACATCTGCCCGCGCCATGTCCAGAAGTCGTCGCGCGCCCCCTGCGAGCCGGGACGCTGGCCCCGCCCGCGCAGGGCTCGCTGGAAGGCGTGCGAGTGGGCCGTGGCCAGGGCAGGCAGGCGAAGCGTCCGGCCTCTCTTCACGAGCATGGCGACCCCCCGTGCCAGGCTCTCACTGCCGCATGTCGCGGGCGCTCGCTGGCGTCACGTAGAAGAAGGGAGGCCAGTGGCGGTACCAGGTCGCGCGCAGGACCGGCGATCCGTCGCCTGACGAGACGTCCTGGCCGATCGTGCCGACGACGCGCAGGAGCGACTTCGGCGCGACCGAGCGCGGTCCGACGTCGTCCTCGGCCTTCAGCGCGACGAGCACCGACACGATCCCGAACTCTCTGCCGCTGACCGTGACGCGGCACGAGTCGTCGTCATTCTGGTTGTCACAGAGGTTCTGGGGGGACAGCGCGCGCACGGAAAGCTTGAGGGACGCCCGTCCGCCGGGCCCCGGCGTGCGGCTCTCGACCACCCCGAAGAGCGCGACCGCGCCCTTGCGCCACTCCTCGGGCTGGCGCTGGGCCATCACGGGGTCGTACTCGCGCGCGCCCGCGACGGCGGCCTTCTCATCATCGAGCGGAGCGTACAGGCGCGCGTGGCCGTATACGCCTGCCGAATGACACGCCGCGACGAGCACGGCGACCGCGACAGGGAGACCCGGGAGGAGGTTCTTCGGATCGGCGACCACGCGGGCTCCGAGTGTACATCAGGTCTCAGGCGGCCCCTGCTCGCCGCCCCGACCCGACACGCAGCGCCAGCTCGACGCACATGAGCGCCAGCAGGACGAGGGCGACCTGCCCGCTGACGTCGACGAACGCGCGACGCTCGCCCACGCGCTCGCCGTGCGCCCCGTCGGCGAGCCGGCGAGGGCGCAGGTCGAGCTCACGCGCGCTGGGCGCCGCGACGCGAAGCTCGCTCTTGCCGTCGACGACGATCTCGTAGAGTCCGAGGATGGGCGGCGTCACGCGCGGGATGCCGTCCTCCCTGGCCTCGGCGATCGGCCCTGTCGGCCCGCGGACGTCGATGCGGCGAGCGCCGGGGAACTTCCAGATGCTCCCGACGTCGCTGCGTCGCGGCGCCGCGTGCTCGCGGGCCGTCCTCGCCCAGGCGTCGAGCAGCGCAAGGAACGCTGGCCGCAGCGGGAGGTCGCTCGCTTCGACGGAGAACGGCAATGTCACGATCCATGTCTCGCCGCGGCCGATGGCGCGGCGCCCCACGAGCGGCGCTCCATCCGTCCACTTCACGAGCGTCTCGAACGCCCCGGCGTCCTCGGGGGCGAGCAAGGCTCGGCGCGGCGCCCCGAGGTCGGAGAGTCCCGCGGCGGAGCCGAGGAGATCACCCACGGCGCTCGAAGGATCCGCCCCTACTCGGCTGGCGTCTCTCCACGCCACAGCGCGCGTGAGCGTGGGCTCGAGGGTGGCGCCGAGGGGTGCGGCCGACGCGTGAGGCCCGAGCGCGAGCATCACGAGACCGCCTCCCTCCACGTAGGCGCCGAGCGCGTGCCGCTGTTCGGGGGTCAACCCCGGCGGGTCGTCGAGCAGCACACCCACATCTCTGGCGAGATCTTCCGGGCGATCGGGCAGCGCCGGGATGGGCCGCACGTCGAGGTCGAGCTTGAGGGCGGCGAGGGCCTGCTCGACGATCGGCGCTCCACCCGTGGCGACGGCTTCGTCCGCCGAGTCCGCGACGATGGCGATCCCGCCTCGCCCGGCGTCGGAGACGACGGGCGCCACGTCGTCCTCCGCGATTGCGTCGGTCCCGGTGAGGCGGGCGCGTACCGCCTTCGCGTCGCCGGACGGGAGGATCACGGTCGACTCGGAGACGTCGAACGCCGGTCCGACGGTCGCCGGCGCCCGCCCGAGCAACGCGCCGGCCGAGTCCTCGACGACGACCTCGCGCCCCGCCGCGCCGGCCCCCGGGCCGCACGCGACGCCGACGCGCACGCGGACACCGCGCCGGTCGGCGCGCAGAACGGCGCAGTCCGTCCCGCGGGCGACGATCTCGGGCAACGCCACCCACACGGGGACGCTGCCGGACCCCCCGAGCGCGGGCCCTTCGGGCTGTCCGTCGGCGAGATCGCTCAGGACGACGACGCGCCGATCGAGCTGCGGGAGCGACGACACGAGGCCGCTGGCGAGGACGAGCGCGCCGTCGAGATCGGTCGCGCGGTCGCTGGGCGCGCTGACCTCGACGACGCCGCGCGCCGCGCCGAGGTCCGTCGTGGCGGCGAGCGCGACGCGTGCAGGCGCGCCGGCGAGGACCACGGCCACCGCGTCGCCCTCGCGCGCCGAGGAGAGGAGCTCACGGGCCCCTGCCTTGGCGCGTTCGAAGCGCGACTCCCCTCCGACGCCCGCGCGCATGCTCATCGAGTCGTCGAGCACGATCGCCATCGCGACGGAGGCGCCGCCCGACCGCTGCAACGAAAGCCGCGAGCAGCGCACGAACGGCGTCGCCCCAAGCACCGCGAGGGCCACAACGGCAGCCGCCCGGGTGGCGTAGAGAGCACGGTCCTCGAGGCGGGCGCGCCTGCGCGCCCTCGGAGGGGCCGGCTGGACGAGACCCGCGGGCGGAAACGGCCGCTCGTCGGCCCTGCGTCTGCGGAGGCGATGCGCGAGGTACGGGATGACGACGAGCAGCCCGACCGCCAGCGCCAGCGCACTGTAAAACGTCACGCGTAGGCAGCTAGCACGGGCCGTACGTCAGCGGATGGCCTGAACGACGGCGCGCACGATCTCGACGGGATCGTCCGTCGTCCGCGCACGGATGAACCGTCCGCCTCGACGGACGACGGCGTCTTGCCAGGTGCCCGTGAGCTTCGCGAGGGCCTCGATGTAGCCATCCCGCGTGGAGTCCGCGTCCGTCTCGACGACGGTGCCGCCCTCGAGGGAGCGCAGGCGGACCGTGCCTGAGAATGGGAAGTCGACCTCGGCAGGATCGAGCACCTGCACCACGACGAGCACGCGACCCGTCGCCGCGATCGCCGCGACGCGATCGGCGGCGTCGTCCGGGAGATCGAGCAAGTCGCTGAGGACCACCACGATGGCCCCTCGCTTCGACGTGCGCGCCAGGGCCTGCAGGCTCCGGTCGACCAGCGCCCGGTCGAGCTTCACGTCACCGCCCGGCCGCACGGCCTCGAGGGCCGCGACGACGCGGTCGAACTGTTCGTGACCGCTCGAGCGCGCCACCGGCAACCCGCCGTCCCCGCCCAGGAACGTGAGGCTCACGGGGTCGCCGCCGTCCAGCGCGACCCGGGAGAGCGCGGCCGCGACGAGCGAAGCAAACGCCACCTTCGCGGCGGGCGCGGCAGGTCCGCGGAACCCCATGGACGCGGTCGCGTCGACGAGGCAACAGAGCGTACGGTCGGTCTCGGTCGCGAATTGCCTGATGACGAGGCGGCCGTGCCTCAGGAGCGATCGCCGGTCGAGCCATCGCAGATCGTCGCCCGGGACGTACTCGCGGTAGCCCCCGAACTCGACGCCCGATCCGCGGCGCGCGCTGCGATGCACTCCCGCATAGATCCCTTCGGCGACCTGCCGCGCCCGCAGCCTGAGGGGGGCGATCTGCCCCCAATCGATCGCCTGCCGGATCGGAAGAAGCGGGCTCACGGACTCACGGGATCGACACGCCAGGAGGCAGCGGACCGCCGGCCTGCGTGCGGTTCGGGTCGAGCATGTCGCGTGCGAGCGTCACCTCACTCAGCTCGAGCCCCGTCCCGGCGACTACCTGCCGCAGGAGGTCGTCCCCGCCTTTCGTGTCGCCGGTGGCGCGACGGTCCATCGCGGAATAGAAGAGCGCCTCGTATTTCTGCATCGGCGTCTTCGCCCGGGCGATGAGCTCCTCGGCCTTCAGCTTGGCCTCCCCGAACCGAGCGAGCGCGCTCACCCACTGGCCGTCGTCCGGGAGAGATGCGAACACGCGGTCGGGCTCGCCGTCGGTCGGGATGCGAAGCTGACGCTCGAGCAGCCGCACCCACAGCGCGAAGTAGACGAGGTCGGCCGCGTCGAGATCGGACGAGAGCGCCCGGCGCATCCCGTCGCGCGCCGCCGCGATGTCGCCGCGGACGAACGCGCGACCGATGGCAAGCTCCACGGTTTGCGTGGCCTGACGCTTGTCCCCAGGGGCAGCCGCGTAGGCCCTCTCGAGCGCTCTCTGCGCGGGCTGCGCCGCGCCGAAGCGATCGAGGATCCTCGCGAGGACGCGCTCGGCACGCGCCCGCGCGTCCGCCTCGGGGAGGTTCCTCGACTGGACGAGGTCCTTCAGCGCGTCGGCGAGCGGCGTCCGCGCCGCAGCGACGTCGCCCTTTTCCCGGGTGACGTCCGAGATCATGAGGAGGATCTCCCCTCGCAACGCCGGATCGCGCGCGGCGTCGTGGGCCGTGAGCGCGTCGCGCAGGCGGTCGAGCGCGGCCTGCGTGTGCCCGTCGCGCCAGTCGATCCGCGCGATGGAGAGGAGAACCGCACCGGACTTCTCTTCGTCCGCCGACTTGCTCAGCAGGACCCGAGCTTCGTTGATCCGCCCTTCACGCAGCTCGATCTCGCCCATCGCCGCGCGAAGCCGCGCCGCGCTCGGGTGAACCTTGCCAATGAGATCCTTCTGCGAGGCGACGGCGAGGATCGGCTGGGCCGCGATGAACGCGCGGCGGGCGGCGTCCGGATCGCCCGCGTCCTCTTCGCTCGCGAGCGCATCGAGAGAGAGCGCGAGCGCCTCGCTCGCCACGCGGGCATCGCGGTGAGCGTGGACGGACTCGACCAGGACGCCGGGTGCCGCCTCCGCCAACCCGAGCTCCTCGAGCGCGACACCCAGCGTCAGCGCCACTTGCGGCAGGGTGGGATCGAGCCGGTAGCACTCGCCGGCGACGGCAAATGCTGCCGCGCCGAAGAGGTCGCGATCGTCGGTGAAGTCCTCCTCTTCGCGCGGCTGCTCGCGCCCCGTGAGCGGGCGAAGCTGGGCCAGCAGATCGATGCAGCGGTCGACGCTCGGCTCCTTCGCCAGCGACGCGAGCGCCACGGCGAACTGGGGCCGCGCCGATTCGAGGAGGTCGCGGGCGTGCGCCGCGTCGAGCGCCGCCAGGGCTCCCGTCGCGTTCGCGTCGCGCAGGTAGAGCGACGCGAGCACGAGCGGCCCCGTCTCCAGCGCGCGCCAGGCCTCGGCCGCCTCCTCGCGCGGCGGCTGCGTGCGAGTCTTGTTGAACCTGTTCCGGAGGGCGACGGCGCGCGCGAGCCATTCGCCGACCGCCGTGGCCGCGTCCGTGAGCGCCGCGTCGCTCGCCTCGAGCAGGCGACGCCGGACCGCGATGCGCTCGAGTGCACCCGCGCTGGCGACCGGCCCACCCGCCGACACCGCGTCGCGGATCCAGACGTCGAGCGCGGACAAGTGAGCGCGGACGTCCGCCCGCTCGGGCTCCCCAGCGAGCGGTAGCAAAAGGTCGTAGAGCGCGCGGGCGCGTCCCTCGTCCCCGCGGGTCGAGAGCTCGCGAATGGCTGCCTTGAGCGCGTCCGGCCCGCGCGGTCCGAGCAGGCGCGGAGTCTGCTCGCCCACGTGCACCAGGTACAGGCCTCCGCTCAGGGCCGAGAGCGCGCGCTCGGCCGCGCGGGACTTGAACCGCGCATCGGACCGCGCCATCTGGCGCGCCTCGACGGCGCCGAGGCGCATTGCGCGATCCGCGCTGCCACGCTGCGCGAGGAGCAAGTCGTGCACGGCAGAGGCGAACCCTTCGTCGCTCACCTCCGCGGACGCCGGTCCGACCTGCTCGGCCTGGGTCGCGGGCGGCCTCGCGTTCCCGCCCACGCCGCAGCCCGCGATCGGGAAGACCAGAAGCAGGACAGCCGCGAGCGACCGTCGAAGAAGCACGCGCGAGCTCGGGTCCGCGAGGGGCATGTCCACCGGGGAGTCTACACACGGCGGTGCGCCGGGCGAGCCGCTCGAACACTGGCCCTGGCTGGCCCTAGAACGCGAACACCAGGCCGAGGCGAACGCCGAAGAAGCCTGCCTGCGCAGGGGGACCCGCGAGCGGCACGACAACGCCCGCATACCCCTTCAGTGGGCCCGACAATCCCAGCACGTCCGGCTCGACCGCGACGGCGACGGTCCGGTCGTCCGGGGTACCCGCGAAGCCCACACTGGCCCAGCCACGGGCGGCCAGCTCGACATGGCTGCCGACGCGAAGCCCGGCCCGGACGGCCGCGACCAACTCTCCGACGTAAAGCGCGTCGAGCGACGTATCGGTGCGCATGAGATTCTCGACCTTGACGTACGGCTCGAAGCGGAACCGCGCTCCCTCGTAGGCGAGGGAGAGCTCGGGGACCATTCCCAGGCGTCCCGGGACGAAGAGCGCGTTGTCCTCGTACCCACGCACCATCGCCGCCGCGCGGGCGAGCGAGAAGCGATCGTACGACTGAGGGTTGACGGACGACGCGGGGGCGTTGGCGAGGGAGGCCGGGATCTCCTCACCCTGCGCCGTCGGCAGAACCAGGCCGATCCTCGCTTCGAGCTCGAGACGGTCACCCAGGCGCGCCCGCCACATGCCGTCGAGCTCCACGTTTTCGAGGGAGGTCGTCGAGCGGGCGGCCGACCCGGCGGGGGAGAACGTCCCCAGCGTGAACGGCACCAGCAGCCCCAGCTCCAGGTGCTCCCCCGCGCCAAAGGTGCCGCCCAGCAAGAACGACTGGACGTCCGCCGGCGTGGCGTCCGAGCGCGAGTAGTTGAGCGATTGCTCCCCTGTCGTGGGCAGGTTCTGGACGGCGAACGGGACCTTTCCCCAGCCGAACACGAGGTCCAGAGACACGGTCGCCCGTCGGTGCTCGACCCCGTCCGCGTCGCTCTCGCCCACCGGGCGTGTGTCGGCCACCCCCGCGGCGCGGGCCCCGGCCGGCTCCGTGGTTGAGGTCCGATCCTCGTCCATTCCTCCGTGCGCGCGGGCATCGATTCCGGCCGCCGTCCACGCGAGGCCGGTCGCGAGGCCGATCGCGACGCGGCACGAGGGGTCCGGGCGGTGCGATCGCTTCATCGGTGAGTGCTCCCTCGTTTTCTCCCGGGCGACGCCTGCGACTACACTTCTCCGATGACTCGCGCCCACCTGCTCGTCGTCGACGACGAGCCCTCGATCCTGACGACGCTCCAGAAGGCCCTCTCGCTCGAAGGGTACTCCGTCGACGTGGCGGGTGGTGTGAAGGTAGCCGAGGAGCGGTTGAAGAAGCGCGCATACGACCTGTGCCTCTTCGACGTGACCCTCCCCGACGGCGATGGGGTGGAGCTCCTGGAGCGGATGCGCGCGGCCAAGAGCGACACGCCCGTCATCATGATGAGCGGACACGCGACGATCGACACGGCCGTGCGCGCCGTGCGCCTCGGCGCGCTGAACTTCGTCGAGAAGCCGCTGAACACCGACGCGCTGCTCATCGCGATCGACGCTGCGCTGCGCCTCACCCGCGCAGAGGCCGAGACGCTGCAGCTGCGCCGCGCATCGGGGGCAGGCGGAGACCTCGTCGGCGAGAGCCCGGCGATGAAGAAGCTCGTCGAGCAGATCGGGCGCGCCGCCAAGAGCGCCGCGGACGTCCTCGTGACGGGCGAGCGCGGGACGGGAAAAGAGCTCGTCGCCCGCGCGCTCCACGCGCAGAGCCCCCGGGCCAAGGGGCCGCTCGAGAAGCTGAACTGCGCGGCCCTCCCGAGTGAGCTCATCGAGTCCGAGCTCTTCGGCCACGAGGCGGGCGCCTTCACCGGCGCGACCAAGCAGCGGCGCGGCAAGTTCGAGCGCGCTTCCGGGGGCACCCTCTTCCTCGACGAGGTGGGAGACATGCCGCTGCCGATGCAGGCCAAGCTCCTGCGCGTCCTCCAGGAGCGCGAGATCGAGCGGGTGGGTGGCAACGAGACCATCCGGGTCGACGTCCGCGTCATCGCCGCGACGAACCGGGATCTCGTGGCCGCCAGCGAGACCGGCGCGTTCCGTCCGGATCTCTACGACCGCATCAACGTCTTGCCGCTAGCAATCCCGCCCCTCCGGGCCCGTCGGGACGACGTCCCGCTCCTCGCGCGCCACTTCCTCGCGCTGGCCGCGCAGTCGAACGACAGGCCCAGGGTCCACCTCGTGGACGACGCGATCGAGGCCCTCGCGCGGTACGCGTGGCCCGGGAACGCGCGCGAGCTCAGGAACGTCATCGAGCGGCTCGTCATCCTGACGCCGGACGACGCCATCGACGCCGCAGACGTCGCCACCTGCCTTCCCGGCGGGGTCGTGGCGAAGACCGCCGGCCTCTACCGGCCGGGCGTCCCGTTCCGGGTCCTCGTCGAGGAAGCGGAGCGCGTCGTCCTCGAAGAGGCGCTGGCGCACCACAACGGCCAGATGGCGCGCACGGCGCGCGCGCTGGATCTCGAGCGCAGCCACCTCTACAAGAAGGCCCGGGCGCTCGGCCTGCGAGGCGACAAGCCGGAAGGCGATGAGGACTGATTTCCCCTCTCCCCGGCATCGCCGCTAGCAAGACTATGATGCCGCGGATGGCGGCCGACCCGCCGTCGGTACCTCGTGCCCCGGACCATGGCAGACCCACCGTCGGTACCTCGTGCCCCGGACCACGGCAGACCCACCGTCGGTACCTCGTGCCGCGGACGGCGGCAGAGCCGCCGTCGGTACCGCGAGCGTCAGCGAGCGGTGAGAGCCGACATCGGGGCAACGCCTCGCCCGCAACGGTCGACGGGGCGGCATGCGAACCTACCCACCGCGCGCCTACCTCTTGACCTTTCGGACATATGGGACGTGGCTTCACGGCGATTCTCGCGGCTCGCAACATCATCGCCACACCGCCTACCTCACTCCGATCATCAAGCCGAGCGCACGATGGCAGGCGGCCGAGCGCGAACGAATGCGCGGGCCTGCGGTGCGGCTGGACGGAGGCGCGCGCCAGTGCGTGGAGCGGGTGGTCGTCGAGGTGTGCGACCACAATTTCTGGGTGCTGCAGGCCGTCTGCGCACGAACCAATCATGTCCACGTGGTCGTGACGGCCCCGGCGGACCCCGAGTGTCTGCTGCGCAGTCTGAAGGCATGGTGCACGAGACGCCTGGTGGAGCTCGGCAGCTTCGAGCGAGGCTCACCGGTGTGGTCGAGGCACGGAAGCACGGTCTATCTGTGGACCGAAGAGTCGCGCGAGCGCGCCATCTGGTACGTCGAGCATGACTAGGACGTGCGGCCTCGCCCGGTCACCGCTCGCTGACGCTCGCGGTACTGACGGCGGCTCCGCCGCCGTCGGCGGCACCAATGCCGATGGGGCCGGGGGTGAGACTTGCGAATGCCGATGGGGCCGGGGGTGAGACTTGCGAACGCCGATGGGGGCCGGGGGTGAGCTCTGAGGGCTCCCCCCCTCGTGCCCCTTCCCGGGTGGGGTGCTCGAGGAGGAGCGGCCGCCGCTCCCCTCGACGTGACGCACGTGACCAGCGGGCCGCAGCAGAGCCGAGCGAGCGCAGCGAGTCGAGGCGGAGCGAGGCTCAGGGTGATCCGGGTGACTAGTTAACAAAGATAAGCCATCATGGTCGAGCTCGAATGAAGCCGATGGACTCGATCCGCTTCTACGCCGCGACCGACGTCGGCAAGGTCCGGGACCACAACGAGGACAACTTCCTCGTCGACAAGAAGCTGGGTCTCTTCATCGTAGCCGACGGGATGGGCGGTCACGCGGCGGGCGAGGTCGCGAGCGCGATGGCCGTGCGCACCGTGCACGAGGAGGTCAAGCGCGAAAAGGAGCTACTCGACGACTACGTCTCGGGAGCGACGGGCGCGAACAAGGTGACGGCGAAGGACGTCATCGCGCTGGTCGAGACCGCCGTCCAGCGCGCGTGCTCGAAGATCCACGAGGAAGCATCCACGGACGCGAACAAGCGCGGGATGGGGACGACGCTCAGCGCGTTGCTCATCCTCGGCCACCAGGGCTTCATCGGGCACGTCGGCGATAGCCGCATCTACCTGTCGCGCGAGGGCCACGTCCAGCAGGTCACCGAGGATCACACCGTCTACAACGAGCTCATCAAGCGCGGGAAGCTGAGCAAGGAGCAGATCGAGAAGGTCGCCCAGAAGAACGCCATCACCCGCGCCGTCGGCGTCTACGAGCGCGTCGACGTCGACACCCTCGTCATCGAGCTTTTGACGGGCGATACGCTCGTTCTCGCGAGCGACGGGCTGCACGGGTACCTCGAGTCGCCGGACGAGCTGCGCGGACCGCTGGCGCTCGAGGGCGACGCCGGGGTCAAGGCGCTCATCGAGCTCGCGAACAACCGGGGCGGCAAGGACAACATCACGGCGCTCGTCGTGAAGGTGGGCGTCGAGGGCGCGGTCGACGAAGCACGCGCCAAGCGCCTGGCCCTGAAGCGCGACGTCCTCGCGAAGATGCCGCTGTTCTCGCGGCTGACCGAGCGCGAGCTCCTGCGCGTCATGCAGGCCGTCGAGGCGCGGGAGTACAACGACGGCGAGGTCGTGATCCGCGAGGGCGACAAGGGGGACGAGCTCTTCATCGTCCTCGAGGGCAAGGTGCGCGTCTTCCGCGGAGAGCAGACGCTGACCCACCTCGGGCCGGGCGAGCACCTGGGCGAGATGGCCCTCATCCGCAGCGTCCCGAGGTCGGCGTCCGTCACGGCCGTCGGGCACGCGGAGCTCATCGCGATCCGCCGCCAGGACTTCTTCGAGATCTTGCGCAAGGAGCACGAGGTCGCCGTCAAGATGCTCTGGCAGTTCCTCGGCGTGCTGGCCGACCGCCTGGACCAGACGTCGAGCGAGCTGCACAACGCGAAGCGCGAGCTCGCGGCAGAGGACATGACCGCCGAGATCTTCCCGGAGGTCGATTCCGACACCATCCCACCGCCGCCCGCCGCTTCGGGGTGAGGATGCGAGCGGGCGTGATGATCGCCCTCGTCGTCCCGGCGGGCGTTGCCCTGGGCTCCGGCGGGTGCGGACGGCAACGCTCCACGGGCGACGGGGGGCCTCCGGCCGCCGTGACCGCACGCCCCGGGGAGTCCCAGGCGCCGCGGTCGCGGTCGATGCCGGAGGGGGCTGGCTCCTCGCACGCGTCGGCGGAGGCCCACCTCCCGTGCCGCGCCATCGCCTCGGACGGCGACGTCCGGTCCGACCCAGGCGCCGACAGCGGGACGGCGCCCCTCGAGAACCTGTCGGCAACCCCCGACGGGTGGGTCTCTCTCGGTCGGGGGGCCCGCCTCGTGGCGAAGGATCCTCGCACGACGCGCGAGACGACGTTCTTGGGGCCTGGCCGCGCCCGAGCCTGCGTCGGTCGGGCGGAGGAGTCATGGATCGTCGGGGGGAGCTTCGAGAGCGTGCTCGGCGCCGGGGAGAGCCCGGGCGCCGAGGAATGGCTGGTCACCCCGCACGCGGTCGTGCGCTACGCCGCCGCGCGTCTGCACGTCGACGCAACCCCGACGGAGACGCGCATCAGCCTCGGCGAGGGGGTCGCCTTCCTCTGGCCACCGGTGGCGGGGGCGATCACCGAGGGCTGGCAGCGCCTGACCGCAGGCGGAGAGGCCGGCCCGCCGGCTGTCGTAATCGGGGGGCCGCCTCGCAATCCGGACGCCACGGTCGACCGGTGCGCTTCCCTTGCAGAGCGCTCCCGCGCCCTGGCGAAGGCGCTCCTCGCGCCCCCGGATGGCGGATCCGGCGACCGCAACGTCATCGCCGAGCAGGTGACCGCGCGGCGGCTGGCACGGGCTTCGTGCGCGATTGCCGCCCTCGTCGTGGACACACTCCCCGCCGGCGACCCGCGACGCAAGGAAGACCTCCTGGCCAGACTTCGCGCAGCCGACATGGCCTGGCGCTCGTTCCCGCTCGGCGGATAGCCTCCGCGAGCCCTCTCCGGAAAAGGCCCCGGCGACGGCGTTCCGCGGCGGGTCCATCCGCGACCGTTGTTGACATGCTTCACGCCCCCCCGTTAGCGTCGCTCAGAGGCGCATGACTCGTCGGCTGGGCATTGTTGCATGCATCAGCGTGCTCTTGCTGCTGGACGTCGCGCGAACCGCACGCGCGGACGAGCCGATCGGGGCGCGCGAGCCCCGTCTCATGAGCGAGACGGCGGAGATCACGACAGTCGCCGACGCATTCGACGGCGAGGACCCGTTCGACCTGAACCTCGTCATCGGCTTCAACCAGTCGTGGAAGAAGGCGAAAATACGGCGGGAGACGCAGATCTTCCAGCCCGGGCTCGCCACGGGGGGCTTCATCCCGGCGACGGAGAACATCGCCACCTACACCTCGGCGGAGTCCTCGCTCCTCGTCGGCGCCGACGTCGGCATCTACCACGACCTCGCGCTCATCCTCCGCGTCCCGGTCATCCTGAGCTGGTCGCAGTCGCTCGGGGATCTCAACGGGTCCCAGGCCGTAGCGCCTTTCCTCCTCGCCGACCCGTCGGGGGGACAGCTCTTCTCGGTCCCCTTCACGAGCCCGACCCGGAGCGGGATCGACTACATCGCGGCGGGGCTCGATTGGGCCATCTACAACCAGCAGCGCGACGACACGAAGCCGACGTGGGTCATCGGCATCGAGGGGCGCCTGGGCGTGGGCACGCCGCTGCATGCTTGCAACGCGAGCCCGGCCCAGGGCGTCGCACAGTGTCCCGACCCCGTCACGGGCCAGAACCGCGACCCGGGGATCAGCCGGGGCATGGATACGATCATCGGCAAGTCAATCTGGTCGCGCCGTTTCGGCTACGTCGAGCCGTACAGCGGCTTCTGGGTCCAGGCGGAGTTTCCGCAGGCCGGCAGCGACTTCGGCAAGTGGAACCCGCAGCAAAACCTCGAGCGCACGCCCCCGCTCCTCGGCTCCTTCGCGCTGGGCCTCGAGGTCATTCCGTACGAACGCCGCGACGAGTTCCAGCGCCTGAGCGCGGACTTCCGCTTCCTCGGCACGTACCACTCCCCGGGGCGCGACTACTCGGAGCTCTTCGACGCGCTCGGCTCGTCCCAGGCTGCGTCGCTGCGGACGCCGAACCCCGGCGGCTACATGGCCGGGCCGAACGGAACGAGCGTCGTGAACCCCAGCCTCGAGAAGGTCTATTTCACCGGGATCACGGAGGAGCAGGCGTACGGCAGCTTCAAGGTGTCCGCCGCGGCGACGTGGCAAGCAGGGGAGTACATCAAGTTCACCGTGGGAAGCGCCGTGGGCTATGCGCAGCCGCACCTCGTGACGGCAGCCGACACGTGCAACCCGAACATCACCGCGACCGCCGACCAGGCGGGGCCGTGCAAGGATCCCCTGAGCTCCGCGGTCCAGGGCGTCCCCAACCCGGACCATCGCGACATCATCGACCTCCCCGGTCATCGCTTCTCCGTGGACGACACGACGACCATCGACCTGTGGGTCATGGGAATCGTGATGTTCTGAGTTATTTTCGAGTGGTCTCGTGACTGCTCGAACGATCCTGCTCGCCGCCTCGGTGCTCGTCGCCACTCTGGCCTTCGCGGACGTCGCAGGGGCGGACGGGAAGGTCCCCGTCGTCATCTGGCCCACGCTCGAGCCGGCAGGGGACGGCCCGAGCTCCGCCCCTCTGCACAAGCCGCAGCCGGCGCCCGACAGGAACCTGTTCGACCACGCGCAGGAGCTGGACGCGACGCTGCGGGACGCCGTCCAGGATCTCGGCTTCACGCTGTACGTGGCGGACGCGGGCCCTGCACCGGGGCGAACGCGCGACGAGGACCTCGTGAGCCGGGCAGCGCGGTCGGCGACGGGCGACGAGACGGAGGGAGGCACGTGGGTGGTGAGCCCGCGAATCGAGTCCGCGGGCAGCAGCGCCTACGTCGTCCGCGTCGTCGCCGTCGCGCCGAGAGCGCGTGAGCTGCGGGTGCGCGTCGAGACCGTGGCGGCAGACTCCGTGAGCGCCCGGGGGCTCGTGATGCTGCGCGATCTTCTGTCACCCGAGGCAGCGGCCACGGCGGCCATCGAGCAGGAGCGCGAGCAGGCCGCGAAGGGCTCCGCCCAGGGCATCACGCCGCCGCTGCGGTCCCAGGGCCGTGCGATCCTGGCGGTCAACGCAGCCCTCTTTGGCGCGTACACCGCCTACAGCCTCCAGCGCGCGAGCGGATCCAATGACCCGCGCGTACTCTATCCGCTCCTCGCGCTGGGCACGGGTATCGGCGTCGGGGCGGCGCTCCTCGTCGCAGACGAGTGGGACGTGACGAACGGAGATGCCGGGGTCCTCTCGGCGGGTGCGCTCTGGGGCACCGTGGCGGCCTCCCTCGTCGCCGTCGGGTCCAACGTCCAGCCGAACGAGAACCGCTACGGATGGAGCGTGGCGGGCGGGCTTCTCGGACTGACCCTCGCCACCGTCGCCATCACGCAGGCTCCGATGGATGACGGCGACGCGACGCTCGCCCACTCGGGTGGGGTCGTGGGCCTGCTCGCCGGCGGAGCGATCGAGTACCTGGTCCGGGGGACGACCGCGAACGTGACCCCCTACCGCGGCATGGGCATCGGGACCGCCGTCGGAACGATCGCCGCCGGCACGACCGCGACGCTCGTGACCGTGTCGCCGTCACGGGTGCTGCTCATCGACGTGGGGCTGGGCGGCGGAGCGCTGATAGGCGCCGCGACGGCGAGCCCGCTCATCACGGCTGGCTTCCCAAATGCGTCGGCGAGTCACACGCGAGGCTGGCTCTCGGCGACGATCGGCGGGAGCGTCCTCGGCGGCGCCACCGCATGGTGGCTGACGCG
>Ga0209415_10009970_pt1 | contig 16235 bp, 14 predicted proteins | sample PeaSoiSIISIP2007_FD_187696 | JGI IMG/M metagenome (GOLD analysis project Ga0209415, IMG submission 187696) | Peat soil microbial communities from Weissenstadt, Germany - SII-SIP-2007 (SPAdes) (version 2) | ecosystem: Environmental > Terrestrial > Soil > Wetlands > Peat | place: Germany...
GCACGCGGATGTGAATATTCGACACGATATTGACGGCGCAGCGGCGGCCGATCATCGTTGCCGGCATGTCCATTGCGTCGTTTTCGAATCCTCCGTCGGACCGCGACCCGGACTTTGTGGCGCGCGCCAGCAGTTCCGTCACCGTCCTGACGCTCGAAGAGCTCGCACGCCGGATGCAGTCGCTGCAGCCGCCGGCGGCCTATCGACTCAGCCTGGACAGTGGACTCGAGTACCAGAATGTGCGGCGGGCCATCGAACGTCCGCTGACGGTCCGGCTCGATACCTGGCTCAAGCTATCGCGTAGCCTTCGCATCCGTATGGTTGCGGCCGCGTGCGCCGAGGATGTGATCTGGCCCGGCGAGCAAACGCTGCTCGTCGCCTTTGGCACCGATGCCGCCGCCCTGGTCGCTCCCGCGAGCACGACCAGCCTGCGCAGCTGCAGGATCCAGCGTGGATGGAGCCGGCGGGAACTGGCCCGGCGGGCCGGCGTTTCCGTGGACGCAGTGGGTTCGGTCGAGAACGGTCGCGGGCTGATGTGCAAGCTCGTGCGCATTTGTGAAGCGTTCGGTCTGCAACTGTTGCTTGCGCTGCCACCCTGGCATGCATCGCTCGAGGCTCTTTGGACAGAACGAGCCGCTCGCTGCCTGCAGCACCCTGCGCAGTACCCCGCGTCGCGGCCGACCCGCCGCTAGCCGATCATCGCAACTCCCGGGCGCTACAGTAGTGCCAGCATGGCGTCCGCGGCCGCAAGGGCGCGCAGCAGCGACCTGTTGATGGCGTCGGCCGGCAGCTGCAGCGGCGTGCAGACGTCGCCATGGGCACGCGCGTCGCCCGACTCCAGGCTCAGCACGACGTTCAGGTACGGGACATAGGGCCCCCGCCGGTCGACGAGCGCGTCGACGATTGCCGGCGGTAGACCGACCTCGCCCAATAGGGCGGACATCGTCTGCCCGGTAATCATGTCGAGCAGGGAAAAAGCGCCGACGATGAAGCACTCGTCGCCCTCGATCTGCGGGCGACCTGCCGCAATGCACAGATTCTCCATGCAATAGCCGCGGACCAGTGTTGTAAAGATCAGCGGCGCAATGCGGCTGTCCTTGCTCGAAATCGCCAGTATCAGGACCAGCCACTTGAGCAAGCGCTGGTAGCCGATCGAGGCCACGGCTTGCCGCAGCGACGCCGTCGGCGCGCCGCGCCGGAATGCAACGCTATTGGCCAGCGTCAGGAGCATATAGGCCAGCAGCGGTTCGGCCTCGAAGACCTTCTCCAGGGACTGGATATCGGCATCGGCCTGGATCAGGCGCACCAGTTCAAATATGGCTCGCTGCGCCGGCGAGAACTCGCGCTCCTTGCTCGCGAGGCGATCACAGATCGGCCAGCCGACGAGCGCGTGCGCACCGGCGGCCAGCGCGGCGTCGGCCCGTAGCGCCGTATCCGAGTCGAGCGCCAGCACGGGAATCGATGCCCATTGCACGGCCGAGGAAGGGCCAACCAGGTACTGGAAGAACTGCAGCCGCCCACGCGTCGGCAAGGTATCCTGCACCCGCAGGGCTTGGCGCACGCCCTGCCGGCGCGATTCGAACAGGATCCGCACGCGCGTCTCGTCCTGCAGGTCGGCGGCGGGGATTTCGAGCAAAACGTTGCGTGGCGCCGACCAGCGCGCCATCGCCGCGTCCATTGCACCATCGATCGGCGCCAGCAGCACAAGGCCGTGCGGGAACGGGGTAGATTCGTCCGCGACAAACCCGCGCACCACGCTGTCGAGCAACGCGCTCAAGGGGACGGCGGGACCATCGCCACGGTCGCGCAGCTCCAGGCGTACCCCGGTCGGCCGCCGGTCGCGGCCTACCAACACCTGCCAGTGCAAGGCAAGCGAGTCCAGCGCTATCGGGTCCGGCGTCGCATCCTCGTCGGGCAGGCCGTCCGCTGGGCCGGGTGGAAGATCGAACAAATTATGCTCCGCAGGCCAAATCGCCGAAACACGAGCTCGCTCGGCGACCAGCACGACAACCCACAGGATTTGCTAGGTTCGACACGCCCCGCATGGCCGCTTGCCCTGTCGCGAATCCTGACCATGGGATTGGCATTGGCTGCGGTTCGCTTCGCGCAATCAGCGCGCGGGTGCTTGTCTTGGCAGGTACACAAGCCTGTGGGATGCCGCACTCGAGATTTCCACAGCTTACGCAGCGGCCGGCTCCCGGGTGGCCCGAGAAGCGGGGTCTCCGCCGGTCAGTTGTGGCGATGTGGCGTGCGAGAATCGCCCCCTTTGCTGGCTCTTCCTGCCAATGCCGCTGTTTGCCGCGACCATTGCACTGTCCGCGCTGCTCCTGTTTCTGGTCCAGCCGATCATTGCCAAGCAGATCCTGCCTTGGTTCGGTGGCAGCGCCGGCGTTTGGTCGGTCTGCATGGTCTTTTTCCAGTCCACGCTGCTCGCCGGCTACGCGTACGCACATCTGCTCGTCCGCAAACTGCGTCCGCCGCAGCAATTCCGGCTTCATGTAGCGCTGCTGGCAGCCAGCCTGCTACTGCTGCCCATCACCCCCAGCGCTGCCCTCAAACCGGTCGGTGGGCACGATGCGCCAGCGGCGATCCTGCTGCTGCTGCTTGCGACGATCGGCCTGCCGTACTTCCTGTTGTCTTCGACCGGGCCCCTGCTTCAGGCGTGGATCGCGCATCGCTTCGCGGCGCGCACGGTGTACCGCATGTTTGCCCTGTCGAACCTGGGTTCCCTGCTCGGGCTGGTCGCCTTCCCCTTTGTGGTCGAACCGCTACTTGACTCGCGTGGACAGGCCATCGCCTGGAGCATTGCTTACCTGCTGTTCGTCGCAGGCGGTATCTGGGCAGCCTGGCAATGCCGGCATGGCACTGGGCGCGAAGACCGGGACACGGTGGCAGGCTCTAGCCCGGTGTCGGCGCCCGGCGAGGATCGGGGTTCGCAGGGCGCCGCATCCGCCTGGCTCGGGCTCTCGGCCCTGGGCGTAGTACTGCTGCTCTCGACCACCAACCAGCTGCTGCAGAACGTGGCCTCCGTGCCGTTTCTCTGGGTATTGCCACTCGCGCTGTACCTCTTCAGCTTCGTGGTGGTGTTCGAGGGACGCCGCGGCCGCGGCTGGTACAGCCCACGCTGGGGCGTACCGGCAGCCTTGCTTGCGGCCCTGCTCATGGCGGCGGGATTATCGGTCTCCAATGGCGTGCTCGACGTCAGCTTGGCGGTGCCCGTGTACTGCCTGGGACTTTTCGTCACCTGCGTCTTTTGCCATGGGGAATTGGCCGCGCGCAAGCCGGCGCATGCCGAGCTGACTCGCTTCTACCTGATGATCTCGATCGGGGGCGCTCTGGGCGGAGTCTTTGTCGGACTGATCGCGCCACGCATCTTCCATTCCCTCTACGAACTGCCGCTAGCACTGGTTTTTGTCGCAGTAGCGGGCTTGCTCTGCGTGCTGCGGGCTACCGGGCTGTCGCGGCGCTGGTGGCTGGCGCTCGCGCTTTCGGCATCGGTGGCCACGGCCGCCATCGCCTGGGCGGACTGGCTCTACATCCGTTTGCTGGACCATGATCTGATCGTGATGCAGCGCAACTTCTACGGCACCTTGCGCGTGCGGGAAATCGACGACAACGGGACCCGGGTACGCCGGCTCCTGCATGGGGTCATTTTGCACGGGGAACAGCCAGTCAGCGGGCCCGAGCGCAATAAGCCCGGCTCCTATTACACGCGGACCTCCGGAGTAGGTTTGGCCATTGCACGCGCACAGCAGAGCAAGCCCTCGGCAAGGCTTGGCGTGATCGGACTGGGGGTCGGCACCCTGGCGGCCTGGGGACGCAAGCACGATGTTGTGCGCTTTTATGAAATCGACCGCGACGTGGTCGTACTTGCCAACAGTTACTTCACCTATTTGCAGGCCACGCCGGCGCCCGTCGAAGTCGTACTGGGCGACGCACGCCTGTCGCTGGAGAGCGAATTGGCCCAGAGCCAACCGCAGCAATTCGACGTTCTTGCGGTCGATGCGTTCGCCAGCGATTCCATTCCCGTTCATCTCATCACGCGCGAAGCGATCGAACTCTACGAACGCCATCTGACCGATGACGGCATGATCGCGGTGCACATCTCGAACCGCTTCCTCGATCTGCAACCGGTGTTGGCCAATATCGTCGCCGCCACCGGCCTGAGCGCCCGGATGATCGACGACGAGGTATCCGAGACCGATCCCAGGGCCGACAGCAGCAAATGGGTGCTGATTGCGCGGAACCGGCACACGCTCGAGGGCGGGATCATCGGGCAACGCGGCGCGCCGTTGCGCGGGCAGGCCAAGGTCGGTGTATGGACCGATGGCTACAGCAACCTGCTACAGGTGATGAAGACTACGCCGTTGCAGGCGCTGGAGCGCCTGGTCTCTTCTTTGCGGGATGAATGAGGCGGTTGCCCCAACGCAAGCCCGGGCATCTGCGATACTTGCGCCGAACGTGCAGATCCTGCCGAGAATTGTGTGGCCGTTTCGTCGGCACGGTCGAATTTGCCAACCGGCGCATTGTCATTTGATATCTTGTAGTACCCAGCTTTCCCTGACTCCGTTTCCAACTCCCGGACCTCATGCAAAAGACCAGCTCGAAAGTCGGCTCCAAGCAAGGCAAATTCGCAGGCAAACCCTCCGGTTCGCGCGCCGGCAAGGCGCCTGCGGCCAAGGCGGCATCTGGCAAGACCACCGCGCGCAAGGCCAAGACGGCGACGCGCAGTCCCAAGATCGCGGTTCGCGATTCGCCCATACACGGTCGGGGCGTCTACGCTGCGCGGGACATACGCGCCGGCGAGCGGATCGTTGAATACACCGGTGAGATCATTTCGTGGAAGGAGGCCGATCGCCGCCCACCCTCGGACCCGGATGATCCGCATCACACCTTTTTGTTTTCGCTGGACGACGGCAAGCGCGTTATCGATGCCAACGTCGGCGGCAACGAGGCGCGCTGGATCAACCACTCCTGCGCACCGAACTGCGAGACCGAGGAGACCGACTCCGGTCGCGTCTTCATCGAGGCCATGCGCGATATCCGGCGCGGCGAGGAATTGCACTACGACTATTGCCTCATCGTCGATGAAAAAATCACCAAAAAGCTCAAGCGGCAATACCAGTGCCTGTGCGGTGCCCCGAAATGTCGCGGGACGATGTTGGCGAAAAAGAAGAAGAAGCGCTGACCCGGTCAGCTTGCAGGGCCGTCGCGCCGGCCCGCGGCAGAGCGGTGGTCGAGCGACATCGCCGCCAGGAACAAGGTGCGCACGAATTCGAGCACCATCCAGGCGAGCAAGGTTGCGCACAGCGTCCGGATGGCCGCAAATGCCAGCGACTGAAGCGAGGATATGCTGCCGCCAAGCAGCCACTCGTAGACGATTCCTGCGGCAAGTGCGAATTTGAGCATGCGACGATTCCGGTCTCCAGCCTAGGATTCGGTTTCGCGCGGCAGAACTTTACCCCCGCGCGCACTCGTCGGATAAAAAAAGTCGAACGCGTAGCGCGTGCGACGGTCAATGGACAAAAAATGCTGAAACTCGCGATCCCGAGCCGGCGGAGCCCACAGATCCAATGACGCTGCTCTGCGTGCTGGACGCCGAACTCGCCTTCGGCATGACGCCGCTGCTCGATATGGCCTCGCTCTGCGTGCAGGAGGGCGAGCGGATCGGGTTCATCGGTCGCAACGGCAGCGGCAAGTCCTCGCTGCTTGCCGCCATCACCGGGCGCCTTGCGCTCGATGGCGGCGAAATCCGCTGCCGAGACGGGCTGCGCCTGGCCCTTGTCGAGCAGGAACCGCAATTGCCGTCGGCCGCGACGCTGCGCGAGGCCCTGGCAGCGCGCAGTGGTCCTGCGGGTGCCGACCATGACGCCGAACACTGGCGCAGCGCAACGCGCCTGCAGGAATTTTTGCAGCGCTTCGATCTGGATGCAGATCTGGCCCCGGAAAAGTGCTCCGGCGGGGAGCGCAAGCGTGCGGCCCTGGCCCTGGCATTTGCGCAGCAGCCCGACGTTCTGCTGCTCGACGAACCCACCAATCACCTGGACTTGGACGGGATCGAAAAGCTCGAGACCTTGCTGATCGAGGAACAGCGTGGCCAGCGGGCGGCGATCATCATCACCCACGACCGCCGCTTTCTTGATCGCGTGGCCACGCGAATCATTGAACTCGATAGAGGCGCGTTACGCTCCTATCCGGGCAATTTCGCCGCGTACGAGGCGCGCAAGGATCTCGTTCTACAGTCCGAGGCTCTGGAGCAGCGGCGATTCGACCGATTCTGGAAACAGGAAGAGGCCTGGGTCCGCAAGGGAATCGAGGCCCGACGCACCCGCAACGAGGGTAGGCTCAGGCGTCTTGAGCGTTTGCGCACCGAACGCGATGCGCGGCGCGAGCGCCTGGGAGCGGTGGCGATGCGCATCGGATCGGCAGAGCGCTCGGGGCGTGTGGTCGCCGAACTCCAGGGCGTCAGCAAGAGCTTTGGCCAGCGCAGCATTGTCGCCGACCTGTCGTTGCGGCTGATGCGGGGCGACCGCTTGGCGCTGATCGGGGCCAACGGAGCAGGCAAGACCACGCTGATCCAAATAATCCTCGGTCGGCTCGCGCCGGACGCGGGAACCGTGCGTCACGGAACCCGGCTTGCAGTCGCTGTTTTCGATCAGCAGCGCGAGTCCCTGGACCCGGACAAGACGCTGATCGACACGATCTCGCCGGGTTCGGACTGGATCGAGATCGGCCCTTCGCGCAAGCATGTCATCGCCTACCTGGGCGATTTTCTTTTCCCGCCACAGCGCGCCGAGGCGCCGGTCCGGACGCTGTCCGGCGGCGAGCGCAACCGCCTGCTCCTGGCCCGGCTGTTTGCGCGGCCGTCGAACCTGCTGGTGCTCGATGAGCCGACCAACGATCTGGATATGGAGACACTCGAGCTGCTCGAGGCCAACCTGGCAGACTACGAAGGAACGCTGCTGCTCGTCTCTCACGACCGCAGATTTCTGGACAATCTGGCAACGCAATGCCTGGTCGCCGAAGGCTCGGGAAAGTGGAAGGAGTACGTCGGGGGCTACAGCGACTGGCTGCGCCAGCGCCCGCAGCAGCAGCCGGCGCAAATTGCGCCGGCACGCGCGCTCGAACCGGGACTCAAGCCCGGATCGAAGGCCGGGGCGCGTCCCACGGCCAAGCTCAACTTCCAGGAGCAACGCGAACTCGATTCGCTACCCGACGCTATCGAGGCCCTGGAGCAGGAACAGGCAGCCTTGCACGCACGCATGGCAGGCGCGGGATACCACCGCCAGGCTCCGGAAGCCATACGCAACGATCGCAATCGCGTCCGGGAGATCGAAACCCTGCTGGAGGAAAAACTGCAGCGCTGGGTCGAGCTGGGCGCGCGCGCCCAGCCGTGACGCTCAGATCCCCGCAAGCTCGTCGAGGATCGCCTTGGCCGATAGGATCTCCGGGAGCAGGTGCGGCATCCCCTTGCGGTCGTAGAGGACGTACATCGGCACTCCACTTCGCGCAAACCGTGCCAGTTCCCTCGTGATCATTTCGTCGCGCCGCGTCCAGTCGGCCCGCATCAGCGCAACGCCACGCTGGCGGAAGGCCTCCTCTACCCGATCATCGCGCAGCACCAAGCGCTTGTTGGCCTGGCAGGTAATGCACCACGCGGCCGTGAAATCGACAAAAACCGGGGTTCCCTGCGCCAGCGCGTCCCGCTGCAGGTCCTGTGACCAGTTCGCCCATTCGGCCCCGGCCGCAGCGGACACCGGCGGCGCCGGCGACACATGCGAGCCGGAGCGCGCCAGTGGCAAGATTGTCAGGGCAGCGGCCAGCGCCGCCGCAGCGGCGAGCCAGCGGTAGCGCGACGCTCCCCGTTGTGCCAAGCCCGTGGACCATGCAAAAAGTCCCAAGCCGACCAGTGCCAGGAGCATCCCGGCAAGCGCGTCCATGTCGATCTGCTGGCCGAGCACCCAGAGCAGCCAAACGCAGGTCAAAAACATCGGGAATGCCATCAGCTGCTTGAGGCGCTCCATCCAGGCGCCGGGGCGCGGGAGCCGCGCGAGCAAGGACGGGACCAGGGTCAGCAGAAGATATGGGGTCGCCATTCCCGCACCCAGCGCGGCGAACACGAGCAGCGCAACCGGTGCGGATTGGGTGACCGCAAATCCCAGCGCTGCGCCCATGAACGGGGCGGTGCAGGGAGAGGCCACCGCCGCGGCGAGGACACCCGTGGCAAAGCTGCCGCGCGGTCCCTCGCCCTCGAGCGCCTGGGCGGCGGCACTGTTTGCCAATCCCGAGCCAAAGCTAAATTCGAACGCCCCCAGCAGGTTGAGGCCGATAAGAAAGAAAAGGCCGATCAATGCAGCCACGAAAAGTGGTGACTGCAGCTGGAATCCCCAGCCGATCTGCGATCCGGCAGCGCGCAGCCCGATGAGCAGTCCCGCCAGCGCCAGGAAGCTCACAACGACACCGGCCGCAAACGCGAAGCCATGGGCGCGCAAGCGCGCGTGGGCATCGCCGCGGTGCCGGACCAGGCCGATGAGCTTGAGCGAAAGCACGGGAAAAACACAGGGCATGAGGTTCAGGATCAGCCCACCCAGGAAGGCACCGGCCAGCGCAAAAAAGACCGAAAACCCGCCCAAAGATGGTGCAGCCACGGGCAAGGACGGCGCCGCTTGCGCGACCGTATCCACACCTGCGGCCGGCGTTGCGCCGGACGCGGGCGCGGCCAGAACCTTGGTCCCCGGCAGGCCGGCTGCCTTGCTGGCAATGGCCGGGGCCATCGTTGCATGCGACAAGGGCAGATCGATCTCGGCCACCCAGCCCCGACCGCTGCTGCCCGGGCCTCCGTCGGCGACGAGCACGCCCCGCAATGCCCGGAAATCCGCCTCCGGCGGGCTTGCCGCCCGAAGCTCTAGGCTGACGCGGCGCCCACGGACCGAAAGCACCTGTTCGGCCGCGGCCACGATCCGGTCTGCTTCCATCGGGAAGAATTCCAGTGCCTGCGGCGTTGCGTATGGACCGGAGAATTCGAGCCGCACGCGCGAACCATCGATGCTTGCCCGCGCATCCTCCAACGAAACGGGCGCCGGCACTCGACGGCGCGCGGCGGCAAAAGCATCCGCCTCGACCGTCGGGCGCAGCTCGGCCGCGGCCCGCACCGGCAGCTGCAAGGAAAGGTTCGCGCCCCCGGGAATGCAAACGTCATTGCAGACCAGCCAATCCGCACGCACCGCGAAGCGCGCTGTTGCCCCTATGCGCGCCGAGGCCGGCACCTGGACGGCAACCGGCAACAGCACCTCGCCCTCGTACCCGTAGTTGGCAAGGCTGCCCACGCGCAGGAGCTCGGGCGCGGGCCACTCGGTCGGGCCGGCGCTGTAGCCGGGCTCCAGGCTCCAGTCCAGCCGGGTCGGAAGCCCGGCGTCCCCGGGCATGAGCCAGTAGGTGTGCCAGTGCGGCGCGTGGCGCAGGCGCAATCCCAGCAAGACCACGCCTCCGGGCGCAGCCCCGTCCTGCTCTGCAACCAGTTCGGCGCGAACAAAATCGGCAGTCGGATCCAATGCCCGGGCCGGCCGCCATTGCATGCCAAGCGCCAACGCAAGCGCTAGCAGGCCTACGGCGTGGAGCCCGGAGGTGACCGACCTACCCGGTGAGGATCGCATCTTTTATGTGCCAATGACCATATTTTCCAGGAGTTCCGATACAGGCGAGCTCACTGTCGAGCTAGAGCCCCAATGGGGATCCCGGCGATCCTTTCCCCGCTCCGAAAGGGGTGCAATGCACGCCCGGTATTTGACCGTCCCGGCACCGTCGAGTTTCGCACGCCGGGGCGGTGCCGGGTAGCAGCCGATCGGCGGATCGGCGGGGAGGGAAGCCGCTAACGGGCTGCGCCGTGCGACAGTAGACTTGCGGTTTCGGCGGGTCGAGCCGCTTCGGGAGATTTAGGTTGCGCATACTGGTCGTGGAGGATGACCCGGCCCTGGGACCAGCGGTTGCGCATGGTCTGGGACTCGAAGGATTTGCCGTTGACCTGCGCGCGGACGGGGACGGCGCGAACGCGGCCCTGGTGGCGCAAAAATACGACGCGATCGTGCTCGATCTGGGACTCCCGGGGATTTCAGGCGAAGACCTGCTGCGCGGCTGGCGCAAGCGCTCCGACTACACGCCGGTTCTGATTCTCACCGCGCGCGGCCTGGTATTGGACCGCGTCCGCTTGCTCAACCTAGGTGCGGACGATTATCTGGTCAAGCCCTTCGACCTGCTGGAACTCAGTGCGCGCCTGCGCGCGCTCAGCCGCCGCAACGGCGGCAGGGATGACGTACTTCTCGAATGCGGGTCCTTGCTGCTGTCACGCAACGAGCACGTCGCGCTGTGGAACGGAACCCGCGTCGAGCTGACCAAACGCGAGTACCGCGTTCTCGAAACGCTGCTGCGCAACCGCGACCGGGTACTTAGCCGAAAGCAGCTCGAGGAAGCGCTGTATGGCTGGGAGGAGGAGGTCGAAAGCAACGCTGTCGAAGTACACGTGCACAATCTGCGCCGCAAGCTCTCACGGGCTCTGATCGAAACCGTGCGCGGGGCCGGCTACCGCCTGGGCCAGAATGCCGAATCCGCCTGATCCGAGTATGGTCAGGCCGTGGTCGCTGCGCCGACACCTTTTGCTGCTCACTTCGACGGTCACGGCAACGGCATGGTTGGTCGGCGGCACGGCGATGTTCATCGTCGCACAGCACGTCAGCGATAACCTCTTCGATCAGCGGCTTCGGGATATCGCCAGCACGCTGCTGACGTTTGCCGATCACGAAATCAGCGAACTGCAGGCCGCTGGCGGCGACGTCGTCCACATCGAAGGTGCGACGACCTTGGGCGCGCGCTACCACTACCAGATCTGGTCCAACCGCGGCGAGTTGCTTCTGGTCAGCGTCCAGACTACGCGCGTGCCATTTGCTCCCTTCAATGAGCCTGGCTTCTCCACGCGGTACATTGCCGGCATGCCGATGCGCGTGATCGTACTGCCGTCCGATGACGGTACGAAGCAGCTCGAGGTCGCCGAGCCGCTGGCGGCGCGCTCGGCCGAATTCGACCCGGGTTTGGCCTACCTCGCGATACCACTGGCGTTGTCGCTGGCTGTACTCGTCGGCCTGAGCACTTGGCTGGTGCGGCGCGCCACCCGGGCGCTGGGCGAATCGGCGGGGCAGGTGACGCAGCGCTCGCCCGACGACCTCCGGCCGCTGGCAGTGGCGTACCCGCCTGCAGAACTCACGCCGATCATCGCCGCCGTCAACTCCCTGTTTGCCCGCATTGAAAACGCGCTCGCAGCCGAGCGTCGTTTTACGTCGGCGGCGGCGCATGAGCTGCGCACGCCCTTGGCCGCCATCAAGATCCAGGCGCAGCTGGCGCTGCTCACGCCAGCAGAGGAGGAGCGGCGCCAGGCGCTGGAGCGCCTCGTGCTGTCGATCGACGGGGCGGCGCATATGGTCGATCAACTGCTGACGATGTCGCGCATTGATGGTCTGATCGCGCTGCGCGCCCAGGCGACACCACTGCAGCTCGACTCGATTGCCGCGCACGTCATCGACGAAATGCGCCCGCTCGCGGTGCGACGCAAACAGCTCATCGTCGAAGATCTCGCGGCCGCCGATATCGACGGCCTGGAGTTTGGGGTCGCAAGTATGCTGCGCAATCTGATCGATAACGCGGCGCGCTACGGACCGGAAGGCGGCGCGATTCGCGTGCGCACGGGATCGGAAGGCGGCCGCTGCTTTGCCAGCGTAGAAGACGCTGGACCGGGAATCGCTCCGGAACAGCGCAAGCGGGTATTCGAGCGCTTTTACCGCACGCCCAACAATTTGTCGGCGGTCGGCTGCGGAATCGGCCTATCCATCGTCCAGACGGTCGTCGAAATACATCGGGCGAACATCGAGCTCGATCGTTCGGAACTGGGTGGCCTGCGCGTTACGGTCCGCTTCCCCTGCGCGAACGCTGTTCCCGTTCCCGGGACGCCTGCCTCATCGGCCGCATCGCCCGTCCTCGCGAGCTAATCCGGCCGGCGTAGCGCGCCGTAGTCCGAAGCCACACCCGCTGCGCCACCCGTCCGACCAAAGCGGCCGCTGGTCTCCAACAATTTTATAAGTGCGAATTCCCGGAGAATGATGTCGCCGAAGCAGGTCGCAGCCCCGACACTGTTGACTTGGCCAATAGGCCTACGGAACCGGCGGACGCGCCGGATGATTGTCAACTGCGCACTCGAGAACGATTCCGCAAAATGCCAACTACTTCCGTCGCCTGCCCCTTTCGGAATCGCAACACGGCGCGCGCTCCGCACAACGGATTTACGCTGATCGAAATCTTGGTTGCCATCACGATCCTGGGAATTTTGGCAGCCATCGTCATCCCCTCGTATAGCAACTACGTCCTGCGCGGACACCTGGTGAACGCCACCAACGGCCTGAGCTCGGCCGCGGCACAGATGGAGCAGTTCTTCCAGGATTACCGCTCCTACGCGCAGGTGGGCGCCAGTCCGAATCCGCCGTGCTTGACAGCCGCAATGGTGGGCGATTTCCAGATTGTCTGTCTCGCAGCGCCCAGCGCGTCAGCGTATTTGATCACCGCCACCGGCCAAGCCGGCACGGTCAGCAGCGGCTTTGTGTACACGCTCGACAACTTCGGGAACCAGACTTCGGTCGCTGGCCCGACATGGAACGGCTTTGCGTGCCCCGCGAGCTGGATCCTGAAGCCCCAGACATGCTGATGAATCGATATGCCGCGCGCCCGCGCGGCTTCACCCTGGTGGAGCTGGTCGTCACGATGGCCGTGCTCGCCCTGCTCGCGATTGTCGCGGCGCCGAGCCTAGGGTCGTGGATGGCCAACTCGCGCGTCCGTACGGCCGCGGACTATATTCAGGACGGCCTGCGCCTGGCGCAGACCGAGGCCGTCAAGCAAAACCAGGAGGTTGCGTTCGTCCTGTCCAACGTCCCGGCAAATTCGGCCACGATGCCGCCGCCGGCCGCGGGAGCCACGGTAAGCGTCAGCTACTGGTACGCCGCCACCGTGGCCTGGACGCAGACCGCGATCGCCGGCTACAGCAGCGCGCAGACCCTGGTAGCCGCGGGAGCGACCAGCTCGGACGCGACCCAGGCCATCATTACCGGGCCGCCCGTCATATGCTTTTCTCCCTACGGCCGTCTGACAGCAACCATCACGAACACTTCGGGTGCCGGGATAACCACCTGCGGACCCGGGACTAGCGTCACGTATGTGGTCCAGCCCAACATAGCCTCAGCGACGGCTCATCCCCTGAACGTCCAGCTGTCCGCCAACGGCCAGGTGCGCATGTGCGATCCGGCCAAATCGATCAATGTTTATCCCGATGGCTGCTGAAACCATGAGACACGTACACCGCCACGGCTGCCGGCAAAGTGCCGGGGGCCGACGCAAGCAGGACGGCATGACGCTGATCGAGGTGATGGTCAGCATCGTGCTGGTCGCCATCGGCCTCGTGGGCCTGCTGGGCCTGCTGGCCACCAGCATGCAGAACAGCGAGGACGCGCAGGACCGCAACCGCGCAGCCGTGCTCGCCAACGAGTTGACCAGTGCGATGTGGATATACGGTTCGACCAACGTTTCGGCCGGGCCGCTTGCGGCTTACTACGCCACCTGGCAGGCCACGGCAAGCGACCCCACCAACGGCAAGGGTCTGTACCAGGGAATTGCAAATGCCGTCCCCAACAACGCGACGGGGCCGGTAACGATAACGATCACCTGGTCCTCGCCTCATAAGCAGCAACCGTTGGCCTCCAATACCTACAACACCTATGGCAACGTCGTCGCAGGCAGCAGCTACACAACCCAGGTCGTCTTGCCATGATCCGCGCCGCGCTGCGCCGGCACAAGGCCGGCTTCACCCTGATCGAGATGATGGTCGCGCTGGTCGTCGGCATGGTCGTGATACTTTCCGTGGTGGCCGTCCAGAAGGCCTTCGAGAGCCACCGGCGCACCAGCACCGCCGGCAACGACCTGGACAACGCGGGCGCCTACGTCCTGAGCCAACTCGACGACATGCTGCGCCCGGCCGGGGCCGGATTCACCCAGGCCTTTACCCAGACCTACGGCTGCCAGCTCTACGCGGGCCAGGGCGGCACCGCCTTGCTGCCGCCCCCCGCCGGGGTCTTTCCCGCACCTTTTGACGGCGTCCTGAACGCCCTCGGCGGCCCCGTGCGCATGGCGCCCGTGCTGATCTTGAAGGGCAATACCGCCGCCGCGTGGCTCAACGGCGGTAACGGCAGCTCCGACGTGCTGATGGTGATGAGCGGTGCCGGCCAGGCAGCCAACCTGCAGACGACCTTCACCGCCCCGCCAACTACGAACAACCTGAGCATGGTAACCACGGCGGCGTTTCAACCGAACGACATGATCCTGATGATGGACGCGACCACGCCCAACGGTCCGGCCTCTTGTCTGATCGAGCAGGTGTCTGCCGGATTTGCCCCTGGCGCCGGCGTCACTGCACTGCCCCTTGCCGGAACGTACTACTCGGGTGCTGGCCTGACGGCCGCCAATTTCACCGTGGACGGCGCCGCTGTCTCCCTGGGCAATCCCGTGAATAGCAACTACCCGGTATTGCAGCTGATCGGGGTCGGGGCGGGCAATCAGCTCTGCAGCTACGACATGCTCAATTTCCAGGGCGGCGCTCCCACTCCCAACTGTCCTTCACCAATGGCCGATGCGGTGATGGAGTTGCACGCCCGTTACCTGACCACGACCGCAGGCGGCAGCGTGTACGTCGACCCCGGAACGCCGCCCTACGATCCCGTCAGCCTGACGAATGGCTCGCTTGCCGCCTCGACCAGCCTGAACAACATCAAGGCGATTCGCGTCGGGCTGATCATGAAGAGCCCGTTGTTGGAGCAGATGCAGAACATCAACGGCACCTGGACCCATGTCAGTCCGAGCACGCTCACCTTGTTCGCCGACCTGGGCCCGCTCTCTTACACCCGGACGCTGGATCCGACAACCGTGTGCACCCCGACGAGCAACGTGCTCACCAACCCCAACGGCAACATCCCCTTGCCCGCCTGCGAACTGGACTTCCGCTACCGGACCGTCGAACTCACGATCCCCCTTCGCAATCCCATGCTGTATTGAGAAAAGAATGCGAAACCTCCTTGCCACTGCCGCCGCTGCTACGGCGGCCACCAGACGGGCCCCGGTCCGCGGACGCCATGCCCAAAGCGGCGTGGTGCTGCTGTATGCAATCGTCGCGATCGTGCTGCTCATGCTCTCCGCGCTTGCGCTGGTACGCGGCATGGGCACGTCCCTCGGCATCGGCGGCAATTTCGCATTGCGCCGCGACCTGGTCAACCAGGGCGAACTCGGCGTGCTCAATGCCGAGTCGACGTTCAGCACCGGTTTGTTGGCCAATGCCCAAACGCGCTGGGCGCCGCTTGCCACGGCCAATTATTCGGAGACCACACTGCCCACCGACGCCACCGGCATCCCCTCGGTGCTGTTGAGCGACACCCAGTTCGCGAACCTCGGCATGACCGCCGCCAACGATATCCCCGGCGCAACCTACGGCGTCAGCATCCGCTACGTGATCGATCGCATGTGCACGGTCACCGGCGCACCCACCCTGACCAACTGCTCCGTCTACAACGGTAAGGGCAACACCGGCGGGACCAACTGGCTGCGACAGGCCGGCAATGCGTTCCAGGTCGTGTATCGCATCACGGTACGCGTTACCGGCCCGAAGAACACGATGACATTCCTACAAACAACGATAGGTGCATGATGATCACTCGGCCCCGCTTGCGGATTGTGTCAGCGTACCTGCGGTTTCTGGTCGGCCCGGTGCTGCTGGCCATGGCCGCAGCCGGAGCCCAAGGAGCCGTCACCAGCCTGGCCGACCAGCCGATTTTTACCCAGGCCAGCGTGCCGGGCAACGTGGCGTTAACGCTGTCCGTCGAATTCCCGACGGCAACCAGCATCGCCAACGGGATCGTGAATTATTCGTCGGCGACGACCTACTACGGCAACTTCGATCCGACCAAGTGCTACTACTACAACCAGAATACGACGAAGACCGGCCCCACCGCCGCGCCGTATAACGGATCGTATTTTCAGCCGAACGCGCTGGCGAACGCCGACCACAGCTGCGCAAATGCGTCGACGGCGTACCTTTGGAGCGGCAACTTCCTGAACTGGGCGGCGATGTCGACCATCGACCCGTTCCGCTGGGCCTTGAC
>Ga0209415_10009971_pt1 | contig 16235 bp, 10 predicted proteins | sample PeaSoiSIISIP2007_FD_187696 | JGI IMG/M metagenome (GOLD analysis project Ga0209415, IMG submission 187696) | Peat soil microbial communities from Weissenstadt, Germany - SII-SIP-2007 (SPAdes) (version 2) | ecosystem: Environmental > Terrestrial > Soil > Wetlands > Peat | place: Germany...
CTGCGGCTATAAACAGGCCACCCCTAACGGGGTTTGAGCCGACCCAATCATGCCGAAGCTCCCGACCCGGCGTGGGAGCTGAAGGGCCGCAAATAATCCGTGTAAGGAGCAGGGCAGAGCGGGGCGGCGACGGCGCTTTCGCTCCACAAACCCCGCGTTGCGTCGAAGCCAAAGCGGCGTCGCGCTTCGCTTGCCGCCGCACTCCACATCACCAGTCGGCGGCGGCATCGTTGGTCCCGATCGGAATTAAACCCATGCCTTGCGCAGGAGCCAGGCCTTCGCCATTTGGGTCAGGCCGAGGTAGCAGAGCAGCGTCAACAGCAGCAGGGGCCAATAAAGCAGCGGCAACGGGACGAAGCCCAAGGCCGCCGCGGCGGGGGAATAGGGCAGCCACGCGGCAATCTCCATGACGAGCAGGGTCATCATGGTCAGTTGCCAACTGGCGCGCGATTGAACGAACGGGATGAGGTTGGTGCGAATGACATGGATGATGAGGGTCTGAGTCATCAGCGATTCGACGAACCACCCGGTGCGGAACAAGGCGGCGGCATAACCGTCGTCGACGGACGTATTGGCGAAGCGCCCGGCCAGTTCAGGCGGGGGGGCGAGATGCAACTGGCTGCACTTGAAAACAAACCACATCATCGCAAAAGTAGTATAGTCAAAGATGGAACTGATGGGGCCGATGAGGACTATAAAGCGCGCGATTTTACCCATTTGCCACGGGCGGGGCTTGGCAATCTGTTCCCGGACGACGGTGTCGGTGGGGATGGGGACCTGGGAAAAGTCGTAGAGCAGGTTGTTGGTGAGGAGCTGGATGGGCGTCATCGGGAGGTAGGGCAGCCAGACGCTCGCCCCAACCACGCTGAACACGTTGCCGAAATTCGAGCTCGCGCCCATCCGCAGGTACTTCAGGATGTTCACGAAGACCTTCCGTCCCTCCATGACCCCTTCCTCGAGCACCATCAGGTTCTTTTCCAGCAGGATGATAGCGGCCGAGTCCTTGGCAATGTCCACGGCATTGTCCACCGAGACGCTCACATCGGCCGCCCGCAGGCCCGGCGCGTCGTTGATGCCGTCGCCCATGAACCCAACGACGTGGCCTTTGCGCTGGAGCGCGCGGACGATGCGCTGCTTGTCCGCCGGCGACAGCCGGGCGAAGACGTCCGTGGCCTCGACGGCTTCGGCCAGTTGGGCGTCAGTCATCGTCTCGACCTGGGCGCCCAGGACAATCTTCTCGGCGTGAATGCCGACTTCATTGCACACCTTGCGCGTCACCAGGTCGTTGTCGCCCGTCAGGACCTTGACCGTGATGCCGTCCCGGCGCAGCGCGGCAATGGCCGTGGCCGCGGTCTCCTTGGGCGGATCCAGAAACGCGAGGTAGCCGGTCAGCACCAGGCCGCTTTCGTCCGCCTTGGAGTAGGCGGGCTTTTTCTCCACCTTGCGGGTCGCGACTGCCAACACCCGAAAGCCGTCCTCGCTCAGGTCGTTCACCTCTTGTATGAGGTCCCCGCTCAGGAGAGGTTCCATCGGGAAGATCTCCCCGTCGCTCTTGAACTGAGTGCATTTGCTGAACACGGCCTCGGGCGCCCCTTTGGTGAGCAACTGCCGCTGGCCGTCGGGCCCTTCTACCGCCACGGACATCATCCGCCGGGAGAAGTCGAAGGGGATTTCGTCCACCTTGGTGTAATTGTCGAGCGACATTTCCTGGTGCAGTTCCTCGTGCTCCAGCACGGCGCGGTCGAGGACGTTTTTCAGGCCCGTTTGGAAGTGGCTGATGAGATAGGCATCACGCAGCACTTCCAGGCTTTCCTTTTTGAACACGTCACAACAGAGTTTGAGGACGACGCGGTCCATAGTGAGGGTGCCGGTCTTGTCGGTGCAGAGCACATCCATGGCGCCGACGTTTTGGATCGCGTTGAGGCGCTTGACGATAACTTTCTTGCGGGACATCGCCAACGCGCCTTTCGAGAGACAAACCGAGACGATGGTCGGCAGCATCTCCGGGGTCAGGCCCACTGCTACCGAGAGGGCGAAGAAGAAGGCCTGTTTCCAGTCTTGCTTAAGCATCCCGTTGATGAGGAAGACCAACGGCACCAGGACGAGCATGAAGCGGATCATGAGCCAGGTGAAACTCTTGACCCCTTTGTCGAACGCCGTTTCGACAGCCTGCCCGGCGAGGCTGCGGGCCACCTTGCCGAAAGCGGTCTGCGGCCCCGTGGCCACAATCACCGCCGTGGCCGAGCCGCTCTCGACGCTGGTGCCCAAAAAGCCGAGATTGGTTCGCTCGACCGCCGACACCTTTTCCCGCGTATCCCGCGCGTCGGTTTTCTCGACGGGCATGGATTCGCCGGTGAGCGTCGACTGGATGACGAAGAGATCCTTGGCGCTCAGGAGCCGGACATCGCCCGGGATCATGTCGCCGGCGGAGAGCTTCACCACGTCGCCCGGCACCAGTTGGTTTAAAGGGATTTCCCTGGCCAGGCCGCCGCGGACGACGGTGGCGGTGACGTGGATCATGGCCTTGAGCTTGGCGGCGGCGTTGTCGGCCCTGGTCTCCTGGATGAAACGCAGCGACAGGCCCAGCCCCACCATCACCAGCATCACCCAGCCGCCGACCACGTCGCTCCGGGTGGTGGCGGTGGCGAAGGTCACCACCGCCAGGGTGGTTAAGAGGACGACCAGCGGGTTGCGCGCCGCCAACCAGAGCCGCTTAAGCCAACTCGCTTCTTTTTCGCGCGTGACCTCGTTTGGGCCGTACTGCGCCAAACGCGCTACCGCCTCGTCCTCGGTCAAACCCGCCGCCCGGGTCCCCAGCGCCTGCAGGACTTCGCCGCTCTCTTTCATCGCCGCTGCCTGGATGGCAGCGGCGGCGGGCAGTTCGTTCGAGTTCTTTGTGGCCGGCATAGGACGGTTCCAGGCCTGGGTCACGGGGCAGCGCCTGCGAGGGCCATGACCGGCCTAATAGACGCCGTTGAGGCCTGGACCGCAACCCCAAAGTGCGCAGCGAATAATTGAAGGACTGCAGCCATCGCCTGAGAAGCATCCTCGCCGGCTATGGTGAACGTGATTTCCGATCCGTAACCTGCCGTGAGCGCCATCAGGCCCAGGATGCTCTTTCCAGAAACTTTGTTGCCATCCACCTCGACTTCCACGATTGAGCGGTACGGTTGAACGGCCTTGACCAGCAGGGCGCAAGGACGCGCGTGCAGTCCGTGTTCAATATTTACGACGAAGGTTCGGCGCACCCGCTGGACGACAGCCCCAGCGCGCCTCACATCAATCTCTCGGCGAACTGCAATGGCGCTCATAAAATCATCAAACCATAAAGACCATTCTCCGTAATCCGTTCCGAGGCCGCCCTGTGCGGCGGCTCAACTGACTGCGATCAAAGAAGCGGCCTCGCCGCGCCCGTTCCGCACCGTGCCCACGGATCGAGGATCGAGCCTCGGCCGTCCATCGACTGGGAAATAATACTGGTGATGGCCGTGGTGAAGAGGAAGCTCGAGAACCCAGCCTCCATCCGGCATCCGGCGCATCGGATTGGCGATGGGATCCCAGTGATTGAAATCACCCGCAACGCTCACCTCCTTGGCAGAAGGCGCGAAGCACGAAAAGTTCACTTCGTGGAGTGTTCGCTCCGCCGAATAGCGATTCGGCGGCCCGATTTGATAGAAATCAACAAACATGCAGCTTTCTTGATTCAGGAATTCACTTTGCCGGCACGATCGGCGCGATTTCAATCCGGGGTTGCGCCGGCCACTCGCGCATGAGTTCACGCAGCTTCGGTGACGCGGCGATACCGTCATTTGGCGCCCGGGTTGTGCTGGCCGCGATGCCCGCCGAAGGGAAAGCCGTGGCAGCGAGCGCCGTGCGCTTGAGTTCCTCCAGTTGCGCGCGGACCCTCGGTGAAGCGATGATGCCACCACTGCCGGTATTATTTAATCTCGCCCCGTCAGAGGAAGCGCGCCCGGAAGGGCGCACCTTGGGCGCTTCGTTGAGGGTTTTCCGCACTCTGGGCGATGCGCTGATGCCGTCGTCCCCGGCCGCTTTGTACTGGGCGTTGGCTTGGACCGCAGGGATGAGAGCTGCCACCGCCAAACTGGTTATGAATAATCTATTGGCTGTTTTCATATTCGTGTTTGCCTTGGGCATTATTGGTTCGCTCTTTGCCCCGACGGTCGCCATTCCCGGTGAAAGGCCTGGGGCAGTTTGGGGCCGGAGCGACGCTTGGTGGTCGTCCTGGCTCCGCTGGTCTTGGGCTGCTTCGCCAGGGCGCGTCCAATGGATTGCCTAACCCACCACGGGATGCAGGTTGGAAACTTCGCTCCTTCAGCGGAATCAAATCTCTCGACAGCCTTCAGCCGTCCGAGATTGCCTTCGCTGACAAGATCCAGCAGCGGCAGCCCGCGGTCTTCGTATTCCCGGGCGACTTTGACGACCTGGGGCAAGCTCGACTTGATCAAAAGCTCCCGGGCCTGCTTGTCGCCTTCCTTGATCCGGGCCGCCAGCGCGATTCCCGCTTCGGGCGTCAGGGGCCTCACCCAGCCGAGCTCACGGAGGCAAAGTTTGAAGCCGCTTTGGCCGTCATGACCGGAACGCTGCCGGTGGCACAGCCGGGCATTTCGAGTGGGTGCCGGCGCAAGGTCCGGCCCGGTCCGCCGGGCGGAGCAAGCGCGCGCAGCCTCTTTCGCCCGTTCTGCGAGGTGGAGAATCATACGTGGTCAAACAGAACAACCCACTAACCGTGAAGGAACTCGCGCTCGTTCTCCCGCACGACCAGAACCGGGCAAGGCGCGTGGCGAACAACCCTCTCGGTCGTGCTGCCAAGCAGCACATGCGCCAGCCCGGTGTAGCCGTTCGTGGCGATGATGATTAAGTCCGACTCCAGCTCCCGAGCGGCTTGGACAATTTCATGATGCGGTGTTCCCCGTCGGATGAGCGTGTTTTGAACCAAGCGCTTGTCAACGCGCTCCTCCTTGCACAGGGTGCGGAAAGCCTTCTTGACTGCGGCCGGCCCGAGCGCGGCGTCCATCATGCTGAGAGAGACGGCGTCCGGATACACCAGGACGGGCTCGATAACGTGAAGCAGAGTGATTGTGAGTCCGTTCTTTTTGGCAAAATACAGGGCGTAGCTCAGTGCTTTTTTGGAAGGTTCGGAAAAATCAGTTGGCACCAGAATATTTCGCAAGTCCCATTTTGGGCGGCGGGCTTCGTTCTGTGTGCCGGATAAAGTGAGGCTTTTCGCGCCGACTTGACTGCGCCGCGCGCCAGTTCTTGGTTCCTGCGTTCCTGCTTTCAGCTTTGCAAACGTCTTCATCTGCGCTTTCCTTTCTTTGGCGGTTTACCAGACGTTCCCTTCGGCGTTGTGGCGGGGAAGGTCGTTAGGCTGCGCTCTACACCGGACAACTACCCATAAGCACGGCACATGCCAGGGCTGTTCCGCGACTGTAACCCCCGTGGAATCAAGAAGATCTGCGGGTGAAGAATGCGATCCGGTGTTCTGCGAGCCCTCGCAAGTTACCAAATCTCGCAAATGAACTTCGAAGTTGCGCTCCCTCAGAGCTTGCGTGAATCCCTTCCGGAGGGTTATCGTGATCTGCAACAGCAAGCACGATGAAAGCGGAAGTCCTTGGATTCGGAGAGGTCGAAGTGAACGGCGAACGGTACGACCACGACATCGTGATCGAAGCTGGCGAGGTGAAGAAGCGGAAAAAGGGCGTCTCCAAGCGCTTTCGCGATGAATACGGACACACCCCGCTGTCAGCCGAGGAGCACATCCCCTGGGGAGGAAAGCAATTGATTGTTGGCACTGGCTTGTACGGAAAACTGCCGATAATGCCGTCAGTAGAGGCGGAGGCAAAGCGCCGTGGGATTAAACTCGTCGCAGTACCGACAGAGCAAGCCTGTCAACTCCTGGGTTTGGCGAAGCAAGAGGAGACTTTTGCGGTTTTGCACGTCACGTGTTAACCGCGCTTTCTCTGCTGGGGCAGGACAAGATTCTTCGCTGCCGCATAAATGCGGCGTTCGGCAGCCACCCTCTTTCTTTTTGTTCTACGGGCATACTCGCTCTCCCGTTCACTCTTGCCCGCTTACGTCAGACATCGGTTAATGGGTTTGACTCAAATCCGCTTGGTTCCGGTTCAATTGGCAGCTATTAAACCCAGGGCAGAAACGGTCCCATCACCATTCTCTAACGGCATCGGGGCCGGTTCTTTGGGCTTGGGCACCTCCTTGCCAATGAGCTTGTAGAGCGTTTCCCCGTCCAGGCTCTCATGCTTGAGCAATTCCGCGACCACCCGCCGCAGGTCAGTCCGGTGGGCCGTCAGCATCTCTTTGGTTTGAGCATAGGAAGTGTCGAGCAGTCTTTTCACCTCTTCATCGATGTCCCTGGCGGTCTGCTCGCTGCAGTCGCGCTGCATTTGAAAGGGCTCGCCGGGAAGGTAAGCCGGCGCGGGTTGCGCGCAAGTGGCCATACCCACCTTTTCGCTCATGCCGTAAAGGCAGACCATCTGGCGGGCGAGGGCGGTGGCATGCTCCAGATCATTCTGGGCGCCGGTGGTCAGGTCGCCGTATTCCAACTCCTCGGAGGCCCGTCCGCCCAGCATCCCGCGCATCCGAGCCAACAGCTCGGCGCGGCTGAGCAGGAACTGGTCCTCAGTAGGCACTTGCAGCGTGTAGCCCAACGCTGCGTGGCCGTGGGGAATAATGGTGATCTTGCGCACCGGGTCGGCCTCCGGGCTATAGGCGGCGATGAGGGCGTGTCCCACTTCGTGACAAGCCACCCGCCGTTTTTGTTGTTCGGTCAACCGGCGGCTTTTCCGTTCCGGTCCCGCCACGACCTTCTCCACGGCATCTTCGAGGTCCGCCTGGCTGATCTCGGACGCCCCGCGGCGGGCAGCCAGCAGAGCGGCTTCGTTCAGGACATTGGCCAGGTCGGCTCCGGAAAACCCGGCCGTGGCCTGGGCAAGTTGGCGCAACTCGACCCCTGGGGCCAGCCGTTTGTCCCGGGCATGGACCTTCAGAATGGCCTCGCGCCCATCCAGGTCCGGCGTGTCCACAATCACCTGCCGATCGAAGCGCCCTGGCCGCAGCAACGCCGCGTCGAGCACCTCGGGCCGATTGGTCGCCGCCAGGATGATGACCCCCGTATTCGGTTCAAACCCGTCCATTTGCGCCAGGAGTTGATTCAGGGTTTGCTCCCGCTCATCATTGACCATGCCCAAATGAATACTGCGCTTCTGGCCAATGGCGTCCAGTTCGTCGATGAAGATGATGCAGGGCGCGTGCTGCTTGGCCTGTTGGAAGAGGTCCCGGACCCGAGCCGCCCCCACCCCAACGAACATCTCCACGAAGTCACTGCCGCTCAGCGAGAAAAACGGCACCTTGGCCTCCCCGGCAACCGCGCGCGCCAGCAGGGTCTTACCCGTGCCGGGTGGCCCAACCAACAATACCCCTTTGGGTATCTTCGCCCCAAGTTCCTGGTAACGCTTGGGGTTCTTCAGAAAGTCAATGACCTCTTTCAGTTCCACCTTGGCCTCCTCGCAACCGGCCACATCCTCAAAACTGACGCCCGTCTCCTCCCCTTCCACCAGCCGGGCTGTGCTCTTTCCAAAACCGAAAACCGAGGGGCCCATCGCCCCGAATTTGCGGCCCATCAAGGACCATAAACCCGCCAGGATGGCGATGGGCAGCACCCATCCCAGCAGGAACCGCGAAAGAACACTGGGACGTTCGGCGTCATACTGCGCGCCGCTCGCCTGGAGGTCCTTCACCAACTCGAGGTCTTCGATGCGAACCGTGCGGAATTGGAACGGCCCCGTCATGGCCGCCGTGGCGTTCGTTGTCGCGGCATGGCTATTCGCCGGTGCATTGGCAACCACGGAAACCGCGGCGTTGGTGGCCGGCGCCGCCGGCGCGATCCGGCCGATGATCTCGTCCTGCTTGACCACGGCGTCCGTGACCTCGTGCCGGGCCAGATACCCTCTGAACTCGCTGTAGGGGATCGTGCGCACGGAGAACTGGCTAATGGCAGCCTGCCAAATCCAAAGCGCCAAAAGCATGGCGAAAAACGGCCAAACGTTCCATCCCGGGTTCGGGTTGTTCTTGTCCGGCACCTTAAGGTCGATTTTAGGGAGATTCTTTTTCATGAGCGGTTCCAACATGCAGCTTTCTCCATCACAGATGCCGTGCCAACCGCCAAATCGGTTGCAACGACTTGATAATGAGGCGGTTCCGACCGAACAAACCGCTGGATAAGGTGCAACGAAACTGCGCCATTTGCGAATCCTCGTAATCAAATGGCGAGTTTGCATATACGCGACCCGGCGGAGCTGTCTTTGCGCAAGAAATGGTTCATGCCACCGAGTGACCATCAGCGGTTTGTACGCCGTTAGCCGCCAGTCAGCTCAGCCTTAACCCCGCCCGCTGGATCTTGATCGTAGCCAGGGCGGTCCCCAGTTCCGCCGCAATTTGCTTGTTGAGCAACCCCGCGACCATCAGTCCCATCACCTCATGCTCGCGCGGGCTGCCCACGCCGCCCGCCGAGCCGATCTGGTCCAGGTAAACGTCGATGCCCTTGAGCGCACTCCTGCGGTTGATGTAGGTCTCGTGCCCCATCGCCTTGCTCCGCGCCAGGAAGGCGTCACGAGCGGCTTGGTAGGTCGCCACAGGAGTGGTGTCTCCGCCGACCAGCCGCGACATCTCAGCGGAGACCCGCCTGACCCTAGCCTGGCAAAGGCCGGGCTGGCGCTCCAGATGGGCCTGCACAGCGCCCAGCCAGCCAGGCTCGCCTCGGCATGCTTCCTTTCTCTCGTCTTGGTGGAGCGCTGAACCTCGACCCCAGACTTGCCCGGGAACCGGGCCTGTCAGAACGGCGACCCGTGGATTTTGATGAGATAACCCATGCTCATAATTATTAGCTTTCCTTTCTGTTTGATGTGGGGTCCGACCGTGAACCCACGTCACAGGACTGGGGAATGAGCGCTACGCAGGACAGGGTTAAGGCGGGGCCCGATGGCGTTCCTGGGGACGCAAGAACTCTCAGGGAAAACTCTCAGTAAAGAGACGCGTTTTCGGCAGCCGGAGGCGCGGGAGGAGGCCTGTCGGCCGCTTGCCGCCACGTGACTTACGAAGGCGCCATTTTCGGGCTGATTGTTTGCTCAGACCTCTGAATGTACTCTGGCCGATGAACCCAGGGCGTTGCCCCGAGAGTATGAATGACGCCGTTGGCGTCTCGAAAAGGCCCGGAGTGCCAGGGCAAGCAGCCGTTGGCGTCTCAAAAAGGCCGGAGCGCCCCGGCAAGCAGCCATCAGGAGTCACACTCCGGCACATTCCTTGACGGCCTGGACGCATCGCGCGCACAGGGTCGGGTGCTCGGGACGGGAGCCGACATCGGTTTCCCAGTGCCAGCAGCGTTCGCATTTTTGGCCGTCGGCATGGGCGATCTCGAAGGCCACGGCATTGCCGTTTGCGGCGGGCGTGAAGGTGAGAGCGGAGACATTGAGAATCTCTTGGAGTATGGCCTGGTTCTCCGGAGACCAAAAATCGGCGCGGAACCGAGCGGTGGTGGAGCCCACTTGCAGAGGAGGCTCCGAGCCAGGCGGGGCGTTGGGGGGCGGAGCCAAGGCAGAGGCAGGGACCGTGACTCGAGCCTTGGCTTCGAGGGCCTTGCCGATGAGTTTGGCCTGGCGGGCCTTCTCGAGCTCGGCCAGCCCGAGTCCGCGCAGGGCGAACATATTGGCCCACTGGCCTCGCTCCGCTTCCGGGAGTTCGAAGTCGCTGGGCTGCCAGCCAAGCTGGTGGACGGAGGCGACGGTTTTTCCGGGCACAAACTCCCAGGCCTCGTCGGCGGTGAAGGAGAGGACGGGAGCCAACGTTTTGCAGAGGCTGACAACCATCCGGTGCAGGGCGGTCTGGGTCGAGCGGCGGCGGGGCGAATTGGCGGGGTCGGTGTACAACCGGTCCTTGACCACGTCGTGATAAACGGCCGAGAGCTCGACGGCGACAAACTGGCTGAGCCGCTGATACACGACGTGAAACTCGTAGTTGTCGTACGCGCGGAGGATTTCGCGTTCGAGCCGGGAAAACTCGTCGAGCACCCAGCGATCCAGGCCGGTCAGGCGGTGGTCCGGGACGCTCTGTTTGGCGGGGTCGAAATCGTAGAGATTGGAGAGTTGGTAGCGCAGGGCATTGCGGATGATGCGATAGGTTTCGGCGACCTTTTCGAGGCGTTTTTCGCTGACGACCAGGTCGTTGCGGTAATCCTGCGAGGCGACCCAGAGGCGGACGACGTCGGCGCCGTGTTTATGGATGTAGGCCTCGGAGGTTTGCGGCTTCTCGTACCCGCCCTGGCTTTGCTTGCTCTTGGAAATCTTGGCGCGGTCTTCATCGACCATGAAGCCGTGGGTGAGCACGGTCCGATAGGGGGCGGCGCCGTTGTCCGCCAGGGAGAGCAGGAGCGAGGACTGGAACCAGCCGCGGTGCTGGTCGCTGCCCTCGAGATACAGGTCGCACTGGAAGGGCCACGGGTCGCCGCGCAGCTCGGGGCGCTGGGCGATGACGGTTCGCGATGAGGAGCCCGAGTCGATCCACACGTCCAGCGTGTCGGTGGACTTGGTGGCAGCCTCCGGGCCCGTCCAATCGGCGGGCTTGAGGGCGGCCCACAATTGGGCGGCGGATTGTTCGAACCAGACGTTCGAGCCGTGTTGGCGGATCAACTCGGCGGCGCGGCGCACAATGCCGGCCTCGAGGATCGGCTTGCCCTGGGCATCATAGAAGGCCGGGATGGGCACGCCCCAGGCGCGCTGGCGCGAGATGCACCAATCCGGCCGCCCCTGGACGGCCGCTTCGATGCGGTTCTTGCCCCAGTCCGGCACCCAATTGACGCGGGCGATCTCGTCGAGCGCCCGCTGGCGGAAGGTGCGGTTTGGCGCCGGGCCGGCCCCTGCCGCTCCGGGGCGGGCGGGGGGCACGTGGTCGATTTCGATGAACCATTGGTCCATGGCGCGGAAGATGATGGGGGTTTTGCTGCGCCAACAGTGGGGGTAGCTGTGCGAATAATTCTCCTGGCGCAACAGGGTGTGGTGGCGGCGCAGTTGCTCGAGGACCGCTTCATTGGCCTCGCTCTTGCCGTGCTTCTCGAGAATGGCCTTGCCGAGCATCTCCGCCGGCATCTGTTGCTCGACTGGCAAATCCGAGGTGTATACAAAGCGGCCGTCATCGTCCACGGGCGAATAGATGGGCAAGCCGTGTTCGCGGCCCAGGAGGTAATCCTCGAGGCCATGGCCGGGGGCGGTATGCACGAACCCGGTGCCCGTCGCGTTATCCACGTAGGAGTCGCCGGCGAAAAGCCGGCCGGTGCGGCGGCAGAACGGGTGCTGGTACTCGAGCGGGCTGAGGTCGCTCGCGTCCAGGCTGCGGACGATTTGGTAGCCCTGCCAGCCGCACTTTTCCGCCACGGCCGAGAGCAGCATGGCGGACACGATGAATTGCTCCGGCCCCACCTGGACCAGGGAGTAGCTGAAGGTGGAATTGTAGGCGACGGCGAGGTTCGCCGGCAGCGTCCAGGGGGTGGTGGTCCAAATCACCAGCGAAACCCCCGGCCGACCCACGACCGGAAACTTCACATAGACGCTTTGGCTGACATGGTCTTTGTATTCGACTTCCGCCTCGGCCAGGGCCGTGCGGCAGGGGATGCTCCAATAGACCGGTTTCTTGCCGCGGTACACAAAGCCTTGCTCGACGAGGTCGGCCAGGAGGCGCAGCTCCTCCGCCTCGTATTCCTTGTCCAGCGTCAGGTAGGGGTGGTCCCAGTCACCGAGAACGCCCAGCCGCTTAAATTGGGTGCGCTGGATATCGATGTACTTTCGCGCATAGGCCTGGCAGGCGGTGCGGATGGCGGCGGGGTCCAAGGCGGTATCGCCCGCCTTGCGCATGTCCTGGACCACCTTGAATTCGATCGGCAAGCCGTGGCAGTCCCACCCGGGCACGTAGGGGGCATGGAAACCGCGAAGGGTCTTGTATTTGACGATGATGTCTTTAAGGACCTTATTCAGGACGTGGCCGATATGAACGTCGCCGTTGGCAAAGGGCGGGCCGTCATGCAGGACGAATTTGGCCGCGCCGGCGCGCTGGGCCTGGATGGCCTCGTAGAGCCCGGCGGCGGTCCATTTCTTCAACCGCTCCGGCTCCCGTCGGACCAGGTCGGCCTTCATCGGGAAATCGGTCTGCGGCAGGTTCAATGTATTTTTGTAGTCCATGAAGCTCCCGAAAGCGTGGAATCGGACGGTCGCGCAACTCAGCCATCGAGCCGGATGCGCTTGGGAAAGGCCGGGCAAAGCCCGGATTTGGAGATGCGCCCGGCGGGACCAAAAAAGGTCATGTCGCCATCGAGGGAGCAAAACCAAACCTCCAATGCGCCGGCCCGGAAGAACAATCTCTTTCGCTCCTCGAGCTCCGCTTGGCTATTGGAGGCGGAAACCACCTCGACACAGATTTCAGGCGCGATCAAATACGCCGGATCATTGGGCCGGGATGCGCGGCGCTGGTGGGACACCCAGACGACGTCGGCGGCCTTGACTCCTTCCTGGGTTTGGATGGGGCACTCCACGATGCTACGCCCACCTTCGATCGTCTGTCTCAAGATGGCCGAGATTTCAGTCTGGTATTCGGCGTGCCGGCTGCGCGGTGGCGGACTCATAACAATATTGCCCCAGCGATCGCTCTCGATGCGGTACGGCAGCGTCGCCAGCAGTTTGTCCTCACAGATTTCGGACCAATTCATGGCGGATAGATACGCCGGTGGCTGCCGCTTGGCAAGGCGAGAGTCGTCGGCACGGGCGGTGCCGAAGCGTGGAGCGTGAGAGCGTAGAGCGTGGAGCGTGGCGGGGGGGACGTCGGGAGTGCTTCGGGAGCCCGCAGAGGCGTTCGGAGACGGAATGAAAACGCAGAGACGCGAAGAGCGCAGAGAGCGGATTCTTCGCAGCCTGCGAGCAAATTGGACGTCCAAACGGGCTCTCGATCCGGTCAGAAGTTGTACTTGAAGCCGAGGAAGACGAAAACGGACTGGCTGAGATCGAGCTGGGCGGAGCTGCCGGCGATGCTCTGGTTGAAGTCGCCGAGGTATTGGAATTGCGCGCCGCCGATGAGCGAAGCGGCGTGGCAAACGCGGTAGGCGAGGCCGGCTTCGGCGTACGCGCCGGCTTGGAAACCGGTGCTGTGGGTGGTGCCGGAGCTTGCGTTGGGGGCGGTCTCGCTGAAGGTGAAGGTGCTGTCGACCACGCCCAAGGCCAAGCCGGCGCTCGCCTCGACCGAAAGGTTCTTGATGATGTCCAGAGCGATGGTCGGACCCAGGCGAAAGTCATAGAGAGAGGCATCCAGGCTCCGGCTGCCGGTGATGGTAGTGGCGCCAGCGGCGATTGAGCGTGTCGGGAGACTGCCGATGACAGCTCCCGGGCCGTTGAAACTGCCGCTATAGGGCGCGACGGGCGGCTTAATTCCATGGAGCTGATAGGTATCGGTGATGACCTGGCCGTTGCCGCTCAGAGGGTCGCTCGAGCGGAACTGCATATCCGTGTAGCCAAAGGCGGCTTTGAGGCCCCACCGTCCCCAGGTCTCGTGGCCCAGATCGCGGACGAAGGTGACCTCGAAGCCGAAATTGGGGTCATCGTTGCGGGTCTCGCTGGCCCCGGAGGAACCGGCGGTCGCGTGCATCAGCAGAGTGTCGCCGGAGACTTGCGAGGCGCTTTGGTAACCCCAATTCCAGGTTTGGCCGCCCGCGTTATGGCTGCTGTCCACGTTGACGAAGCCGTCGTTGTACTTGCGATTCACCGCGGAGCCGGCGGAAGGAGGAGGCGGGGCGGGCAAGCTACTGCCACTGCCAGTGGTGAACTTGGCGCGCATGTTGAACCCCATCCGGAAATCCAGGCCGAAATGGTTCCAATCCGACTGGTTGTCATCCTGGGCCAGGGCCGAGGGAGCCACGGCCGCGATTACGCCTGCGACGGCGATCACGCGCAAGAAAGAAACGGTTAAGTGCATCTGGGTGCGGTGTTGGGGGTGGTTCAGTTGGTCTGCACGACTCGATAAAAGCGCTGGCCGGGCGGGCCGGGTGGACTGACGGTCTTGGGCGGGCCGGAATCGATCCATTGGGTTTTCGTGCCGGCGGCAACGATCGGCGGCACGGCGGTCTGCCACTGCTCCGCGTTGGCGCTGGCGCTGTACTGCACGACGTAGGTCTTCCCTGGAACGCTGGCAAACTCGATCGTCAGTTGACCCTCGCTCATGAACGCGGCGCGATCCAACTGCAGCATCGTGCCGCTGGGCGCCGGCCGCGTTGCCGCGGCGACGGCCGTGGCGACGAAGTTTGTCGAGACAAAGGACTCACGGGCGGCGTCATAGTATTCGAGCAGGAAGACCACCCCACCGCCCGCGGCCACGGTCTGGTCGTATTCAACATAAGGCGCGCCATTGGTGGAGCCCGCGGCGTTGTAGAGTACCACCGACGAAGGCAAGCCAAGAACCCCAACGCGCACGGCGGCAGCCGCCACGCCGCTCAGGTTGGTGAACAGAACCGACTGGTCGTAGAGGCCGGTTTGCGGATTGAAAGTGGGCGGGCCGAGGGCTTGGACCGCCACGTTGGTCGGAGGCACGTTGGTGACCACCGGCGCGATAACGGTGGTGATGACCGTGGCGGTATGGTTGCTGCCGGTGGGATCGAGGTCGGTGGTGGAGCTGCTGACGGCGGCGACGTTCGTCAGGGTGCCAGCGATCGTGGGCGTGACCAGGATCGCGAGAGCGACGGCGGAGTTGGAGCCGAACTCAGCGGCGGTGGCGGTGACGACGTTGTTCGAATAAACCGGGGCGCTGAAGTTGGTGCTGGAAGAATTCGTCAAGACGGCGCTGACGAACGTCACGCCCGGCGGCAGCGTGTCGAACAACTGCACCTGCTGGGCCTCAGCCACGGTGTTGGTCAGCCTCACGAGGTAAAGGAGGTTGCTGCCGACGGTGACCGGATTCGGGGTGCCGGAGGCGGTGACGAGCAAAGCGGTGGGCGGCCGGCCGAAGCCGAAATTGAGGCGGGAAACGGCGTTCGAGGAGACGGACACAGATTCGGTTTGTTGAGGGAAACCGTCCGGGATGGCCGTGACCGTCCAGACGCGTGAGGCGCCGTTGGCGCCCAGGGGCACCTCGCTGAAGGTGTAGTAGCCGTTGGTGTCGGTGTGCGTGGCGGCGCCGAATCCGGAGCCGACGAAGACATTGGTGAGGGGCTGGCCCGTCAAGACGTTGGTGACGTAGCCATCGATGCCGCCAAAGACGGTTTGGGGCGCGCCGAATTCGGTGATAATCGTGGCGCTGCAGAAAATGGTGACGCTCTTGGACTGGGAGTTGTAGCCCGGGGCCTCAGCGGTGATGGTGTTCTGGATGGGGGAGTTGCCGGTGCCGACGGTCAGATTGGTCAGGATGAAATTGCCGTTGGTGTCAGTCATGTCGGAGCGACTGACAGCGCCGGTAACGGAGACGAGGGCGTTGGTGATCGGTTTTTGGGTGAGCGCATCGACCACGTTGCCGACGATGGTGGCGCCGGTGCAGACTTTGAGCAGGTCGACATCCACGACGTTGGTGGCGCCTTGGGTGATGGTGGTGTTGGTAGAAGACGGCCAATAGCCGGTGGCCGAAACAGAAAAGCCCTCGTAAGTGGGGACATTGGGGTTGTTGAGTGGCAACAGGCCGCTGGCGTAATGGCCGTTCGCGTCGGTTTGCCCGGCGCCGAGAAGGCTGACGTAGGCGCCCGGAACGGGCAGGGTGGAGGCGGCGTCCCGCACGGTGCCGACGACGGCGCCGTAGCCGATGCGCAACAGCCGCAAATCCTGCGTTACGACCTGGTTGGCATACACGGTGAGATTGCTGGCCGAGTCGAAATACGCCGTGGCGGAGGCGAAAACGTTTTCAAAACTGTTCGTGGTGTTCCCGGTGCCGACCAGGATATTGCTCAGATAATAGGCCCCGCTCGTGTCGGTGTAGGAATAGGCGACAGAGGCGCTCACGTACGCATTGGTGATCGGCTGGCCGGTTTGAATGTCGTAAACATGGCCCGCGATGGCGCCGTAGTTGTCGATCGTTTTTGGTATGGCTTTGAGGGCCAGCGTCCCCATCGTCACGGTCTGGCCGCAGGTGGTGAGGGGGGCATTAGTAAAGGCTTCATAGTAGCCCGTGGGGGTAGCCGCGGCGGAGAC
>Ga0209415_10009972_pt1 | contig 16233 bp, 13 predicted proteins | sample PeaSoiSIISIP2007_FD_187696 | JGI IMG/M metagenome (GOLD analysis project Ga0209415, IMG submission 187696) | Peat soil microbial communities from Weissenstadt, Germany - SII-SIP-2007 (SPAdes) (version 2) | ecosystem: Environmental > Terrestrial > Soil > Wetlands > Peat | place: Germany...
CCTGGACGGAGGGCGCCGGCTCCGCGTGGCCCAGAGCTTCGACCACGACCGGGTGCAGGCCCAGGTCCACGAGCTGGGCGGGGGCGACGTCACCCAGCAGTTCCGGATCGGCAGGACGGTGTGCCCCGGCCGCTTCCACCTCGGGATCGACGAGGCGGTCTTCTGCGCCGCTGCCTGGCTCGGCGAGGAGGGCCTCCACCTCTCGGCGGCCGAGGCGGCGCCACAGCAGGCCGGACGCCTCCGCGAGGCCCTCGAGAGGCTGGTCGACGCCGGTGCCGAGGGGACCACCGCGGCCGAGGCGATGAAGCGGCTGGGAGACGCCCTCCAGCGGGTGGGCTCGGAGCGGCGCTCCGGGAGCCCCCTGGGGGTCGCGGTCGTCCAGGCGCGCCGCCTCGATGCCGAGATCGCCGCGGCGCAGTTCCGCCTCGCCTCCTTCGCCGGCGAGGAGGAGCGGCTGCGGGGGCTGGAGACCGAGGCGGAGCGCTGTGCCGGTGAGGCCCTAGCGGCCCAGCGCGCCTGGATCCGGGCGCGGATCGCTCGGCTCGGGGACCAGGAGACCGAGATCAGGCTGGCCGGCGACGAGGCGTCCTCGCTGGCCGCGGCTCTCGAGGCCGAGGCGCCCCACGCCGGGTTCCCCGTGGAGCAGGAGGCCGCGGTCATCGCCCTCGGGGGCGAGCTGCACCAGCTGGCGCGGGCCGCCGACGAGGCCGAGGCTCGCTGGGCCGCGGCGGCGGAGCCCATCGACGCCGTCCGGCGACGGCGCGCCGAGATCACCGCCGGCCTCCGCGCCATGCCGGAGGCGCGACCGGTCGCACCGGCGGCGGTCGACGAAGCGGACCGTCTCCGGCGGCGCGTCGAGGTGGTGGCCGCGATCGCCCACCGCGATTCCGAGCTCGCGATCACCTCCCTCGACGAGGCGCTGCGCCGCGAGATCGCGGTGACCGGCCTCGGGTCGGTCGATCCCGACGAGCTCGGACCGGTGGCCCGCCTGGTTGACACCGCGCGGGCGGGGAAGGCGCGCGCTCGGGTGGCCTTCGGACTGCTGGGCGCGCTCACCCTGGTGGGAGCGGCCGCGGCCGCCGGCCTCGCGGGCGCCGGCGACCGGCTGGCGGCGCTGCTGGCGGCGATCTCCGCCCTGGTGGCCGTGGCCGGGCTTGCCCTCGCCGGCCGGCTCGCGCAGCGCACCGGGAGCGCGGCGAGGCGCGATCTCGGGGAGCGGCTCCCGGGTCTCGACCTGAGCCCGGCCGGGCTGGAGCGGCTGGGGTCTCGCCTTCCCGCCGCGCGCAGCCTCCACCATGAGCGCCGCCAGCAGGCGGCCCTGGCCGAGGTCCAGAGGGCGGATCAGAGCCGTGCCCGCACCGAGCTCGAGGGGCTGGTCGACCGCTGCCTCGGTCTGGCTCGCGAGGCCGGGGTGGTGGCTCCAGACCGCCCGCAGGCCGGGTCCCGCAGCGAGGCGCTGCTGGAGACGGCGGGTGCCGCGCTCACCGCGGTCGACGAGGTGGCCCGGCTGGCGACGCGGCGCCGCGAGCTCGAGATGGAGGACGCCGGCCTGGCCGTGCGGGAGGCCCAGCTCGCCGCGTTCGGCGAGGAGGCCGCCCGGACCCGCGCCGCCGCCGAGGCGGTCGAGGCGAGGATCCGGAGGGCCACCGCCTCGGCGGGTGTCAATCCCGGGCTGCCGCCCCTGGCGGCGGTGGCCGCCTTCCGCGACGGCTGCGCCCACCGGCGCGAGCACGACCGCCTCGCCGCCGCGCTGGCCGAGGTCCGCCGGCGCCAGCGGGTCGGCGGCGCCGACCTCGAGACGATCGCCCGCCAGCGGTCGGAGCTGGCCGCCGAGCTGCGCCGGCGGGGCGGCTCTCCGGACGGCACCGCGGAGGACCTCCCGGTCGACGCCGGCGGGCTCGACGACCTGGAGCGGGCCGCGGCGTCGGCGCTGGAGCTTGCCGCCACCGCCGCCACCGCCGCCCGGACCCTCGAGGCGCGCATCGAGGGGCTCAGCGGCGGCCTGCCCTCCCTGCCCGACCTCGAGGACGAGCGGCTGACCGTCACCGCCGCCCGCGACCGTGCCCTCCGGCAGCAGGAGGCGCTCCAGCGGACCATGGCCATGATCGACGCCGCCGGCCGGGACGTCCACGAGCGTCTCGCGCCCCGCCTGGCGGAATCGGTCTCGAACCGGCTCGCCCTGCTGACCGGTGATCGCTATGCGGACGTGAACGTCGACGTGGAGCACTTCGCGGTGGCGCTCGCGTCCGGCGATCGCGACCAGCTGGTCGGCCTCGACCTCGTCTCCCACGGGACCCGCGACCAGGTGGCGCTGCTGCTCCGGCTGGCCCTCTGCGAGGTGCTCGGCGAGGCGGGCGAGTCCATGCCCCTGCTGCTCGACGAGCCGCTCGCCTCCGCCGACCCGGCGCGCCGCCGCGGACTCCTCGAGTTCCTGTCGCAGTTGTCTGCAACGAACCAGCTGGTGGTCACCACCACCGATCCGGGGATCGCCGCCACCCTGGTGGGTCTGGGTGACCCGGAGTCGACCGCGATCATCGACCTGGGCATGCCGGGCGCCCTGGCCGAGCCGGCGCCGATGCCGCCCGAGCCCTCGTTCAGACCTGGATCGGTGGGGTAGCGCGAAGCCGACCGCCTGCAAGGCGAGATCAGCCCCGGGGTGCCGACGAGCAGCACGGGGAGTGCACCCGGAGGGGGCATGACGGAGCGCAGGAGGCGACGCCGGGATGACCCGGCTGATGGGATGAGATGCGAGTGGCCAGTCCACCGATCCGGGTCAGAGCGCCGCAGCCACCCGGACCAGGCCCTCGAGGTCGCTGACCGGCGCGGTGATCAGCGGGACCTGGACGGTGGGCACGTCGACGAGACGTGCCAGCCGGGTCAGCTGGCGCGCATCCCGGTTGGCGAGCTCGGAGAGCAGCCGATGGGCCCGGCTCAGGGAGGTGGCCGCGACCGGGTCCACCGCGGCGTCCAGGGCACGGCCGAGCGCCTGGGCGCCGCGACGGTCGGCAAGCACCTCGGCGGCACGAGCCGCGGTCTCGTCGGTGAGAAAGCCCGGCAGCACCCGGTTGACCACCACCGCCCCGAGCGGCATGGAGAGCTCCTCGAGCTTGGCCACGAAGTGCTCGGCCTCGGCGAACGCCGCCGGCTCCAGGGTGGTGACCACGACGAAACCGACCCGAGAGCTGCGCAGGAGCCGGTTGACCGCCCGGGCTCGCTGCTGCACGCCCCCGTAGAGGGTCTGGAGGTCGGCGACGAAGTCACCCAGCTCGCCGAGCAGCTCGCTGCCCAGCAGGCGGTCGGCGATGTGCAGGAAGGGGGCGGCGGCGAGGTTCATGGCGTGGAAGCCCAGCCGCGACGGTCGCGCCAGCCAGGAGAGGAGCCGCGCACCCACGAAGTCGGAGATCCGTTCGGGTGCCTCCAGGAAGTCCAGGGCGGAGCGCGACGGGGGGGTGTCGACCACCAGGCAGTCGTACTCGCTCGCCTCGTGAAGCTCGTAGAGCGCCTCCATGGCCGCGTACTCATGACTGCCGACGAAGGCGTCGCTGATGCCCTGGTAGAAGCGATTGTTCAGGATCCGCCTCGCCACCTGGCGGTTGGGAGCGTGGCGCTCCACCATCCGGTCCCACACCGACTTCTGGTCGAGCATGGCCGCGACCAGCTCGCCGCGCAGGGGAAGGCCCGCCTCGCGGAGCCGGCCGGCCGGAACCGCGACCGGGTCGGCGCCGATCCCGCTCATGCCCAGGGCGGTGGCGAGGCGCCGAGCCGGGTCGATGGTGAGCACCATCACCCGCCGGTCGCTGGTGGCGGCGATGGCGGCGGCGAGGGCGGCACTGATGGTCGTCTTCCCCACCCCCCCGCTGCCGCAGCAGACGACAACCTCGAGGCCGCCGACCAGTGCGGGCAGCCCGGTGGTGCCAGGATCGACGGGTGGCCGGCTCATCCCTCGGCCTCCATGGACGCCGCCACGGCCCGGGTGGTCGCCAGCCCTGGCCGGGCCGCGACCAGGGGCACCGCCACCACCGGCACCGAGACACGGGCGGCGAGGCGGCGCGCGAAGGGCTGCCCGCTCCGGTTCAGGGCATCGGCGAGCCGGAGCCCGGCGACGAGGCCGTCCACCCCGTCACCGAGGACCTCGGCCGCGGCCTGAGCGTGCCCGGCATCGGCGAGCAGCTCGACGAGCCGGCGCTGCCGCGGAGACGACACCGAGGCCACCGTGCGGTTGAGAAAGCAGGGTCCCAGGCCGATCTCGGTGTGCTGCACCACCTCGTCGTGGAGCTCGAGCGCCTCCGCGACCGGCATCTCCTCGGCGAGGGCGGTGATGCAGAGGGCGGTCTTGCGATGGTCGGTGAGCATCGCGTCGACGAAATCGATCTGCGAGCCGAGCATGCCGCCCCGCACCAGGCGCCGCATCGATCGCGCCGCAGTGAGCTGGGGGAGGATCTCACCGCTCGAGGTCGCGTCGACTACGATCAGGTCCCAGACCGGCTTCCGGTCGGCCTCGCGCCGGCGCTCCTCGTGGGCGATCTTGCCCACCATGAGCATGTCCCGCGGACCGGGAACCCCCGTCGCCACGAAATCGAAGACACCGGCCAGCGGGGTGAGGCGGGTGAAGCGGGGGACCCTGAAGAAGATCGCCAGGTACTCCTGGAAGGAGTCCTCGGGATGGAGGGCGATCACCGAGAGATTGCGCTGCACGACCACGGGTCGGAAACCGACCGGGGGATGCCCCAGCGCCTCCGCCAGGTCACCCTTGGCGTCGACCTCGACGGCAAGCACCCGGATGCCGCGGCGGGCGGCGATCAGCGCCAGCGCGGCGGCGATGGTGGTCTTGCCGGTCCCGCCCTTGCCGGCGACGAAGATCACCCGCTTGCGGAGGAGGTCATCGAGGCGGGTGCGTCCACCCGCGCGCTGGGGGGCCGTCGGGGCGTCTCAGGTCGGGTCCGCGCCGCCCCGGACTGCGGCCAGCACCTCGCCCGCATGCCCCTCCGGCTTGACCGTCCGCCACTCGCGGGCGACGCGGCCGTCGGGACCGATCAGGAACGTCGAGCGATCGACCCCCATGTAGCTGCGCCCGTACTTCTCCTTGGTGACCCACAGCTGGAAGAAGTCGATGAGCCGGCGATCCGGATCGCTGACCAGCGGGATGCCCAGCTCGCACTTGGCGGCGAAGGCGTCGTGGCTCTCGCCGGAGTCCGGCGAGACGCCGTATACGGCCACCCCGGCGCGCTCGAACTCCGGCAGCAGCCGGGTGAACTCCCGTCCCTCCAGGGTGCAGCCCGGCGTGTCGTCCTTCGGGTAGAAGTAGAGGACGGTCCGGTGACCGAGGAGGTCGGAGTTGCGGAGACGTCCGCCCCCACCGGTGGTTAGGTCGAAGTCAGGCAGCTCGGTCGTCGTCTCACCCATCGCACACTCCCCCAGGTCCACCGGTCCGCGGCACCGAGTCTACGAGCCCGGTGACGTCGCCCGGCCGCCCGGTACGGGGCCGCGTCAGTTGAGGAAGGAACGGAGCCTTCCCACCACCTCGTTCACGTGGCCGCGATCCGGAGCGTCGGCGGCAGCGGTGGCGAGGTAGTCGCTGAGGTCGCGCAGGGCACCCTGTGGCCGGCCCATCTGCCAGAGGAGCAGCCCGCGGTCGCGCCGCTCCGCGGGCTCGTCGGGCAGGAGATCCACGCAGCGGTCGGCGGCGAGCAGCGCCAGCGGCCAGTTCTCGAGGCTGGCGTAGCAGCCCCGGAGGTTCCGTGACATCCGGGCGAGGATCCGGCGCGGCGTGGCCGGCTCCAGCCACCGGGGCTCGACCCGCTCCGGCTCGTGGCCGAGGTGGCGTCCGGCCGTCCGGAGGAGCGCCCCCTCGTCGAGCGGCTCGCCGGAGCAGGCGTCGACCACCAGGCCGTCGACCCGTACCGCGAAGTGGCCGGGAAGGGCGATGCCCTCCACCCGGATCCCGGCGCGGCGGCCCACCCCCATCCAGATCGCCCCGCAAGCGATCGGCGTTCCGGCCCCCCGCTCCAGGACCGAGTTGAGGTAGTGGGTTCGCGGATCGCCCCCGCCGGCGCCATGGAGGCCCAGCCGGGTGCGAAGCACGGCCGCCAGGGCCGCCGAGGGCCCGTGACGCCTCCCGCCGTCGAGTTCCGCGGCCAGATCGTCGAGCAGATTCAGCCAGGGTTCCGGCCGGAGGCCGGGCGAGTCCTCGGCGGCCATCCAGAGCGCCGCCTCGGCGACGTCCGAGGCGGGGTCGGCGGCGGCGGCGAGGAGAAGGCTGCGCGGGTCGGCGGGCGCCATCGCCGGTATGATGCCCGGCCGGGCACCCGGGACCGCCGGGGACGGCGCGTAGAGCGAATACACTGGGACACAGATGCTGCTCGACGAGATCACCTCACCCGACGACCTGCGGGACCTCGGCCCCCAGGACCTGAGCCGCCTCTGCGGCGAGATCCGCGAGTTCCTGGTGGCGGCGGTCTCGCGAACCGGCGGCCACCTCGGGCCCAATCTGGGGGTGGTCGAGCTGACCGTCGCCGTTCACCGGGTCTTCCATTCGCCGCGCGACGCGCTGGTCTTCGACACCGGCCACCAGGCCTACGTCCACAAGATGCTGACCGGACGCCTGGCCGGCTTCGATCGGCTGCGCCAGCGCGGCGGGCTCTCCGGCTATCCCAACCGGGCCGAGTCGGAGCACGACATCGTGGAGAACTCCCACGCCTCCACCGGGCTCAGCTACGCCCTGGCCCTGGCCAGCGCCCGACAGCTGACCGGCGAGCCGGGCAAGGTGGTCTGCGTGGTGGGCGACGGGGCCCTCACCGGCGGGATGGCCTATGAGGCGCTCAACAACATCGGTCACCTCCGGCCCGACCTGATCATCATCCTCAACGACAACGGGCGCTCCTACGCCCCCACCATCGGGGGGATCGCCGAGAACCTGGGACAGCTCCGCCTCTCGCCGACCTACGAGGCGGCCAAGGACGCCACCGGCCGGACCCTGCGTCACCTTCCCCTGGTCGGCGACTCCGCGTACCAGGCCGCCAAGCGGGTCAAGGAATCGCTGAAGCAGCTGGTCTCCACCACCTCGATCTTCGAGACCCTCGGTCTCAAATACGGTGGACCGATCGACGGCCACGACATCGCCGCCCTGGAGCGGGCGCTCCGGGATGCCGCGGCGTACCGGGGCCCGGTGGTCATCCACGTGGTGACCAACAAGGGCAACGGCTACGCCCCGGCGGTGCAGGACGAGATCGACAAATACCACGGCGTCTCCAGCTTCAACCCCGAGGACGGAAGCTTCACCAGCAAGGCGGTCTCCTGGACCGACCTCTTCGGCGAGGCGCTCCTCGAGGCGGCCGAGCAGGACTCGCGAATCGTCGCCATCACCGCGGCCATGGCCTCGTCGACGGGCCTGCTCGAGTTCGCGGAGCGGTACCCGGACCGCTTCTTCGACGTCGGAATCGCCGAGCAGCACGCGGTCACCTTCGCCAGCGGGCTGGCCATGAAGGGGCTCCGCCCGGTGGTCTGCATCTACTCGTCGTTCCTGCAACGCGCCTTCGACCAGATCGCCTGCGACGCCTGCCTGCATCGCCTCCCGGTGACCTTCGTCATCGACCGGGCCGGGATCACCGGCGAGGACGGGCCGTCGCACCACGGCATGCTCGACCTCGCCTACCTGCGCTGCATCCCCAACCTGGTGGTGAGCGCGCCGAGCAGCCCCGACGAGATGCGCCGGATGCTGGCCACCGCGCTGGCCCATGACGGGCCGTTCGCCCTCCGCTACCCGCGCGGGTCCGCGCCGGCAACGGCGACCGCGCCGCTCGAGCCGCTCGCCATCGGCCGGTCGATCACCCGCCGTGAGGGCGACGACATCGCCATCATCGCGGTGGGGAAGATGGTCCGGGTGGCTCTCGAGGCCGCGGGCCAGCTCGAGGCGGACGGGATCAGCTCCACGGTGGTCGACGCCCGCTTCGTCAAGCCGGTCGACCCCCACCTGGCCGACATCGCCGCGGCTCACCAGGCGGTCCTGACGGTCGAGGACGGCACCCGGGTCGGCGCCTTCGGGAGCGCCGTCGCCGAGCTGCTCGGGGACACCGGGGTGGCGGTGCCGGTGCGCCGGCTCGGGATCCCCGACCGCTTCATCGCGCACGGCGCCCAGGCCCTCCTGCTGAGCGAGCTGGGGCTGGACGCGGATGGTGTCGCGCGGTCGGCGCGCGAGCTGCTGGCCACCGCGCGGCGCGACGCCGTCCTCACCTGAGCGCGGTGCACCGAGGCCCCGCGATGGGCACCGTCCTCGTCACCGTCGCCGGACCGGGGGGGCAGGCTGACCTCGCGGTCCCGGACGACGCCCCGGTCGCCGCGATCGTCCCCGCCCTGGTCCGGCACTGCGAGCCGGAGCCGCGAGCCTGGAGCCGCTGGGCGCTCGGGCTCCCCGGCGGCGAGCCGTTCCCACCCCGGCAGACCCTCGGCGCTCTGGGTGTCGTCGACGGTGCCGAGCTGGAGCTGCGTGACATGACCGGAGCGGAGGCCGGCGCGGGGCCATCCGGCCAGGAGGCGCACCAGGACCTGCGGCGACGGCGCATCGTCAACCTCGCCGAGAGGCTGGTCGAGGACATGGCGCGCATCCGCGCCGGGCGAAACCCCCTCCTCGAGTACGCGACTCCGGAGGCTCGCCGGCAGCTGCGGGCGCTGGCGCCGGGGCGTCTCGACCCCGCGACCGCAAGGGATCCCTCCGAGCTCACCCTCGCGGTGAGCTGGCATGGTGACCCCCGAGCGCCCGTGGAAGCCGACGCCACCTTCACCGAAACCGGCGGCACCGGTCCTGAACCAGGGGCGGCCGGGTGGCCCGGACGGTCCTCCACGGCGCCACCGGCCCGGCGGGTCGCCATCCGGATGACCGTCGACGCCCAGTGCCGCCACGTCCTGGACGTCAGCGTCGCGGCCCCGTCACCGGTCTGAGCGGGACGCGCGCCCCCGATCAGGTGATCTGGACCGGAGCGCTCTCCGCGATCTCGACCCGTTCCAGGCCGGCATCGCCCAGCACCTGGACCCCGCACGGGTAGGTCCCCTGCGCCCCCGCGGACGTCAGCACCTGAGCATTGAACTTGAGGATCAGCTCACCGGGGGTGGCACCACTCTGCGGGGGGACCTCGAAGCCGTCGAAGTACGGGAGCACGCTGCCCTGCACCGGGTCGTTGCCGCCGCTCCGGCCCGAGTCACCCCGGATCTGGATCCCGCCGTCGTAGATGAAGACGGGTGGCAGGGTGACCGTGATGCTCACCTCGTCGGCCGGCCCGGTGCCGGTGTTGAGGACCGTGACCTGGTAGGTGACGATCGAGCCCGGGACCGCCTGGTTCGGGCTCACCGACACCGACGCCGAGAGCAGCGGCGCCTGGCTCAACTTGAGGGCGAGGGCGTTGCTCTGGGTGCTGCCGTTGGTGGTGGACCCGGAGGCGCTCGCGGTCATGCTGTACGAGCCCGGGCTGCCCCCGGCGAGGGCGTCGAAGGTGATCGTGACGTCGTCACCGGGACTCAGCACCCAGACGCCCCAGGTGGGCTGCTGGCTGTTGCCCTGAGCCTCGACGGGGCTGGTGCGGACGCCGCTCCCCTCCAGCGACTCGGTGTGGGTGTAACGGAAGTCCGCCGGCAGGCCGGCGGTGACGGTGAGCCCGGAGGTCCCCTGGGACCCGATGTCCTTGACCGTGATCACGAACCCCACCGAGTCGCCGGGGGCAACGCTCGAGACCCCCGAGGAGAGCGCCAGGTCCACGCTGAGCGCGGCCACCCCTCCGCCACAGCCCGCGGCCGCCAGCCCACCGACCAAGGCGGCCAGGACGGCCCAGCCAAGGAGCCGCGGGACCCGCGATGGACCCATCGGCGAGTGGCTCACACCCTCTGGGCGGCGCGCATCGGCGCCAGCGGGCGGCGCTCGCGCCGGGGCGGCGCCAGCGGGACGTCGGTGGCTCGAGGGAGGGGATCAGGGAAACCGGCCTCGGCGAGCAGCCGGAGGGTGAGGGCGACATCCAGCCCCACCACGGTGTCGACACGCCCGCTGACGGCTTCGACGAGGTCCCCGCCGCCTCCCTGGACGGCGTAGGCACCCGCCTTGTCGAGGGGCTCGCCGCTCGCGACATAGGTGATCAGCTCCTGGTCGGAGAAGTCGCGCATCTTGACCAGCGAGCGGGAGACCGCCAGCGCCTCACTCCCGGTGCCGGCGCGCAGGACGCAAATGCCGGTGAGGACCGTGTGCCGCCGTCCGCGCAGCTCAGCGAGCATGCGCAGGGCGACCTCGGGGGTCCCCGGCTTGCCGAGCGGACCACGCGGGCCCACCACCACGGTGTCCGCGGCCACCACGAAGCTGCCCGGCTCGACCCGCGCGGCGACGGCGACCGCCTTCTGGCGGGCGATCAGCTGGCAGCCGAGGTCGGCGCACATCCCCGGAGGGAGCGGCGGATCTGGCGGCGGCTCCGCGACCGCGAAGCGGATCCCGGCCCGAGCCAGCAGCTCGCGCCGGCGCGGGCTCGACGACGCGAGCACGATGCGCACCGGAGGCGGAGTGGAAAGCCGCGACCCGCCGTGGCGAAACGGCGACGCCACTCGAACGCCGGGCAGATGCTCGTCTGGGTCGGTCATGCGCCCCTCAGCCACTGCGTGATATCTCGGTCCTCTCCCCGGCGTGATGACCCCACCCGATACCGATCGTACCATCGTCCAGGGGCTCAACTGAGTTTGAATGGTTTCGTCTGCTCTGATTGAATCAATTATGCCATGCACCGGTCCTCCGCCGGCAGGCTCTCAGCGGAGGGCGACGACCAGGGCGGCCGCGGCCGGCACCACGGCGAGCACCCCCAGCACCGGTCCGGCGCCCACCAGCACACGCCTGGCGGCGCCGATCAGCCCGGCGTAGAGCACGACGGCGAGCGCCCCGAGCCCGGCCACGGCGAGAGCGTTGCGCCCGGCCAGGGCGGCGAAGCCGGCCAGCGAGAAGCAGGCCATCCCGATGGTGGCCACCAGGGCCGCGCGACCCGGCCGTGCCGTGCCCCGGTCGAAGGGACGGATCAGCGCCGGAACCGCCATCAGGATGGCGGCGACGGCCCACGGGCGCGCCGCCCCCACCTGCCCGCTGGCGGCCGCGATGGTGCGCAGGTCCAGGGTGAGGGCGGCAGATGCCAGCCCCAGGAGTGGGGCCATGGCGGCCATCGCCGCCACCAGCCGATGCCACGGCCATCTCTCCGCGGTTGCCCAGGCGATGCCGGCGGCGATGGCGGTCACCAGCACGGCCAGGCTCACGCCGCTGGGCAGACCGAAGACGGGGGAGCTCGGGAGCGCCAGCAGCCCGGAGGCGGCTGCCACCCCGACTGCGGCGACCAGCTCATCGAGCTGGGCCGGGCGGAGCCCGGCGGGCAGCCGGCCGGCCACCGCGACGGCCAGCGCGACCGCCCCCAGGTACGCGGCGCCGGGGTAGACGGCCACCGCCAGGCAGGCCTTGAGCAGTGCGAGCGCATTCACGTGGTGGGCCCGAAGACGAGGTGGATGGCGGCGATGGGGAGCAGGCCCACGACCAGGGCGACGGCGGCGAGGACCCATCCCGCCGCCACCCGGTGATGGGGTGCGGACTGGCCCGCTCCAGGTTCCCCACGGGCCACCGTGATCACCACCGCCACGGTCACCAGTCCACCCGCGACCACGCAGGCGGCCCCGACCGCGCCGCTGAAGGCGACGCACGCCTGGAGCACCAGGAACCGCCCCCAGAAGGCCGGCGCCGGAGGCAGTCCGCAGAGGGCCAGCCAGACCAGCCGGCGGGGGGATCCGAGCCCGGGCCTCGGCCTCTGGAGCAGCAGGGGGGCCGCGACCAGGTGGGTCAGGATGAGCAGCAGCCCGCCCCCGACGGCCACCGGCTCGCCGGTCCCGGCGCCGGCGGCCACCAGGCCCAGATCCGCGAGGGCAACCCGCCCATAGCGGGTCTGCGGCCCGGCGCGGAGGCTCATCACCCCGCCCCACAGCGCGCTGATCAGCCCGCAGGCGAGCAGGGTGTGCTCGAAGGCGAGGCTGGCGAGCAGTGGCAGTGCCCCCGGGATCGAGAAGGCGCTGACCAGGACGGCGGGCGCCAGGACGAGGAGCCAGACCGCGATCTCGGGAGGGCGCAGGTCGACGAGCGCGCCGGCCGCCCAGCCGCCGAGCGGGACCAGGGCGGCGATGGCGATCACCCCCACCACCAGGAGTCCCCCGACCACCCCCGGCTGGGAATCCGGCGATACGGCCGGGAGGAGGACACCGGCCGCGACCAGGGCCGCCGCCCCGGTGCCGGCGATCCGGCCGGCCGCGAGGGTGGCCCGGCTCGGCGCGGCGGTGACCCAGCGGAGGGTGAGCGCGGCGGCGCCGAGCAGGGCCGCCACCCCGAAGAGAAGGGGGGTCCCGGCGGAGAGGAGGAGCACCGCCGCACCCCCGACCGTCCCGATGCCGAGCAGCTCACGACCGTCGAGCTCCTCGGCCAGGAGCAGGCAGAGCCAGAGGGCGGCACCCGCCGCGGAGAGGAGGCCGGCCGCCTCGCGGGAAAGGGCCACGGCTCCCCCCCCGAGCTGGTCGGGGCGTGGTCCCCCCTGGGCGGTGAGGAGGCTGAGCGCGACCAGGAGCACGGGAGCAATCAGCGCGGTGGCGCGACGGAGGCGGCGGGGACTGAGGCCGGCGACCCCCCCCACGACGGCCCAGGCTGCCGCCAGCCAGGCTGCGCTCATGGCGCGGGCACCGGAGCGTCGCGGCGGCGCCGGGCCGCCAGCCAGGCCTCCATCGCCACCGCCACCGGGGCGATCGCGATCACCCCCGCGGCTGCGGGGAGCGGATCGCTGCCCCCGCGCAGCAGCCACCCGACACCGACGGCCACTGCGGTGACCGCCACGCCGGCGGCGAGGTCGGTGAGGTTGCGAGCGAGGAAGAGGCGAAGCACCCCGCAGAGGAAGATGAAGGCGACCGGGAAGAGCGCTCCCCGTACGGCCACGATCGAGCCGACGGGCACGTTGAAGCTGACCCACGACCCCGCCACCAGGGCGACGGCGCCGCCCGCGACCCGGACGCTGCGGGGCCCGAAGAGTCCCTCGTGAGCACCCACCGGGCGGAGTGGATCGAGTCCGTCACCGGGACCACGCCTCGCACCGACCACCCCGACCAGTGGACGCGCCACCGCCGCCACGACACCCGCCCCGAGGAGGACGACCACCGCCCCGCCGCCGCCGTAGAGGGCCGCCGCCGGAGCCAGCCCGAGGGCGACCGCGATCGAGGCGGCGAGCACGGCCCGGCGCCGGTCGACGACCACGGCGACGGCACCGGCCGCGAAGGCGATCAGGTCGAGAAGGGGCTGGTTCACAGGTAGCGGAAGATGACCAGGGCGGCGATGGCCGCGACGACGGTGAAGACCAGGCCCGGCTGGGCGACCAGCCAGGCGTCGACCCGGCCGGCGCCGCGCCCCAGGCGCCTGGCGATGGGTCCGAGGCTGCGCCGAGGCCCCACCAGGGCAACCCAGGCGGCGCGCGGACGCGAGCCCTGGGCGCCGTGGGCGGGGTGCGGGACCTGACGTCCCATGACCAGGCCGGCGCAGGCGACGCCGACCACCACGACGACGAGCGCAACGCTCAGGTAGCCGCCCGGCCACGCCCCCCCGGGGCCGTGGAGGGTCGCGCTGTCGATGGCCACCGGGGCGGCGCTGCCGACCAGCGGGCCGAGGAGCAGCGGAGCCGCGACCCCGGGCAGCAGCGCCGCGACCGCGCCCACCACCAGGGCGAGGACGGCGTCCGGGCGCGGCACGACGTCGAAGTGGGCCCGTCCGGCTGCTCTCGGGGTGTCGCGGGAGGGCGCGCCCGCCGCCTCGGCGGAGACGGGCGCCGCCGCCGAGCCGAGGGCCTGGCGGGCTGCGACCAGGCCACCCCCGGCGGCGATCGCCGCGGCCGCCCCCAGAGCGATCAGGAGTGGCGCGTAGGGGCGGCCCAGAGCCGCCACCGCTCCCAGCTCGAGGACGGCGGCGGTGGCACCGAAGCCGAGCGGCAACCCTCCGGCGGCGACGAGCGCGGTGGCGGCCAGCGCCCGGCCCCGGCGGCTGGGTCGGGTGGGCAGGCTCCAGGCCGGAGCCGCCAGCAGGGCGAGCTCCAGGGCCACCAGCCCGGCGGCGAACCCTCCGGCACCGCCGGGAACGCCGGCGACGGCCACCAGGGTGCCGGCCGAGGCGGTGAGCAGCCCGCGGCCCGCGCGTCGCGACTCGTGCCGCCAGCGCCAGGAAGCAACCGCGCCCCACAGGGCGGCGGCGGCGCCGGCCACGGCGAGGGGGACGGTGAAGCCGGGGGCGACGGCGCCGCCGGTGGCCGCGTCCAGGCGCAGGAAGATGGCGGCGGCGCAGGGGACGGCACCGATCGCCAGCCAGCTTCTGGTCGACCGCCCGCCGGCAGCCCCCGGCCACCACCCCGCGGTGAGCAGGCGGCCCGCGCCGGCGAGGCCCCAGGGGAGTGCCACCGCGAGGCCGACCGCGCCCGGGGGAACCGCATAGGGGTTGCTGGTCCCGGTGGCCACGATGAGCTGCACGGCGGCGATCAGCAGTCCCAGGGCGAAGACGTGCTGGATCGTGAAGGCGGTGACCGCACCCCTGCTGAGCCGCCCTCTACCGGCGGAGGCCATCAGCAGGCCACCGACGCTCGCTATCTCGACACCGCCGAAGAGGATCACCGCGTTACCGGCGAGTCCGGCCAGGGCGGCGCCGGCGACCGTGACCAGCAGGGCCGTCTCCTCACCCGGCCGGCGATCCGCGGCTCCGAGGGCGAAGAGCCCCGCCACCAGCGAGGCCACCACCACGGCCAGCCCAGCCTGATCGGCGCGGAGCACCAGCGGCACCCCGGGCACCGCGTCGCCGAACGAGGCCATCACCGGACCGCTGGAGGTGAGTGGCGCCAGGCTCAGGGCGGCCCACCCGGCCAGGAGGATGGCCGCCACCGCAACCAGCCGCCGGGGCAGCGGCCGGGGCGACGGCAGGATGAAGTCGACCAGCGCCCCGACCAGCAGGAAACCCAGGATGAGCGCGGGCCGGTTCCCCACGCTCAGCACCCGCGTGGTCCCCCGTCAGCGTCCCGGAGCACGGGCATCAGAGCCCCACTCAGTTCGGGGCGGCGGACCTGGGATGGGCGGGGGGCAGGGCGTGGGCGCCCACCTCGGCCGCGCAATACGGACAGACCGGCCACCCCAGCCGGAGCCGCCGCTCGCAGACGGCGCACCGCCGGGCGAACTGAGTGCGGCAGTACGGACAGATGACGAACTCCTCCTCGATGTCGCGCCCGCAGGTCGGGCAGGGACGCGTCTCCGGAGCATTCGTCGGCGGCTCCTCCAGGATCTGCTGCTCCAGCGCCAGCGAGCGCTCCTCGTCGAGGGTCCGCGGGGGACGGACGACCAGGTAGATCAGCGCTCCCAGGAACGGCGGGATGAAGGCCAGCAGGAAGGCGAAGACGGCGAACGGGATCGAGGCGGAGCGCCGTCTCGCGTCCCTCACCACGTTGTAGGCCAGGGCCACCAGGAGCAGGGCGACGTAGAGGGAGACCAGGACGATGCCGAGGTACAGGAGCGAGGTGCCGTTCAGGGCAAGCAGTCTCATTCGGGGTCTCCCAGGCGGCGGCGCAGGCTCTCCGCCTGCAACTCCGCCTCACCGAGCTGTTCGCGAGCCCTCTCGACCACGCTCTCGGGCGCGCGCTCCCGGAACCCCGGGTTGGCAAGCTGACCGCGGAGCCGGTCGACCTGGCGCTCGACGTCAGCGAGCTGGCGGCGCAACCGTTCCCCGCCCCCGCCCCCGCCGAGGTGGAGCTCGGCCTCGAGGCTGCCCGCGATCGCCAGCCGAGCCGTGTCCCCCTCCCCGGTCGCCTGCCCCTCGTCGCCATCCACGATGCGGACGCGCACCAGCGCCTCGAGGATCCGCCGTCGATCCGACGGGGAGAGGTCTGGATGGCCACCCCGGACGGTCACCGGGTGACGGGTGCGGTCGGCCGCGCTGATGCCCGCCTCCTGGCGTCGAGCACGCAGCTGGCCGACGAGCTCCAGCAGCTCGTCGACGCCCTCCCGCTCGCCCACCCACGCGGTGTCGACCCACTCGGGCCCGACCGCCGGCCAGCTGCGGTGCTGGAGGGTGGGCGCGGGCTCCGGCAGCCGCTGGGCGCACTCCTCGGTGACGAAGGGCATGAACGGATGGAGCAGGCAGAGGAGGGAGTCCAGCACCGTGACCGCGGTCGCCGCGGC
>Ga0209415_10009973_pt1 | contig 16232 bp, 25 predicted proteins | sample PeaSoiSIISIP2007_FD_187696 | JGI IMG/M metagenome (GOLD analysis project Ga0209415, IMG submission 187696) | Peat soil microbial communities from Weissenstadt, Germany - SII-SIP-2007 (SPAdes) (version 2) | ecosystem: Environmental > Terrestrial > Soil > Wetlands > Peat | place: Germany...
AAGCCACAAATGATTCAGTTGATACGGAGCCAAAACGACAATTGCGCTGATCCTCGTGTTGCAATCAGGTCTCAGTTCTGCTCGCCCAGAGAAGACATATCTGCTGGGCTCTGCTCCAAGCGGACTACGGTTTTCGCGAACGTATTCTCCGAAAGCTGCGGATAAAACAGTCTGCGGCAGAACGCTTCGATAGAAGTTGGTATTCCAGAAAACAAGTGCGCAACAATCTTTCTTGTAATTTTGAAACTGTTTGCTGGCTGCGTTCATTTTTTCCCGAATCGGAGGGCAAGGACTAAATCCGCCCGATGGTTTTGTTGCCGGGTCGTCAAACTCTTTGACCTCGAAAACGCATGTCCTCGCGCCGTACTCGACTTTGTAGTCTGGCTGCTTTTGATCCGATGTGGGGATAGGCGTCCAGTTCAGACCTTGAGCCTGAAGATACTGCTCAAATACAGTTTCCGACTCCGTCTTCATGAATGCGGTGAATCGCCTTACTTGTCACGCCGATCTGACTTGGGAGTCTCGCTGGCGGTCGTCCCCTTTTTCAAAGCTGGAGGATGCTTGCCATACGGAATCCTCGCATTAGAGAGCAGAATTCGCTTTGCGTCTTCGCCCATATTATCCATGATCGTCTTCAGTTCCCGGATGCTGGCGAGGTTGAAACCTTTGGCTCGACCACTGATGGAGTCGAGGTCAAGAATCAACTCCAAACTCTTCCTCCGTTTCCTTCCATCCAGTAGGCGCTCACCTTCTTTGAAGTTTTCGTAGGCTATGAGATCGGCAGGCTGAAGTGGAACGAAGTGCTGCCAGTCGGTCGGCGTGATCGTCGTAAATCGGTTGCGATACTTGAAACTCTCATCGTTCGTCAGACGATTGAATGTAGCGAGCATGACCGCGTCGTAGTCGCAGTGGTCGTGATGCAAACTAATCAACGCATCCCGATACATCGTCAGAGTGTTTTCCCCAATGTCCTGCATGACCATGTTGAGCAGCATGACGTAAGCGAAGCCAACCGGGTTCGGTTTCGTCTCAGGAATTTCACTGACCAGCAACTGTAATGGCATATCGTATCCGTAGATGTGGATACCGTATTTCCTGAACACGTCAAGCAGCTTGCCTGTCAGTTCAATCTGCTCGTCCCTTGTCCAATCGGCAAACTCGTTTTTGCAGCTGCTGCAATCTGAGGCGTGATAGCGGGTGATTTCGCGGCGGGCCTGAGTTCTCAGTTGAGCGTTCTTCCAGTCAATCACTTTCAACCAATCCATTTCGAAGAACGGCCATGTCCCGTTATCCCCGACCAGACAGGACAGACTGAATGTCCTCGGTACTTTTGCTTTGCCGTCGTAACTTTCGTCGATAATGCCTCTGAGCATCATCAAAGCTATTTTCCTCGATTCTAGGCGAAACCCGGCGTTCTGCGCCCTAAGTGATCTCTACGATATGCCATTTCGCTGGTACAAAAAGCTCTGCAACGCCTCTGAAACGCCCCAGCCGACCTGAACCCCTCCCGGCATCCAAATCGCCCGGAAATCGGCTTCCCGAGCAGCGTCTTGGTACAATCCCGGCGAAGGAGATTTCATGGCTAATCTAGCTGGTGTTGTCCGGCAGTTGCGGAAAGAGCGGGATCAGGCGGCAAAGGTAGTCGAAAGTCTCGACGCGGCACTCGCCGCGCTCAACGGCGGTTCATCCAGAAAACGGGCGGGCACTCGGAGCAGGATGTCGGCGGCAGGCAGGGCGAGGATCGCGGCTGCCCAGAGAGCACGATGGGCAAAGGTGCGGAGGAACGGCGGGCAGAAACAAAACGTTGTCAGAATGCCCAAGAAGAAGACGATGTCAGCCGCCGCTCGAAGGAAAATTGCCGCAGCGCAGCGGGCGAGGTGGGCGAGAGTAAAGGCGGCTCAGAAGAAGGCAGCGTAAGCAACCATCACCCGTGCGGACAGCCGGATTCCCCGATGTGTCACCTATCGCGCTCGGTCCATGGCAGAATTCTCACCAATCAGGCAAAGAGGCGACTGCGAAGAGATCGCCAACCCGTCAACAGCCTACGGTCGGCGACGGCGCAACTGGACTGACGCGCTTGGCCCTGTCCCTGACGGCCAAGTGGTCGATGCCTCCTGCGGCAACAAGCACTGCATCGCGCTGCAACACTCCTATCTCCGTCCGCGCGTCGAGCAACCGCGCAAGTACAGCAAGATTGCCGAGCGTGTTCACAGGCTGAAAATCGGTCAGCACTTCGACGTTCCGGGCGTCGGCACGGACGAACGGAGCCGGAACCGATTTCGCTCCGGCCTGTACGCGGCTGTGGGGTTAGACAAGGTCTCGGTACACGGGCAGCCGGATGGGAGTGTGCGCATCACGAAAACCGGGGTGTGGCGCAACGTGGGAGTCTAACGGCGGTGGGCTTTGGCTTTCCACGGTCCATCTCGGAAAATTTCAGGAACTTAACGCTCCCGTCACATTCGGCTGCTATTCTGTGGCTCGCTGCGTTCTGCAAGTCCTGCTGCTGATCTGGGAAGGTCGGCTTCCCCATGGGAACCAAGCGCACTGGGGCATGGACTCAACGCAGCAGGCGTCTCGGAACTCCGGGCGGCCCATTGTTCGTCTAGAAGTCTTCAATCTGCTCTTGCGGCTTCAATCTCACGACCGAAGCCATCGATGAGAATCCGATGCGAATGGTAATCATCGCCATTGACCATGCGCTCCAGTGTGGGGATCAAGACCTCAAGGTTCTCATCACAGAGACCGCAGTCAAGGAAAGAGTCTCTTTGATTGCTGAGGAGAACCGACCGCTTTCCGACACTGTCGCCCGCCGAGTGTCAGCGGAACTGGGCATCCGCTGGATACAGATGGATATGTCCATTGCAGATCGTATCAAGGCGGGTATTGATGGAAAACTGTTCAATCGAATGCAGCTTCGGTACGACCAGAACGGCAACCCGATCCCCATTTCGCGCTATGCACCAATCGAGGACGGCATCAGGGAGGAATTCTGGTTGGACAGAATTCAGGAAGCCTCGGACGAAGGAACGGTTCTCGTGATCTGCGGATGCTGGCACTGCTTTCCGCTGGCAGAGAAAGCTGCGAAAAGAGGGCATAGGGTCGTGGCGAAGCTTTTTTACCCGGAGAACCTGTCCGAAATGAAGCCAGAGCTTTATTGAGGTCTCATCTCAGGTCCGCATGAGTTGTGCCACGCTAAGAGAAGCGACGACGCATTCCCGCCGTGCGTTCTTGCCATCAGCCATCACTGCGAACCTTCGATCTGGCGGAGCACTCCGTTGAGGTCATCGATCATGGCAGAGAGCCTGTTGCGTGTTGGCTCAGGAATCACGACAGGATCGTATCGCGCGACTGGGATTGAAAGATTCAATGCATCTTCAAGTTCGCACCGGGCATTGGTCAGTTTCGCGAGTATCTTGCTCTTACATTCGTGGCGTAGCATCACATGCAGTCTTCCTATCTGGGGGAAGGAAGTCTGTAAATTGTTGCACGACCGTAGCAGGTTCGCCGATGCCGTTCTGTGCTCATGGTCACAATCGTGGGTGTATACTCCGCTGGTGAAAGTGCGTGAGTATTCCCCGTCGCGCTCACGCCTTTGTGGGTACAGCCGCCCGTTGTAGCGCGAACTTTCGCTCCGGGCGGCTTCGCTTTTGGGCTTAACTTCAGCAACTGCTCATCGGGAACCGTTGACGACTCTCAGCCAGAACGAACCCCTGACTGACGCCGAACTCGACCGCCTCGGCGATTTCCTTGCATCCTGCAAGGGCAGCAAGGCCATGAATCTCGAAGAACTCGACGGGTTCTTCTCCGCACTGATCGCCGCGCCGGAGCCCGTGATGCCCAGTGAATACAACCGGGAGGTCTTCGGCGACGAGATGTCGAAAGCGGTCGAGTTTGCCAGTCTCGACGAAGTACAGGAAATCCTGAATCTGATGATGCGGCACTGGAACAAGATTGCCTCAACGCTCTACAAAGGTGAAATCCATGTTCCGCTCATCTGTGAGGACGAGAAAGGCGTGATTCACGGCAACGACTGGGCACGTGGGTTCATGCGGGGGATGTAGATGCGCCACGATGCTTGGTCTGAGCTTGTCAACGACGAGAAATATGGCGGCTCCCTGACCCCGATGATGATGCTCTATCACGAGCACGACGAAGACCCGGAGATGCGACCCGACCCGATTACGCCTGACAAGCGCGAGCAGGTCATCGCTTTCATGGCAGCGGGGTTGATGAACGCCTACGAGTATTTTCGGAAAGAGCGGGAACGCGATCTGGGCGACGATGCACCTGAATCCCGGCGTAGCACCCCAAAGATTGGTCGGAACGCCCCGTGCCCCTGCGGTTCCGGTAAGAAATACAAGAAGTGCTGCGGAAGCGCGACGGTGAACTGATCCTGTGTGGTAAGCTCCTCGCGAATGGCGTCCTTTCATACATGGCTCGAAGTTCTCTCGTATGTCAAAGCTCTGTTTGAAGCAATAACGCTAGGGGCTGACATCCAGCAGCAGTATGAAAAACACCGCAACGAACGCGATACGATTGCTGAAGCTGAACGGGTCAGCCAAGTCTTCTCGACGTATTCCGAGCCGGAGGTTCAGGCAATTCTGGATCGGCTGAAGGCTTGCAGAGATCGTTTCATCAAGGAAGGCAGCGGGTCTGGCAGGAGGAAGTGCCTTTGCAGCGTCTTCAAAGATGTGATCGACGGCAATGGCGGAAAGCTTCCTCGTATAGACGATTGGGAGAACATTTACCCGCGGTTGAACTGCGCGAAGTCCTGAGTAGCAAGCCTGTGACTCCTATTTCGCTTTGGGGCAGACTTTCTTGGCGTATTCAATGTACGAGATCGCCACGCCAAGGTCGCCGCTTATTTTGATGAAATTAGGGTTGCTCGTGTCCATCAGTTCCTTCCTGATGGCTGAATCTTCAACGCCTTCCCGCAGGCGCTTACAAATGTAGTTGACGATTTCCTGATCGAATCCCGACTCTGTCATGATCGGCCTGTCTACCTCGCAACTGTTCCAACTGACATGCATTTCCCCGACCTTGAAGTCAGTCTTCGCGTCTCCATGATTGTAGAAGATTTTGTTTCCCGTCTTATTCACCGACGTAGCCAGTCTCCCGCACTTGGGACATGTGACGGGTATTTCCGAAAATTCATCCTTGAGTTGTTCCATTAACGATCTCCTTCATCAAGAGTGACCGTACTCACCGGGGTTCGTCCACGACCTTTTGCAAGAGTCCCTGTTGCTCCCGCATGGTCTCCATAAAGTCTTTCGTCCCAGTTTCTCGCTCGGAAAACCAGCGGATGGCTTTGCTCTTCTGCCGGAATCCGCTGCGCGCTGCCAGACTCAATGCGACAGTCTTAAAATCAGCGAGGGTCATATCTATGAGTTGGTCTTGGTTGTGTATGAGCTTCGCATACGTCTCTGGATCACTCTTCGACAGTGCGGCTAGGTCTTTCCTGAACGTGAACAATAGGTTCTTGATCGTGTTGTCAATTCGAGCTGCGAGCGGGGGATCGACTGATGATAAGGTCTCGACGGCCTTCGCAGTGTTATCGGCTTGAACTTCGAGGCTCTCGCGGAGCCGCGCTTCCAGAATCGCCCGCCAAGGCTCAAACTTTTCTATTGTCGGTCGTTCCTGTCTGAAGTATCGCGTACCGCGCTCGTAGTCCATCAGGCACTTGTACGCCCTGAGAAGGTAGAAGGTTGCGATGCGGTAGCGCCTCACGTCATCTTTCTTCGTTGCGAAATAGTCAGAGATGCTTTTCAGCCCCCAACCCAAGATCACACCGAACAGCGGAAGCAGCGTCTCAATTTTCATGAGTACTCACGGGTCTCGTACTTCGCGCCGAATCGGGCTAGTCTCCGATGTCCGGCAAGTCCATTTTCAGGTTTATAGCGGCTTTTTTCGGGGTTACTTCTTGGGTTCCCTCTCACCCCAACAGACACAGCCGCCGTTACGGTTCACGCCGGGGCGGAATTAGCTTCTACCGGAACGTCTGCGACGACCGGGGCTGACTCAGCCAGCGATTCCGTTGGCGCAGGTTCTACCTCCGCTGCCGCTTCCTGACAAGGCTTCACGATCCGGAATCCCTCCTCAGTGTTCCTGCGATCCAGTCCCTCGAATGATGATGCGAGCAATTCGATGAACCGATAGGCGCTCGCTGGCGTCCGCAACACCCGGCGCAGTTTCGGCGCGATCTTTTCGAGCAAGGTCTGGATTTCCTCTTCGCTCGGCTCAGAAATTGACTCAGTGAGGCAATTCGAATCGGGGTGGAGTGAACGCTCATAGTTCGCGACGAGGCGATCCGCTGTGGCACGCGGAATCCCTCTCGCTTTTAGCCAACTGCTCCACAACCCACCGCGACCGGGCCGTGCGAGGATTTGTTTCATTTCTGCAAGGCGCTTCGCCAATTCAGTGCGGAGACCGCGAAGATTCTGTGACTGGCTCCTCATTGACGCTGCATAATCGGTGTGCAGCAGCCAAAGCTCTGCGATCTCGGCGGTCAGGGCGGCTTCGTCCTGCGATGATTCGTCTGACTGTGTACTTTGTGCCTCTAGAGATTGCGCTGGAACCTCCTGTACTGGGGATTCCGGAAGGACTGCGGACTGTTCTGCTGTTTCCAACATGATTTCCTCACAACTTCGAATTGATATACGAGCGAATTGCACGCCTACGAGCTTGAGTTGCTCTCACCTATGCAATTGAAATTGCGAAAACTGCGGCGACTGGCGATCTAAATTGTTTTGCAGGTCGTTTGACGAAAACGTATTTAGGACAGCGCGGAGCTTCTGATCTGGTCGAACCCAAGAGTTGTAGCGGCGAGTTCCCTCGTTCTACTTCGTGCGGGACGGCCCGCCATCGTTGGCGCTGTAAGGGTGATTCAGAAGCAGAGCAGCGGGTTTGGAGGACGCCCTGAGGTTTGGAGGACGTATCCGGGTTTGGAGGACGCTTCGAAGGCGTACCGGAATCCGTACTCAGGGTCGTACCGCCGCTCTGTTTGCGTGCGCAGCGCAAAGCCGTCATTGAACTTATGTTTTGGGGACGATATAGCCGCAGCCAGTATCCGCTCACCCCGTCCGGTAGCGACCCGGAGAGCATCTAACTCCTGTCAGCAAGGGCGGTTCACACCGTCGTCCCCAAACCTTTCAAAACTTTGGAGGGGGACTCTTCGTCCCCTCTCCGCTTTCGCCTCTGTCGGCTGCCCATGCCGCCACATTACAGCCGTCCGGCGAAACTCAAACCTTGGCGGCACGCTGCCGCTTCTTACCCGGCTTGCGGTGCTGCGCAACCATCTGCCGCTTCTCGTCCGAAGTCAGGCGATACCAATGAGCCGGGTACTCAGCGCCATCAGCAAAGTATTGCTTCTTCTTCCCATGGTTGTGGAAGGCGTCAGCAAGTGCCTGCAACGCTGCCGCGTTGCGCTCCTCTGGGGAGGGGTGGGCGGAACCGGGGGAGGGGTTATCGTCCAGATCGTCCCCAGTGTTGAACACAGCCTTGTACTTGACCCTGCCTTTCATCCAAGCCCACTGTTCATCAAGGCACAGACAAGGTTTGTGGATGGCTGCCCCGCAGCCGTAGTCGCCGATGGGCTTACCACAGTCGGAGCAGGGAGTCTCAGGAGTCAGGGTCAGGAAGTCAGGGTCTACGCCCCGGTTTGGGTCTATGACTTCCAAAACCACCATGCCGCCACTCCGGGGGGTTTGGGGGGCAACGCCCCCCATGGGGTTGGTTCTGTCTTTGGGGTTGACCTTGGGGTTCAGAGGTTCGGGGGTTAAGAGCGGAGCGACAGGGTTCTTGCACGCCTGCGGAGCAGGCGATGGAGAGGACGAACGCGACCTCGAATCTAACCCTACCCCTAACTGCGAACCAGAGTCCGAACCAGAAACAGAACCAGAAACAGAATCTTGTCCCAAATTGTTAGGGGGGTAATCTTTTTGGTATTTCGGATGAAAGGCCAAAAGTTCTTTGGCATTTCGATCAGAAGGTGAAATTCCTTTTGGGGTTTCACTCGACTGCACGTTCAGTGCACGTTCAGTGCACGTCAACTGCACGTCTCCTTCTTGCGCAAAGATGCGCAACTTTGCACAATCTTGCGTAGCCGTGGCGCACTCAAGGCGCGGTGGTGGTGCAGTGGGGGCGTCCTTAGTCGGGTCATCTACCCGGATCACTTTCACGGCGTGCGAACCCCGTGTCGGTCTGGTGTACATATCGGCGGCGGTCTCCCCGGTTTCCTTCGCCCAGCCGTTGTCGAGTAGCCACTGCTTCCACTTGCTAACTGTGGGCTCTGTCTGCCCGGTCTGTTTCATGATCGTGCTGTTGCTCATATACGACTGCTGGATCGCGTTTTCATTCATCCAGAGACACAGCCACACCTTGAGTGCGCCGTCCGGCAGCGCAAGCACAGCCTTGCGGTCGCAGTCGAGAACCTTGCAGCGGTCGAGATTGGGGTTGTCGTTCAAATCCCTTCCTCAACCTCGAAACCTTTTGCGCGGGGAGCGCCCTCCATCGCCGCATACAGTTTGTCCTGCATTTTGTCCTTACCGGGGTTATCCCGGAACTGTTGCTGCTTCATGACCCCGGACGCGAAGCGCACGCACTCATTCTTGTCCCACTGGATTTCATCGTTCCCCTGCTCAGCGTCACATTCCTTCTTGTTGAGGCGCTGCGAGGCGGTCTCGATGCCATAGGCGGTAGTGTGGAAGTCGTAGATGTTGAGCCAGACCATGAACTGACGGTCGGTGGGGAGCCATTCGGCGGGAAGCATCGTAAGCCAGACTTCCTTGAGGCTCGCGGTCTCGGCTTTAAGTTTCGCGATGCGCTGACGCATTGCTTCTATCTGATCCATGTTGTCCGTTTCCTGTTCTGTTTATGTGTTGCTTTCCTCTATAGGGATTCATGTTGTTCTCATCCACGGCTTTTTGAGGGTGCGGATGAGTCCCACACATTCCATCCCTCAGTTCCATCCTTCGTTTACACGATGCTCATTGAAGCTGTTCCAGCCGATCAGCCAGCACGGTCGGATCAAACCGAATCGTATCGGCGACCCGGATCGCAGGAAGCTCGCGATTGCGCACCCAACGCTGTACCGTCGATTCGGCAACGCCGAGCATCTCGGCGACCTCACTCACACTCAGGGGCTTTGTCCGCGCTCTCAGTTCTTCAATCATTGACATCGTTCTACCTCGGTAGGGCAAGATTGAATTTGTTCGACTGCATCTGCCCTCATAAAGAGGACTGCCATAGTTCGAAAACTCTTCACCGCATTTTTGGTTAAGCCGCAGATAGCCAAAGTTCCCAGTAAGAACCTGAAAAATCTGCTATCGAACTGCCCACCAACTCACATTCGAAAAGCACCTGCCAAAATGATTCCATCGGCCAACGATGCGACTCTCAGCCTCAAGCTCGTGCACAAGCTTCTGGACTGCTCGATAGCTCAGCCCCAGAGCATGTGCAATCTCGACGTTTGTAATCCCGCATTGGCGAGTGATTAGATCAAGGATCAAAGTTTTGCGTGCTCCTTGGTAGTTGCGCGGCATCAGTGAGCCTCCACAGACTCCACAGTATCGATTCCGATGTTCTTGATTAAATCCCACAGCGCAGACTCGGCCTCCTTGCGACTCTCATAGTCCCCGGCGCACCATTTGTTGTCCCCAATTTCGAACCATGTGGATTGTTCCTGCCATTCTTTTTTGGGCATGGCTCCGTCCGGCAGGGTGATACGGACGCAATATGCGGTTTCGGTGGAATCGACCCACTTTGGTTCAAATGGGACGATATTGATAATGATTGTGTTTTCCGGCATTGTTCGTTTCCCCCTTGTGTTCTGTGACTCCTAAGTTCTCAATCCGTGCGGTTTCCGGTCTCGTCTTGCAACTCGGCGAGCAAACTTTCCCACGCGGCGTACCCATGCTCATTGACGAACCGGGTGTACCACTCGGCAAGTTGCTTCACTTCGTCAGTGACGTTCCTCTCCGTCTCTGTGGCTGGTTTCTTCTGCCGCACCATCGTCCTCCCCTACGGAACGTCAGATTGATCCGCTCTTCGATGCGCTTGGCTGTCTTGGGTACCCAGTGTTGCCACTCGGCGTTCGTTCGCCCCCTCATAACCAACAGATCGCCGTGCCGGGGCAGATACTCGACGGTGGTCGATTTATCCAGTTTTGACTTGCCGACCAGCTTTGCCAGCCGAAACGGGCGTGCTGCTCCGAGTGTCAGACTAGGAATCGTCGGTTCTGGGTCTCCGTAATCGTCATCGCTGTGAGGCGAGATGTAGTCACCGCCGTCGCGGTAGCGGTTAATCAAGACCGCGTTGAAGTGACCGAACTCGGCTGCCGTGATCCTGTCGATCACCGCCCGCAGGTAGTCCGGCATCGGCGCGGCTTTAAGCACAACTCCATTCGAGTACGGGTAGTCCCAAGAGCCGTACCAAGCTTCCAGTCGCGGAATTGCCTTGCGCCCGAAAAGTTGAATGAAGTTCTGCTTAAAGTCTGCCTCCGAGCGAATGCGTTGCAACAGTGCGTCGGCTTCTTCACAACTCAAAAAACCGGGAACAAAGGCCACATCGGGTTTCATTGAGTCGCCGCTGCCGTCCTTGCAAAGTTCCTCATGGACGTTGTATGTGCATTTCATGCTTGCATTCCCTCCTTCAATGTCTCGACCAGTCCCTTGTAGAAATCAACAACCATCTGCCAGTAGTCGAGCAGGGCGTCGGTCTCCCCCGGATATTGGCGGATCAGTTTTTGGCATTCCGCGATTGCGCGGTTGATTGCCATCTCGATCAGGTCGAGGGTCATCTGGAGCGCCTCTTCTTCCGGGTATTGGTCGAAGTAAGTCTCCGCTACCAGCATCATGGAGTCGAAGACCAAACGCCGTGCTTCGAAGTCGGCCTGCACGAGGCGGTCATAGACAGCATCCGGGTTGTCGTGCGCGGTAGCTTCCGCTTCCAGCCGCACCCTCCATTGGTCGAAACTGCTCATTGCATCTCCGTTACTTGCTCAAAAGTCAACTCACCGTGCTCGAACAGCGCCTTGGTCACGCGGTGGTGAAACTTCTTGTGCTTCGCCAAAATTCCATAAGCCTCTTCAAAACAGGCGTGGATGAATTTGTCGGTGAGGAATTTGTCCCCGGCGAAAAAGTCATTGAGGAAGCTCGGATATATCCTGCCGCCGAGAATCCGCGCAGCCATGTCCTTCACGTCGGCAATCGCGGAGAGATAGTCGCCCTGCACGCCGGAGCAGAAGATGTCTTTAGTAGTGATGCGCCCCGGTTTGCGCCCTTTGAAAAGCCGGACTCCAGCTTCCCCAGCCATCTTGCGGACAACTTCCGCCTTGCAATCGAAGACTGGGTGAAAGCCCATCGGTCTGTAGACGACAGCCCCGCCTTCGCCGATCTTGGGGAGGGGGTCACTGATATAGACCCGCTCGAAGGGCGCTTCGAGAAGAGTCGCTGCGCAGGCATGCCCGGCTTCATGCGAGGCGACGTATATGCGAGTCAGCTTAGGCATTGACGGCCTCGACTGTGTGCACGCTGCCGTCGCAGATGACTTCGCTTAAATCCCGCTTTGCGGCTGGACTGATCCAACCGGGCTGAAGCATCGTGTTCCACGCCACGTAGCCAGCGACTTGCCGCTTGGTCAGGCCAAGGTCAGTCGCGATCTCGGCGCAAGTCTTACCGGAGAGCCGAAGGCGCACAGCGTTAATAGCCGTTGCCACTTTCTCAGTAGTCTTCTGAAGCCGCAGCCACATGTGCGGTGAGTACGCATCCAGCACTCCGGCAGGTGTGCTATCAATTTCGTACATGATCGTTTGAAGGTCTTTGCGAAGCTTCGCTAAATCGATCTGCTTGATCTGCTGCTCTTGCGCGTCCTGTTTCATCTTGTTCCTCCGTGTTGTCATTTGGCCTTGCTGCTACCGCTTGAACTCTCCTGTTTGAGAATTCTTCTGAAGTCTCCCATTTGCTGCCGCGCCGAGCATTAACAGTTACAGACGCAGAGCCTCAAGCTGTGCAGAGGTTAAGGCAAGCGAACTCGCCTCATGCTTCAGTTCACGCATTCGAGCCGGGTCTGATTGATTGTTGGATTACAGAGCGCCTGCGGCTTGGGTGCCGATGCATCCATTGCTTTGCTGGAACGCACTGACCATTGCGGATTGACGGAGACGCTCCGCTGCTTCGTTGGCTGCCTCTTCGGTGTCTTCCACTTCGAGGAGTTCCTTTCCACGCAGAACAAGCCAATCGACGTAACGCTGTCCGTCGATTACCTTGCCCCGTTGTTCCACCCGGACGGTGGTATCTTTGGGTGGAGCGGCTTTAGCCGCCTTCTGCTTTGCAGGAGCCTCTGGCTTTGGGGTCACTGGCTCCTGCATGGCTTCTTTATCAGTCGGACGACCGATCAGCTTGCCAATGAGTGCCTTCACCTTGATGGCGAGTTCACTCTGCTGAAGTTGTTTGCTCACCGCTGTAAGGACATTAAGGATGTCCCCGGCGTTCTCGGCGGCATTTGCAGCAACATCCGCTTCACCTTTAAGGAGTGCGGACTTGACCTGCTTCTGGAGTTTGGTCTCGTCTGCAACGGATGCTTTTTGTACGGGATGTTCGAGATACTCTTCGAGCTTCTCCGGCGTTGGGGCGACCTTAGTGAAACTCTTGATCGCCTCGTCCATATTGCCGCCAGCCTTGTGGGCAGTGACGACCTCGTGGGCTGCTGATGTCGCATCAATCAGCTTTGCCTCAAGCTGAGTGAGATGCTTCGGCTTGGGCTCTTTGTACTTGGGGCAGGAAGGCGTGTGACCTTTCTTCTTCTTACACTCGCTACAAAGCTTCTTTCCCATCAACAAGTCCATCTTGTTGATTGCCGTGCGCAGGCACATTTTCAGGTTGTACGTCTGCTTGTACCACCCGAAGTAGGTCATCCAGATCGACTCGCTCTTTTTCGGTTTTGCAAGTTCGAAGACGACGGTATCGACCTTCGCTTCCTTGCGCATCTTTTCGCTGCCACGTTGTGACAGCAGAGAGCGCATTTTGGCGAGAGCTACGAGAGCGTCAGCCTGTTTGTCGGCTGCCGCCACTCCTGCCTGTTGCACTTCAGCGTGTGTTTGATCGAACGCTTTCCGCATTTCTTTGGCGTCCTTGAATTCGACAGGCGTGATTTCGATCTTCACGTCCTCAATCTTCGAGAGCGTTGGCGGGATTTGCGGATGTACTACCTTTTTCTTTTGTTTCATTCTGACCTCCTTGTGAGACAACCCATGCAAGACTTGCGTGAGTTTGGTGGTCAGACCCGGCTCGATTGTCAATGAACTCGGAATTGCTCGGCGATCTGGTCGCCTTCCGAACCGCTGCATTGGTATTACTTTCGTTTCACTGTTCGTTCGTTGTCGTTACTTACTTGAACTTTCCAATGAAACAATTCTCTGAAGTCTGTCATCGAGTGAAGCGCCGAGCATTAACAGTTCCGGTCGCAACTGGCTGACTGACCTCCGTCTCAGGAAACTCGTGCAAGTCCTTGCATGAGTGTTGGCGGTCAGCTCCCGGCTCGACTGATGACAGCGGTAGAAGGCGCACACGCAGAAAGGCACAACCGCAATGAAGGTTCACAAGGGCTGGGAAACAAATCGTGAAGCGCAGAGAAATGCTATTGCAGACATGGTGATGTATTGGGCTGCCGTTGGGTGCAAGGAGCTAAAGCCGTACAGAGAATTTTCAATGCCCGGAAAAAAGACTTTGTTCAAGGCTGACTTTGATTTCTTGGTCGGGGAGGGTTGCGACCCCAAGGCGCTGGTAACTGCGTTGCAAATGGCGAATACGATTCAAGTTCCCGACGCTCCCTCCAATAAGCAGGTGAAATCCCTACTCAACCAAATTCTTCGCGTCTCTCATAAACTATCTGCATTGGAAAACGACTTCGCGGCGGCAGGCTGGGCTACCATCGTCGCTGAAAAAGAAGCACGGGGACTCTGCGAACTTCTTTATCGATGCGCCTCCTACTATGAACAGAGATTGCGAGCAGGGAAACCCAAACTATCCTTAGAGAAGCAAAGGCGCACCAAGTCGCTCGTAAGCACAGTGCTCAGGCTGGCGCACGATCTGTCTCGTGTAGAGCGAGGATGGCTTATGTTTTTCGTGATTCAAAACTGGCGAAGGGCAGGGGAGGCTGACGAGCCGAAGGGACACTCCTTACGAAAGCGTCTTCGCGACTTGGCTGAAGACTTCGAGGACTGGCTAAGAATGGCAAGTGACGGAGGGCTTCCGCGTTCGGACTCGCTGTTACGAGTTAATCGCGTGTGCCCTGTTCTCTACGTGAAGGGGGCGACACGAGGCCGTCCGTTACACGAGCGCGTTGCGAACCTTCTCTCCATTGTGAAGTTTAAGATCACGGCACCGCAGCTAGCCAGAGAAGTCGGGGAGTTCGAGGAAAAGTATCCTTATGTTTCAGACTATATTCGAATGTCTTTAAGCCTCGTGCATCTTCGCAAAAAGAGATACCGAGTTCTCAGCGTGAAACCTTATCAAAGCGAGTCCCCCGGAAAGAGAAATCCGGCGAGGCCGAAAAAAGAACAGGACGATTTCCTGATTGTCCTCGATTCCAATGGCGAGATTCTGTTCTCGCGTGGTCTATTCAACCTCTAACTGTTAATGCTTGGCGCATTGATGGCAGCCATACTTCAGAAGAATTGAATGGCGGTCTCAAATGCGCAACAGTTCTTCTGAATTCGACTACGAAGTGCTAACATCCGCTGAGCTAGCGCAGCGGCTCAAGGTCAGGGAATCTTGGGTTGTCGATCAAAGCAAGCGATCACGCACTTCTGACCCGCTGCCCATTTTTCGGCTGGGCAAACATCGACGCTACCTCTGGGGTAGCCCAGCGATGAATGCTTGGCTTGACCGTCGCGCTGGCAACAACACACAACAACGCAAGGCTGGGTCTTCAAGAAATGGAGGAACCATTGAATGAAGACGCAGCGACGAAGCAATCAGGAAGGTAGCCTGTACAAAGATCACGGTGCTTGGTACGTCAGGTATCGTGAGCATGGCGCGAAGAACCCGGTCGCACACAGGTTGGCCAGCACGGAGGATTACCCTACGAGGAGTGAGGTAATCCCCTTGAAGAAGGAGTTCATGGAGAGAGTGAACCGCACGGCGAATTTACCGAACGCGGGTGTCACAATTGTGGATTTCTTCGAGAACGTCTACCTCCCGGCTATCACCGGGAGATTAAAACGGTCAACAGTGAAGGGATACAAAGATTCTTGGCGCTGCCATATCAAAGATAGGGTGAATGGCAGGGTCAGGGACTTCCGGACGGTGGATGGTGAAAGCCTTATGACTGAGATCGAGACCGCGAACAAGACGGAGAATGAGGACTTGGCTCACGGGACGTATCAGCACATCAAGGTCACACTTTCCGCCATGTTCACCTTCGCGAAGCGCAAGGGCATCTACGATGGCGTAAACCCGATGACCGGAGTGACCATTCCGAAAGGCAAAAAGCATGGGCGGAAGCGCCTTGCATACACGCTTGAGGAAGTCGAAAAGCATCTAGAGCTTTTCTCCGGCAAACAGCCGATTGTCATCTCGACCGAGGACGGCCCGTATACACCCGAAATTAGTCAGGGTGTTGTCCGGGCGGTGATCGGCGTGGCGGCATTCGCTGGGCTTCGGGAGGGGGAAATCCGAGGACAATGGTGGGAAGACGATGATGGGGACATTCTCAACATCCGACGCTCAGTTTGGCGAACCCACCTTAACGATGAGACCAAGACTCACGAGGATGAAGACGACCCCGGAGTCGTGCCGATCATCGAGCCTCTTCGAGTTCTCCTAGACGCCATCAAGCCCGAGACTGTGAGTGGCTGGATATTTCCGAACACGATTGGCGGGGCCTTGGATTTGGACAATCTCGCCGACCGTATAATCAAGCCAGTGCTTAGGGCAAACGGACTCCAGTGGAAGGGATGGCAAGCCTATCGTCGAGGTCTGGCGACGAATCTCAAGAGGCTCGGCGTCCCGGACACCGTAATCCAAGCGATCTTGCGTCACACGGACGTTGGAACCACACAGCGGTTCTACATTAAGACCGTCCGCGAAGACGTGAAGGATGCCATGAAACAGCTTGAACGGAAAATCCACCGTGCAGCAGTCGTGCAGCAGCCAGAGCCCACTGGTCTGGTAAACTGAACAAAGTAAACCGAAAGCCGACGTAGCTCAGTTGGTAGAGCAGCCGATTCGTAATCG
>Ga0209415_10009976_pt1 | contig 16226 bp, 13 predicted proteins | sample PeaSoiSIISIP2007_FD_187696 | JGI IMG/M metagenome (GOLD analysis project Ga0209415, IMG submission 187696) | Peat soil microbial communities from Weissenstadt, Germany - SII-SIP-2007 (SPAdes) (version 2) | ecosystem: Environmental > Terrestrial > Soil > Wetlands > Peat | place: Germany...
CCCACAGTGACGTACAGTCGAATCAGGCGGAGAGGGGTGATTCCACTGAGTTCGGATGACGCGACGAGCGCTCGTTACCTTACGGTTCGCGAGGTGGCGAGCACGCTTCGAGTATCGAACATGACGGTCTACCGGCTGATCAACGCCGGTGACCTACCGGCGGTGCGGGTGGGCAAGTCGTTTCGCCTGCGCGAGGACGACGTGAACCGCTACTTGTCCGACCGGTATACGCAGGCTGGCTGACCAGCCTCCGGCCGCCTCCCCCGAGGACGGTCCTGCGGTGACACCCGGTCGTCGGGATGCCGTCTTCCTTCTGACCGATTACGGCTATCAGGACGAGTTCGCAGGCGTGACCAGGGCCGTTGTCCTGCGCCACGCCCCCGGGGCGCCGGTGGTGGACCTGACCCACGGTGTGCCGCCCTTCGACGTGCGGGCCGGCGCCCTCGCGTTGTCACGCTGCGTGGCATATCTCGGCCCCGGAGTGGTGATGGCGGTCGTCGATCCCGGCGTCGGCAGCGGTCGACGGGCCGTGGCCGTGGCGGTCCGGGGCGGTCCGGGCCCTTCGGCCTCGGGGCCGCACCATCTCGTCGGGCCCGACAACGGCCTCCTCGGCTGGGCCATCGACGCCCTCGGCGGGCCGACCGCCGCCGTGGTGCTGCCGGGGGCCGGACGGACCGGCGGGACGTTCGACGGACGCGATCTCTTCGCACCGGTGGCCGCCCGCCTGTGGTCGGGTGCGACGCTGAACGACGTGGGCCTGCCCATCGACCCCGGGAGCCTGTTGCGCCTCCCCCCTCCCCGGGTGGCGGTGGCGCCGGCGGGGTCGGGACCGGGGTCGGGCTCCGTGGAGGCCGAGGTTCTGTGGGTCGACCGGTACGGCAATGCGCAGCTCGCCGCCGGTGCCGCCGAGATGGCACGGGCGGGACTGGACGGCGTCGTCGAGATCCGTGTCGGTGCGGCGACGAGACGCGCCCGGCTGGTGACGTCGTTCGCCGCTCTCGATGACGACGACGTCGGGCTCATGCTCGACGCCAACGGGCGGCTCTCCCTGGTGTGCCATCTCCGGCCGGCCGCTACCGTGCTCGGCGTGCACGGGGGAGACATGGTCACCGTCAGCCGGGTCCCGGGTGGGAGGACGGTCTCCGAGGGCCCCCAGCGCGACGGAGGACGGGGAGGCCGGTGAACCTCGCCACTCTCATCGAAGGTCACCCGGCCGACCGGCACGCCCTGTTCGACCGCGGGACGTGGCACACGTGGGGCGAGCTGCGCCGCCGGGTGGCGGCCGCCACCTCCGGTCTGGCGGCTCTCGGGGTGGGCCCGGGAGACCGGGTGGCCATCGCCTGGCCCACGTCGGTCGACTTCGTGGTGGCGTATCTGGCCGTGCTGGCGGCCGGGAGCGTGGCGGTCCCCCTCAACCCCAACAGCCCCGTCGCCGAGCTCAGCCGCGAGCTCGAGGTGGTGACCCCCGCCGTCCTGCTCGCCGGCGGCCCCGCCGCCGCCGGCGCCACCGCGGTGGGCGAAGCGCTGACCGTCTCACCGCTGATCGTGCTGCCCGCCGGCCCCCGACCGGCGGCTGCGGGATCGGCGACGGGGGGAGGGACGCCCGTCTCGTGGGAGGAGCTGTCGGCGGACCTGCCCGGACCCGTCGGCACCGACGCTGCGCTCCCGGTGGTGGCGCGTGGCGAGGACGACATCGCCGTCCTGTTGTTCACGTCGGGCACGTCGGGTTCCCCCAAGGCGGCCATGCTCACCCACGGCAACCTGGGTGCCAATCTGCGACAGATGATGGCCCTGCCCGGCGAGATCGCGCGTGCCGACGACGTGAGCCTCGCCGCCCTGCCCCTCTTCCACGTCTTCGGACTGAACGTCGCCCTCGGTCTGTCGCTCGCCTCGGGGGCCGCCCTCGTTCTCGAAGAACGGTTCGACCCCGCCGACACCCTGCGGATGGTGCGCGAGCTGGGGGTGACGAACGTCCTCGGCGTGCCCCCCATGTTCGCCGCCTGGGTGGCGCTGGCCGAGGACGACCCCACGGTCGTCGGGGCCGGGGGACTGTCGGGGGTGCGACGGGCCATCTCCGGCGCCGCGTCGCTTCCGGCGGACGTGGCGGCCCGTTTCGAGAAGGCCTTCGGGGTTCCCGTGTGGCAGGGCTACGGCCTGACCGAAGCGGCCCCGGCGGTGTCGACATCCCTGGGAACGGGGCGAAACCGGCCCGGCTCGGTCGGTCTCCCCTTGCCCGGCGTCTCCGTGCGCCTGGTCGACGACAACGACGAAGACGTCCTGGCGGGCGACCCCGGCGAGATCTGGGTACGGGGTCCGAACGTCTTCGCCGGGTACTGGCGCGACTCCGACGCCAGCGCCGACGTCCTCACCCCGACCGGATGGCTGCGGACGGGCGACATCGGCGTGATCGGGGAGGAGGGCGATCTGTTCATCGTCGACCGCGGGAAGGACCTCATCATCGTGTCGGGCTTCAACGTCTACCCCGCCGAGGTGGAGCAGGTGGTCGCCTCGGTGCCCGGTGTGGCGGAGGCCGTGGCCGTGGGACGGCCCGATCCGGCGACCGGCGAGTCCGTGGAGGTGGTGGTCGTCGTCGCCCCCCGGGCCCGGGTCACCCAAGAGCAGGTCCGTGACCACTGTGGCAGCCGGCTGGCCCGCTACAAGTGTCCGACCACCGTCCGGTTCGTCTCCGAGCTGCCCCACGGCCTGGCCGGGAAGGCGCTGCGTCGAGCCCTCCGGGAGCAGCCGGCCTAGGCGACGGATCGTTCCCGACCGGGTCGTCTGACCCCGACTTGGTGTTCATGGCTCGCCCGTCGGTACGATCCGCCTCACCATGGCCGACGCGAAGCCACGCCGCATTCCCGAGGCCACGGTCATCCGACTGCCCGTCTACCAACGCATCCTCCTCGAATTGGTGCGGGCCGGCACCGCCACCGTGGCCTCGGACCAACTGGCCGAGATGGCCCGGGTGAACGCCTCCAAGGTGCGCAAGGACCTGTCGTTCCTGGGGTCGTTCGGCACCCGGGGTTCGGGCTACGACACCAAGTACCTGCTCTCACAGATCGACCGCGAGCTCGGCATCGACGGCGACTGGCCCGTGGCCGTGGTGGGCCTGGGGAACCTGGGGAGGGCGCTCGCCAACTCGCAGGGTTTCACGTCGCGCGGGTTCCGGGTGTCCGCCCTGTTCGACGTGGAGCCCTCGCTGGTGGGCAGCCGCATCCAGGGGCTCACGATCCACCATATCGACGACTTCGAGACCGTGGTGGCCGCCGACCCGCCGAGCATCGGCGTCATCGCCACCCCCGCCGGCGCCGCCCAGGAGGTGGCCGATCGGATGATCGCCGCCGGCGTGGGGTCCCTACTCAACTTCGCACCGAAGGTCCTGACCGTGCCCCCGACCGTGCTGCTGCGGTATGTGGACCTTTCCATCGAGCTCCAGGTGATGAGTTTCTACCTCTCCCACCGGGACCAACCCGGCTCGAGCGACGACTGGTCGCCGCTCTCGCTCGCCGTGGGCCTCACCCCGGCGGAACCGGGCTGAGAGCCCCCCCCACGGCCCGATCTGGCGGTCGGTCCCGCCGACCGGCATCCTTGTAGGGAGAGGTGTCGAGGACCGGGCCGGAGTGGGCCGGCCCCGCCGACCGTTGATCGTCGGTCCCGAACGAGGAGCTCTGCAACAGGTTGTCCGTCGTCGTCGTTGGTCTCGAGCATCACAGCACACCCCTCGACCTGCTCGAACGGGTGGCCGTACCCGAGGAGGCGCTCGGCAAGACGCTCGGAGCACTGCACGACCGGTCGAACCTGTCCGAGGTCGTCGTCCTGTCCACCTGCCTGCGTACCGAGCTGTACGCCGTGGTGGAGCGGTTCCACGAGGGCGTCGCCGATCTGCAGGAATTCCTGGCCACCAGCGCCGGGACCACTGTCGATGTCATCGAAGGCCACCAGGCGGTGCTGTTCGACGATGCCGTGACCGTCCACCTGTTCGAGATCGCGGCGGGGCTGCGGTCGTCGGTGCTCGGGGAGACCGAGGTCCTCGGTCAGGTCCGCCGGGCGGCCGAGCGGGCCGAGGCCGAGCGGGCCGCCGGCCCGGTGTTGTCGGGACTCTTCCAGAGGGCCGTGAAGGCGGGGCGGAAGGTGCGGTCGTCGACCGCCATCGCCCGCGGGGCCACCTCGCTGTCGCACGTGGCGGTCGATTTGGCCACCGCCCGCCTGGGGGGAAGTCTCGCCGGCCGGCGGGTGCTGGTGGTGGGGGCGGGGACCATGGGCGAGGGCATCGTCGACGCCCTCGCCCAGGCCCACGGCGGGGCCGAGATCGTGGTGGCCAACCGGACCGTCGACCGGGCCCGGAGCCTGGCCCGCCGCGTGGCCGGCGACGGCGTGGGGATGTCGGGACTGGTCAGGGCGCTGGAGGCGGCCGACGCCGTGCTGCTGTCGACGGGTTCGTCGTTGCCCGTGCTGGACGTCGACATGATGACGTCGGTGGTCAGGGGCCGGGAAGCGGCGGACGGCGGTCGTGGCCCTCTCGTGGTCGTCGACGTGAGCGTCCCCCGCAACGTCGATCCGGCCGTGGCCTTCATCGACGGAGTCGAGCTGCTCGACATGGACGACCTCTCCGAGCTGGCCGAACGGGCCCTCGACGGCCGGCGTGGCGAGGTGGCCGCGGCCCGGACCATCGTGCAGCAGGAGGTCGAGCGGTACCGGGCCGACGAGCGGGCCCGTGGAGCGGCACCGATCGTCTCGGCCCTGCGCAACCGGGTGGCGGAGGTGCGTCGGTCCGAACTCGAAAGGCACCGGCACCGCCTGGCCCATCTCGACGAGAGTCAGTGGGACGAGGTGGAGTCCGTCGTGACCGACATCCTGGCCAAAGTGCTGCACCAGCCGACCGTGGCGCTCAAGGAGGCGGCCGGGACGCCACGGGGGGAGCGGCTGGTGGAGGCGCTGCGCAGCCTCTTCGACCTGTAGCCGCCGACCGACCATGGCCACGCGCCCGGGCCGAGGTGCTCGCCACCTTCGTCTGGCCACCAGGGGATCGCCGCTGGCCCGGTGGCAGGCGGCACGTGTCGCCGCCCTGCTCGGCGCCCTCCCCGATCCGCCGACGTGCGAGGTCGTCGTCATCCTGACCACTGGCGACCGTCTCACCGACACGCCCATCGATCGCCTCGGGGGCCAAGGGGCCTTCGTCACCGAGATCCAGACGGCGGTCCTCGATGGACGCGCCGACATCGCCGTCCACTCGGCCAAAGATCTTCCATCGGTCACACCGCCGGGCCTCGAGCTCGTCTGTGTCCCCGAGCGGGCCGATCCGCGCGATGCACTGGTGGGCTCACGTCTCGCCGACCTCGGACCCGGGGCCCGCGTGGCCACCGGATCGGTGAGGCGGCGGGCGCAATTGTCGTGGCTGCGTCCCGACCTCACCTTCGCCGAACTGCGCGGCAACATGGCCACCCGGCTCGAGCGCGCCCGGCGGGAAGGCGCCGGGGTGGTGGCCGTGGCCGCCTTCGAACGCCTCGGGCTCGCCGGGCAGATCGCCGAGGTGCTCGACACGGGGACACTGCTGCCCCAGGTGGCGCAGGGCGCACTCGCCGTGGAGTGCCGCGCCGATGACGACGCGGTCCGGCGTGTCGTCATCGGTATCGACGACCCCGTGGCCCATCTCGCCGTGACGGCCGAGCGGGCCTTCCTCGCCGCCCTGGGTGGCGGGTGCACCCTTCCGGTCGGCGCTCTCGCCACCCCGTCGGGATTCCCCCCCGTCGGAGTCCCCGACCGGGGTACCGCCCCCACCGGTGCCCACGCTCCCGAGGAGGTCGCCTTGGAGGGCATGCTGGCGAGCCGGGACGGCCGCGTCCTGTTGCGCCGACGGGCCACCGGTGGCGATCCCGTCGAGCTGGGTCGGCGCCTGGCCTCGGATCTTCTCGACCATGGCGGGCGGGTGCTCGACGACTGGGCCCCCGCCGGCGGTGGTGGTGACCGGTGACCGTCTATCTCGTCGGCGCCGGCCCCGGTGACCCCGGTCTGCTCACCCGCCGGGGCGCCGACATCCTGGCCCGTGCCGAGGTCGTGGTGTTCGACCGGTTGGTGCTCCCCGCCCTCCTCGAGCTGGCACCACCGACGGCGCTGCGCGTCGACATGGGCAAGGGCCCGGGCGAGAGGGGACGCCAGGAGGAGATCCACGCCGTGCTGATCGAACACGGCGCCCACAAGACGGTGGTCCGCCTGAAAGGGGGCGACCCCTTCGTGTTCGGGCGCGGCAGCGAGGAGATCGAGGCCCTGCGCGCCGCCGGGGTCGACTACGAGGTCGTCCCCGGCGTCACCTCCGCCTTCGCCGTCCCGGCCTATGCCGGCGTGCCCGTGACCCACCGCGGCCTGTCCACGTCGGTCACGGTGGTGACGGGCCATGTCGGTGACCCGTCGGCCCCCGGCGGGGTGGCGTGGGACGCGCTGGCCCGCGCCGACGGGACGCTCGTGATCCTGATGGGGATGGAGAACAGAGCCGAGATCGCCCGCCTCCTCATGGCCGGCGGACGACGTCGCGACACACCGGTCCTCGTCGTGGAATGGGGGACGGCGCCCGCGCAACGCTCGGTGCGGGTGCGCCTCGATGAATTGCACGCCGTCGAGCTGGAGCCGCCGGCCACCATCGTCGTCGGGGCCGTCGCCGGCCTGGATCTCGGCGGCCGCGGCCGCCGACCCCTGTCGGGTGTGTCGGTCGTCGTGACCCGACCGCGCCTTCAGGCACAGGACCTGGTGTCGCGCTTGGCCGACGCCGGTGCCACGGTCGTGGTCGTCCCCGTGATCGCCATCGCCGGTCCCGTCGACCCCCGGGCGCTCGAGCAGGCGGCCGGGCGGAGCGCCGAGTACGACTGGATCGTCTTCACGTCGGTCAACGCCGTGGAGCGTTTCGTGCCGCTCCTGCGCGACGGGCGTTCCCTCGGGGCGGCCCAGATCGCCGCCGTGGGGCCGGCCACCACGGCGGCGCTGGCGGCGCGGAGTCTGGTGGCCGACCTCGTCGCCGGTGACGCCACCGCCGCCGGCCTGGTCGCCGCCATGCCCACGGCACCGGTGACCGGTGACGCCACCGACGCGCCCGGTGGCCGGGTCCTCTTTCCGCGCGCGGCGGACGCGCGCGACGTGCTCGCCCCCGGGCTGCGGGCCAAGGGCTGGCTGGTCGACGAGGTCGAGGCGTACCGAACGGTCACGGCCGGCCCGACCGACGGCGCCACCGCCGAGGTTCTCGAGGCGGCCGCGGCGGCGGACGTGATCACGTTCACCTCGCCCTCGACCGTGGACCGCTATCTGACCCTGTCCGGTGGACGGGTCCCGCCGGTGGTGGCCTGTATCGGCCCCGTGACCGCCGAGGCGGCCCGGCGGGCCGGGCTCGAGGTCGACGTCGTGGCCGCCGAGCACACGGCCGCCGGTCTCGTCGCCGGGCTCGTCGGTCGCCGGGAAGCCACGACCGCCGCCGACCGGGCCGAGGGAGGGCCCGGCCCGGGACCATCGGTGCCGGGATAGGGCGCCGGTACGCTGGTGGCGGTGGAGACCCCCAGGTGGCGGCCGACGTCGGCGGCCCAGTACCCGGTCCGGCGCCTGCGTCGCCTGCGCCGGACGCCGGCCCTGCGCCGGCTGGTGGCCGAGACGACGGTCTCCGTCGACGACCTCGTCGCCCCGCTCTTCGTCCGTCAAGGGATCTCGGAGCCCACCCCCATCGCCTCCTTGCCGGGCCAGGTCCAGCACACGGTGCCTTCGCTCGTGGTCGAGGCCAAGCGCCTCTCGTCTCTGGGCGTTCCCGCTCTCGTCCTCTTCGGCGTGCCGGCGGCCAAGGACGCCACCGGGTCCGGAGCATGGGACCCCGATGGGATCGTCCAGGTGGCACTGTCCGAGCTGCGGACGGCGGTGGGTGACGAGCTGGTGCTGATCGCCGACCTGTGCCTCGACGAGTACACCGACCACGGCCACTGCGGAGTGGTCCGTGACGACGGCAGCGTCGACAACGACGCCACCCTGGCGCTCTATCGACGAGTGGCGGCGGCCCAGGCGGCGGCGGGGGCGGACGTGGTCGCCCCCAGCGGGATGATGGACGGCCAGGTTCGGGCCATCCGTGCCGCGCTCGACGACGCCGGTGGCAGCGATGTGGCGGTCCTGGCCTACGCGGCCAAGTACGCGTCGGCGCTGTACGGGCCGTTTCGCGACGCCGTGGACGTGACCATCGCCGGGGGTGGGGACCGTAAGGGTTACCAACAGGATTTCCGGAACCGGCGCGAGGCGTTGGCCGAGGTGGCCCTCGACGTCTCCGAGGGGGCCGACATCGTCATGGTGAAGCCGGCCCTCGCCTACCTCGACGTCATCGCCGAGGTCGCCGCCTCCGTCGACGTGCCCGTCGCCGCCTATCACGTGAGTGGGGAGTACGCCATGGTGAAGGCGGCCGCCGAACGCGGCTGGATCGACGGCGACGCCGTGGCCCTCGAGCACCTGACGGCGATCAAGCGGGCGGGGGCGACCATGATCCTCACGTACTTCGCCGGCGAGGTGGCCGAGGCCCTGCATGGGTGAGCCCGGCTCGACGCCGGCCACCAACGAGGCCTGGTTCGCACGGGCCCGCCGGGTGATCCCCGGGGGGGTCGACTCCCCGGTGCGGTCGTTCGCCGCCGTCGGTGGGACCCCGTACACGGTGGTGCGCGGCGAGGGGCCGTATGTCTGGGACGTCGAGGGGCGGCGGTACGTCGACCTGGTCCAGTCCTACGGCGCCGTCCTCCTCGGCCATGCCCATCCGGTGGTCACCAGGGCCGTGGCCGACGCCGCCGCCCACGGGACCACCTTCGGGGCGCCCACCGAGGGCGAGGTGCGGCTGGCCGAGACGATCTGTGACCGGGTGCCGGGTTGCGAGCAGGTGCGTCTGGTGTCGTCGGGGACGGAGGCGGCCATGAGCGCGATCCGGGTGGCCCGTGGCTACACGGGGCGCGACCGGGTGGTGAAATTCGACGGCTGCTACCACGGCCATGCCGATGCGCTCCTGGCCGGTGGCGGGAGCGGAGTGGCCACTCTCGGACTCCCGGGCTCCGCCGGCGTGCCCCTGTCGGCCGTGGCCGACACGATCGTCGTGCCCTACAACGTCGTGCCGCCGGTGGACGACACCGTGGCCTGCGTCATCGTCGAGGTCGTCGCCGCCAACATGGGGCTGGTGACCCCGGTCGCCGGCTTCATCGAGGGCCTGCGTCGTGCCTGCGACGAGGCCGGCGCCCTCCTGGTGTTCGACGAGGTCATCACCGGTTTCCGCCTCGGGCCCGGCGGTGCCACCGCCTGGTGCGGCGTCCAGCCCGACCTGTGGTGCTTCGGGAAGGTGATCGGCGGCGGCCTCCCCGTCGGCGCCTTCGGCGGCCGGCGCGACGTTCTCGAGGTCCTGGCCCCCGGCGGCCCCGTCTACCAAGCCGGCACCCTGTCGGGCAATCCCCTGGCCACGGCGGCCGGCCTGGCCGTGCTCGAGGCCTTCGGGCCCCCCGATCACGAGGCGCTGGCCGGCCGGGCGGCGCGTTTCGCCGGCCGGCTGGCCGAGGCCATCGGATCGGCCGGCGTGTCCGTGCAGGTGCCGGTGACGGGGCCCCTGGTCGGGCTCTTCTTCGGCGACGAGCCGGTCACGGACTACGCCGGGGCTCGGGGATCGGTGGCCGGCGGCCTCTACGCGCCTTTCTTCGGGGCCATGCTCGAACGCGGCGTCGCCCTCGCCCCTGGTCCGTACGAAGCGATGTTCCCCGGTCTCACCCACACCGACGACGTGCTCGACACGGTGGTGGCGATCGCCGCCGACGCGGCGAAGGCGATCGCCTCGGACCGCGGGTGACGTCTCTCGGGCCCCTCATCGCGGCCGGTCGCGACGCCGACATCTTCGCCTACGGTGACCGTCTGGTTCTGCGGCGGTCCCGTCAGGGCCGGTCGATGATGGCCGAGGCGAAGGTCATGGAGTACGTCCGTGGCCACGGGTACCCGGTGCCGGCGATCGACCACCTGAGCGACGACGGGACCGATCTGGTGATGGAGCGCGTCGACGGTCGGTCCATGGTCGAGGTTCTCGGCCGCAAACCGTGGACGCTGAGGGACAACGGGAAACTCCTGGGCGGGCTGCACCGACGCCTTCATGAGATCCCGGCCCCCGACTGGGTGGCACCGGGGCCGGGGGCCGAGGGGAGGTGTCTTCTCCACCTCGATCTCCACCCTCTCAATGTGCTGCTGGGACCGGCGGGCCCGGTCGTCATCGACTGGACGAACGCCACCGCCGGTGAGGGCGTGACCGACGTGGCTCTCACGTGGGTGCTCATGGAGGCGGGGGAGATCCCCGGCAACCGTCTCAAGGCCGCCATGATGGGACGGGCCCGGGGCGCGCTCGTCGCCGGCTTCCTGAACTCCTTCGACCTGGCTCCGGTGAGGGCGGCGCTGCGGGCGGTGGTGGAGTGGAAGGTCAGAGACCCCCATATGTCGGAGGCCGAGCAGGACCGGATGTGGGCCGTCGTGGGCAGGGAAGAAGCCGCCGGTCTCCACTGACACCGTTCGACGATCCTGGCGTCGGGGATGCGGAGGGACCCCCTCGGCCCTTCGTTACCATGCGGTCATGGACACGGTGGAGGCGTCAGCGGTCGGCGTGGGGACGGTGTCGCCTGGCGGGGCCACCGTGGTGGCGGGCGGACCGGTCGCCCCTCCCGAGCCGCCGTCGTCGGCTGGGACCCTTCCCCGGGATCCCGAGACGCCCTGGGCGGCGCCGACCTGGTTCGTCCGCCTGCTCGTCGTCGGGGCCGTGGCCGCCGTCGCCGTCGGTCTCGTCCTGCGCTTCTGGACCCGCTCGGACATGTGGCTCGACGAGGCCCTCACCTTCGACATCGCCCGCCTGCCGGTGGACCAGATCCCCGGAGCCCTGAAGCGTGACGGCGCACCGCCGCTGTACTACGTCATGTTGCACTTCTGGATCATGGCGGTCGGCACCTCCAACGTGGCCGTCCGTGCCCTTTCCGGGGTGTTGAGCTGCGCCACTCTGCCGTTCGTGTGGATCGCCGGGCGTCGCATCGGCGGTCGGACGGTGGCCATCGGGGCAGTCGTCCTCGTCGCCACCTCGCCCTTCGCCGTGCAGTACGCCACCGAGAACCGGATGTACTCACTCGTGGCCCTCCTCACGGCGGCGGGGCTGGTGGCGTTGCAACGGGCGCTCGAACGCCCGGCCGTCGGCAATCTCATCGGCGTCGCCGTCTCCGTGTCGCTCCTCCTCTACAGCCAGTACTGGTCGCTGTACCTCATCGGGGTGACCGCCCTCTGCTTGGCCTGGCAGGCGTGGCGCGGCCTGCAGTCCCGCCGCCGCGGCGCGCGGGCGGCGTTGGCGGCGTTGGCCGTGGGTTGTGCGACGTTCCTCCCGTGGGTTCCGACGTTCGTGTTCCAGTCCCGTCACACCGGGACGCCGTGGGCCATCCCGGCCGACTTCGCCGCACTCGTCAATGCCGTGACCTCCTTCGCCGGCGGCGCCACCAACCAGGGACGGGCCCTCGCTCTTCTGTACTTCGCCCTGGCCGGCCTGGGGTTGTTCGGTGTGGCCGGCGGGATCCGGCACATCGTCCTCGACCTGCGGACGCGTCCTGACGGACGCGGGCTCGCCATCGTCACGGTGGGGACGTTGACGGTCGCCGTGATATGCGGCTACATCAGTCGCAGCGCCTTCCAGGCTCGCTACGCGTCGGTGATCTTCGTCCTCTTGACGCTTCTCGTGGCCATGGGATTCGCCACCTTCACCGATCTCCGCATCCGCGCCGGCGTCATGGCCGCCACCGTCGTCTTCGGCATCGCCGGGAGCCTTCCCAACGTCTGGACCAGCCGGACTCAGGCCGGCCAGGTCTCCGCCGCCCTGGCCCGGTACGGCCACACGGGCGACATCGTCGCCTACTGCCCCGATCAGCTCGGACCCTCCGTCTACCACCTGCTGCCCGCCGGCCGGTACCGGCAGATCACGTTTCCGCGGGAGACCGGGCCCCAGTACGTCAACTGGATCGACTACGCCCAGGCCACGGCGGCCGGCGATCCCGCCCGGTTCGTGTCCCGACTGGAGAGCCTCAGCCGGTCCACCCACGACATCTGGTACGTCTGGGCGCCCGGCTACGAGACGCTCCACACCAAGTGCGAGCAGATCGAGAACGACCTCCTGGCCGATCAGTCTCTCCGTGCCCACGAGATCTTTCCGTTCACCCAGGTCCTGAACTCCTCGGTCATCTACGAGGACATGGAATTGGTGCAGTTCGTGCCCGTCCCCGGCTGATAATTGTCATAGGCAATGAATAGGGGCTCAGGTCTCGCCCCGGGCGTGCCGAAGCTGATCACAACACGATCATGTGACGCGCGCCCTCCCCCGGTCGGCGGGACCGGCACAGGAACGGAGATGTGACAATGTCGCCAGTGACCGACGCCGAGGACCTTCGACTCGATGGTGTCGTCGTGTCCGGGACGACTCCCGACGGGCCGACCGCCGTCGGGGGCCTCTCCCTCGTCATGGACGCCCGGGGGATGACAGTGATCGTCCCCGGAGGGGGTCAGCCACGTACCGCCCCCTGGACGAGCGTCACGATTCCCCGGTTCCGCTCCTCGGCCAATCTTCCCGACGGCACCCCGGCGACCGTTCTGGCCGTCCACGCCGGGGGCCGTCCCCTCGAATTCCTGGTTCCCACCCACGCCGTCCCCACCGATCTGGCTTCCAATCTCGAAGCCAAGGTCACGGCACTCGCCACCCGGTACGGTGCGACGAACCCACCTCTCCCCGCGCCGCCGTCGGGTCGGCCGCCCGTCGCTGGCTCGCAGTCCGCCCCCACCGCCGCCGCTCCACCCCCACCCCCACCGCCCCCTCCGCCGGCGCCCCCCGTTGCTCCGCCGAAGCCGAGCTCTGCCGCTCCGGCCCCCCCGCCGCCGCCCGTCGTCGGGGCTCACAGCGCACCCGTTGTGGGGGCTCCCAAGCCGAGCTCGGCCGGCCCGCCTCCTCCTGTCGCTGACGCCGCCGCTCCGACCGTCGTCGGAGACCCGGCCGAGCCGACCGGAGCGACGCCCCCGCCCCCGCCCCCGCCCCCGCCCCCGCCCCCGCCCCCGCCCCCGCCGCCTCCGCCCATCGGGGTCGTGGGCGCCAAGGTGACCGAAGCCGATGGCGGCGGTGTCGGGACACCGGTCGGGGGGTCCAAGGACCCCGGCAGGTCAGAAGGAGCCGGAGGGCCCGAGGAAGGCAAGGAGAAAGGGGGGTCAGGGGAGACAGGGAAGGTCGCGGAGCAGGGCAAGAGGACGGGGAGCGAACCGACCGCGCCGCCCGCACCGTCGGTCCTGACGCCCCCCCCGCCACCGTCGGTCCTGGCCGGTGGGCCGCCAGCGGCCTCAACGCCCGCCGGAGTGGGGCCGGTGGCCAGGGGCGCGATCCCCGAGGTGATGACCCCGCCGACCGGGAAGGACCAGAAGGTGGCGCCGATGGGCCGCCGCGACGAGGTCGGGTCGACGACCGCCACGGACGGAGGACCGGTGAAGGTCGACGCTCCTGTGGCCGCCGGATCCCCGAAGGCCGACAGCTCCAGGACCCCCACCAGCCGGTTCGTCGGCGCCGCCGCCCTGGCCGGGACGGCCGACGCCGGATCAGCGGCCCCGCCGCTGACCGACGGGGAGGACCAGCCGGCGACGCCGCCCGGTCCGGTCGGTCACCGCCGGGTGTCGGGCCGGGTCTTCATTCTCCTCGTCGTCGTGCTCCTCGTGATCGGGGCGATCGGGGGTTGGTACTACAAGCGGAACCACTCCTCGTCGGCCACGGCGGTGGAGGGTTCGGCGCAGACGCAGGCCGATCTGGTCCTGGCCACCCGCCTCGGCGTCCACGCCACCGATCTCCCGGGTTGGACGACGACGCCGGGCTCGGTCGCCGCCTTCGCGCCCGTGGCCGTCTCCTCGGCCGCCGCCACGGCGGCGGCCGCCCGGGCGTCGACGGCTCTGGGCCAGTGTCTCCATGTGCCGACGGCGGAGGTCACGGCCGCCTTCGGCGTCCCGTCGCCGGCCCGCTCGGCCGGTGCGGTGACCCCCACCTTCAACGACCCGGGAACGCCCGGGACGACGGCCAGCTCGGTCGTCGACGTGATGCGCGACGCGGCGACGGTGACCGACGACTCCAAGGTCTTCGCCGACCCCGCCCTGTTCGCCAGCTGTTACCAGCCCTACGCCCAGACGATGCTGCCGTACGTGGAGCCCGCCTCGGCGGCGCCCTTCACATCGGTGGCCGTGCAGGCGACCGCCGTGCCCGTGGCGTCCGCCAGCCGGATCCAGGTGGAGGCCTTCCGGATCACACGGGCGCGGACGGGGGCGTCCGTGGTGACCACCGCCGTGGCCATCTTCGGCGGCCGTGTCCAGACCACCGTGGCCATGACGAGCCCCACCACGTTCCCGGCGTCCGTCGAGAGCTCGCTGGTGACGGCCCTCGAGGGGCGGGTGGCGGCGAGCCCGTCCACCTAGCGGTCCCGGTCCGGTGGACCGGGACCGACGGTCAGGACGTCTGGACGGAGCGGGCGATCGTGGCCATCGCCCGGTAGGCGGCCTCGGCCGGACCGACTTCGTCGGGCCGTAACAGGTTGGCCATGATCCGCATGAGCCAGCCCATGACGCTCCGGGAGTGCATCCCCGTCTGGACACACGCCCGCATCACCTCCGGATTGCTGATCATGCGGACGAAGTCGCGCGCCACCCGGTAGTAGAGGCCGTAGGCCTCCTCGAGCTTGGACTGGTAGTCGGCCAGGGCAGCGGAGCCTTCGCCCGAGAGGGCGCGGCCGAGGGACGCGGCGGCCAGCCGACCGGTTTCGTAGGCGTAGGCGATCCCCTCGCCGTTGAAGGGGTTGATGGCGCCGGCAGCGTCGCCCACCACCAGGGTCGTCGGCCCCGTCCGGGGGGAGACCGACAACCCCATGGGAAGCTTCCCGCCGGTGGGCGCTCCGCACGAGGCGGCGGGGGAGAGCTCCCACGACTCGGGGGCACGGCGGACGAAGGTGTCCATGAGGTGACTGGTGTTGACGCCCTTCCAGCGACCTTCGACGCTCAGCAGGCCCACGCCGACGTTCACCCGGCCGTCACCGAGGGGGAAGATCCATCCGTAGCCAGGGACCACCTTCCCGGACCCGTCGCGGAGGTCGAGATGGGATTCGATGAAGGTGTCGTCGTGGCGCGGCGAGCGGTAGTACCCGCGTAGGGCCATCCCCATGGGGTAGGAACGGTCACGGCTGGTGCCCAGGGCGCGGCCGAAGCGCGAGTTGGCCCCGTCGCAGACCACGACGTAGCGCGCCCGGATCTCGAGGGTCCGGCCGGCGTCGAGGTCGCGCACCACCGCGCCGACGCACGGCGGCAGGCGGCCGTCAGCGCCGTCGCCGTCGCCCTCGAAGATCGGCTCGACGGCCTCGGCGCCCTCCCAGACCGTCGCCCCCGCCTTGGCGGCGCGCTCGGAGACCAGCTGGTCGAGATCGTGTCGGGTGATGACGTAGCCGTAGGGCGGGAAAGAGGGGTGCTCGGACCAGGGCAGCTCCATTGTCATCCCGTAGGCGCACGAGCGGAGGCCGTCGAAACGGTGCGCCCCCGACAGCGTCCCTTCGAGACCCATGTCAGCGAGCTGCCGGACCGACCGAGGGGTGAGGCCGTCACCGCAGGTCTTGTCGCGCGGGAAGTGTTTCTTCTCGACCACGACGACGTCCCAGCCGGCGTCGGCCAGCCAATAGGCGCAGGCGGAGCCCGACGGGCCCCCGCCGATGACGAGGACGTCGTGGACCGAGCCGTCGTCGGCCATCGGCTGCCGGGCCGGCCCCGCGTCGCGTCCAGCTCCGCCGGGTGCCCCGTTCACGTCTGTGATCGTAGGTCCCGCCGGTCACCGGGGACATCCGGCCCGGCTCTCGACCGGCGTGATTCGGGCTGTGACCCTCGTCTTTCCCGATGTGCTTGGCGCAAAGGCGCCGTGGTAGAACCAGACCGGCCATGGACCAATACCTGCCCATCGTGGTTCTGCTGGTGCTGGGCTTTCTCTTCGCGGCCCTGTCCTTCGCGGCGTCCTCTCTCCTGGCCCCGCGCAAGCGGCCCACCGCGGCCAAGCTGGCTCCCTACGAATGCGGGATCGTCCCCGACCGGGAGCCTCCCCAGCGCTTCCCGGTCCGCTTCTACCTGGTGGCGATGATCTTCATCATCTTCGACATCGAGATCGTCTTCCTCTACCCGTGGGC
>Ga0209415_10009979_pt1 | contig 16224 bp, 16 predicted proteins | sample PeaSoiSIISIP2007_FD_187696 | JGI IMG/M metagenome (GOLD analysis project Ga0209415, IMG submission 187696) | Peat soil microbial communities from Weissenstadt, Germany - SII-SIP-2007 (SPAdes) (version 2) | ecosystem: Environmental > Terrestrial > Soil > Wetlands > Peat | place: Germany...
ACCGAGCGGCTGAAGTTATTGATGATGATGCCGGTGAGCTCGGGGCCCGCGGTGTCGCCCGCAAATTGGGTGACCGCCACTGATACGGGCTTGAACTGTCCGCCGGGCGTCACGTCGAAGTATCGCTGCTGCCCGAATGCGAGCCTGGTGGATGCGAAGCTCGAGGCCAGTCCGAGAATAAGCCCAGAGGCCGATCGGCGGGTGATAAGCATGGTTTCAGTCCGCTTGGTTCGAAAATGGCCCAGATTGGATTGCTGCGATGACGAGAGTGCGATGGGCGCCGAAGCGGGCGCCGCGCAACGACCAGGTCGCCGGCGCTACATGTCTTCGTCGTTGAACCGGACGACCCGGTCCCTCCATTCCTCGTAATAGGGCTTGAATATGTCGGGAACCGGGAGCGGATCGCATTCGTGCACCGCCCGCATGGCGCTCTCGGCGAGCGGCCGCCAGGCGGGATCGTCCGGCGGATTGAGCAAAGTCGGGTCGGCGGCGAGCGATCCGTCGAGGTTCAGGGGCACCCGGATCATCGGCACATATTTGGCTCCGGGGGGCAGCGTGATCGGCTGCATCCAGCACCCGCGGAACCGGTCCTGGAACCAGCCCTCCATTTGCGCGATCAGCGACGGCGACATTTTTTCGGCGCTCGCAGTCGGCGAGCCGAGCGAGGCGATCTGCTGGAGCTCCTTGCCGGTCGCCGCCTTGCGCTGCTGCGCCTCCTTGCTCAACAGCCGCGCTATGTCGTCGGCACTGAACTTGCGCGGCGGATCTCGGCTGTCGTCGCCCGATTTCGGCTTCGCCGCCGCTTTGTCGAGAGGTTTCGGCTCGGGCTTCTGCTTATCTTCGTCGAGCAGCTTGGCAATCTGGTCGAACTGGAGCTTCGGCTCCGGCTTCTTCGCTTCCTTTTTGGGCTCGTCCTTCGAAGGCGCTGGTTTGGGCTCGACCGCCTCGGCGTCTTGATCCTTGATCGGCGGGACTGGCACCGGTTTAGCCGCGTGCGGCGGCGGCGGCACGGCCGCGGTCTGCGCCGGCAGGTTAGGCGGTTCGACCTTGTCGGCCTCGCCCGGATCGGCGATCCGCTTCAACGGCGGCGGCGGGGTCGGCACGTCGCGCTTGGCTTCGGCGATGGGCGGCTGCGGTTTGGTTGCGACAGTATCGGCGATCTTGTCGGCCCTTTGCTTCGGCTGGACTTGCTTTGCCGTCTTGTCGCCGTGGATGATCTGGTTGAAATCCTGCATGCTCACCATTTCGATCGGAATCGTCTCCTGCGCATCCTCGAACTTGGGAGTGCGCGAAAATGACAAGAGAGCCAGCACGAGCAAGGCCGCATGCGCGGCGCTCGAGACGATGTAACCGGGCTTTCCCGATGCGTCCATCAAAGCTCAATTCTTGCTCGGCTCGGTAACGAGAGCGACCTTCTTATAGCCGGCGGTGGTGATGATCGACATGACCTCGGCGATCTTGCCGTAGTTCACCTGGTCGGCGCCGCGCACATAGATGCGCTGATCGAACCCGTCATGCGCGGCATCCTTCAACTTGTCGGCGAGCTGTTCGACGGACACAGGCTCATCCATGAGATAGACGGAACCTTTTTCGTCGATGGCGATCGACAGCGGCTTTTGCTCGATATTGAGCGCCGAGGCCTTGGTATGCGGCAGGTCGATCGGCACGCCGGTCGCGAGCAGCGGCGCGGCGACCATGAAGATGATCAACATGACGAGCACCACGTCGATGAACGGCGTCATGTTGATATCGCACATAGCCTTGTAGCGAGGCACACCGCGGCGATGGCGGCCGCCGGCGCGGGTTTGCGATGTGCTCATGCCCATTGAATCATTCTCCTTTGCCACAGTGACCCTCTCCCTGTGGGAGAGGGTGGCCGGCGGAGCCGGCCGGGTGAGGGGTTACAATCTTGCAATTCGGAAGCACCGTAACCCCTCATCCGCCCCGCTCCGCGGGGCACCTTCTCCCTCAGGGAGAAGGTAGACTCCGCTCACTTTACGCCGCCCGATCGCGGGCGCCGTGCTGATCGATCTGGCGCGACAGGATCGAGGAAAACTCATCGGCGAACCCTTCGAGGCGCGCTTGCTTCTTCGCCACGTCCCCCTGCAGCTTGTTGTAGGCGATGAGGGCCGGGATCGCCGCGAAAAGGCCGATGGCGGTCGCAAACAGCGCCTGGGCTATGCCCGGCGCGACGACCGCGAGCGACGTGTTCTTCGACTCCGCAATCGAACGGAACGATATCATAATGCCGCATACGGTGCCGAAAAGCCCGATGAAGGGGCCGGCGGAGGCGACCGTCGCAAGCACCAGGAGGTGCGATTCGAGCTTTTCGACTTCGCGGACGATCGTCACGTCGAGGACTTTCTCGATCCGCGTCTGGAGGCCCATGAAGGACCCTGTCGCCGTCTGCACCGAGCGTTTCCATTCATGCATCGCCGCGACGAAAAGGCTCGCCATGCCGCTCGTCGGCCGCGACGATAAAGTGGCATAGAGTTCCTCGAGCGAATTGCCGGACCAGAAGGCCTGCTCGAACCGGTCCATGGCCTTTTGCACCTGGGCAAACAGCAGCGTCTTGTTGATGATGATGGCCCAGCACCAGATCGAGGCTCCGAGCAGCCCGACTATCACGAGCTTGACGACGATATCCGCCGACCAGAAGATATTCCAAAGCGGGTCTTGCGACTCAGGATTCATCTCATTCGTCCTTGCAAAGCGACGGTGAAAAGCTCAAGGGGAACTCCAGCGCCGATGCCGCAAAACCGCCGTTCGCCGGCAAACCGAGCAGTCATTAACCCTCGCCAGATCCGGAGTGGCAAATTTCGGGAAAATCCCAGAAGTTTGAGATCGCACTGGTGATTAGGCCTGTCCTTACCTGCAATTCGGTCATTTCTTGGGCCTTCCGAGGCGGAGGGTCGCTTAAATGCAACCGATGACGTTGAGCCATCCTCAAGGTTAACATAGAGTTAAATCTATGGCGGCTGGCGCTGCCGCGGCAAGCGCGATGCATTTGCAATGCCGGGCAATGGCACGTCGATCATTGGCGCTGGCGCGTGCCGGCGCCAATGCGGCGGCAGGCCGCGGGCGCGTTCCGTGCGATCTTCGGCGCTCGGCTCAAATACCATCGTTTCCGCAGGCGCGCCCGAGCCGGGCTTGGATCTCCGAAGGCAGCCGCTGCGCCCGTCCGGCCGCGAGCGCGGCGATCCGGACATGCGCGGCGGCAATGAGCTCTTCGCCGCGCAGGATCCTCTGGGCCATTTCGACCGAGGCGCCGCCGATCCTGACGACCGCTGTCTCGACGAAAAGGGCGTCGTCCATGCGTGCCGGCTTCAAATAGTCGACGCTCATCTTGCGCACGACAAAGAGGAGCGCGCCGGCGGTGAAGAGCTCCGACTGGTCGATGCCATGGGCGCGGAGAAATTCGGTGCGGCCGCGTTCGAAGAAACGCAGATAGGCGACATGTTGCACGAAGCCGGAGAAATCCGTGTCTTCGTAATAGACGCGCACCGGCAAGAGCTGCGGCGGAGCCTTTGCTGCGGTCATGCTTGCGCGACGCCTATGAATTTCTTGGTGCGATCGTCATAGCCGAAAAGCTCGGCATAACGCCCCCAGTCGATCACGACACGCAAGGATCTCTCGGCTTCGGCGCGGGTCAGATGATCTTCAAGTTCCACCTCGAAACGTTGGCGCGGCGCGCTGTGTCCGGCACGCTCGTCGAGGATGCGTCTGATGTGGGCGGCGAGCGGGACAAAATTCAGCAGATGCTCCTTGAAGACTCGTTTGCGCTCCTCGGTGTCGGCCTCGGCAAAGACACGGCCCGCGGCCGTGAGTTTCAGCCTATCCTCCTTCAATTCGGCAAATTCGAGAATGTGAAGCGCCTCGGCCGCAGCGAGAAGCTCGTCAAGCTGCAGATTGAGCGCGTGTGCGAGCTTGGGGAGATCCGCATTGCCATCGCAGGGAGGTTTCGCGAGAGTTTCGATAAGACCGCTGATTCGACTGACGGAGGCACGCGGCAACGGCCGAACGATCCCGCCGTGCTTGTCTTTTTGGGCGCTGATCTCGGCGAGCGAACGCGAAACCAAGATCGCATAGAGCTCATCAGCAATGTCCTGAAAGCTCGAATCGAGGCGATTGCGCGGATGCGGTAAGATGACGGGAAGCTCAGCGGCGATGCAGCCCGGATTCGAGGAAAGCACGAGAATGCGGTCGCACATCATGACCGCCTCCTCGATGTTGTGAGTGACGATCAGAATGGATTTCGTCGGCAGCTGCCGACCGGTCCACAAGTCGAGAAGGTCCGTGCGCAAGGTCTCGGCGGTCAAGACGTCGAGCGCCGAGAACGGCTCGTCCATCAGCAAGAGGAAGGGCTTGATGACGAAGGCCCGGGCGAAGCCGACGCGCTGGCGCATGCCGCCGGAAAGCTCGCGCGGATAGGCCTCCTGAAACCCGTCGAGACCGATGAGATCGATCGCTGCTTGGGCACGGCTGCGTGCTTCCTCCCTGCCGAGGCCGAGAGCATCGAGACCCGCCTCGACGTTTTCCAGGACCGTGAGCCACGGGAAAAGCGCGAATGTCTGGAATACGACAGCAATTCCCTCATGCGGGCCCTCGAGCCGCTCGCCGCGGTAGAGGACTTCCCCGGAGCTGGGTGGCATGAGGCCCGCGGCGATCCGCAGCAGCGTCGATTTACCGGAGCCCGAGCGGCCGACAAGACCGAGGATCTCGCCGTCTTTGAGCGCCACGTTGATGTCGGCGAGAACCGTCAGGGGCTCGCCCGAGGGTTTGGGGAAGGCCTTGCATACGTCGACTAAGGTGAGGACAGGATTTTGCGCCTGGCTCATTCGAACCTCTCAATCGAGCCGCGTGCGGCGTTCGGCATAGGCATAAAGCGGTCGCCAGATGAGCCGATTCATCGTAACGACCATGGCGGACATCATCGCAATGCCAAGCGCGATACGCGGAAAATCCCCGGCCGTCGTCATATGCGCGATATAAGCCCCAAGCCCGCCGGCATCGAGCTGCGTATTGCCCCAGCTCACGACTTCGGCCACGATGCTCGCATTCCAGGCCCCGCCCGCCGCCGAGATCGCTCCGGTGACGTAATAAGGAAATATGCCGGGCAGCATCACATCGCGCCACCAGCGCCAGCCATGGATGCGGAAGGTCGCCGCGGCTTCCTTGAAATCGTTCGGATAGGCCGTGGTGCCGGCAATCACATTGAAGAGAATGTACCATTGGGTGCCGAGGATCATCAGCGGCGGCAGCCAGATCGCCGGGTTGGCAGCGAAATGGACGATGAGGACGACAGCCACAGGGAAGAGAAGATTGGCCGGGAAGGCGGCAAGAAATTGCGCCACAGGCTGGACTTTTTCCGCCAGCTTCGGCCGCAGGCCCACCTGCACGCCGATCGGCACCCAGATCAATGTCGCAAGGATGATGAGAACCACCACCCGGAGCAGCGTCAAAAATCCATTGCCGGTGACAATTTGAACATCATGCCAGGTCAATGTTGGCGCCATGAAATGCACCAGCAGCAAAACGACATAAATTGTGGCGGCAGCGATGCATGCGAACCAAACTATGTCCCCGGCGCGTTGCGGCACGAGGGGATGGCTCGGGCGCGGAACCCACGCGAAAGGCGTGAAACGTTGGCGCATGAGGAAATCCAGTCCGGAGCCTATCGGCGCGCCGAGGCGGCGCATGAACGGGGCGCGCTGAAAGAGATCGAGCACCAGGCTTTTCGGAACGATCTGCGCCGCCGTCTGCTCGTAACGGAATTTATCGCCCCAGGCGACGAGCGGACGGAACATGAGCTGGTCATAGATGAGGATGGCGATGGTCATCGCGATAATGGCGTAGAAGACGGCGTGCAGATCGCGGGCTTCGATGGCTTTCGCGACATAGGAGCCGACGCCCGGCAAGGTGTAACTGATGTTGCCGACGGAAATCGCCTCCGAGGCGACGACGAAGAACCAGCCGCCCGACATGGACATCATCATGTTCCAGATCATGCCCGGCATGGCGAATGGCACTTCGAGCCGCCAGAACCTTTGCCAGGCTGAAAAGCGAAAGGCGCGGCTTGCCTCGTCGATATCGAGCGGAACGGTGCGGAGCGTCTGATAAAAGCTGAAGGCCATGTTCCAGGCCTGGCTCGTGAAAATGGCGAAGATTGAGGCGAGTTCCGGCCCGAGGATGGAGCGCGGAAAAAGCGAGACGAAAAAAACCACGGTGAACGAGAGATAGCCGAGAACCGGCACGGATTGCAGAACGTCGAGCAGCGGAATGAGCACCATCTCGGCGCGCCGGCTCTTCGCCGCCAAAGTCGCATAAGTGAATGTGAAGAGAAGCGACGCGAGCATCGCGATGAGCATGCGCAAAGTCGTGCGCAGGGTATACGCGGGCAGAGCCCAGGGCGACAGCGATATGTTCTGCGCCATTGCGGAGGCGACAGGCGCCATCATCTGGCGCAATCCGAGGCCGAGAAGAACAAGGAGAGCGAACACCACGAGGGCTGCGCCGAGATCGCGCCAGGACAACATACGCCGCGCGAAAACGCCGTATCTGTAAAATTCCGTTCGCTGCTGCACGTAGTCACCCTTCGTCGCGCGAACATCAAGCTGAGGCGGGACGGATGACTTTGACATGCCTCAAAGCGGCCTGCCTTTCCAGCGCCAATTCTGTCGAGACGTGTCGGGCGCCGGCTTTGCCTCGATGTCATAAAGCCTTCATGCTACGGGACCGCGGCGCCGCGCACGCGAAGCTTGGGTAGAAGCCGCCGGAAAGCCCTTAAGCAGAGCCGGTTTTTGCGCTTGAGCCCGGCCGGTGATAAGGTAGTCGGGTCGGATTTATCGTGAATTCGGACATGCGGACGAGATCATGTACAGCCGCGTCACCAAAGGCATCCAGGTCAGGGTCATGCCCGAATTCGTGCCGGAACGGTCCGATGCCGACGAGGCGACCTATTTCTGGGCCTATACGGTCGAGATCGCCAATTGCGGCGCCATTACGGTCCAATTGACCGCCAGGCATTGGAAGATCACCGACGCGAACGGCCGACTCGAGGAGGTGCAGGGTTCCGGCGTCGTCGGCGAACAGCCGGTCTTGAAGCCGGGCGAACGCTTTCGCTACACATCCGGCTGCCCGCTCACGACGCCGTCCGGCATCATGACCGGCACCTATCGGATGGTGAACGAAATGGGCGATGTCTTCGACGCGGAAATCCCGGTCTTTTCGCTCGACTCGCCTTATGTTGCGCGGGTCTTGCATTAGCGCGCGAACGGCTGGAAGGTCGAGCGGCGCCAGGCTGGAGAGTCGTGTTTCTGACGGGCGGGTTCGCGGTCTCTTGGCTTCTCGCCTTTGGTTTTGGAACATGTGGAGTGTTTCTTTTCCCTCAAGCGCGGCGGACGACAGGCTGGCGGCGACGCTCACCATTCTTGAGCGGCTCGTCGGCTTCGACACGGAAAGCGCCAAGTCCAATCTCGCTTTGGCCGCCGATGTCGAAGCCTATTTTGCGGCCCAAGGCGTCGATTATGTGAAAGTGCCGAACGCGCGCGGCGACAAGGCGGCGCTCTTTGCGACCATCGGCCCGAAGATCGACGGCGGCGTCTTGCTCTCCGGCCATACCGACGTCGTCCCCGTCGAAGGCCAGGCCTGGACCGGCAGTCCGTTCACGCTGCGCCGCGCAAACGGCCGCGTTTATGGACGCGGCGCCTGCGACATGAAGGGGTTCGACGCGATCTGCCTCGCAATGATCCCGGAGTTTCAAAGGGCGCGGCTTAAGCGGCCGATCCACATCTTGCTCAGCTATGACGAAGAGATCGGCTGTCGTGGCGGTCTCGACACGATCGCCCGTTTGGGCGGCGATCTGCCGCGTCCCGGCGCGGCAATCGTCGGCGAGCCCACCTCAATGCAGGTGGCGAACGCGCATAAGAGCGTCGCCACCTACCTGACGATCGTTGAGGGACAGGAGGCCCATTCGGCAAAGCCCCACCTCGGCGCCAGCGCCATCGAGACGGCCTGCGCGCTGGTCGGCGAACTCTACCGCTTCGCCGATGAGCTCGAGGCGGTGGCCGATGCAAGGTTCGATCCGCCCTTTTCGACAATTCATGTCGGGATCATCCACGGCGGCACGGCGCGCAATATTCTCGCCAGGTATTGCGCCTTTCACTGGGAGTTCCGCGGTCTGCCCGGCGTGCCGCAGAACACGGCGCGCGCTCACATCGACGCCTATGCGGGCCGGATCGCGACCCCGAGACTGCGAATCGAGACGCAAACCGAAACTGAAGTCCCCGGTCTCGCGTCCGCCCCGGATTCCCGCGCCGAACGGCTGGCGCTGAAGATCGCGCAAGCGGACCGCACGATCACCGTGCCCTACGCCAGCGAGGCGGGGCAGTTCCAGGCGGCGCAGATTGCGACGGTGGTCTGCGGCCCCGGCTCGATCGATCAGGCGCATCGCCCGGACGAATATATCGCGCTCAGCGAGCTCGAAGCCGGCATCGCCTTCATGCGCCGGCTCGCGGCGGAATTGGAGTGAGCTGAGCTCCGAGATGACGCATCGTGATGTTACCGAGAGTGGCCATGTCCAGAAGGCCGCCCCTCCGCATATCGCCCGCGGTCTCGAGCAGAGCTTTCGTCAATCGGCTAGGCTCTTTTGCCGCCTTGGTCATTGCTACTCTCACACCCGCTTGGCGATGAACGTCATGCGCGCCTGATTATGGCCGATGTTGCGCTCGAAGCGGCGCGCCTCGAAACCGCGCGTCGAAAGCAGCCGCTGCATCTCGGGAATGGCGAAGGTGGTCAGGCCCATTCTGCCGCGCTTTTTGCGGTATCGCGAGAAGAAAGTAGCGAAAAGGCCACGCAGCGCCGCGAGCAGAAATCCGCCGCGATAGGCGAACTCGACGAGCGCCCAGGAGTCGGTCAGCGCATCGACATGCGGCGGGATGATATCGGCGACGACGAGACGGCCGCCGAGCTTCAATTTCGCCGCCGCGAATGCGACGAGGGCGCCGCATTCCTCGCGGCTCAAATATTGGAGCACCGAATTGCAGATCATCATGTCGAGGCTCGATTCGGGCAAGGCTTCGAGCCTCGCGTCGTCGAGCACGACGATCTTTTCGCTGGCCTTGTAGCGCTGCCGCAAGGACGCTTCGATCCGGGGCACCGGGTCATAGAGATAGAGCCGGGCGCATTTCTCGGCGAGGAAATCCGCGGCGAGCGCTTCGCCACAGCCGTAATCGAGGACGTAGGCATCGGGCGAGGGAAGCAGCTCCGCGACCTCCTTGCCGATGTCGGCGTAATACAGGGCGCGATGCCGGCTGTTCACGTAGAGCGCATGATCGCCGTTCCAGAAATCGCGCCAGGACATGGATTCCCGCCAATTCATCGATCACGCACAATCGTCGAGCCCGCTCATCGCGCGCCGGGGCAGGTCAGGACCTCTATGGTAACATGGCTCAAGCCCGGCAGGTCGGCGAGCCTTTCCTTATGCTCCTGCGGCGACTTCGGATGCGCGCTGACGATCGAGATGACCGCTGCCCTATGCCCGGGGCCTAGCCGCCACAGGTGAAGATCCGACACGAAATCGCCTTCCGTCTCCAGCCGCGCCTTGATGGCCTCGCGCAAACGATCGTCCGGGGTGACGTCGAGGAGCACGCCGCCCGAATCGCGCAGCAGACCGTAGGCCCAACTCAAAATCACGCAACACCCAGCGAGGCCGACCACAGGATCCATCCATATCAGGCCGAAATTGCGCGCCAGGAACAGGCCGAAGATGGCGAGCAGGGAGGTTGCCGCGTCGGCCAGCACGTGAAGATAGGCCGCCCGCAGGTTATGGTCGGCTTGGCTGTGGTCATGATCATGATCATGGTCGTGATCGTGACGATGTTCATGATCATCGCGCAGCAGCCAGGCGCTCGCAAGATTGACGCAGAGGGCCACGGCGGCGATTGCCAACGCCTCGTCATAGGCGATCGCAAGCGGGTGAATCAGGCGACCGATACATTCATAGGCGATCAGGAGCGAGATCATGGCGAGCGCCAGGCCGCTCGCGAAGGCGGCGAGATCGCCGAACTTGCCGGTCCCAAAGGCGAAGCGCGGATTATCCGCGTGGCGGCGCGCATAGACATAAGCGAGCGCCGATACGCCCAGCGCCGCCGTGTGGGTCGACATGTGCAGACCGTCGGCGATCAGCGCCATCGACCCGAAAAGGGCGCCGCCGCCGATCTCGGCGACCATCATCGCCGCCGTCAGGCCGACGACGATCAGCGTCCGGCGCTCGTTGGCGGCGTGATGCCGGCCGAGATACACATGCGGATGGGTGAACCCATCGAGGGAATGGTCGTGCATGAAACCGCGATCCCTGGGCTTGTCATGTTGGGGCCGCCGATCCCGTTCGTCACGACTGCGCGTGGCGGCCCTCATTTGATGAAGACATAGATATCGACGGCCAGATTTGGATCCTCCGGGTTCGTCAATTCGGTCAAATATTCCTCGATGAAGAAATCGCGCGCCTCGAGGCCTTTCTCGTCGAGAAAGGCGGTGATGAGATCGTAGGTCGAATCGATGTCGTCATAAGGGCCGCGATGTTGGAATTTGATCGCCTTGCCGGAGGGCGATGACCCGAGCTTCACGTCGGCCGACAGTTCATCCTTGCCCGCCGGCTTTTCGGCGAGCGGCATCATGGCCTGATAGGAAAAGCCGTTATCGTCCGTCTGGGTGAAGACGGTGAACGGCGAGCCGGCAGGCTTGAGCCCGGCCTTATCCATCTCGGCCTTGATCTTGGCCAGAGAGTCCTTGATCGAGGCGAAACCGTCGTCCCATTTGGCTTGGCCGGCAAGGATCGCCGTCGGCCGCGACGGCACGTCGATCGTTTCAGTCGTCGCCTCGCTGGGCACGCCGGGCGAGCCTTGCTCCGGTTCTCCGGCGTTCGGGACTGGAGCAGGCGGGGGAGCTATGGGGGGAGCCGGGGCTGGGGTGGCGGTGGAAGGAGCGGCCGGGCTCGGCGTCGTCGGCGCGGGCGTCGCCGGTGCGGGCGTCGCCGGCGCGGTTGGCGTCGCTTGGGTGGCCGGCGCCGCGGGTTGATCTTGCGCCCCTGCCGGAGCACCAAGGCCGACGGAAACTGCCAAGACCAAGCTTGCCAGGAAGGGCCTTGCCGCGAATTTCATGAGCCTTTTCTCCCCTTCTTGCAGGTCAAAGTCTTGGCATGCTTTCGGCGCCCGGCAAAATCGAGCCAGTAAATTCTTAGCCATGGCTGCGGTTTTTCTTATATGAAGCTCGAACCTAAAATGAACGGGCTCCTATGCACCCTCTCGCCTTGCGACCGGTGACGAAGATGAACGGCCTCGGCAACGAGATCGTCATCCTCGATCTGCGCGGCACATCTTGCGAACTGGGCATCGCGGCGGTGAAAGCGATCGGCCGCGGCGATGCGCTCGCCTTCGACCAGCTGATGGTGCTGCGCGATCCGCGCTCGCCCGGCACGGACGCCTATGTGCAGATCTACAACAGCGACGGCAGCGAGGCGGGCGCCTGCGGCAATGGCATTCGCTGTGTCGCCTGGAGCTTGCTGCGCGGCACGCAGCGCCGGACGCTGCGGTTGGAAACCGCCGCCGGCGTGCTCGATTGCCGGCGCCAAGGCGAATGGAGCTTCGCGCTCGACATGGGCCGGCCGCGTTTCGCGTGGCGTGATATTCCGCTCGCCGCGCCGGTTGAAGACACGGGAGCGATTCCTCTCCGCTTCGCCCGCGGCGAGGCGCCGATGTTGGCGGCGGCGGTCAACATGGGCAATCCGCATGCCGTCTTCTTCGTCGACGATCTGGACGCCTACGACCTCGCCTCCATCGGCCCGCAGCTCGAACACGATCCGTTATTCCCCGAACGCGCCAATATATCGCTCGCGCAGGTTGCGAGCCGCGGTCACATCCTGGCAAGAGTCTGGGAGCGCGGCGCCGGGTTGACGCGCGCCTGCGGCTCGGCCGCCTGCGCCGTTCTCGTCGCCGCCGTGCAAAAGAATATCGCCGATCGCGCGGCCAAAGTGAGCCTGCCCGGCGGCGATCTCATGGTCGCCTGGCGCGAAACCGACGATCATGTCGTCTTGACCGGCCCCGTCGAATTCGAATTCGAGACGCTGCTTGATCCGCTGCTCTTCGAGGATCTGGCCGCGTGAGCGCGGAATCGCGCGGGCAGGTCGAGGTCGTGAACTTCGGCTGCCGCCTCAATCTCGTCGAAGGCGAGGCGCTCCGCCGCGCGGCCCTCGCGGCAGGACGCGACAATCTCGTCATTGTCAACACCTGCGCGGTGACGGCGGAAGCCGCCCGCCAAGCCCGCCAGACGATCCGCAGGCTCAAGCGCGAGGCGCCGGAGCGCGAGATCATCGTCACAGGCTGTGCCGCGCAGATCGACCCGGGCGCTTTCGCCGCCATGCCGGAAGTCGCGAAGATCCTGGGCAATGGCGAGAAAGCGCGCGCCTTCGTCGATGGACGGGGGCCGCGTGTCGCGGTTGGCGACATTTTTGCGCGCGCGCAGCCGCCACCCCCGGCGGGCGGAAGCGTTGAGGGTCATACCCGCGCGTTCCTCGCGGTGCAGAACGGCTGTGACCACCGCTGCAGCTTCTGCATCATTCCATACGGGCGCGGCGCGTCGCGCTCGATACCGCTGAACGATGTTCTGGCGGCGGTCGAGGCCTGCCTCGAGGCGGGCGCCAAGGAGATCGTGCTGACCGGCGTCGATCTCACCGCCTATGGGAAGGACCTCGAAGGCACGCCGCGCCTCGGCCGGCTCGTGAAAGCCATATTGAGATCGGCGCCTTCGCTCGTCCGCCTGCGGCTCTCTTCGATCGATTGCATCGAGGCCGACGCGGATCTCCTCGACGCGCTGGCCAGCGAGGCGCGGCTCATGCCGCATCTCCATCTCTCGCTACAGTCGGGCGACGACATGATCCTGAAGCGGATGAAGCGGCGCCACGGCCGCGCCGACGCACTCCGCTTCTGTGCCGAGCTCAGGCGGGCGCGGCCCGACATCGTCTTCGGCGCCGATCTCATCGCCGGCTTTCCGACCGAGAATGACGAGATGTTCGAGAATACGCTAGCCCTCGTCGAAGCGTGCGAGCTGACGCATCTTCACGTCTTCCCCTTTTCAGCGCGGCCCGGCACGCCGGCCGCGAAGATGCCGCGGGTCGAGGCGGGCGTCATTGCGGGCCGCGCCAAGCGCCTGCGCGAGGCAGGCGATGCGGCGCTTGCCCGTCATCTTGCGGCGCAGGTCGGCAAGCGGCTCACCCTGCTCGCCGAGCGCGGCGGGGTGGCGCGCGCCGAGGATTTCACCAAGGTGCGGGTCGGCGATGTTCCGGCGGGCCAGCTCATCGCAGCGGAGATCGTCGGGCAGGACGGGAAGGTGCTGATTGGAGAGCGAACGGAAGCTGCCTGAGAGGTGCAACATCGGCGCCGTCATGGCCTCCCCGGACTTGATCCGGGGATCGTCCTGGCCATCCACGCCGCGCCGCGGCAATGAACTTCGAGGTCCTTGCGAACTCATGCTAGAGCATTTGGTCGTGCGCCCACCTTCTCCCTGTGGGAGAAGGTGCCGAGCGGAGCGAGGCGGATGAGGGGTTACGATCGCGCCCAGATTGCGCCGTCGCAACCCCTCACCCGGTCGGCTCCGCCGACCACCCTCTCCCACAGGGAGAGGGTTCGCACTGCATCGGAATTGCCATGCCCGACAAGCTTCGCCACGTCTCTCGCGCGCTGATCTCCGTTTCCGACAAGACCGGACTCGTTCCTTTCGCGCACGAGCTCGCCGCCCGAGGCATCGAGATCGTCTCGACCGGCGGCACGCGTAAGGCGCTCGTTGCGGCCGATATCCCCGCCAAGGATGTCGCCGACATCACCGGCTTTCCGGAAATGATGGACGGGCGCGTGAAGAGTCTCCATCCCAAGATCCACGGCGGGCTCTTGGCCATGCGCGAGAACCCCGAGCACGAGGCGGCGCTGCTGGCACATGGGATCGCGCCGATTGATCTCCTCGTCGTCAATCTCTATCCGTTCGAGGCGACGGTCGCGCAAGGCGCGGGTTTCGCGGACTGCATCGAGAACATCGATGTCGGCGGCCCGGCGATGCTCCGCGCCGCCGCCAAGAATTTCGAGAGCGTGACGGTTGTCGTCGATGTCGAAGATTATGATCTCGTCCTTGCGGAACTGGCGGAAAATGACGGGGCGACGCGCCTCGCCTTCCGCCGTGGCCTCGCCCAAAAGGCCTTCGCGCTGACGGCCGCCTATGACGCCGGCATTTCGAACTGGCTCGCGGCGGAGATCGGCGAGGCCGCGCCGCCCTACCGCAGCTTTGCCGGCCACAGGATCGAGACACTGCGCTATGGCGAAAATCCGCATCAGAGCGCGGCCTTCTATGCGATGCCGCAGCCGGGCTCCAGCATCGCCGCCGCCCGGCAAGTGCAAGGCAAGCAGCTCTCCTACAACAATGTGGGAGATACCGACGCCGCCCTCGATCTCGTTGCCGAATTCGATCCGGCCAAATACGCGGCCGTCGCGATCATCAAACATGCCAATCCCTGTGGTGTCGCGCAGGCAGCGACGCTCAGCGACGCCTATCGCCTGGCCTTGCGCTGCGATCCCGTCTCGGCCTACGGCGGCATCGTCGCCGTAAATCGCCGGCTCGATGCCGAGACGGCGCAGGAGATCGTAAAGATCTTCACCGAAGTGATCATCGCGCCGGAGGCCGACGAGGACGCGATCGCGATCATCGCGGGCAAGCAGAATCTTCGGCTTCTCGTGACCGGCGGCCTGCCTGATCCGCGCCGCGCGGACCTTACCTTCAAATCCGTCAGCGGCGGCTTTCTCGTGCAGAGCCGCGACAATGCCGTGGTCGACGACATGGATCTGCGCGTCGTCACGCAGCGCGCGCCGAGCGAGGCCGAACTCGACGACCTCACATTCGCCTTTCGCGTGGCGAAATACGTGAAGTCGAACGCGATCGTCTATGCCAAGGGCGCCGCGACAGTGGGCATCGGCGCCGGCCAGATGAGCCGGGTCGATTCGGCGCGGATCGCCGCACGGAAGGCCGAGGAGGCGGCGCGCGCCGCGGGTCTTGCCGAGAGTCTCGCGAGGGGCTCGGTTGTCGCTTCAGACGCGTTCTTTCCCTTCGCCGACGGGCTCATCGCCGCGGCGGAAGCGGGCGCGACAGCGGTGATCCAGCCCGGCGGGTCGCTGCGCGACGCAGAGATCATCAAGGCCGCCGACGATGCCGGCCTCGCCATGCTCTTCACAGGCGTGCGTCACTTCCGGCATTAAAAAGACAACACAATCGATCCGCGCGTCCCTTCTCCCCTTGCGGGAGAAGGCGGCGAGCTACCCCCCTCTCCCCGCGAGCGGGGAGAGGGGTCGCGGGCGCAACGCCGGCCCCATTGTCTTCGCTGCAACCTGCCGCTACCGTTCTTTGGTTTTTCTCATGCGTCGGCGACAACCCGATGTCGCGTATTTTTCTCAGTCATTCGAGCCAAGACAATTTCGCGGCGATCGCGCTCAGCGACTGGCTCAAGGCGGAAGGCTGGGACGACGTCTTCCTCGACCTCGATCCCGAGCGCGGCATCGCCGCGGGCGAGCGCTGGGAGCGCAAGCTGCACGAGGCGGCCAACCGCTGCGAGGCGGTCATTTTTCTCGTCTCCGGCCATTGGCTCGAGTCGGGCTGGTGTGAAGGAATATGCGCTCGTCCGCGGTCTCAACAAGAAGCTCTTCGCCGTCCTCATCGATCCAGGCAAGACGATCAAGGATCTGCCGCCGGAGCTGACCGGCACCTGGCAGGTGGTCGACCTCGCGCATCGTCAAGACATGCAGATCTTCCGCGTCCCTGACCCGGATTCGCATGAGGAACAGCATGTTACATTCTCGCGCGAGGGTCTGCGGCGGCTGAAAAGCGGCCTGGAGAAAGCCGGGCTCGATCCAAAGTTCTTCGCCTGGCCGCCAACGGGTGAGCCGGATCGCGCCCCCTATCGCGGCCTTCAGCCACTTGACGCGGCGGATGCCGGGATTTTCTTCGGCCGCGAGGGCCCGATCATCGCGTTCAGCGACGCGCTGCGCGGGTTGCGGGCCGACGCGCCGCCGCGCCTGCTGGTGATCCTCGGCGCCTCGGGGGCGGGCAAATCCTCGTTCCTGCGCGCCGGCCTTCTGCCGCGGCTTGCGCGCGATGATGCCAACTTCCTGCCGCTGCCGCCGATCCGTCCGG
>Ga0209415_10009980_pt1 | contig 16222 bp, 12 predicted proteins | sample PeaSoiSIISIP2007_FD_187696 | JGI IMG/M metagenome (GOLD analysis project Ga0209415, IMG submission 187696) | Peat soil microbial communities from Weissenstadt, Germany - SII-SIP-2007 (SPAdes) (version 2) | ecosystem: Environmental > Terrestrial > Soil > Wetlands > Peat | place: Germany...
CGGCCGCTGGATGGAGCCGAAGGGGATCTCGAACGTCGCCTTGTCGTTGTGCGCGCTCAGCGGGAACGCGACCTTCAGCAGGATGTGTTTCTCGTGCCAATCGGCCTGCATCTTCACGTCGACGCGCGGCACGCCGGCGTATAACGTGATGTCCTGCACGAACGACGAATTCTGGAAATGCGACTTCACGCGAATCACGGCGCGTAGCGGGCCGCCCTCGACTAACTTCACTTCGTCGGCTTTCTCGATGTCCCAGTGCTGTTTTTCGAAGTCGGCATCGATGTTCCAGGCATCCCACTCCTTCGGCTTGTCCACGAACGCCTGCAGGAGGTTGCCGCAGACGCGATCCTTCGGACCACCGGTGTCGGTTTCGGCCGGGGCCAGCGCATCGGTATTGCTGCGCTTGTCGAAGAGGCTGGTGATGCATCCGGTTTGCGGATCCACGGTGACGCGAACAAATTCGTTTTCCAGCGATCCCGGCGAAGCCTTCACGCTGGAGGCCGGAGCCGGTTGTTTCACAGCCCGCACATAGTATGTTCGGTAGCCGAGTGCCGGCTCTGTCGCCAAGGCCAGCAGGCGTACGGTGTTTGTGGGGAGGTCGTTCAGTAGCAGCTCCGAGGGTGCCACCGTGCCACTGGCATCCACCACTTCCACGTCGTCGGCATGTGCCGGCAATTGCGCTTCGATTTCCACAGGCTCCGTTCGCGCCCATGAAAGCGGATTGAAAACGATCACCGGCACGCCTCGCTGCGCATCCGTCGCCACGTTCGCCGCAATCTGGCGTAAGCCGCCGTCCATCGCTTCGCCGCCCAGGCGCGCCACTTCCTCGAGGTTCCGTTTGGCGTCCAGATAATTCACCGCGATGCCGGACCCCGGCATGATGTCGTGAAAATGATCGAACAGCAAGCGCCGCCAGGCGTCATTCAGCTTCTCCTGCGGATACGCGTACCCGTACGGCATCGCGAAGGACGAGAACTTCTCCGCGTTGAGCAGCAGCTCTTCATCGTGGCGAATGCGCTGCTTGGTGTCGGCCTGGCTGGTCATTACGCCGCGGTGATACTCGAAGTACAGTTCGTCCTTCCACGCCGGCACTTCCATTGCGGGGAGCTTTTTCTCCAGGTCGGCAAAGAAACCAGCCGCGGTGCCAAATTCCAGCTTCGGATAGACCACATCGGGCGACTGCAGCCGCAGGCCGTTGTCCAGCATGTCGCGCGTCGGGCCGCCGCCGTGGTCGCCCACGCCGAACAGGTGCATCATATCCGGTTGAATGCTGGTTGACTGGCCGTAGATCAGCGGGGCCCACACGGAGAGGTTCGAGGCCATATGCTCACCATCAAGGCCGCCCGCGTAGTCCTGCGGAAAGTAAGTGAGCACGCGGCTCCCATCCGGCGATTCCCACCAGAACAGGCGGTACGGGAACTTCGTCGTATCGGAGGCCCACAGCAGCTTCTGCGTGACGAAATAGTCGATTCCCGAGCGCTTGTAGATCTGCGGTAGCTGCCAGCTATAGCCGAACGAATCGGGGTTCCAGCCGATCTTCACATCGACGCCGAACTTCTGCCGAAAATAACGCTTACCCATCAGGAGCTGCCGCACCAGCGATTCGCCCGCAGGCATGTTGAGATCGGGTTCCACCCACATGCCGCCCACCAGCTCCCAGCGGCCTTCCTTCACGCGCTGCTGGATCTCGCGGAAAAGATCTGGGTACTTCTCTTCCATCCACTGGAAGGTCTGCGCGGAACCCATGGAGAAGGTGAAATCCGGATATTCGCGCATCAGATCGAGCGCGCTGCGGAAGGTGTTGCGCACCACCTCGACGGTTTCGGTCCACGGCCACAGCCAGGCCATGTCGATGTGCGAGTTACCGGTGGCATGAATGGTGAACTGCCGCAGCCAGGGGCGAAGCGGTTCAAGATCCGACTGCGCGGCACGGAGCGAGTCATCGAAAGCCCGCTGATCGCCGCGATCGAGCGCGGCCACATCGATGGCCTTTACTGCTGTATCGAGCTGCTGCTCGCGCGCGGCCCGCCCTTCTTCATAGGCGTGGACCACCGGCCAGGCCGAGAGAATCTCCATTCGCAGCAGAGCGGAATCGGGGCGCGAAGCGGGTGGTTCGACAATCAGCCGGGCCTGCTTCAGTGTCACCTCCGCATCGTCGGTATCGACGCGGATAGCGATGAGAAACTTCTGCCCGGCGGCCGCGGACTCCGAAATCGGAATCGGCCGCAGCATGTCCTTATCCACGCGGCCAACCACGTTGGAGTTGGCGAACACGGTGAGCATCACATCGTGCCAGCTATCGAAACCAAGATCGAGTTTCAGGCGCGCTCCGGCGATATCGTAGCCCGCCACCGATGGCGGAAGCGTCACCGCGTAGCGGAGCACCACCGGTCCGACCCAGTGGTCGCCAACGCTCACCGGCGTCCATTGCGAATCGTCAAGAGAAGGATCCTCGGGGTGCGCGACATCGGCGTGGGAGCGCCAATTGGTCAACGGGAGAACACCCGTTGCCTCCAGACGGTCGAGTGCCGGCTTCCACGATGCGGGGGGTGTGGACACCGACTGCGCGGAGAGAGCGCAAGCGGTAGAAAAGACGAGGCAAGCGAAAAGTGATCGGCACATGGGAATGGCGATTTCCAGCATACTCCTCGCTGGCGGCGCTCGCGGTAACGCGCAGACTCCGAACGTTTAATGTCGTTTTTGTTTTCTCTTTATGCCTTCTTTATGGGAGTTCCCGTACTTTCGTAACCAGTGGCAGCCATACAGGAGGACACCCCGGTTCGGTTGCGCAGCGGCGCACAGCTCGATCACTATCGTCTCGAGTGCGTGGCCGCCCGCAGCGGCATGGCCTCGATTTTTCGCGGGACGGATCTGCGCACCGGCGCGGCGGTAGCCATCAAGGTGCCCCATCCCGATGTGGAAGACGACCCGCTGCTGGTCCACCGCTTCCGCCAGGAAGAGGAGATCGGGCGCGATCTCAACCACCCCACCGTGATGAAGGTCTACAGCGACGACCGCCGCAGCCGCCCGTACATGGTGATGGAGTGGGTGGAGGGCCGGCTGTTGCGCGACATTCTGCGCGGGCCCGAGCGCATCCCGACCGGCCGAGCCCTGCGCATCGCCCGCGGTATCTGCGAGGCCCTCGACTACATCCACGGCCAAGGCGTGGTGCATCGCGATCTGAAGCCCGAGAACGTGATGGTCGACGCGCAGGATCGCATCAAGCTGATCGATTTTGGCATTGCCGGCCGCACCACGGCGAAGCACACTCTGCGCCGGCTCTCCGACGTCATCGGCACGCCCGACTACATTTCACCGGAACAGGTGGAGGGAAAGCGGGGCGATGCGCGCAGCGATCTGTACGCGCTGGGAGTCATCCTTTATGAAATGCTCACGGGCGCGACGCCGTTCCGCGGACCGAATGCCTTCGCCATCATGAACGACCGGCTACAGAACAACCCGATCCCACCGCGGGAGCTGGAACCGTCGGTCACGCCGCAACTGCAGGAAATCGTTTATCGCGCGATGGAGCGCGAGCCGCGCCATCGTTACGCCAGCGCGCGCGAATTCGCCCGCGATCTGGAGAACCCGGAGGCGGTGGAGCCCTCGGATCGCGCCGAACTCCATAACTGGAACTGGCGGCGCACGCCGTTGTCGAAGCGGATCCTGACTTACGCGATGCTGGCGCTGATCCCGGCGGTGATCTTTTCGCTTCTGATTTACGTGGCGCGGCACGCTTAGTAGTGGAACATGCGGAGTCAGCCGCGTTCCTGGATTCTATCGAAGAGACGCGGCTGACGCCGCGTGTCCATCAGCCGAGTTTGCTCAACGCGAAGGCGCAGGCGCCCACGGCCACTGCTTCGCTGGTGCCCAACCGCGACATTCCCACAGCCGTGCGCGGCAGCGGATCCTGCGCGATGACGCGCGAAGTGCCCGGCACCCTGATCTCGCGCACAGCGCCGCGCAGAAATGCCGCCCGCTCGCCGGGATCCTCGATATTGAACGCACGCACACCCAGCCGCGGACATCCATCGCCGAAAGTGTCGTTCAGAGCGTTGACCAGAGCGGGCAGGAACAGAGGATGGGCGCCGGAGACGCCGCCGCCGATCACGGCCAGCCCATCCACCAGAGTCAGCGCCTGAGCCATGGCATCGCCAGCCACTTCGCCGAGGCACCGGAACGCCTCCACTGCCGCCTCGCGATGGCCATCGGCGTGCCCCATGCCAATCTCGAAAATCACGCGCGGTTCGGGAGCGTCGTCGAACGCAATGCCGGCCTGGCGCGCATAAACGCGGCGCACCGCTCGTATGGATGCGCCTTCCTCCGCGTTGACGGAAGCGTCCAGCTTGTTCCGCAACAGCCAGGCCTCGCCCGCGCCGGAATTGTCGCCGATGAACAGCTCGCCGTTGCGGACGATGCCGCCGCCAAGACCGGTGCCGATGGTGATGCCGAAAAGATTGTGATATCGCCTGGGGCTGCCGGCCTCTTCCAGCAAGCTGTTGACATGTGGGAGGAACCCGGCGATGGCTTCGCCGTACACGAACAGGTCTCCGTCGTTATTGATGAAGGCGGGTATGCGGAACCTGTCTTCCAGCATCGGTCCCAGCGGCACGCCGCCGCGAAAGCCGGGCATGTTGAGCAGGTCGCCGATGATGCCGAGCGGATAGTCGGTGGGGCCCGGGAACGCGAAACTGATGGCCACGGGCGGCTCGGGCAGCGCGCGCTTCAACGACTCAAAGCCGCCGAAAATGTTGGCGAGGCAGCGCTCGAGGTTATCGGCTTCCGAAGGCGTGCTGATGGGCCCGACCAGCAGTTCGCCGCCACGCATCGCCGAAAACTTCAGATTCGTGCCCCCGGCGTCGAGGGTCATCACAATGCGCCTGTCGTTCCGGAATGACATGAAGGGGTATCAACCCGAGTTTACAGCAGCGCTTGCTAAGATTGACTCGCGATGATTCTCGCGCTGCGGAACGCCGGAAAGGAGTACATCACCGACGGCTCGCGCGTGGAGGCGCTTCGCGATGTATCGATCGAGGCCCGGGCAGGTGAGATGGTCGCGATCGTGGGGCGCAGCGGCTGCGGCAAATCCACACTGCTGCACCTGGCCGGCGCCATGGATTTCCCGACGTCGGGAACCGTCACGATCGACGGTCGGATCACGTCCGATCTGGCCGATGCAGCTCTCACACGCCTCAGACGCGAGAAGGTGGGCTTCGTCTTTCAATCGTTCCAGCTCCTGAACACGCTCTCGGTGGTGGAGAACGTTGAGCTGCCGTTGCTGCTTGCGGGCGTCTTCCACACCCGTGATGCGGCGATGGAACGGCTGCGCTGGGTAGAGATGGAATCGTACGCGGCGCGCATGCCGTGGCAGCTTTCCGGGGGTCAGCAGCAGCGCGTGGCCATTGCCCGCGCGCTTGTGGCGTCGCCGCCCTTACTTCTTGCCGATGAGCCGACGGGGAATCTGGACAGCGCCACCGGTGACACGATTTTCGCGCTGCTCCGCCGAATCGCGGATGAGCGTGGAGGCGCGGTGCTGGTGGCCACGCACAATCGGGAGGCCGCGGCGATTGCTGACCGCATTGTGTTGCTGCGTGACGGCGAGGTGGCGGAGATCCAGGATGTTCGCGGCCGGTAGTCGGGTGTTCTTCCGGCTGATGATTCGGCCGCTGGCGCGCGAACCGCTGCGGACGGCAGTTACCATCCTGGCAATTGGTTTGGGCGTGTCAGCAGTGCTGGCCATCGAACTGGCCGGCGATGCCGCGGCGGGGTCATTCCAGTCGTCGGTCGAGACTCTGGCCGGCGATGCCGATTTCGAGGTGACGGCCATCGGCGGGATTCCCCCTGAGGTGCTCACAAGCCTGGCAATGCTGCCGTACCCGTTACGCCTGCGGCCGCGGATCGAGGACTACGCAGTAGTAGCCGCGACCAATCGCGTCGTGCCGTTCGTGGGTGTCGATATGCTGTCGGACGCGCAGGGCGATGGAATCCGCGCCGGCGACCGCAGTAGCTTCAAGGACGGCGATCGCGTACGCCTGCAGATCGGCGATCAGGTGCACGATCTCAAGGTTCGCGGCGTGATCCGGCATGGCGGCGAAGCCATCGTTACCGACCTCGCGCCGGCAACGAGACTGCTCGGCCGCGACGGAAAGCTCGACCGTATTCTTATCCAAACACCGACGACGCGATCGCCGGACGAATGGGAACAAATCCTGCGCAACGCGCTTCCGGCCGGCGTCCTCCTTGCGCGCGGCGGCGCCCAGACCTCGGAAAATCGCAAAATGCTGGCGGCCTTTCGCTGGAATCTGCGCGCGCTGAGCTATATCGCGCTGGTGGTCGGCGCCTTTCTGATCTACAACACAATGTCGGTCGCGGTGGTCCGGCGGCGCGCTGAGATCGCGGTGGCGCGCGGTCTGGGCGCGACGCGGTCCGGCGTGTTGCTGGCATTTCTGGGTCAGGCTGTGTTGCTCGGACTGGCTGGGGCGGGCGTGGGAATTCTGCTGGGTCGTGGCCTCGCCGAAGGCGCGGTCAAGCTGGTGGGCGCGACCGTGCAATCGCTATACGTCAGCAGCCAGCCGAGCCCGATTCATCTCGCCCTCCCCATGGCCGCGCTGGCTCTGCTCCTGGGTTGCGCCGCGGCAATGGTGTCAGCCCTTGCGCCGGCGCTCGAGGCTTCGCGCGTGCCGCCCATCGAAGGAATGGCCAGCGGCCGCCGTGAATACGACGCAGCCGGACGCCGAGCCGGACAACTGATAGCGGCCGCCGTCGCCGGATGTCTCGCTTACCTGGCCTCGCGCGTCGGCCCTGTCGAAGGAAAGCCGCTCTGGGGTTATGTCTCGGCGGCGCTGCTGGTGGCCGCTTCCGCGCTCGCCATGCCGGCTCTTGTGACCGTCGCGGCCCGCGTTTCCGCAATTCTGGCGAGGCGCCTGCGCCTCACCGAAGCTCTCCTCGCCGCACGCAGTCTCGCCGCGTCTCTGCGGCGAACATCCGTACTCACGGCTGCGCTCAGCACCGCCATCGCCATGATGGTAGCGGTCGGAATCATGGTCGGGAGTTTCCGGCAAACCGTGATCCTCTGGCTCGAAGACCGCCTCCGCGCTGACCTCTATCTTCGCGATGCCGCGCCCGCCGGAGTCGATCGTCACCCGCCCATGCCTCCTGAACTGGCCGACTGCATCGCGCAGTTGCCGGAGGTCGCGGCGGTGGACCGGTTTCGCGCGTATCAGATCAGTTATCAGGGCATGCCAGCTACCCTCGGCGCGGGCGACATGAACGTCGTTGCACGGTATGGTGAGCGCGCGTTTCTCTCCGGCGCGCCTCCGGCGGGCGTCCTCGCCCAGCTACGCCACGGCGACAACGTTATCGTCAGCGAGCCTTTCGCCAGCAAACACCACGTCCAGCGCGGCGACACGATCACCTTACCTCTGGGCACCTTGCCTCTGGGCGCACGGAATGTCCGCCTCCACGTGGTGGATATCTACTACGATTACTCGAGCGAACGCGGTTTCGTCATCATGGATCGCGCCCGGTTGTTGCGTTACCTGCCCGATCCGGCGCCTTCGAATGTCGCCGTGTATCTGAAGCCCGGCGTGCCGATCGAGCAGGGTCGCCGCGCCGTGGAATCGGTCATCGCCGGCCGGCGCATCCTGGCGCTCACCAACCGCAGCCTGCGCACGGAAGCCATGCGCGTCTTCGACCGCACCTTTGCGATCACCTATGGACTGGAAGCCGTGGCCGTGCTCGTCGCGGTGATGGGCGTGGCTGGCGCATTGGTCGCCTTGGTGATCGACCGCCGCCGCGAAATGGGTCTGCTGCGTTTTCTTGGCGGTGCGCAAACTCAGGTGCGCCGCCTGATCCTGTTCGAGGCCGGATTGCTGGGACTGTTCTCCATGGCCGCCGGCATAGTCCTCGGCGTGCTGCTTTCGCGCCTGCTGATCTTCGTCATCAACAAGCAATCGTTCGGGTGGACAATCCAGTTTCACTGGCCGGTTGCCGTGCTGCTCATCGGTCTCGGCATCGTTTACGGCGCGACATTGCTGGCAGGTCTCTATCCCGCGCGCATCGCCACGCGATTGAATCCCATTGAAGTGATCCATGAGGAGTAGCGCCGTGCTGAAGAACGCGCTAAACCGCTTGCTGGCGCGCGCGGCTCGGTACCGAGCCGCGACCGCGAAGGAGCTTTCGATCAGCCTCATCGCGATGATCGCGCTCGCCACCAGCGGCGCTCTGCAATACGAAGTGGCCTTGCCGGGCTATCGTTACGACTTTCCGAGAGATTACTTCAATCACCCGGAATATCGCACTGAGTGGTGGTATTACACCGGGAATCTGCGCACCGCTCAGGGACGCCGTTTCGGTTTCGAGCTGACCTTCTTTCGTCAGGGAACCGGAACCCGCCTGGCCAACGTCTGGGATGTCGGCGACATCTGGCTGGCTCATCTTGCACTCAGCGACGTCGCCGGCAATCGATTCCTCCACACTGAGCGTGTTAACCGCACCGGCGCAGGTCTCGCCGGAGCCGACCTCGCCCAGGCGCGCGTTTGGAATGGCAACTGGCAGGTACGCTGGACCGGAGACCGCCAGCGTCTCAGCGCAATCGCCGACGACTTTTCATTTGACCTCGACGCCCGGTCCCGCAAGCCGCCAGTCATCCATGGGCACGATGGGATCAGCCAGAAGGCGCCCGGCCGTGGCCGTGCGTCGCACTACATCTCGCTCACGCGACTCGAAACGCACGGAGTCATCCGGCTGCGCGGCCAGCCGTTCACTGTAGAAGGCCTCGTTTGGATGGATCACGAGTTCTTCACCAACCAGCTCGATTCGGACCAGATCGGCTGGGACTGGTTCAGCCTGCAGATGGACGACGGCACCGAGCTGATGCTCTACCGGCTCCGCCGGGCAGACGGAAAGCCCGATCCTTTCTCGGCAGGCACATTCGTTGACACCAGGGGCCGCACGCGCGAACTCACCGCCGGCGATTTCACCCTCACTCCTGGCCGCACCTGGCGGAAATACCCGATTGAATGGCGGATCGCGGTTCTCCCTCTGGCCTTTAGCGCCGCCGTCACCACTTCCCTGCCCCAGCAGGAAATCACCAGCCCCTCACGTGCCGTCTCCTCTTACTGGGAAGGTGCCATCGAAATCCGCGGAATGCGGCAAGGGAAATCCATCCAAGGGGCCGGCTATCTGGAGATGACCGGCTACAACGGTCCGGTTCATTTCCAATGATGCGAAGCAGGGAAAAACCCTGGATGACGATTTCCGCGAAAGGTACCGCAACATCCGAAGTGTTCCTGTGTTGGTGGACACATGAAGCTGCGGCTGTGTTGTCTGAGCCTTCTTCTGGCAGGCGCATGTCCCCTGTTGCCCGCCCAGTCTCCGTCCCCCATGACTCCCGGCGCGGCGGCCCGGTTCCTCGACCAGAGCACCTGGGGCGCCACGCCGGCCGACGTCGCCCACCTGCAGGCTATTGGCCCTTCCGCCTGGCTCGGCGAGCAGTTCGCAGCTTCGCCGTCGCCCATTCCCGATGTCGCCGTGGACGCCAGGACGCTGGACCCGGTGCGCGAGGCATTCTTCACCAATGCGACCGGCGGCCACGATCAGCTTCGCCAGCGCGTCGCCTTCGCATTGAGCGAGATCTGGGTCGTGTCGAACGTGAAACTCAGGGCGCCGGCCATCCCCCCGTATCTGCGCCTGTTGGCCGCCGACGCTTTCGGAAACTACTTCGCGCTGATGAATGACGTCACGCTGAGTCCGGCGATGGGTCACTATCTCGACATGGTGGATAACGACAAGCCCGCCGCCGGACAGGAAGCCAATGAGAACTATGCTCGCGAGCTGAACCAGTTGTTCACCATCGGCACGGTGATGCTCAATCCGGACGGCACGATAATGCTCGACGGCACCGGCCAGCCCATTCCCACCTACGACGCCAGCGTGGTACAGGCATTTGCGCGTGCATTCACCGGCTGGACCTACGCGCCGCCGCCCGGTGCGGAATCGCATAAACACAATCTGAAGAACTGGAACGCGCCCATGGTGGCCGTGGAATCGAATCACGACGAAGGTACAAAGACGCTGCTCAACGGGCAGACGCTGCCGGCAAACCAGTCGGCGGAGGAAGATTTGCACGGTGCGCTGGAGAACATCTTCAATCACCCCAACGTCGGTCCGTTCGTGTGCCAGCAACTGATTCAGCACCTCGTGTCAAGCAATCCGAGCCCGGCTTATGTCCAGCGCGTGGCGGCGGTGTTCGACAATAACGGCTCTGGTGTGCGCGGCGACCTGCAGGCGGTGATCCGAGCGATCCTGCTCGATACGGAAGCACGAGCCGGCGATCCACCGGCCACTCCCGCCGCCAATGAAGGCCACCTTCGCGAACCCGTGTTGTATCTGACCGGCTTACTACGAGGCCTGGGTGCGGCGGTGTCCGCGGCGAACAATCTACCGCAATACACCGCCATCGAAGGCCAGCCGCTGTACGCGCCGCCGAGCGTGTTCAACTACTTCTCGCCGGGCTATCGGATCGCCGGCGGCAAGCTCCTCGGGCCGGAATTCCAGATTCAATCGCCATCTGTAGCCATGGTCCGCGCCGACCTCGCCAACACGCTGGTCTACGGCGGCATCGCCGGCGTTCAGGTCGACGAAGCGCCGTTCATCGCACTGGCCGCGAATCCTGGCGCGCTGCTCGACCATCTTTCCGCGCTGCTGTTTCACGGACAAATGCCCGGCGACATGAATGCAACCATCGCCACCGCGATGGCCGCCGCGCCGGATGCCACTTCAAAAGCCCAGGCCGCCCTGTATCTGGCGGCCTCATCATCGCAATACCAGGTGGAGCGCTGACATGATTTCCAGACGACAGATTCTGCAACTGGCCTGCTGCGGAGGAGGACTGGCGTTCAGTCCGCTCGGGCGCCTCGGCTTTCGCACGCTCGGCGCGATGAACGCTTACGCGCAGTCCACCGAGGACTACCGCGCGCTGGTGTGCGTGTTCCTGTTCGGCGGTAACGACGGCAACAATACGATTGTTCCTCTGGACACCGCTTCCTACGACGCCTACACGCAGATTCGGGGCAGTCTCGCGCTGCCGTCGTCGTCTCTGTTGCCGGTGACCGCGAAGACCGGCGCGCGCGGTTTTGGCTTTCATTCGAAACTCGTCAATCTGCAGAAGCTTTTTACGGGAGGTCAGGCGGCCGTGGTAGCCAACGTGGGGACGTTGTTGCAGCCGCTCACGCGCACGCAGTACCTGGCAGGCAATGCCGCGACGCCGGAGAATCTATTCTCCCATTCCGACCAGCAACTGCAGTGGCAGACCTCCTACGATGCCGCCGGGGGCACCGGATGGGGAGGCCGCGCCGCCGATAAAGTCTCATACATGAACGCGCCCTCGATGTTCCCGACATTTCTCTCCGTTGCCGGGAACGCTGCTATCGGCCAGGGAGGCGACACGTCGCCCGCCACGGTGATCCCGGGGGCGCCCCTCGAGCTGACCGGTTTCGGCTTCTCCGCCGCGGACAATGCCCGCAAGCTCGCGCTCCAGCAGTTGCTCACTCTGGATACCGGCGCGGCGCTGGTACAGCAAGCCGACACCACCATGCAGAACGGGCTGAGCGATTCATCCACGCTGCAGAAGGCGTTAAGCGGCGCAAGCCCATTGACCACGGCCTTTCCGAAATCCACCCTGGGCGCCCAGCTACAGCAGATCGCGCAGGTCATTCAGGTTCGCAACGAGCTGGGCATGAAGCGGCAGATCTTCTTCTGTTCGCTCGGCGGCTTTGACACGCATACGGACCAGCTCAACACCCAGGACACGCTCTTCGCCCAACTCGACCCCGCGCTGGCGGCGTTTGTCTCGGCGACCCAGGAGCTGGGAGTGGAGAACGCCGTGACCACCTTCACCGAGTCGGACTTTGCCCGTACTCTGCAGCCGAACACGAATGGCGGCACGGATCACGCCTGGGGAAGCCATCACCTGGTGGTTGGCGGCGCAGTGGCCGGTGGCGATGTATATGGGCAATTCCCGGAGTTTGCGCTGGGGGGACCAAACGACGCCGGCAGCGCCGGCCGCTGGATCCCCACCATCGCGCTGGATCAGTACGGGGCCACCCTGGCATCCTGGTTCGGGGTCGGCTCAGCGGACCTGAGCTATGTCTTCCCGAACCTGCCGAGCTTTCCGGGCGCCAACGTCGGCTTCCTGAGCTAGGCCCAACACCGTTCGCCAGCTATTTCGCGCTGTCTGGATTGCTCGATCCCGTCCGGCGTGACGGGCTCTCACCGTAAGCACTGGAAACAGTACAGTTCCTGCCGTGACAGGGGGCAGGAGGACCCCGAGTCCGGCAGGGGCGTTTCCGTCTGGCCAATGCACGATTGCAGTAGAGTTTCGGCCCGGAATGGCCGATAAGAAAGAACGAGGGGTGATGTGGGCCAGGTGGTTCACCCCAGTACCGGTCCGGCTCAACAATGGCTGTACCAGGCCATCGGGACTGCGGAAATCGGTACCAAGGTCTAATTGTGAGTTAGTCCTGGCACGTTTAGGCTAAGACGAAGGAGAGTTGGCTGGAAAATGCTGAGGGGACTCATCATCTGTCCGGATGCCGACGTGACGGCTCGGCTGGAATCGGCTCTGGCGGACCTCGGACAAGTCAGCGTGACGCGAGTTCTCGAACACTACCCCAATTCGCTGGAGCTGATGCGTTTCGTGCGTGCACATGCGCCGCACGTGGTCTTCCTGAGCACCGATTCGATGCAGCGGGCCACCGAGCTGGTGCGCGAGCTGGATCAGCGTGTGCCTGGCATCCAGACCGTCGCCGTCAGCCGCGTGTGCGATCCGCAGCTCCTGCTGGAGTGTATGCGCGTGGGCATTCGCGAGTTCGCCTCGCTTCCCATTGACGTGCGCTCCCTGGGCGAAGCGCTCAACCGAATCCGCGCGGCCGCCGAGTCCAAACCGCCGGCCATTGAAACGACCGAGCAGGTCTTCTCATTTCTGCCATCCAAGGCCGGCGTCGGAACCTCCACGATCGCGCTGAACACGTCGATCGCGCTGTCCAGTATGCCCGATACGAGTGTGCTGCTCTCCGACTTCGACATGAACTCCGGAATGGTTCGGTTTATGCTGAAACTCGACAATAGCTTCAGCGTCACCGACGCCTGTGAGCACGCCCTCAACATGGACGAGAACCTGTGGCCGCAACTGGTTACCAAGGTGGACAAGCTCGACGTCCTGCACGCCGGCAAGCTGAATCCGGACCTGCGCATCGAACCCACCCAGATTCGCCACCTCACCGAGTTCATGCGCCGCAACTATCGCGTGGTGTGCTTCGATCTGTCGGGCAACCTCGAGCGCTACTCGCTGGAGATCATGCACGAATCCAAGCGCATTATGCTGGTGTGCACGCCGGAGATTCCCTCGCTGCACCTGGCCCGCGAGAAGTACATGTATCTGAAGCAGCTCGATCTCGGCGACCGTGTCTGCGTGCTGGTGAACCGCTGCCAGAAGCGGCCGATGATCACGCCGCAGCAGATCGAACAACTCCTGGGCCTGCCCGTGCACATGACGCTGCCCAATGACTATCACGGCGTGCAGCGCGCGCTGACGCTGGGGCGCTGGGTGGATCCCACCACCGAGCTCGGCAAGCAATTCCACCTGCTCGCACAGAGCATGGTGGAAAGCCCGCGGCCGCAGTCGCTGCCCGATCAGAAGAAACGGTTCATCGAGTACTTCTCCATTGTGCCCAGCCGGCCCGGTCTGCTCAGTAACAAGACCGCCAGCTAACGCCTCCGCTATCCTCTAAGTTTGGATCACATCCTGCAGTGGGTCTCCGCCAACGGGTACGGCGCCGTGTTTCTCTGCCTGGTTCTGGGAATTGTTGGACTGCCGCTTCCCGATGAGTGGCTGCTGGTGTTCACCGGTTACCTCATCTGGCGCGGGAGATTCCACCCGGTTCCGGCCGTCGTCACGGCGTTCTGCGGCAGCGCCTGCGGCATCAGCCTGAGCTACACCATCGGGCGGACTCTGGGCCTCGGTTTCATTCACCGCTGGGGCCGCTGGATTCACGTCACCGAGGAGCGCACCCAGCGTGTGCACGACTGGTTCCGCCGCATTGGCCACTGGGCCCTATTCTTCGGCTATTTCGTGCCCGGCGTACGCCATTTCACCGCAATCGTCGCCGGGACCTCGAAGCTGGAGTTCCGTTCCTTCGCCAGCTACGCCTGGCCCGGAGCGTTGGTGTGGGTCGGCACGTTCATCACCGTCGGCTATGCGCTCGGTGAGCAGTGGCAAAGAGTGTTCGAGGTGATTGAGCACAACATCCGCCTGGTCACGCTCGTGGGCGCTGTCCTTCTCGCCCTCTACCTCGGCTGGAAGTACTGGCGGGGTTCCCGTGGCCGGAAACGTTAGCGAAACCCAGGAATCTCCACCCGCTTCGCCACATGGTCGCGGATCCAGTGGGCGTCGAACCACTCTTTCGGATCGATCTGCACGCCGTCGAGCTGCATGGTGAAGTGAATGTGATCTCCGCCGGCCATGCCCGTTTCGCCACTCTTCCCCATGATCTGGCCGCGCTTGACCATCCTTCAGTTGCGGCGAGGTCTTCGTCCCCGCGACAAAGGGGAAAGACGTAGCCGGCAGATGCCTTTGCCAGAGGATGCGTCGCGAGGGAAATGGGGTCCGATAGAGATCGCACCGCGCGCCGCCCTGCTCCACGTAGACATGCACGCTTCGCACGCCGTGTGGGTCGTCCACCGCAACTACAAATGGGATGGCGGGACCGATCGCCGTGGCCGAAGCCGGCAGACGCAGCACTGGCGTGTCTGACAGGAACAGCAGAATCGGAAGAGGCAGCAGGATGAGCGCAGCAATTACGGAGACAACGAACTTCCACACTACAGCTTCAGCATAACAGCCGGTACCGGGCGGAGCCGCCCATAGTGCGCGCCGAGCAAAGCCGGCGGACCGAGCCGTTATGCCAGCGTTTGCTTAAGAGTGCGGGGCAACTACCTTGCGGCAGCGTCAACCGACTCCACGTGTCCATCGCTGCAGCGGACACTGCCCACGCGATTGCCGTTCGCCGTGTATTCGAGAATCTCTACCAGGTGGCCATCGTCGTCCATGGTGATCTGAGCGGCTGGCGACCCCACCTTGCCAAGGACGTCCGCGCGGCTTGTACCGGCAGCAATGGCCCGAAGCTGACCCGAGGTAACCGCTGGCGGAGGCGGGGGCATGTCGAAATGGACAAACACAGGCAGCCCGCTGGAAGCAACCGCTCGGTCCGCGGAAGGGCCCCGCCACGGCCGGGCCGGTGCGGACGGCGACGGAGAAGATGTGGCGAACGCCGGCGCAGGCGAGGCAAATGCCGGGGCTGCGAGGCTCGACGGAGCCGAAGCACGTCCAGTCGTCGGTGGAGTGCCCCGGGCGGGCGCAGAAGTACCCCGGGCGGGCCGGTTGTCCGCTTTCTTCGTCTCGGCGGCTGCCGTGCCTGTCACGTCGCTGGCGCTTTCCAAAACGCGGCTCAGCGCATCGCTCACCACTCTGCCGCCGGCAACACCAGCGCTTGCCCCGGCAATGGCGGCAGCGTGATCGGTCAGCGATTGCCCCATGGCCACCACCCCACAGCCCAGCCCCACCGCCACGCACGACAACACACGAATGCGCATAGAAAGCTCCTGTGTACATGCTACCGGTGCTTCCGCCTTGCCCGCGTCCACGGTTCACCCTGGTATTGCCTCTTTTTCGCCGCAATGCGCGTCCGATTCAATACCCGCAAAAGAGTCGCCCCGGTTACCCTTCAGCACTGTAGTAAACCACCACGGGAATCCTAATAATCGAGACATACGCGCGACAAGCAGTTGGTGTCCTCGCGCAGGACTCTGACAATGGATTACTTACTGGACGAGAATCGCCCCGAAACCTGCCTCGCACTGGGCCTGGACTGCAGAACCTGCATCCGGAAATCCGCTTCCAGCGTGGCTCACGTGTGCCACGGCCTGGACGCCGGCGGAATCCGCAGAATATTCATTCAGCTCTACACCTCCCCGGGCTGCGCGCCAATGGCGGAACCCTTTGAGCAGGCCTACGTGGAAGCCGCGATGCCCGTGCGCAAGCCGGTTCTGGTCGCACGCCAGATGGGCAAGGAAGCTGTTGCCGCGTAGTTATTTCACTGCCACCGTTACGCCGCTCTGGCTGGTGGCGTTGCCGATCTGAATCTGCACCGGAACATCCGCTCGC
>Ga0209415_10009981_pt1 | contig 16221 bp, 15 predicted proteins | sample PeaSoiSIISIP2007_FD_187696 | JGI IMG/M metagenome (GOLD analysis project Ga0209415, IMG submission 187696) | Peat soil microbial communities from Weissenstadt, Germany - SII-SIP-2007 (SPAdes) (version 2) | ecosystem: Environmental > Terrestrial > Soil > Wetlands > Peat | place: Germany...
CGGCTGGTCGACGCGGTCGTCGCCGGCCTCCGCGCCGCCGGGTGCACGCTCCTGAGCGGCGACCCGGTCACGGAGCTCACCAGGGGGCCCGACGGCTGGACCCTGCGGCTGCAGTCCGGCGGGGCGGTCGCGGCACGGGGCGTCGTCGTGGCCTGCCCCGCGCCGGCCGCGGCCCGCCTGCTCGGGCCGGTCAGCCCGGCCGCGGCCGCGGCGCTGGCCGCCGTGACCACGGCCTCGGTCGCGCTGGTCAGCCTCGCCTACCCCGCCGAGGGTCAGCCCCGCTGGGAGGGCAGCGGGTTCCTCGTCCCGCGCGCCGGCAAGCACCTGGTCACGGCCGGCAGCTGGGTGGGCCAGAAGTGGCCGCACCTCGACGCCCCGGGCCTGATCCTCATCCGTGCCTCGGCCGGGCGCATCGACGACGAACGCATCGCCACCCTCGACGACGACGAGCTCGCCGCCGCCGTCCATCGCGACGTCGCCGCGGCGATGGGGCTGCGCGGCCGGCCGGTCGAGCAGCGCGTGCATCGCTGGCCCGGCGCCTTCCCGCAGTACGAGGTGGGCCACCTCGAGCGCATCGACCGGCTCGAACGCCGTCTGGCCGCAGACGCGCCGACCGTCGCCGTCGCCGGTGCGGCGCTGCGGGGGGTCGGGCTCGCCACGTGCATCGCCGGCGGCCGCGCCGCGGCGGCGCGGGTGTGGTCATTCCTCCACACATGACGGTGACACGACCTAGGGGCAACTGACCATGATGGATAGGGAGAACAGGCCATTGCCACTCAACACGGCGGTTGAAAGAGTGGAACGATCGCTATGGCCACCTCCGAAGCCGACCGGGACGCAATCCTCATGAGGCTGTTCGGCGCCGACGAGGTCCCGCCGACGCTGAACACCGAGCTGCTGCGCACCCGCGACGTGGCCCGCGCCTTCCAGGTCTCGGAGCGCACCATCGCCGAATGGGCCCGGCGGGGCCGGATCCCCTCCGTGCGCACGCCGGGTGGCCACCGGCTCTACCCGGCCGAGCGGATCCGGGAGATCCTGCGGGAGTCGGAGCGGCCCGAGGACGGCGCGGGCAACCACCGCCTCCCCACCGTCTGACCCGCGCCGACTCCCGCACCACCTCCGGCACCGCCCTCCCGCACCGGGTGACGCCCGTCTGATCCGATTGCGCCCGACCCCGCCTGGCGGGGGTGCGTCGGGCCGACCACCATGGTCGCCCATCCTGACCGCGACCCCGACCGCCGACCCCTCCCCGGCCCGCGCCGAGCGCCACGCCTCGTGGCCGCGCATCGGTCTGGCCGCCGTCGCCGGGCTGCTGATCGCCGCCTCGGTCCCGCCGATCGGGTTCTGGCCGCTCGGCATCGTGGGCGTGGGCCTGCTCGGCGCGCTGCTGCGGGGCCTGCCGTGGCGGAGCCGGGCGCTGCTCGGGTTCGTCGGCGGGCTCGCGCTGTACGGGGTGACGATCTCGTGGTTCGCCGAGTTCAACGCCATCGGCGCGGTCGCGTCGATGGCCGTCGAGGCCGCCTTCCTCGCCGGCGCGGCCGCGCTGACGCCCGGCGGGGTGGGCCGGCGGCCGGCGTGGGTCGGGGCCCTGGTCCTCCAGGACTGGGTGCGGACCTACATCCCCTTCGGCGGCGTGCCGCTCGGGGGCATCCCGGTCGGCCAGGCCGCGGGCCCGCTCGTCCCCGCCGCGAGGATCGGCGGCCAGCTCGCCCTCACCGGCGTCACCGCCCTCGCCGCCGTCGCCCTCGAGGCGCTCGCGACCGGTGCCGTCGCCCGGTGGCGACGGCGGGGGTGGGAGGGGGGCCGGGCCGCGGTCATGTTCGCCGTCGTCGCCGCGGTCGGCGCGGTCGCCGTCCCCGCCGCCGGCGCGGCCACGCCGAGCGGCCGGGTCGTGGGCAGCATGCGGATCGCCCTGGTGCAGGGGGGCGGGCGGCGCGGCCTGCGGGCGGTGACCAGCGATGCGCAACGGGTCTTCGACGCCCAGGTCCGGGAGTCGGCGGCGATCGCCGGCCCGGTCGACCTGATCGTCTGGCCCGAGGACGTGGTGGCCCTCGACGGGGTCCTGGCCGGCTCGCCGCAGGAGGCGGAGGTGGGAGCGGTCGCCCGGGCCCACCATGCCGCGCTGCTCGCCGGGGTGACCGAGGACGTGTCCGCCGACAAGTTCCGCAACGCCGAGGTGGCGTGGTCGCCCGCGGGCGCGGTGACCGGGCGCTTCGACAAGGTCCACCGGGTTCCCTTCGGCGAGTACGTGCCGGGGCGGTGGCTGGTCCGCCACATCGTGTCGCTGGCGGTGATCCCCCGCGACGCCATCCCCGGCCACGACAGCGGGGAGCTGACGACCACCGCCGGGCCCGTCGGCATCGTCATCTCCTTCGAGGTGTTCTTCCCGCAGCGGGCCCGCTCGGCCATCCGGGCCGGCGGCCAGGTCCTGCTCGTGCCGACCAACACCGCCTCGTACACGACCACGCAGGTGCCGGCGTCCGAGATCGCCTCCGACCGGATCCGGGCCTGGGAGACCGGGCGGGACGTGGCCATGGTGGCCCCGACCGGGTGGAGCGCCGTCCTCGACAGCCGCGGCCACCTGCTCGAGCGGTCCCGCCTGGTGGACCCGGCCGTGCTCGAGGTCACCGTCCCCCGCCGGACGGGGCAGACGCCGTACGTGCGCTGGGGCGACCTGCCGGCCCTGATCGCCGCCGCCGCCCTGCTCGGGGGCGGTCTGGGGGTGGCCCGGGCCGACCGCGGGTTTGACCATTCGGTCAAACCCGGCAAGCCTTAGCCCTCCTATGGCCCCCCTCCGCATCGCCTATCTCGCGTATCGCGGGAACCCACACTCCGGGGGGCAGGGGGTCTACACCCGCTACCTGACCCGCGAGCTGGTGGGGCTGGGGCACGAGGTGACGGTGTTCGGGGGCCAGCCCTGGCCGATCCTCGACGAGGGCGTCGGGTGGGTGCCCGTGCCGTCGTTGGACCTGTACCGGGAGCCGGACCCGTTCCGCGTTCCGCGGCCGCGCGAGTTCCGGTCGCTGGTGGACGTCGCCGAGTTCGGGCTGATGTGCACGGCCGGGTTCCCCGAGCCGTGGTCGTTCAGCATGCGGGCCCGGCGGGTGCTGCGCGAGGCGCGGGGGAGCTTCGACCTGATCCACGACAACCAGTGCCTGGGGACGGGCCTGCTCGGACTGCTCGACGACGGCTGGCCGCTGCTCGCGACCCTGCACCACCCGATCACCGTCGACCGCGACCTCGAGCTGGCCGACAGCCCGTCGCCGGTCCGGCAGGTGACGCTGCGCCGCTGGTACGGGTTCCTGCGGATGCAGATGCGCGTCGCCGCGCAACTCCCCCGCATCGTCACCGTGTCCGAGTCGTCGTCGCGCGACATCACCGCGCAGATGGGCGTGCCCGCCGACCGCCTGCACGTGGTGCCCGTCGGTGTGGACCACACCAAGTTCCGCCCGATCGAGGGGTGCACGCGCAACCCCGACCTGATCATGACCACGGCCTCGTCGGACGTGCCGCTCAAGGGCCTCGTCCCGCTGCTCGAGGCGCTGGCCAAGGTGCGCACGGAACGCGCCGTCGAGCTGGTCGTCATCGGCAAGAAGCGCAAGGGCTCGAAGATCCCTGCCACCCTGGCCCGCCTGGGCCTCGAGGGCGCGGTCCACTTCCGCACCGGCATCGACGACGAGGGCCTGGTCCGGCTCTACAACGAGGTCGCCCTGGCGGTGGTGCCGTCGCTGTACGAGGGGTTCAGCCTGCCGGCGATCGAGGCGATGGCGTGCGGCACGCCGCTGCTCGCCACCACCGGAGGGGCGCTGCCCGAGGTGGTCGGCGAGGACGGCACGACCGGCCTGCTCGTCCCGCCGGGGGACCCGGCCGCGCTGGCCGACGCGCTGCTGCGGATGCTCGACGATCCGCGCCTGCGCGCCCGACTCGGCGCCGCCGGCCGCCGCCGCGTCCTCGACCGGTTCACGTGGCGGGCCACCGCCGTCGCGACGGCCGAGCAGTACGAGGCCCTGCTCGCCTGCGGGCCGGCCGCGGCGCGGCGGGTGCCGCGCGACCAACCGGCACCGGTGCCGGCGTGCTGACCGTCGACTACGCCCGACTCGGCGTGCGCCCGGGCGACCGGGTGCTCGACCTCGGGAGCGGGGCCGGCCGGCATGCGTGCGAGGCGATCCGCCTCGGCGCCGACGTCATCGCGTACGACCTCGACACGGCGGCGATGAAGGACACCGCGACCTTGATGGAGGCGGTCGTCGCCACCGCCGCGGAGGGCCACGGCTGGGCGGTCGCCGGTGACGCGTTGCACCTGCCGTTCGGCGACGCCACGTTCGACCGGGTGATCGCGTCGGAGGTGCTCGAGCACATCCCGGCGGACACGGCCGCCCTGTCCGAGCTCGCGCGCGTCGTCCGCCCCGGCGGCACCGTCGCGGTGACCGTGCCCCGGTGGTTCCCCGAGCTGGCCAACTGGGCGCTCTCGGACGAGTACCACACCGTCCCGGGCGGGCACATCCGGATCTACCGCGCGTCGGTGCTGACCGCCAGGCTGCAGGCCGCCGGCCTGCCGGTGTCGGGGCGGGGCTACGCGCACGGGCTGCACAGCCCGTACTGGTGGCTGCGCTGCCTGGTCGGGGTCGGCGACGACCGACACCCGCTGGTGCGCGCCTACCACCGGGTGCTGTGCTGGGACATCGAACGCAAGCCGGTCGTGTCGCAGGTGACCCGGGCGCTCGACGCCGCGCTCACGCCGGTCATCGGCAAGAGCCTCATCCTCTACGCGGGGCGACCGTGACGCTGCCCGACCTGCCCGGCATCATCAGCGCCGCCGAGCTGGCGGCGACGGTCGACTCGATCGCCGCCCAGCAGCTGCCGGACGGGATGATCTGCTGGTTCGACGGCGGGCACGCCGATCCGTGGAACCACGTCGAGGCGGCGATGGCGCTCGCCCTCGGCGGCCGGCTCGACGAGGCCGAGCGGGCGTACGAGTGGCTGGCAAGGACGCAGCTGCCCGACGGGTCGTGGTACTCGTACTACGTCGCGGACGGGGTCGAGGACCACCGCCGCGACACCAACGTGACCGCGTACGTGGCGACGGGCCTCTGGTACCACACGCTGGTCGCGGGGAACGACGCTCTGTTGCGGCGGATGTGGCCTGTCCTCGAGCGGGCGATGGCGTTCGTCACCGGGATGCAGTGGGACAGCGGCGAGCTGTGCTGGTCGATCGAGCCCGAGGGTGGCATGGGCGGATACGCGCTGCTCACCGGGAGCTCGTCGGCCTACTTCAGCCTGCGGTGCGCGATCGCGGCGGCCGGGCACCTCGGGTGCGAGCGGCCCGATTGGGAGCTGGCGGCCGGGAGGTTGGCGCACGCGGTGGCGCACCGGCCGGAGGCGTTCGCCGACAAGCGCCGGTGGGCGATGGACTGGTACTACCCCGTGCTGTCGGGCGCGCTGACGGGACCGTCGGCGCAGGCGCGGCTGTCGGAGCGGTGGGCCGAGTTCGCCATGGACCGCCTCGGCGTGCGGTGCGTGAGCGACCAGGCGTGGGTCACGGCCGCGGAGACGGCGGAGTGCGCGATGGCGCTGGACGCGGCCGGGATGGCGGACGAGGCGTGGGCGCTGCTCGAGTGGGTGCAGCACCTGCGCTGCGAGGACGGGTCGTACTGGACGGGCTGCGTGTATCCACAGGCGGTGCCGTTCCCCGGCGGTGAGCGCAGCACCTACACCGCCGCCGCCGTGGTCCTGGCGGCGAACGCGTTGGGGGGCTGCGGCCCCGCCGCCGGGCTGTTCCGCGGTGAGGGCCTGCCCTCCCGCCTCGACCTCGCCGAGCTGCTCGACGAGGTCGCCGCCACCGACGAGCCGTAGTCGCCGGGCGCCGGCACGGCCGCCCTTGTGATCGATGGTGACCGCGGGCGGTGACCGGGCGGTGGCCACCAGCGCTTCCCGGTGGGCGTGCCGGGTGTCCTGGCCGGCACGGCCGCTCTTGTGATCGATGGTGACCGCGGGCGGTGACCGGGCGGTGGCCACCAGCGCTTTTCGCCCAACGCTGCCGGCTGAGGTGGCGCGAATTTCGCGCCATGTGGCAGCTCCGTCGCGGAAAATGGGCGCGCGGCGCAACAAATCGACCAAGTGGCGCGATTTTCGCGCCAACCCCCGGGGCGCCAACCCCGGAACGGGCGCGCAGTGGGGAGCGCGCCACGCAACGAAACGGAGACCCGGCCGGAACGGGCGCGCAGTGGGGAGCGCGCCACGCAACAACGCCGGCCCGGGCGAGGGGCACCCCTAGACGAAGCGTGACGCCAGGAACGGGGCCATCTCGGGCCCGGGCGTCGCGCCCAGCACCCACGACGCCACCAACCGCCCGCACCACGGCGACAGGAGCAGCCCGTCCGCCCCGTACCCCGTGGCCACGAAGACGCCCGGCGCGACCTCGCCCAGCATCGCCCGGCCGTCGGCCGACGCCGGCCGCAGCCCGACCCGGATCTCGACGATCGCCGCGTCGACCAGCCCGGGCGCCACCCGCGCCACCTCGTTGACGAGCTGGCGCACCCCCGCCACCGTCGGCCGGGGGGCGAACCCCGCCCCCGCCTCCCGCGTCGCCCCCGTCACCACGCGCCCGTCCGGCCACGGCACGAAGTAGTCGCCCATCACCGGCGACACGATCGGCCAGGCCGACGTGTCGACGCCGGTGGCCAGGTGCACGATCTGCCCCCGCTCCGGCGTGACCGGCAGGTCCACGCCGACCTGCGCGCCGATGTCCGCCGACCACGCCCCGCCGGCGATCACCACCGCCCGGCACGACAGTTCCGAGCCCCCGGCCCACACCGACCCCGCCGCGACCTGCGAGGCCGACGCGTCGACGACCGTCAGACCGCGCCCGACCGCGGCGCGCCGGACGGCCGCGCTGAACACGCGCCCGTCCACCCGGCACGCCGACGGGCTCCACAGCGCCCGCGTCACCTCTCCCAACGCCGGGAACCGCTCCCGCGCCTCCGACGGCTCGATCTCGGCCACCCCGCCGCGCGCCGTGGCCGACGCGAGCAACGCCTCGAACACCTCGACGTCCCAGTCGGCGAGCGCGACCGCCAGCAGCCCGCACTGCCCGTACGACACGTCGTCGCCGAGCGACGGCGCGAGTGACGCGTAGTACGCCCCGCACGCCAGCGCGAGATCCGCCGGCACCGCGGTCGTCGCCGGCGAGAGGATGCCCGCGCCCGCGTCCGTCGCCCGGCCGGCGTCGGCCCTGTCCACCAGCGCGGTGTGCGTGCCCTCGGCGACGAGGTGGTACGCGACGCACAGCCCGGCGAGGCCGCCGCCGACCACGACGACGTCGAACGGGCGCGTCACCGCACGCGACGCAGGACCCGCAGGCTCCCCTCGCCGAGCCCGGCCTCCTCGGCGAACGCCCCTCCCGAGACAACCCGGCAGTACAGCTCGTAGGGCGGCCGCCCGCCGTCGGCGGGGTCCGGGAACACGTCGTGGATCGCCAGCAGCCCACCCGGGGCGACGTGGTGGACCCAGGCCTTCTCGTCGGCGCGCACCACGTCGTCGCCGTGGCCACCGTCGATGAACACCAGCGCGAGCGGCCCGCCCCACGCCGCGCCGACGACCGAGGACTCGCCGACCACGGCGACGACGTGCTCCTCGAGGCCCGCCGCGGCGATCGTGCGCCGCCACCACGGCAGGGTGTCCATGCGGCCGGACTCGTCGACGAGGTCGGGGTCGTGGAAGAGCCAGCCGGCCTGATTTTCCTCGCTGCCGCGGTGATGGTCGACGCTGAACAGGACCGTTCCGCCCTCGCGCGCGGCCGCGCCCAGCCACACCGCGGACTTGCCGCAGTACGCGCCGAGCTCGAGCAGCGGCCCGAGGCCCGAGCGGGCCGCGACGAGACCGGCGTGGTGCAACGCCGCGGCCTCGTCGTCGGGCAGGAAGCCCTTGGCTGCGGCGGCGACGGCGACGAGCTCGGGCGTCATCGCCGACGGCCGCGCCGTCACTTCTCCGTCACCCCGGCCGAGTCGAACGTGGCCATCTCGCCCAGGATCCGCGCCGCGGCCTGCACCACCGGCAGCGCGAGGACCGCGCCCGTCCCCTCACCCAGTCGCAGGCCCAGGTCGAGGAGCGGCTCGAGACCGAGATGCTCGAGCACCGCGGTCGCGCCCGGCTCGACCGAGCGGTGCCCGGCGATGACCGACGGGAGCACCCCCGGCGCGATCGACGCCGCCGCGAGCAGCCCGGCCGCGGCGATCACGCCGTCGATGATGACGGGGACGCCGGCCGCCGCGCCGCCGACGATGAACCCGGCGAGGGCCGCGATCTCCAGCCCGCCGACCTCGGCCAACACGTCATAGGCCGAGCGCGTCGTCACCCGGGCGAGGGCCCGCTCGATCACGCCGACCTTGAGCGCGAGGCGGTCGTCGTCGATGCCGGTGCCCCGACCGGTCACGGACGCGGCGGACCGGCCCGTGAGCGCGGCGATCACCGCGGCCGACGGCGTCGTGTTGGCGATGCCCATGTCGCCGGTGACGAGGCAACGGGCCCCGCCCGCGACGAGGTCGGCCGCGACGGTCGCGCCGACGTCGAGGGCCGCCGCCACCTCGAGAGCGGTCATCGCCGGGCCCGCGGCGAGGTTGGCCGTCCCCGCTGCGACCTTGGCGCGGATGAGGCCGGGGACGTCGGGGAGCTCGGCCGCCACACCGACGTCGACGACCACGACGGACGCGCCGGCCTGGCGCGCCAGGACGTTGATCGCCGCGCCGCCTGCGCAGAAGTTGGCGACCATCTGCGCGGTCACCTCCTGCGGCCAGGGGGTGACGCCCTCGGCGATGACCCCGTGGTCGCCGGCGAACACCGCCACCGCCGCGGGCGTCGGCACCGGCGGCGGTGACATGCCGCAGATCGCGGCCAGCTGCACGGCGAGATCCTCGAGGCGGCCCAGCGATCCCGGCGGCTTGGTGAGCCGGTCGAGGTGGGCGCGCGCCTCGGCCGCCGCGGCCTCGTCGGGCGCGCGCAGCGCGCCGACGGCAGTCTCGAAGGGGGACGCCACGGTCAGCTCCTCTCGGCCGGGTGCCGTACGACGAACAGCACCTTGTTGAACACGATGTACTTGGCCACCCACAGCACGCCGAAGCCGGCGATGTTGGCGGCGAGCAGGATGAGGATCCGCGGCGCGCCGGTGATGCCGTGATGGCGCGCGATCTGCCCGGCCTCGTGGGCGACGAGGAACGAGAACCCGATGCCGATCAGGGTGATCATCCAGAACGGCAGGACCTCGCCGAAGAAGCGGTTCTTGTCGTTCTTGCCCCACACCCAGTAGCGGTTCAGCAGATACGACGGGACCGCGCCGCACGAGTTGCCGAGCACCGCCGACACGCCGGCGGGAAGGCCGGCGATGTTGAACGCGGCCACGCCGGCGGTGCCGACCGGGACCGCGACCACCGAGACCATGGCGTAGCGCAGCTTCTTGCGCCCGTCCTCGGTGCGGTACCACGGTCCGATGACCGGCAGCGCACTGAGCACCCTGTCGACGATGCGGTCGAAGTCCACCGCAGCAGCGTAGGCGTCGGCGGGGTCAGTCGCCGAAGCCCTGCGGGTGGGTCGAGTGCCACCGCCACGCCGTCGCCACGATCGGGTCGAGCTCGGTGTAGTGGGGCTTCCAGCCGAGCTCGCGCTGGATCCGCGTGCTGTCGGCGACGAGGCGGGCCGGGTCGCCGTCACGCCGGGGCCCGATGCGGCGCGGGACGGGCCGCCCGACGACGCGGTCGACCGCGTCGAGCACCTCTTGCACGCTGAAGCCCTTTCCCACACCGACGTTGTACGCGGTGCTCGGCGCCCCGCCGAACAGCGCGTCGATGGCGAGCACGTGGGCGGCGGCGAGGTCGTCGACGTGGATGTAGTCGCGGATGCCGGTGCCGTCGGGCGTCGGGTAGTCGGTGCCCATCACCAGCACCGCGTCGCGCTGGCCGAGCGCGGCGAGCATGGCCATGGTCAGCAGGTGCGTCTTCATGCGGTGGTCGGCGCCGATCGTCGCGTCCGGCGCCGCGCCGCACGCGTTGAAGTACCGCAGGCAGACGTAGCGCATCCCGTAGGCGTGGTCGTAGGCGTGGAGCACGCGCTCGAACGCGAGCTTGGTCTCGCCGTACACGTTGGTCGGCGCCTTCGGCGCGTCCTCCGATATCGGGACCGACGCCGGGTCGCCGTAGACCGCGGCGGTGCTGGAGAACACGACCGGCACCGGCGGCCCCGACGCGGCGCTCGTCACCAGGACGTCCAGCAACGCCAGCCCGGCCACGAGGTTGTTGGCGTAGAAGCGTCCGGGGTCGGTCATCGACTCGCCCGCTTCGATCGAGCCGGCGAAGTGGATGACCGCCTCCGGGCGGTGCTCGGCGAGCGCGGCCGCAACCTTGGCCCGGTCGGCGATCGACGCCTCGACCAACGCCACACCGTTGGGGACCGCGGCGCGGTGGCCGGCGGAGAGGTCGTCGAGCACGACCGGCTCGTGACCCGCGGCGATGAGGTGGCGGAGCGTGTGCGAGCCGATGTAGCCGGCGCCGCCGGTCACCAGGATGCGGGCCATCGGGCGCCGATCGTAGGGGCGATCAGGTGACCGGGCAGGCGTAGTCCTGGTCGTAGGGCACGCCCCCCGACTGGAACTGCGTGAGCCACGGCGTGCCACCGGCGAAGGCGTGGTCGGGGCTGCAGTAGTCGACCGCGGTCGCCTGGACGCTCCCGGTCGCGACCCACAGCGGCGTCGCCGGCGCGTACGACCCGGCGATGATCCCGAACTGGTGCGGCGTCGAGTAGATGCCGGCGACGGCACCCGCCTGTGTCAACGCGTCCAGCGCGCCCTGGATCGTGCGGCTGTTGTTGAACTGGTTGGAGTCCCACGTGTTGGCGGTCTCGATGTCGAGCCACCACATGCCGGCTGTGACGCCGGCCGCCGCCGCCGTCCCGACCGAGTCCATCGCCGCGTTGTAGCCGTAGTTGTACGCGATGCACCCGGTGTTGTTGCCCGTGCACGCGCCGGCGGGACCGGTGAGGCCCTCGCTCGAGCCGGCCGGCGGCGCGTCGAGGTTCATGTACACCGACAGGGTCGGGCCGACCGAGGCCACCTCCGACGCGAAGCACGGGTTGTGGGTGAAGGCCTTCCCGTCGTTCACCCCGACGACGGTGAACGCCCCGCCCGACGGCAGCGCGCCGCCGCACTGCGGCCACGAGATGTCGAAGCCGGTCGCGCCCGGCGTGTACGGGTCGCTCGTGTGCCCGACGGCGATGCCGACGATGGACGCGTTGAGCTTCTTCCCACCGGTCGAGCCGCGGTACGCGGCGTCCCCGAAGGTGAAGATCCCGCCGTCGGACGCGACCATCCAGTAGCCCGCGCCGTCGGCCGTCGGGGCCATGTCGACGATCGGCTTGTTGAGCTTCAGCCCTCCGGTCGACCCGAGGAACGGCGCGGCGCCGAACGTGAACACGCCGCCGTCGGCCGCCACCATCCAGTAGCCGCCGCCGGCCGGGTCGGCCGCGATCTTGATGATCGGCGAGGTGAGTCGATGGGTGTTGGCGCCGCCGAGGAACGGCGCGTCCCCGAAGGTGTAGAGAGCACCGTCGGCGCCCGCGAGCCAGTAGCCGCCGCCGTCGCTCGTGACCGCCATCGAGGCGATCGGCGCGTAGTCCTTCTGGCCGGCGCGCGAGCCGAAGAACTGCGCGTCACCGAAGGTGTAGATGCCGCCGTTCGCGGTCGCGATCCAGTAGCCGCCGCCGTCGGGCGTGGGGGCGAAGCCGATCACCGGCGCGCTCGGCCGCGCCGCCGGCGGCAGGCCGGTCAGCGCGCCGTGGTAGGTCGCGTCGCCGAAGGTGTAGACCGCGCCGGCGCGCGTGTAGATCCAGTACCCGAGCCCGTCCGGCGTGGCCGCCATCCCGATGACGGGGGCGGACAGGTGCTGCCCGCCGGCCGACCCGGCGAAGGGCACGCCGCCGAACGTGAAGATCCCGCCGTCGGACGAGACGAGCCAGTAGGCGCCCGGCGACGCGACCGGCGCGGCGGGGACGTTTGCCGCGTACCCGACGGGGGGTACAGCTCCTGCAGTCCCGGCCATGAGCGGTAGCAGGGCTGCAGCCAGGACGGCGACGAGAAGCGCAACACGGGCGCGTCGGACGGTTCGTCGGGGCGCGGGCATCCCGGAAGGGTAGACACTCGGGGAGCGGGCGCGGGGTCGCGCGAAGATGTCCCGGTGACGGAGGCGTTGGACACGCTGATCGCGGTGCTCGATCTCGAGTCCATCGAGGTCAACATCTTCCGGGGTGTCAGCCCCGAGGAGAACCGCCAGCGGACCTTCGGCGGCCAGGTCGCGGGCCAGGCGCTCGTGGCCGCGGCCCGGACCACCGACGCGGACCGGATGGTGCACTCGCTGCACGCCTACTTCCTGCGCCCGGGCAACCCGGCCCGCCCGATCCTCTACGAGGTCGACCGGATCCGCGACGGCCGGTCGTTCACCACGCGGCGCGTCGTCGCGATCCAGAACGGCCACGCCATCTTCAACCTGGCCGCGTCGTTCAAGGTGCCCGAGCCCGGTGGCGCCGAGCACCAGTTGCCGATGCCGGCTGCGCCGCCGCCGACCTCACTGCCGACGTTCGGCGAGCGGATGGCGCCGCTGGCCCACAAGTACCCGGAGTGGGTCAGCCGCCCGCGGCCGTTCGACCTGCGGTTCGTGTCGCCGCCCAACCGCGCCGGACTGCCCGACCGCGACGCGCGCCAGCAGGTGTGGCTGCGCGCCGACGGGCAGCTCCCCGACGACCCGATGCTGCACGCGTGCATGGTCGCCTACGCGTCGGACATGACGCTGCTGGACTCGGTGATGCTGCCGCACCAGGTGACGTTCGACGACCCGCGGGTGCAGAGTGCGAGCCTCGACCATGCGATGTGGTTCCACCGCCCGTTCCGCGCCGACGAGTGGCTGCTCTACGACCAGGAGAGCCCGTCCGCGTCCGACGCGCGCGGCCTGGCACGCGGCGAGATCTACACCGAGGACGGGCGGCTCGCCGTGTCGGTCGTGCAGGAGGGCCTGCTCCGCATCCACTGACCGGTCGCCCGCGACCCCCGCGGGCTCACTGCTCGCGCAGGAACCGCTCGACCTCCGCCGCGAGCGCGTCCGCACCGGGCAGGTTGCCGGCGTCGAGCCCTTCCTCGTCGTCGGCGTCGTCCTCGTCGTCGTCATCGTCGCCCGCGTCGGCGACCTCCTCGAGCGAGCGCACGTACGCGGTCGCGTCCTCGTCGGCCGAGACCACCTCGTCGACCTGGCGCTCGTAGGCGGCCGAGGCGACGTCGAGGTCCACCGTCGGGACGTGCACGCCGAGCAGCTCGCTGACGCGCGACACCAGCGCCAGCGCCGCCTTCGGCGACGGCGTCTGGCCGACGTAGGCCGGCACCGACGCCCACAGCGACGCCGACGGGATGCCCTCGCGGGCGAACGCCTCGTGCAGCACGCCGACGATCCCCGTCGGGCCCTCGTAGCGCGAGGGGTGCAGCCCCAGGCGGGTGCTGAGGGCCTGGTCCTGGGCGGTGCCGGTGACCCGCACCGGGCGGGTGTGGGGGACCTCGGCGAGCAGCGCACCGAGCGTGACCACCAGCTCGACGCCGACGGCGCGGGCGACGTCGACGACCAGCCCGGAGAACGTGCGCCACCGCAGCTGGGGCTCCGGCCCCCGCAGGAACACCACGTCGCGCCCGCTCGGTCCGAGCGGCGCGGCGGAGAAGCGGGTCTCCGGCCAGTCGATGGCCCGCACGCCGCCCGACTCCAGTCGGACCTCGGGGCGGGTGGCGGTGAAGTCGAAGAACTCCTCGGGATCGATGGTCGCGAACGGCTCGGCCCCCCACCGCCGGGCCAGGTAGGCGCCGGCCGCCGACGCCCCGTCCCCGGCGTCGTTCCAGCCCTCGAAGGCGGCGATCAGCACGGGGCGGCGCAGGGTCGGCCGCTGGTCCCAATGGAGGAGCTCCACCCGTTCCAGGCTACCGGCGCCGTCCGGCTGTTCCGGGTCCCGGTTCGGTGAAACTTCACGTTGACGGTAACGTCTAGCGAGTGAGTCTCCCCCTGGACACCGCCACCGGCCCGGTGGCGACGGACCCGGCCGGCACCGGCCCCGCGGCCCGCGCGATCGAGGTCAGCCACCTCCGCAAGCGCTACGGCGACTTCGACGCCGTCAAGGACGTCTCCTTCGACGTGGCCGAGGGCGAGACCTTCGGGTTCCTCGGCCCCAACGGCGCCGGCAAGTCGACCACCATCAAGATGCTGTGCACCCTGGTGGAGCCCACCTCCGGCTCGGCGCGCGTGGCCGGGTTCGACGTGGTCAAGGGCCGGGCCGAGGTGCGCAAGAACATCGGCCTGGTGTTCCAGGACACGACGCTCGACGACTACCTGACCGCCGAGGAGAACCTGCGCTTCCACGCCGAGCTCTACGGCGTCCCCAGGGCCACGGTGCCCGACCGCCTCCGCACGGTGATGGAGATGGTCGGGTTGTGGGAGCGGCGCCGCAGCCTGGTGCGGACCTACTCGGGCGGGATGAAGCGCCGCCTCGAGATCGGCCGGGGGCTGCTGCACTCGCCGCGGGTCCTGTTCCTCGACGAGCCGACGGTCGGGCTCGATCCGCAGACCCGCAGCTCGATCTGGAACTACATCAACGAGCTCAAGCGCCGCGAGCACATCACCATCTTCCTCACCACCCACTACATGGACGAGGCCGAGTACTGCGACCGGATCGCGATCATGAACTCGGGCCAGATCGTCGTGCTCGACACCCCCGAGGCGCTGAAGGCGGCGGTCGGCAAGGACCGCGTGGTGATCCAGACGGCCGACGACGACGCGGCGATGGCCGCCCTGCGCGCCAACTTCGGCATCGAGAGCGCCATCCACGAGGGCAACGTGACGTTCGCCGTCCCGGGCGGGGAGCAGTTCGTGCCCCGCCTGTTCGCCGAGCTCGGCGTGGCCATCCGGAGCGTGAGCGTGGCGCGTCCCTCGCTCGACGACGTGTTCATGTCCCACACCGGGACCACGATCCGCGACGCCGAGTCCTCGTCGACCGACCGGCTGCGGTCCAATCCGATGGCCCGGGCCAGGAGGTAACCCATGACGACGACCACCACTCCCGCGACCGCCGCGGCCGCCACAGCGGTTCCGACCGTCCGCATCGCCGGAGGGACCTTCGCCGACGACATCCGGGCCATGAAGATGGTGTGGCGGCGCGAGCTGATCCGCTTCTTCCGCAACCGGATCCGGATCTTCACGTCGCTCATGCAGCCGATGCTGTTCCTGTTCGTCCTCGGTGCCGGCCTCGGCGGCATCACGCGGGGGGTGACCGGGAAGCTCAGCTTCAAGACGTTCATGTTCCCCGGCGTGCTGGCGATGGCGGTGCTGTTCACCGCCATCTTCTCGGCCATCTCCATCGTGTGGGACCGCGAGTTCGGCTTCCTCCGCGAGATGCTCGTCGCCCCGGTCAGCCGCTGGGCCATCGTGCTCGGCAAGTGCCTGGGCGGTGCGACCGTGGCCACCGGCCAGGGCATCGTCATGCTGTGCCTGGCCGGCGCCGTGCACGTCCCCTACAACCCGGTGCTCCTCCTCACGCTGGTCGGGGAGCTCATGCTCGTGGCACTGGCCCTCACGTCGTTCGGCGTCATGGCCGCCTCGCGCATGCAGGAGGTCGAGTCGTTCCAGGTCGTCATGAACTTCTTCGTGCTGCCCATCTTCTTCCTGTCGGGCGCCTTCTTCCCCCTCACCGGCATCCCCGCGTGGCTGAAGGTCCTGTCGGTGCTCGACCCCCTCAGCTACGGGGTCGACCCGATGCGGCGCGCCGTGTTCTCCAAGCTGCACAACGTCACCCCGACGACCTTGCACACGCTCGCCCCCGGCGTGCACTGGGACGGGTGGCGGGTGCCGACGCTTCTGGAGCTGGCGATCGTCGCCATGCTGTGCATGGTGATGCTGTCGGTCGCCATCTGGCAGTTCACCAAGGCGGAGTAGGCCCTTCTCGGTCGGCGGTGTCACCCCCGCGCCGTAGCCTGCGGGGGTGGCCGCGCTCGACCGGTTCTCGCCGATCACACAGCGGTGGTTCGCGGCCACGTTCCCCGCGCCCACCGCCGCCCAGGAGGAGGGGTGGGCGGCGATCAGCGGCGGCGACCACACGCTCGTCCTCGCCCCGACCGGCTCGGGCAAGACCCTCGCCGCCTTCCTGTGGGCCCTCGACAGG
>Ga0209415_10009982_pt1 | contig 16218 bp, 4 predicted proteins | sample PeaSoiSIISIP2007_FD_187696 | JGI IMG/M metagenome (GOLD analysis project Ga0209415, IMG submission 187696) | Peat soil microbial communities from Weissenstadt, Germany - SII-SIP-2007 (SPAdes) (version 2) | ecosystem: Environmental > Terrestrial > Soil > Wetlands > Peat | place: Germany...
CTCCTCCCTCCTTTCCCTGGCCATTGCCACCGTGCTCGCTGCCTGCTCCGGCGACAAGAACGCAGAGGCCCCGAGCGGCCCCTTGTCGGGAAAAGTCACGGTCGACGGTTCAACCACAGTTTTCCCGCTGTCCAAGGCGATGGCGGAGGCGTTCCACGAAGCAAGCCCCGGCGTGCAAGTGGCAGTCGACTTCTCCGGAACCGGCGGCGGATTCGAAAAATTCTGTGCCGGACAGGTCGATATCGCCGACGCATCGCGACCGATCAAATCGGAGGAGGCCGCACGGTGCAATGCCCAACACATCGAGTACATCGAGGTACCCGTCGCTTTCGACAGCCTTGCGGTGATCGTCAACGCCAAGAATGCCTTTGTCGATTGTCTGACGGTCGAAGAACTGAAAGCCGTGTGGGAGCCTGCCGCCGAGGGTAAGCTGCGCCAGTGGAAGCAGATCAGAGCGAGCTTTCCCGCGCAGCCGCTCGTGCTATTCGGTCCGGGCAAACTCTCCGGTACCTTCGATTATTTCACATTCGCAGTTTTGGGCGCCGAAGGCAGCAGCCGCAGCGACTATACCAAGAGCGAAGATGACATGGTCATCGAGCAGGGTGTCGCTGCTGAACCGAATGCCCTCGGCTATTTCGGCTACGCGTACTACAAGGCCTACGAAGACAAATTGAAAGCTGTCGCGATCGACAACGGTCACGGCTGCGTATTGCCGAGCGCGCAGACCGTCGCGGATGGCTCTTACCAGCCGCTGTCGCGGCCGTTGTTCCTCTATGTCAATCTGTCGGCTGCCGCCCGCCCGGAGGTCAAGGCATTCACCCGCTTCTACCTAGCGCCTGAAAGCGGCAAATACGTGACGAAGGTCGGGTACGTGCCGCTGCCAAACGCCGCCCTGCTTACGCAAGCCGCACGATTCGAGAAGGGTGTCACCGGCTCGGCGCTCGGGGGCCACGGCTCAGTCACGGGAGTCACGCTCAATGCGTTCGATGAAGAGGAAAAAGAAAGAGACCGCATCAGATCCGCGCTCGTACAGTAGCGAGTCGGAGCGATGCTTGCAGGGCGAAAGGAGCGCTGTTAGGCGCGGTGGCAATTAGTCAAAACGGCGCCAAGATCCATCCGGCTAATTCTCGCCGCGAAACTTGCGGCACAAGGGGGAATTCGTAGTGAATTCGCGATCGCAAACACGTGCCGCGGTTTTCAGCTGGACCTCAGTCAAGGGTGCCGACGACTGAGGATCCGTCGACACATTTAGCGGCTGCGCAGGTTCCGGCGCCGCGGCCATGATCGCAGCCGGCTGCGAAATTTGCACGGCTGGCGGCGCGGTAGCGATTCTGGGCGGGCTTGCCGGCACCGGCGTTGCTGGCAGCTGCGGTTGGAAAGATGGGGCGACGGATCGCGCGCCGTCGCGAACTGGCGCATCGATGGTAACGGGCACAAGCGGCGGCGCCTCGCGACCTTGATTCCACATCAAGGCGGCGAGCGAAATCGAGTAGGTGATCAGCATCGTAATCACGATTTGCGCAGGTTGCGAGCCCCGCAAGCCGGAGGCGAGCGCCGCCACCGTACGTTTTTCACTCCGTGGTTGCCGATCGTTGCTACGGGGAATCTCAGTCGCCATTCCTGGGTCCTACGGATGCTCTCCACTTTCCGGAAAGCACCATCATGCGTTGTTGCTCCGACACGCGACAGCGAGTATCCGTGCGGCTTGAGTAGGTTTGATGACAGCCGCCCGTCGGCGTTGCACTTGCACGCGGTGGCCTGCGCGGCAGTCCCGTTTCCGACGCCTTTCCGCCGCTGCAATCAATTCGTAATTCGCGTCGCGTAATCTTCGCAGCCCTTGCCCCAGTGGCCTCACCAAAATCAAGACGAAGTCATTATGTTCCATAAAGCCGCATCGCCCGTCCTGGAGTTGATTGCAGTTGCGCTCACATTCGCTGCCGTTGGTGCATGCAACGCAGAGCCTGCGGACGATGCGCCGATAGCCGTGATCGGCAAGCAGGCGGTCCCGTACTCGAAGCTGCAAACCCAAATCCAAGACCAACTGGACAAACAGCAGCACGAGCATGAGCTGCAGTTGCAACAGCTAAACTTGACATTCCAGCGCAATCGGCAGGCATTCATCGAGGCGGAATTGGGCAAGCTGCTCGACGATCGAGTACTGGAGCTCGAGGCCGCAGCGCGAAAGACTACGCCCACCGCACTGCGCGATGCGACAAAGGCAATGCCCATCACCGATGAGCAAGCACGGGCATTCTACGATTCACAGAAGACCCAGATTAACCAGCCGTACGCGCAAATTGAGCCGCAGCTCAAGCAATTCTTGCAAAATCAGGCCAAGCAACGCGAAACGCGCAAGTATCTCGACACGCTGCGGGCAAAGTATAAGGCGGTCGTAACTCTAGAGCCCCTACGTGAGCCGGTCGGCGCAACGGGCCCGCAGCGCGGACTCGCCGAGGCTCCCGTCACTATTATCGAGTTTTCGGATTTTCAGTGCCCTTATTGCGGGCGATTCACGCCGGTACTCGCTCAAGTCTTGGCGGCCTATCCGACGCAGGTGCGGCTGATTTACCGATATTTCCCGTTCCCCTCGCTGCATCCCGATGCCGAGAAAGCGGCGGAAGCCGCCGTTTGCGCCGGCAATCAGGGGAAATTCTGGGAAATGCACGACACCCTATTCGCGGAACAGGGTGCTCTTGGCGTTGCGGCGCTCAAGGAAAAAGCGAAGCGGCTTGGCCTCAATGTGCCGCAGTTCGACGCTTGCCTGGACGACGGAACGGCCGGCGCCGTCGTTGCGACGGACCAGCAGGCGGGCTGGGTCTTGGGACTCGATGCCACGCCTGCGTCCTTTGTCAACGGGCGATTCGTCAACGGTGCGGTGTCGTTTGATGAGATGTCGCGCTTGATCGACGATGAATTGCGAAGAGCGGCACATGGCACCATGCACTAGATCACGAGATCCGCGGCGAATACCGCCCGCCTCATCGGGATGGCCCTTGCAGTTCGTCGGCGACCGCACGCACTAATTGCGCGTAAACCAAGAGCTTCCCGCGCGACGGTGAAGCTTATTTGCTCTTCTGGCGCTTGAGACATTCGATGTCGTCCTGTTGGCACATGTCCTCGCCGAGGCCTAACACAAAAACATCCAGGAACCCGAGCGCCGTCTCTGCCAAAGGCGCAACGGGCTGAGCCTTGGTTCCAACGTCCGCCGCGACCGTGGCAGCATTCGATGCACTGCTCGATACCGAGCTTGACGCCGCGAGGCTCGCGCCTAGTCCCGAGGCGTCCACCGGCACACCAACGGATACGCCGGTGACGGTGATGTTATTGCGCCCAAGCACGGCGGTGGCTCCAATCGTCAGGTTGCCGGCGACAATGCCGGCATCGCTCGCATTGACGACGCCTTGCGGCGCGTACAGATCGACGTCCCCGGGTACCACGCCGGCGGTCGTTGCCAGCGCCTGGATGCCGCTGCCTTCCAAGGCGGCCGGAAATGTCGTTTGTATCTGCCCCTGCGCATTGATGGTCACGGTGGGCGCCGGTGCGGAAATCGCGGTCTTGGCACCGCGCCCGGCGTCGACATTCCCGTCCGTGGACCACACGAGGATGTTGCCGCCATCTGCCGCGAACACGCGCGACTGGTTCACGAGAAAATTGCCGTAGGAGACTGAATTGATGTTGCCGGTACTTTGCGCCACGATTCCGAGTTCCGACGGAGTCTTTGTGATGCCAAATGCCAGCGGCGGTGTCGAGAGACCCACGTTGACGCTTCCGCCAGGTGTCAATAGCGCGATATCGCCGCCGTCGAGCGTGTAGATCTGGCTGAAATAAAGGCTCAGAGAACCTGGATAGACGCTCGTCGCGGCGTCCGCGCCGGTCGCGGTCGTCGAATTCGGAAACAGCGTCGAGAGCGCCTCGAAGCTTCGTGAATAATTCCCGTGCAACGGACCGGGGCCGGCCGCCGCGCGGCCACCGGTGCGAATCTCATCATAGAGAACCTGCTGACATAGCAGGAACTGCTGCTCCTCGGAAAAGGTATCGAAGATCGCCAGAGCGTCCGCCTTCGTCGCTACCGGTGCGCTCGTGCGCGCCTGCACATACCTGATTAACAGCGAGTCGTAAATCGTGGAATTCACGAGGTAGCGTGCAATGAAATCCTTGAGGTCGGCTTCGCCGGTCGTCGCCCCGGTTAGCACCGACACGCTTGCGCCGCCGGCGGCGAGCGCGGGATTTTCGAGATTGCCCACCGTCGTGATTCCGGTCGATGTGCCCAGATCGATGTTGCGTCCCGCCTCGACCAGCAAGGATCCGGGTCCGGCGACGACAATGCTCTGGCTCTCGGGTGTCAGGATGCCGTCCACGTCGCGCGGCGATGCATAGGTGATGTCACGGCCGGCCGAAATCACCGAAATGTCCGTGCTCGAGAGGTTTTGCACGTTTAGCGTCAGTTCCGTAATGTCCTGACCCGCGATCAAATCCACGGGCTTGGGGATGTAGGACAGAAAGGCATCCGTAATGTTGCCGTTCAGCGCCACGACGCGTACGGGATTGGGATCCTCGAGGCCGTTCGGCGTGAATGCGGCGGAATGTATCGGCACGTACGCCGCGCCGGGCGTCGGCGGTGCGAACAGTTCACTGAACTGTTGCGTCAGGAATTGCACCGGAGCGTCCGGATTCAGAAGCGTGCTGGGGTCGAGTCCCGACATCAGCACCCCGCCCCCTTGAGCAAATACCACGTTCTGTGCTGCAAGCAAATTGAGATTCCCGGTCGGCGCCGGCCACAGCGTCACGCTGCCGTCGATGTTCAGGTTGCCGCTCAGGGCAACGGCATTGAGGCTACCCGGATAGAGGGTGAATGTCTCGTCCTGCAGCGATGTCGAGAAACGCATCGAATTCAACTGCAGCGGGACCCCGTCGATAGCCGGTTGGTTCAGGAAGGTCACGTCCCCGGCGATGGACGTCAGGCTCACCGCACTGGCAGCTGAATACGTCGAGAAGAAAGATTGGGTTCTTGCATTGGCGCCCTGCACCGTCCCTTGCGGCAACAAGAAGGGATTGAGGACGCTCTCGATTGTCACACCGCTGCGGGCGACGACGTCGATGCTGGCATCACCAAGTGCCAGGATCGGTGCGAGCGCCGTCGTATTGGGTGCCCCGGAAGCATCGGCGCCGATGAAGTTGCCGGCTTCGAGGGTACCAGTCCCTTGCCCGACGAAATACGAGCCTCCGGTGATATTGCCTGCGCTTTGCACGCTCAGCGTGCCGCCACCAGTCACCTGGACGATGCTCTGGTCGTAGGTCGTCCCGCCGATCTGGCGCCCGATCGTCGGCACCGCAACCGACAATTGGCTGATGTTTCCGCCGGCGTTGATCGATACGTTGCCGCCAGCGAGTGCACCGATGTTCTCCTCGAACCATTGATAATTCACGGTCCAGCCGGTAGCGCTTGCGGCACTTCCCACTCCCGGCCCTTGACCCGCTCGCCACAGCCAACTGGTGACCAACTGATTGGTCGGTGCACCAAGGATATCGCCGCCGACATTGACGTTGATGTTGCCGCCCGCGGTCGGATAGGCGAGCCCCGCTAATTCCGGCAGCGGAATTCCCATGCCGGAATCCTGGCCAGCGGTGTAGATGACCGATGCGCGATTCCCGAACTCCAAGTCAGCGGCAGCCGCGATATCGATATCACCGGTGCCGGTGCGAACCATGACGGGAACGGGTGCATTGGACCCCGCGTCGATGACTCCCGCCGCCAGTTCGACATTTCCAGTTCCCGATGGGAGCGAACCCGGTGACGAAACGGCCATAAGATTGCTGCTGCCGAGATTGGCGCCGGCGATCAGCCGATAGGACCAGGATTGGTCCGCAACGCTCGGCAGCACGAAGGCGCCGGCGCCAGTGACGCCGTCGAATCCGTCGCTCAAGGAATTGTTGATCAACAGATTGCCCGCGGCGCGCAGCGTCAGAATGCCGGGAGCGCCATTGAACCGCCATGTGGACAAATCCCAGTTTGTCGCCAGTGTGAGGTCCCCTGTCGATTGAATTTGAATCCCGGGAACTACCGAGATATTGAGCGCCGAGGTGCCCTGCAGCGCGGCCCCGATCGCCACGGCACTGCTCATGAATGTGGTCGCGTCGGCATACCAGGCGCCGCTCTGCGCAACATCGGCGGCGGAGATCGTATTGGCAATGACATCGTTGGCCGCGTTATAGGTTGCCAGGCCCTCGACCAGTACCTGTTGCGTGCCCTCGATGTTCCCGCCCAGGGTAATCGGCGCCGGACTCCCGATTGCGAGAAGGCTGTTCAGGCTGCTGCGCGGCACCGTCAACGCCAAAATCCCACCGGTTGCTCCGGGTCCCCCGGCGAGGTCAATCGTCGCGGAATTGTCGATGTGCACAATGCCACTTGTCGAGGTCAAATCCAGGCTTCCACCCGACTGGCCGGCTCCCGATGCGCTGGCATTCACGGTACCGGCAATCTCAATGGCATTCTGCGCGGACAGCGTGACGCTACCGCCGCTAGCGCCGGATGCATCAATGCTGCCCAGCACGTTGACGGAGCCGCCATCGTTGTTGATGGCGACCGTACTGGCATTCACGTTACCGCCGGAAGCCAGCGTGATGTCGCCGGCACCCCGCTGCGTGAAACTGCGCAGCCCGCTGAACCCGCCCGCGTTCAACGTGGCGTTCAGGCCGGCGAGATCGGGCAATTGCCCGACGTCCAGGATGAACTGGCCCGCGCTCGCGCCCGATCCGCCGTTAGCGGACAGGCTGCCCTGTAAATCAGCCGTGCCGTTCGGCGCGACGATCGAAAGGGCGCCCGCCGCAGCACCGGCATTGCCCGCCGACAAATTGATACTCGCGCCGGCGGCCATCGTCACGGCGCCGGAAGCCGCTGTCATTGAAACCCGGCCCCCCGGTCCCGCAACCGGCAATGAGTCGAACGCCGTTAATACGCCCGCTACATCAATCGCTGCGGCGGAGCCCAGCGCGATGCTGTCGGATGGGCCGGGTCCGGTCGCGGAAACCTGCAATACACCGGAGGGCAGCGTCACCGCCGTATCGATCGACACGGACGTTGCCGACAGTGAAATGCCGCCCCCGGTATCCGGCGCCGGCGCCGTTGACCGGGTAGGTGCGACCGCACCCAACACTTGCAGTGGGCCGTTTGCACTGCTGATCTGGAAATTGACGCCGTCCGCGGAGCTCAACAGCCCGGTATGGAGGGTCAGCGGCGCATCGGAGCTGATCGATCCCGCCGCAGCGGCACGAATGTCTGCCGCACCGTTGAGTGTCACCCCGGTAAAGCCGTTGAATGCGGTGGCACCTCCGCCGAGAATCAGCTGATCGGCCTGCAGCGTCAGCGATCCGCTCGAGGCCGGCGCGCCGCCCGAAATGACCGTCCCGGTCGACGCCGACGTCGCGCTATCGAGCAGCGTGATCTGTTTTGCTTGCAGCATCGCAGCGGCGTCGGGGCTCGCCGCCATGATCGCGCCGGTATCGAGCGTGAGAGTCCCTGCGACACCGAGCGTGTTGGCGCCATAAATCGCAATCGATGAGCCGCTCGTCAGGTCCAGTGAGTTGAGATCGAGCGTTGACAATTGCGCCGGCGACAGCACGAGCCCGCTCGTACCACCGGGAGCGGTACCGAGCGAAATCTGCGAAGCGGTGAACGACAAGGATCCGCCCGGCAGTTGGTAAGTCGCCTGGGACTGGAAACTGCCGGACGCTTCCAGGGAGGCCGAGCCCGTTGCCGTGAGCGTCGCGCCGGACTCGATCGTCAACGCGCCGAGCGTCGGGTCCGGATTGGCATTAGTTCTTACGATCGGCACCTGCGCGCCCGTGGAGACGCGCAAAAACGCCCCATTACCGGTCAGATCATATTCGCTCGGAACCGTGACGGGGGCGCCGCTGGCATTCAGCGTTGCGCCTTGCGAAAGCGTCAGACTGGAGTTCGCCGTCAACATGATCTCGCTGCCCGACAGGCTTACGCCCGGATCGACGCTGATCGTCGAAGCGGTCGTAGATACCTGGGTGATATCGCCGCTCGTCGTACGCGTCCCGCCGATCAACAGCGACTGCGCACCCAGCGCATTCAGTTGCGACGCTTCGAGCGCGACGGTCCCCGGTGCGGTAGCCTCGCCAGTGGTGATTTCGATCTGGCTCGCGCTGATATCGACTTGCGCCCCGCGACCACCCGAAGCCGCGGCGACCGCGAGATCGCCGAGAAATTCGAGCTGTTGCGAGGCCGAGAATTGCAGCTGCCCGGCATCCATCGGCAGCGGCGGTGGGGCCGTACCGGCGGTCTTGGCCAGCTGCGAAAAGAACGTGTTCGCTGAGGTCAATGTATATTGTGCGAGCTGCTGCACCGCCGTGCCGGGGCGAATGTCGAAGCCGCTGGTGGTATCGGTGATGATGTTGGTACCGGCAATCGCGAAGCGGCCGGCGATGATCGTGCTGCCATCGGTTTGGCTGAAGCTTTGGCCCGGCACAATACCAGTGAAGCCGGCCACCGGCCTGACCAGATAGGCACCCGGCAGCAAGGCGTATCCCGCCGGCAAGATTGCGTACGTTCCTGCCGCTACGCCGCCGCCGCCGGCCAGCACGACGCTGCTGCCCGGCGCGTATGCAAATCCCGCCTGCAACTGCGGGTCGTATGGTGCATATTGCAGCGACAATTCCGGCACGATTGCGAACTGGCCGGGGCTCTGCGAATTCGTATTGGAGAGCACATCGACCGTGCCGCCGACGCCCGGCACGAATTCACTGGCCTGCAGGTCGCCGCCTCCGGACAGGTCGATCGTCGCGCCCTTGGCGACCACGATGCTATTGCCGTTGAGCTGCACCGACTTCGCGGGCGGTCCGCTTTGCGTGTACACGGCGAACTGGCCCTGGGGCAAGGCGTAGACCCAATCGGTGCCGGCTTGCGTGGAACCGAACGGAATCGTTAGACCCGCGCCCGACGTCGACGTGATGCTACCGGGTTCGAGCGTAATCTGCGTGTCATTCGGCGGCGCGCCGGGTGCTTGCGGGGCGCCCAGTATGATCTGCCCGAATGGTGCGCGCAGCACACCGCCTTGCTGGATCGTATCGGCAATCAAGGTCAGTTGCCCGCCAGCGGAGAGCACGGCGCCACCCGCTGAGCTTCCCGGGAGAATCTCGAGCGTATTGGGAGCGCCGTTCGGCGCACCAGAGACCGTGACCGTGAACTGCGACAGCGTCGTCGGATAGATTTGATCCGCCTGCAGCACGAGGCTGCCTTCGGCGACGAGATTCCCCATGATCGGCATAGGGGTCGGACCACCGCTCTCCACGCCGCTCAAGCGAATATCCCCGGCGCTATCCAATGTCGTCGAGGAAATGCCACCGAGTCCCAGGCTGCCGATGATATCGATGAGATCGGCGTGCACCTGCAGACTGCCCGCGTTGGACGCGCCGGTCCCTGCGCTGGTGGAATAGCCGGTCTGCGCCCCCGCCTGCGAATCGTCGTAGCCGAGAGCGACATAGGCCGCCTGAAGCTGGACCTGTGCGCCGGAAAGAGCTGAAATCTGCGGCGCATCGAGACGAATTGACGCCGGCATGTGCAAGCTCGTGTCTTGCTCAAACACGATGCTGCCAGTCGACACTGGCACGCTCGTGCCATTCGGACCACTCTCGTCAAAAAGATTCTTAGCAGTCAGTTCAAGTGCACTGAAGCCGCCCGCCTCGATCATGCCCGTCGGAACGAGAGCGACACCATTGAATTGATCGGGAATCGGATACTGCGCTGCGACGACGACGGGCGCTCCGCTGGTCAGGTCGATCTGGCGTGGACTGAACGGAAAAATCGCGCCAGATCCGGGCCCACCGGGTTCTCCGCCATGCAGATTGCCGTCGAGCGTAATGTCGAGCGTTCCGCCCGCGGCGCCAGGCGCATTGCCGGCGTGCGAGGCGACAGTACCATTCAGCAGCATGCCCTCCGCCGCCGACAGCGAAATGGTCCCACCGTTGGAACCGACCAGAGTCGGAACCGACGAAACGGTGCCACCCACGCTGACGTCCTGGCCGAGATTGACTTCGGCCGCGACTCCGGAGGCATCGAGCGCGGATCCCGGCGCAGTGACGAGATAGCCCCGATTCGCGGTGATCGAAATATTGCCGCCATTCAACACCGCCCCCATCCGGTCACCGAGATCGTTGACTTGAATTTGTGCGACTCCGCGGGTCGACAACTGCGCGCCCCCCTTGAGCCAGATTCCCTGCGAGGGCAGGAATTCCGAAATCGGCAGGCTCGTCGTGGTCGAGACGGAGATGTTTCCCCCCGGCGCCGACAGGTTGCCGTCGATGACAATCGACGTGTTCGATGAGAGGGTCAAGTTCGCGGTCGGATCGAGCGCGATCGCCGCACCATTCGCGATAGTCAGAATACCCGCCGTCGCGAAGCTCGCATTATCGAAATCAGTGACCGCGGGTGGCGGCGTTACATTTACACCCAGGCTGACATTGACCGGAGCGCGATAAAGGTCGGGCAACTGGATCGGCGCGGCCAGCGTCGCGAGCGGCGTGCCGCTGGGCGCGGTCGCCGGATCGCCCACGAAGCCGAAATTCAGTAGCCTCGGATCGATCTGGGTACCCGCCGCCACGTCGAGTCCCCCGACGTTCGAGGACACGGAAATATTCGCAAAGCCGTCGGCCGAGAACAGGCGCGTCGGTACCCACAGCAGGCCGACCTGGCCGTTCGAACAATCCGCCGCGGCAATGCAGACCGCATTGGCCGTCAGCGACAGCGTGCCTCCAGTCGCGAGTCCATAGCCTTCGAGCGCGCTCGCGATCGTGACGGGTACCTCCGGCTCCGCGCCGCTGCTGGTAGGCCCGACTCCGATGGAAATCTTGCCGGCCGCGCCATCATTGATTTTCCCCTGCAACGTGCGCTGCGCTCCGCCGGACACGTTGATCAGGCTGCCGGACTGCAAATCCAATGGCGTACCGCCGCTCGCGGAGATTTTCACGCTACCGCCGCCGATCGCGAGCGGATCGGTGCCTGCCGGTGAATTTGGAGTCGGCTGGTCATTGATCCATTCGCCGCTGACATCGATGAGGCTCTGGCCGCCGAGGGTCAGCATCGACGTACTCGCGCCCCCTTGTATCGCCTCGGTCGTCGTCGCATTCAGCGAAACCGCACCGTCATGGGTCGTTACGCTGCCCTCCAGATCGATCGCACCGGCCTTGATCGCGAGAACACCGTCGATCGGCAGTTTCAGTGCGATATTCGCCGGAATCGACACGCTGCCGTTTGCATACAGATCAAGCTGGCCGATGCCGTTGGGTCCGAACAGGTCTGGTCGGATTTGCACGGTGTCGAGCGCCGCCGGCAACGGATCCGTCAGCGGATTGAATGCGGCCCCGGTCGGTCCCGTGAGCGTATTGAGCACCGTGCCGGAAGCGAAAACGACGTCCGGAAGCAGATAATTGTTGATTCCTGGGCCGCCGCCGTCTGCAAGGCCGAGCGTCAGTTGGCCGCTCTCCGGCATCTGATTGAATGGCCGGTAGAGAATTGCATCGGTCGTGGCATCGAGCGGACCCGGCAGTTGGCGCTGAAACGGGCCGACGACGGTGTTCGCGGCGATATTGCCGTCGAGCACGAGCCGGGGCGCGACAATCGTCACGGCACCCGCATCTTTGCCCTCGACATAACCAGCTTCGTACTGGCCCTGCGAATCGGCGCTGCCGATACTCGGATAATTCTGCGTGACTCCCCATTTCGGATCCGTCAGTGAATAATTGCTGTCGATGCCGACGTACGTTTGATTGGGATTGGCCTGGGAGATGTCGTAAACCTGACCGTTCGTACCGAGCAGCTTGGTGGTGGCGATGTACCCGGGCAGGTAATTGATGCTGCCGCCGGAAATGTTCAGCGTGGATCCCGGCGATACGAACACGGCACCATCGGAATTCAGTGTAATGGACCCGCCGGCCAGACTGCGTTGGCCTACGCCGCGCTGAATCGCTGACACATATCCCGACAAATCGCCGATCGGCGATCCCACCCATGCGGCACCATTCAGTACACCGGATTGCCGGGTATCGACGTAAACGGTCTGGCCATACAAGGGGCCGTTGCGTTGCAGGGGACTGTCCGCGAGCTCGGTGCCGCGCAATTGCACCGCGATGACGTTGCTCGCCATCGGCAGGTCGATATTGGCACCAGAGACATCGATGCTCGCGCCGCTGTCGATCACGAGCCGTCCCGTGCCAGGCTGGGCGCTATAGCTTTCCACCGGCAAGTCGGGCTGCGCCTGCGCCGTGACCGTTACATTGCCGGCGGTTGCGGTAATTTCGCTTCCCCCGGCAAGCGTCACCGTCTGCCCCCTCAGCACGACTTGCGATTTCGGTTGCGCGGTTGCGTCGACTGCGGCAGCGGTGCTGGAGAGGTCCAGCGTGACATCGGTGCGGCTGCCGGCGCCGAGTGTGAGGGTTCCGCCATTGGTCGGCGGCGTCAGGTTAGCCACCGTCGCGCCCGCGGTGGTGATGACGCCGCCGCCGTCCTGCGCCAACAGGTAAATTGATCCATTCTGCTGAACCGCTGTGGTTGCCGAAATGCGGCCCAGCTGATTGACGACCAGGCCCACGAGGCTCACGTTGCCGTCGGTCGCGGAGATCTGTCCGTAATCGGTGCCGCCGGAGCTCGACGCCGCGGCATTGGTAACCGTCCCGCCATGACCGACCTCGACCAGCAATCCGCGCAGGTTCGGGTCCGTGCTCGCGGCGAGATACACGCTATCGCCGGCGGCGAGGATGACCTGTCCGCCGTTTGCGGCGACGCTGCCCTGATTGCTGACTTGCGAACCGAACAACATGATCTGGCCGCCCGGCGCTTTGACCGTGGCGCCGGCGGCCACCTGTACTGCGCCGCTTGGCAAAGGATTGCCGTTCGCGTCTACAAAGAGGGCAAACGCCGGGCTGTTGTTGAGGCCGGCGTTGAGAATCCCGCTGAGCGCGAACGGCGTGATGTTCAACGACGAGGCGATCAGGCTACCGGTATTGACCTGGGCGCCCGCCCCAAAAATGATGCCATTTTGATTGATCAGGTAAATCGATCCGTTCGCGTTGAGCGCCCCGAGGATTTTGCTTGGATCCGCCTGGAAGATTTGATTCAGCGCGACGGCAGTGGCATCCGGTTGCTTGAACGTGACCGTACCATCGCTCGAGATATTGAAACTTTGCCAGTTGAGGACGGCGTTTTCCGATCCTTGCGTGATCGTCATTACATTGCCGACTTGGACCAGCCGCGCCGTACCCGAAGTGACCCAGGTCTGCGGCCCATTGACGCCCGCACAACTACTCGCGGCGCACGGAATCGGCAACGTCGCGCCGTTGCTGACCGACACGGCGCCCAGCGGAATGAGCAGCAACCAGGTCGCGCCTACGATTGGTGCAAATCGTCCCACCTGTCGGGGCGCTGCTCTGAATCGCGGGAACGCGGCGCGGCGATTAGCCATGGTGGACCCCTAAAAGCCGTAACGGAAATGAAATTGAAAGCGCGTACCGTCGGCGCTCTCATAAGTCGTCGCGACCATCGAATGCGCCCAATCGAGCCCGGCGTCGAAACCCGCGAGACCGATAACGCGAAAGCCCAAGCCCCACCCCCGCAAATCCTGGTGCGCAATCTGGCTTGGCAGGGGCTCCAGCAGTCTGACGACAGCCGCATCGTAGAACGCGTAGACGTACGCTTCGCGCGGGTGCACGCCGAACAGGGTCGCGAGATGCGGCGAGCGCAGTTCCACGGATCCGTCGATTCCTTGGTCGCCCAGATCCTCAGCCTCGAGGTAGCCGCGTACGCTTTCGACGCCGCCGATCGCGAATTGCTCGTTATCGATCAGCGGTTCAACCGTGTACTGGCCGGACATGCGCATCGCAATTTCCATGCTGAGCGGCAGCGGACGCACTTGCGAGGCGTCGACGTGCCAGTACATGTAATCGGGCTTGGCGCCGTAACGCTTGCTTTCGAATTCCGCCGGATCGTTCAGCAGGCCGCGAATTCCGAAGTTGGTGCCAAATGTGATGGAACTCGTGATGTGGTCCCGGCTGGCGCTCAGCGCATAGGCGGCGGACCAATTCAGATACTTGATCGGCGTTTGCAGCCCGGGCCCGGATGCGAGCAGCACATTTTCATCGAAATTCTTCAGGTCCGCGCCAAACGTCAGCGTCGGCACGAGACTGCCGCTCGGCGTGAGCGGCATGATGTAGCGCGTTCCGTAGACGTGGCCTTTCCCGAGGACCGCCAGCGTGCCGACCGTCGCGACATCGCTATCGGTCTTGATCGCGTAAAACGCCATGGTGGCGCCGCCACTGCCGGCGATCGGCGCGAGATACGTGGCGGCGATCACGCGTGAGTCGCTCGGATGATCCGGCGCCGTCTGGTACTGCAGCGACAAGGTCTGGTAGCTCTGGAACAGATTGTCGTAGCTCGCGTTCAGGTTCACGCGCGTCGGTGAGGTATTTGCGGTGTATCGGTTGTTGATCTCCGCGCTCGCGTGGAATGGCAGGGTGTCCTTGACCTTGAGATCGACATCGACCGTGCCCGGCGTCGTGCCTGGCTTCAGGATCGGCGCGACGCTCAAATCGGGCGACGCCTGGTTCAACGCACTCAACTGCTGTTGCACGTCCGGGAAATGCGGCACCGTACCGGGTTCCAGACTGGGCACCGCGGCCAAGATCCGCCGGTTCATGAAATAGCGTGTTCCACGGACCGCAACCTTTTCCAGGCGACCTTCGGTCACAGCAAGGCGGACGATGCCGCTCGCGACGCTTTGCTCAGGAATGTCCACATAGACCGTGCTGTAGCCGGCATCCCGATACGCCTTCTCCAGATCGGCGCGCGCCGCCTGCACGTCCGAAAATGACCCGCTCGGACCCAGGTGCAGGTACACGGCCCTCTCGATCTGCCGCGGGCCGAGCACGGAATTGTTCAAAACGCGAAACTCCAGGATCGGGAAATGATCTTCCGAAGCTTGCGCGGTCGTCGCCGGTGGTGTCGCCGCCGCGCCCCCCTCATCCGCCGCTCTCGACATGGCGCTCGCCGACGATGTGGCCACCATACCCATCAGTACAATTTCCGCCGTTCTCAAATCTCTGCTCCGACGATAATACCGCCCGGTCGCACGGGCTCTCGCGGTGACTACAAACGCAAAAAGGGGGCGCTGCGACTCATCGCAGCGCCCCCAGTGTCCGAGGACCGGCACCCGGCGCACGGCTTACGGACTGCCGTCTGAAATAACCTAAACTAACCGTCCTTGATCAGTACTGTTCCTTCGATACCACGGTACCTACAGGCAGCGGAAGCTGGCAATTGTTGACGGTACCACCGTACGCGAGCGTGAACTGGCTCGTCGGATTTGCCTGCACAGCCGCAAGCGTGGTAGGCGTCGCCACTGGCGTACCCGTATACCCGTCCTGCAATCCGCCGGTGACGTAGTTCGCATCAACTACGTGCGCCAAAGTCTGAGCATTTGGCTGTGCGACCAGAATGTCCGTGAGCGCGACCGGCGACTGGAACAAGGTTCCAAGGAACGCTCCAACCGCGAGCGAGGGACCCGTCAGACCCGTCCAGAGGTTCTCGACGTTGTTGAACGCGTAATCGTAGTTGCCGTTCGCCATGCCCTCGACGGTCGGCTTGTTGCCGCCGATTGCGATGTAGCGCCAGTGATTCGAGCCCACCTCCGTCCCAGCACCCGAAGCGCCATTCGGATCGTCGAACTTCGATGTCGCACCGAGCGGACCATACGCCCAGGTGCCGTTGCGGGAGTGCGCATCGAGGCACGATGCCACGTCGCCGCCGGCAGCTCCCGGAAACACGGTATCGTTGATATTGACAGCGGATTGGGGAGCGGCCCAGTGGCAACCGTTGTTTTCCGGTGTTTGCCCCCCCGACAGCGAGTTGCAATTCGCCGCTGTGGTCGTGGCTTGCACCATCGCCGTTCCCGTCGTACTGCACCGATTGCGCAGGAAATACACGTCCGCGGACACGTTCGTACCTGAGTTATCGCCGCGGCGACAGGTATACACAGTATTGCTGGTGGTGTTGTTGAGCCCGTCGATCTGGTTCCACTGGGCGATACTGCCGCCGAACAAGCCGGAGATTTCGGCCTTCGTCAGACTCGGCATATTGGCCAGCGTGTCATCACCAACCGTCAGTCCTTGCGCAGTCTGCAATGCACGATACAGATCTAGCGAGACGCC
>Ga0209415_10009983_pt1 | contig 16218 bp, 10 predicted proteins | sample PeaSoiSIISIP2007_FD_187696 | JGI IMG/M metagenome (GOLD analysis project Ga0209415, IMG submission 187696) | Peat soil microbial communities from Weissenstadt, Germany - SII-SIP-2007 (SPAdes) (version 2) | ecosystem: Environmental > Terrestrial > Soil > Wetlands > Peat | place: Germany...
GACCACCAGGTCTGGGCGATCGAGCTGGCCGTAATGGCCGCTGTTTTTCGCGATCACCTGCCTGCCCCTGGTCGAGAGGTGCACTAATTCTTCCTGCATCTGTTGCCAGGCGTCGTTGGCGGGTTTGACCAGGTCCTCCGGGAGATCGGGCTGCGGTGTATCGGGATCGTGCGAGAGCACCACCAGAGGCATATCGCCGAGAGAGCCGCTGTTGGCGGTTTGCGCGGCGCTTTGCGAGATTGCCTTCAATTCTGCGACGCTTTCGCGCGCGGTGTGAAAGTTGCAGTCGGAGGCGCGGACTGCATCGTCGTTGCCGCAGAATCCCAGGAGACGCGGGATTCCGAAAGGCATGGTGAATTCGAAGAATTCCTGTTCCCGCAGCCAGGTCGCGTCCAGATCGTTTATCGCCGGCGGAAGGCGTTTCTGCTGTTCGGGATGGGAAGAATCCACGAGAACCATGCCGGCTACTTCGCTGCGATAAAGGCTGGCGTAGAGGCGAACATCGAATCCGCCCATGGAGTGGCCGACGAGGATGAGCGGCCCGGCGATGGCGGCGTGTTGCAGAAGCCTGTGTAATTCGTCGACGAACACTCTGCTGGTGCGGGGACGCGGGCTGGAATCGCTGTAGCCGAGACCGGCGCGGTCGTAGGAGCAGACACGGGTGAACTTCGCGATCTCGGGCTGCACCTTATGCCAGGAGATGAAGGAGTCGCCCATGCCGGCATCGAGGATGACCGCGGGCGATCCCTGGCCGGTGCAGTAAATGTGCAAGTTGTAGCCGCCGATGTCGACAAGTTGTCCGGGCATGGGATGGAAGCGGCGCTCGCGCGTCTCGGAAATGTTCTGATAGAGGAAAGCTACGACGAGGACAACCGTGACCAGAGTGATGAACACACGCACAGCACTCCGAAGCCACGATTGGGAAATGGTGGAGGGAATCGACGTGTCGGGCATGCTGTTCTTCTGAGTAAAGACACGCGAGCGGACCGCCCGCTCACGCTTTGCGGCATTCTACATGACCGGTGGCACGGTGATGCCCATAACTGCGAGCGTGCGAATCAGTTCACGGCGGACCACGGCCACCGTGGCCAGCAGGAATTGCTTTCGCTTTTCATCTGGCTCACTCAGAATGGGGTAGCGGTGATAAAAAGTATTGAAAAGTTGCGCCAGTTGGAAGGCGTGCTTGGCCAGGTAGGCCGGTTCCGTGGTGGCGATGCATTGGTCGACTATGTAGGAAGTTTTCGATGCGGCCAGCCAGAGTTCCCAGAATTCGTTTGCGTTTTCACCCGCCAGAAACTTAGTTAAGTCTCCGGCCGAGACGCTGCCGGCAACGTTGGCACAGAAAGCTTCTGGATCAATGGCGGCTTTCTTGAAGATGCTGGCGGCGCGGACTACGGCGTACTGCGCGTAGGGGCCGGTTTCACCCTCGAAGCTGAGGGCTTCTTTGAAGTCGAAGGCGATGACTGACTGCTTGGTGAACTTCAGCATGAAGTAACGCAGGGCTCCGATGGCGATTTGCGTGGCGATGGAGACGCGCTCGGCGTCGGTAAGCTGGGGATGGCGGGAGTCGACTTCGCTTTTGGCTGAGGCGATGAGCTGGTCGAGAAGGTCATCGGCTTTCACGCCGAAGCCCTTGCGTCCGGAGACCTCGATGTAGGACCGGCTCTTATCTTCCTCGCTAAGCGTGTATCCGAGTTCGGCGGCGCAGCGCGGGGTTAGAGCGACCATCTCGTAGGAAAAATGCGTGTAGTGGTCGGCGGCCTCGTTGTGGCCGAGTCCGCGCAGGGCTTCGATGACCGTGTTTTGCGCTTCGGACTGGCGGGCGTCGATTACGTTGTAGATCTCGGCAACGTCGCCGAAGTGAGGATGATCCTTCTCGCCTTGCGTGGCAGAGATCCAGCAGCGGTGCTGGTTGGGATAGCGGTAGAACTTGCGATAAGCGAAATCGCGGCCGAGCAAACCGAACTTCCACATATGGTAGGCAATGTCTTTGCCGACGTAGCCGACGGTGCCGTTGGAGCGGACGATTACTTTTTGGTCTTCCTCGGAAATGCCTGATGGACGAATGTCAACGTCTGGTCTCAGCGGAATCTCCACGAGCACGTCTTCGTCCCTTATTTCTGAGCCATTCGCTTTCTTCATGGTGCCAGCAGTCGCGGGCGAGGGCGCCCGCGCTACATCCCCCGTTCCCGCGCGGCGCATCACCCAGCAGCCTTTGTTCTTGCCTTCGTTTTCGAAAGTCAGCACGCCTGAATCTTTCAGTTTTGTGAAGGCCGCGTCCCAGAAATGCAGGTGCAGGATTTCACTCTCGCGGGGCAGAAAGTCGTATTCGATGTCGAGGCGGTCCATGGTCTCGAGGTGGCGGCGCAGGACGGCGGTCGAGATCAGCTCGGCGATGGCGGCGGTTTCGCTGGCGGCGTCCTCGATGGCGTGCAGCGTCTGGGAGCGAGCTTGCAAGTTTTGCTTGTCTTGCTGGTACCACTGCGAAACCTGGGCATAGAGGTCCCAGCAGTAGTAGTCGAAGCGCGGTCGGCGAGCGAGGGCTTCGATTGCTGCGCGCGACTTTTTCTCGATCTGCGTGAAACCCACGACCACGTCCGCAACCTGCACGCCGGTGTTGTCGATGTAGTTCTGAATATCAACTTCCCGGGCCGCGTAACGCAGCAGGCGGACAAAGGTGTCGCCAAGGATGGCGTTGCGAAGATGGCCGATGTGTGCGGCCTTGTTGGGATTGATGCTGGTGTGCTCGACCAGAATCTTTCCCGCAGGAATCTCGACGAGCGGCTTCTGGTCGGCGGCAAGAGCAGCGGCCATCCAAAGACGATCGATTCTGACATTCAGGTACCCCGGAGGCGCGACTCGCATCTCGGCGATGCCTTCGATCGGCCCGATGTCAGCGCGGATGGCTTCGGCAATGTTAGGCGGAGCCGTGCGTAGTGGCTTGGCAAAGGGAAAAAGAGGGATGGCGAAATCGCCGAGCTCCACCTTGGGAGGCTGTTCGATGACCACTTCGGGCAGAGTTGCGTCCGGATAGCGGCGGCGAAGAAACTCTACGATGCGTCTGGCGAGAACATGTTCGAGATAACGATACAAGGCTTCCCTCTGAGCTGTCTAAGAAGATAGTGATTCTAGCAGAGCGCGCGTGGACACTGGTTTGACGCAGGATGAACGCTTCCCTATGATAAAAAATCAGCTTCATTTCTATGCGCATAGCCTACCTAGAGTGTTTTTCCGGCATGAGCGGCGATATGTTTCTGGGCGCGCTCGTGGATGCCGGGGTTCCGGCACGGGTGTTCGAGGAAACCGTGGCGGCACTTGGGGTGAGAGCCGAGTTAGAGATTTCGCGGGTGGCACGCAGCGGGATTTCGGCTACCAAGGTGGATGTTTTCGTCGATGGTGAGAAGGACTTGCCGCGCGAGGAATATTGGGAAAGGCAGTCGCAGCATGAACACGAACATTCCCATGAGCATCGTGGGCATTCGCATTCCCATCCTAGTGGGAGTTCGCGGGCGGGGGCGCCCGCGCCACATTCTCACTCCCACGAGCACGGTCGCGGGCTGACTGAGATTCGTCAGATCATTTCGGCGGCTGCGATTTCGGAGGGCGCGAAGAAGACTGCTATCGCCATCTTCGAGGCGCTGGGACAGGCAGAGGCGAAGATTCACAATACTTCCATTGAGAGTGTGCATTTCCACGAAGTCGGCGCCGTGGATGCCATCGTGGATATTGTCTGCGCGGCCGTTGGGACTGAAGCGCTGGAAGTGGATGAGATCATCTGTTCACCCTTGAACATCGGCGGCGGGATGGTGAAGTGCGCGCATGGAACGTTTCCCGTACCGGCTCCGGCGACTGTGGAGCTGTTGGCAGATGCGCCTGTGTATTCTTCGGGCTTGCAGGCGGAGTTGGTCACGCCTACGGGAGCGGCGATCGTGAAGACGCTGGCTTCGCGCTTCGCGGCGTTTCCGGAGATGAAGATTGAGAAGTCGGGGTATGGCGCGGGATCGCGGGATTTTCCCGGGCATCCGAATGTGGTGCGATTGACGATCGGGGAAACCGCATCGACTGCTCTGGCTGCGAAGACTGCGTCTGAGACGATTACGGTTTTGGAATCGAATCTCGACGATTTGAATCCGCAGGTCTTTGGATATGTGATGGATCGGTTGCTGGAAGAGGGCGCGCTGGATGCCTTTGGCACGCCGGCGCAGATGAAGAAAAACCGTCCCGGGATGCTGCTGACGGTTTTGTGCAAGCCGGAAGACGCGGGCAAGCTGGCGCAACTGATTTTCGCGGAAACGACCACGCTCGGCGTGCGGCGGCGCGATGAAATGCGGCAGACTCTGGCGCGACGGTGGGAAAGCGTCGGCACGCCGTGGGGCGCGGTGAGGATCAAGATCGCCAGCATGAACGGGACGGTCACCAACTACGCTCCGGAATATGAAGATTGCCGGCGGATCGCGGCGGAGCATCATGTGCCGCTGAAGCAGGTGATGGCGGAGGCGGTCGAAGGCTATCTGCGATTCCGCAGCAAAGAAAAAGCAGGTTCGTCACCGGCTTAGCGCCGGTTCGGAATGACAAACCTTTAGTGAACGCTTGAGCGGAGCTGTGAAAGATAAGTAATGACGGGAAAGTTCTACATCACGACGCCGATCTATTACGTGAATGCGCGGCCGCACATCGGGCATGCCTACACCACCATTGCCTGCGACACGATCGCGCGGCGGCAACGGTTGCTGGGCGCAGACACGTTTTTTCTCACGGGCACCGATGAGCACGGGCAGAAGATCGAACGGGCAGCACAGGCTGCGGGAAAGACTCCGCAGCAATATGCCGACGAGATTTCGGCGGAGTTCCGACAACTATGGAAGCGGATGGGCATCTCGAACGACGATTTCATCCGCACCACCGAAGACCGGCATAAGAAGCGGGTGCAGGAACTCTTCCGGCGGATTCGCGACAACGGATACATTTACAAGAGCACGTATACCGGGCAGTACTGCGTGTCGGATGAGCTTTACGTCGACGGCGCGCAACCCGGCGACCCGTGCCCTACTTGCGGGCGCATCACCGAGACCGTTAAAGAAGAAAACTACTTTTTCAAGCTCTCTGCGTTCCAGGACAAGCTGCTCGCGCTGTATGCGAATCCGGAGTTCATTCGTCCCGAGGCGCGGCGCAATGAGGTGATTTCCTTCGTGCGTTCGGGGCTGCGCGATCAGTCGATCAGCCGCTCGACATTTACCTGGGGCATTCCGGTGCCGGACGATCCTAAACACGTGATTTACGTATGGTTCGATGCGCTGGCGAACTACCTTACAGCGATTGGCTACGGTTCTTCGCACGCCGGGGCGCAGGAGGCCTTCAAGAAATTCTGGCCGCCGGACGTCCAGATGATCGGAAAGGAAATTGTCCGCTTTCATTGTGTGTACTGGCCGGCGTTTCTGATGGCTGCGGTGCTGCCGGTGCCGAAGACGATTGTGGCCCATGGGTGGCTGCTGTTTGAGGAGAGCAAGATGTCGAAGTCGCGCGGCAACATCGTGCGCACGGAAACGATTCTCGACGTGCTGGGCGCCGATGCCCTGCGCTATTTTCTGCTGCGGGAAGTCGTGTTCGGGCAGGATGGATCGTTTTCGTTTGATGCACTGGTGCAGCGCTATAACTCTGATCTAGCGAACGGCCTGGGGAACCTGGCCAGCCGCACCTTGACCATGATCAACCGTTATTTCAAGGGCGAGGTGCCGTATCCATCGCGCGGGGCGTCGAAAACCGCGGCGGACGACGCCATCGCCGAGACAGCGCGGAGGACGATCCGAGAGTTCGGGACGCTGTTTGATCAATTCCAGTTTTCGCGGGCGCTGGAAGCCGCATGGGCACTGGTAGCGGCAGTGGACAAGTACATTGTCGAGAACGAGCCGTGGGCACTGGGCGAGAAGCAGGGTGAAGACAGCCGGTCGCGTTTGGCGACAGTGCTTTATACCGCGGCGGAAGCGTTGCGAATCACGACGGCGCTGGCGTACCCCGTGGTGCCGGATGCGGCCGCTAAGATTTGGTTGCAGATGGGGTTGGGAGATATCAAGAAGCTGGCTCTGAGCGAACTGGCTTGGGGACAACTGCCCTTGGGCACGAAGCTGGGCGACGTGCAACCCGTATTTCCGCGCGCTGACAAGAGTGCAATTGAAAGGATGCAGAGGATGGAAGAGGAGCAGAAAGGTGTGTCGGTGGCAGAGACTCCGGCAGCGGCAACGACGAATGCGCCGCAGGGGGCGCCGGCGGCAGTTCCGGCGGCCAACGAAAAGATTTCCATCGACGATTTCGCCAAGATCGAGCTGCGCGTGGGGCTGGTGAAAGTCGCCGAGAGAGTGCCCAAGGCAGACAAGCTCTTGCGGCTCGAGATTGATATTGGGACCGAAGTGCGGCAGGTGCTGGCCGGGATCGCCGAAGCCTATGCGCCGGAAACATTGATTGGACGCAAAGTGGTGATCGTGGCCAATCTCGCGCCGCGTAAGCTGCGCGGGATGGAGTCGAACGGGATGATCGTGGCGGCATCGCTTGAAGATGGAAGGCCAGTGCTGGCGGGGTTCTTGGAGGATGTGCCGGTGGGGGCTAGGCTGAAGTAAGACCATGTTTGTTGATTCTCACGCCCATCTTGACGGCAAGCAGTTCGACTCTGATCGCGAGGAAGTTATTGCTCGAGCTCGCGATGCCGGAATCCAAACCGTCGTCGCCATCGGGAATGGAGATGGTCCTGAGCAGGTGGATTGCGGAATTCGACTGGCGGAGAAATACGATTTCATTTATGCGACCCTGGGCATTCATCCTCACGAAGCCCGGCTCGCGAATGAAGCCGCGTATCAGAACATGGAACGGCTGGCGAAGCATCCCAAAGTCATCGCCTGGGGTGAGATCGGCCTGGATTATTACTACGATCACTCGCCGCGCGACGTGCAGAAGGAAGTCTTTGCGCGTCAGATGGAACTGGCAGCAGCGGCGAAGCTGCCTATCGTAATTCATTGCCGCCCGTCGGAAGCGAGTGACAACGCCTGGGAAGATTGCCTCGGGTTGATGCGAGAACAATGGGCACAGAAGGGGTTGGGAGGAATTCTGCACTGCTTCACGGGAAACTGGCAGCAGGCGAAGAGCGCTCTCGACATGGGTTTCATGATTTCGTTCGCGGGCAACGTGACATTTCCCAAGGCGCAACAGATTCGAGACGCCGCGCTCGAAATTCCGCTGGAACGCATGCTGATTGAGACAGACTCACCGTATCTGGCGCCGGTGCCGCATCGCGGCAAACGCAACGAGCCGGCATTCGTAAAGGAAACTGCGGGGAAGCTAGGCGAATTGCGAGGACTTACGGCGGAAGAAGTTGGCCAGCGGACGACTCGCAATTTTTACAATTTTTTCAAATTGGCTGAAACCGCTGAAAGCAAAGTTTCGGCAGGTTAACCCTCCTACCGGAGGTCTTCTTCTGGTACCCTCTAGGGTCAGATTCCATTGTTTCAGAAAGAAATGAAATCCGATGCCCGATAACACCTTTGACATCGTGAGCAAGATTGACCTGCAGGAGGTATCGAACGCGATTCAGCAGGCGTTGAAGGAAGTTCATACGCGCTTCGACCTGAAAGATTCGAAGTCGAATATCGAACTGGAAAAGGACGCGATCGTGCTGCACTCCGCCGACGAGTACAAGCTGAAGGCGGTGAACGATATCCTGCAGCAGAAGCTGGTCAAACGCGGCGTGTCGTTGAAGGGATTGACCTATGGCGCGGTGGAGCCGGCGGCAGGCGGCGCGGCCAAGCGCAAAGTCACGATGCAGCAGGGCATTGCCATCGAAAAAGCGCGGGAGATCGTGAAGCTGGTTAAGGATTCCAAGAAGAAAGCGCAGGCTTCGATTCAGGGAGACCTGGTGCGGATCAGCAGCAAGGACCGCGACACACTGCAGGAGGTAATCGCGATGCTGCGGCAGCATGATTTCGCGATCGATTTGCAGTTTACAAATTACAGAACGAATTAGGCACAAACCTTCAACGCAGAGGAAGCACACATCTGCCGCGGGGGACGCAGGGGGAAAGCAGGATCATTGAGCGCACCGGCTGTCATTAACGGGAAAGAAGTGTTTGAGTTGCTGCGGGATGATCTCGCGGCTCTCGAGGGCGAGTTCGGGCAGGATACCGTCTCGGGTGTGCAGGCCATCACGGAGATTGGCGAGTATCTGCGGAACGGTGGAGGCAAACGAATCCGTCCGGCGCTGCTTTTTCTTTCTTCCAAGCTGTTCGATTACGAAGGACGCGGCGCCGTGAAACTGGGCGCGGTGGTCGAGATCATTCATACCGCAACGCTGGTGCACGACGACATCATCGACGAGGCCAAGACGCGCCGCGGCCGTCCTGCCGCCAATACTCAGTGGGGCAATTCCAAGTGCGTGTTGGCGGGCGACTGGCTCTACATGCAGGCCTTTAAGGTGGCGGTGCAGGAGCGGAACTTCCGCATCCTCGACACGTTGATCGAACTGACGCAGCAAATGGTCGAAGGAGAACTGCTGCAGATGGAGAAACTGGGCCAGCTGATCACGCTGGACGAGCACTTCGATCTCATCTACCGCAAGACGGCTTGCCTGTTTTCCGTTTGCATGCGGCTGGGAGCGATTCTGGGCGGAGCGACGGCCGCGCAGGAAGGGGCTCTGGGCCGGTACGGACACGATCTCGGCATGGCCTTTCAGATCGTCGACGATGTGCTCGACCTGACCGCGTCCGAAGACGTTTTAGGCAAGCCAGTAGCGAGCGATCTGCGCGAAGGCAAGGTCACGATGGCGGTGATCCACGCGCTGGAGCGTTGCACGCCCGAGGAACGCGCCAAGATTGAAAAGATTCTGCGCGACCGCGCCTTCAACGGCGTGACTCATGCGCAGATCATGGAGATTCTGCAGCGCTACGGATCGCTAGAAGCGGCCAACACTCGCGCCGCGCGGTATGCGGAGTCGGCGCGGAAAGCGATTTGCACCTTCCCGGATTCCGAGATTAAGCGGGCGCTGCTGTGGGCACCGGAGTTTGTGGTGGCGAGAGAGAAGTAATTCAACAACTCGGAATCCGCAAGAGCTAAGCCGCCCTTTGATTTCCGTCACACAAAATAGTGACCAAGACCACAGACTTTTCCTCACGGATTGCAGCGTAATTCCAGCGGTTGGTGGGAGTGCCCCAAAGCGGGAGGCTAACGAGACGCATTAGCATGCGATGGATCGCTACCGAATGATCCACCACATCTCGCCCCGGCACCTGGGAGAGGCAAGTCGCCGAGGTACCTCATCCGCAGCGGAAGCGCCTACCAATGCACAGGGCAGCGGCTTCAGTCGAAGCTTTGCGAAAAAAGGCGCCATGGTTTACTGACGCGCCGACCCGTGAAGGGTCGAGTACTTCGAGTGAAAGCCGCTGTCTTCTAAGCCTGCACGGGGGAGAGTCCTCTAAGAACAAGCACTCCCCGTAACATGGCCGGACGTTGTCCATCGGATAGACGTCCGGCTATGTTTATACTGAACCCTTTCCTGGTTTTCTTTATCCAAGACTGTCTATGAATTTGTATTTGCTGATGGCGCGCCACGGATATGCCTTGACCTTCGGCCTGTTGCTGGCGGAAGCGATCGGGCTTCCCTTCCCGGCCGCGATCGCGCTGGTGGCGGCGGGGGCTGCAGTGGCGGCGCACGCATTGTGGGGTCCGTACATCCTGCTTGCAGCGATCATGGCTTTGCTGCTGGGCGACACGGTGCAGTTCTGGCTGGGACGATACATGGGCTGGCTGCTGCTGGGCTTCCTGTGCCGTGTGTCGATCAATCCGGAGACCTGCATCCTGCGCTCCGCGGAGTCCTTCTACAAACGCGGCAAAGCCACGCTGGTGATTGCGAAGTTTATTCCTGGGGTCAACACCATGGCGGCGCCGCTGGCGGGCAGCATGAAGATGCGCTTCTGGCAGTTTCTGCAATTGGACTTTGCCGGGGCCCTGGTGTATTCCCTCACCTATCTTTCGGTGGGATATCTTTCCCGCGATTTCCTGGCAGCCCTCTTGCGCGGGTTTCACACGGCCGGGCTGGCAATGGAAGTGGTGGTGGTCGCCGCAGTGGCGGCGTACGCGATCTACCGCATCGTGCAATACCGCCGGCACAGGATGTATCGCGTGGTCCCGCGGATTCAGGTGCAGGAGCTGGCCGCGCGTCTGGCGTCACAAGATGCGAGCCGAGTACTCATCGTCGATGTCCGCAGCCACGGCTATTACGACTCCGGATCGGCGCGCATCAAGGGCTCCATCCGTATCGAACCCAACAATCTTGAGCAAGAGATCAAGAACCTGCCCAAGGACAAGGATATTTATCTTTACTGCACTTGAGCACGCGAAGCGACCAGCGCCCGGGTGGCGCACCTGCTGCGGGAAAAAGGATTCAACACGTTCGTGATCGTCGGCGGATTGACTGCCTGGCGCAAAGCCGGCGAGCCGCTGGAATCGGTTCCGCAGAACGATCTGGTGAAACTGCCGACGTTTTCTTAGCCTTGCGTCCTTAGTCCTGGCGCGCTAGGCGTGCTACTTACCGAGAAGTAGTGCATTACACACCGAATTGCCGCAGGTGATGATCGAGGTGTTTATACATCCCAGTAGCCCACTGCTGCGGAGTGAGCGGGCCGAAGAACGAATGGGGATGCTTGGTGCATTTCGCTTCCCCGCCTTCGTGAAACTGCCGGACGCAACTCTTGAGTTGTTCCTGCTCGCGAGTGAAATCTCTCTTATCGGCGATCACAAACTTCTTGTCCGTGGGGGCGTTCTTGGAAAGAGGTTTGTCGTTAGTAAAGACGGGGCGGACAAACGCACCAAGTATTCTGCCAATGAACATCCGGGGCAAAACGACGCGCCCTGACGCCACGTCGAGGGTCGCGGAGCAATGCGCCATCATTTGCGCGACATCCATTTTGCCCCACTGGTGTTGCGTCGCGGGCTGCAGCTTGTCGATGCGGGAGATCACCTCCGCGACTGCTTCGGGCTGAAATAGATTTTGCATTTAAAGCCCTTTCCTACGGACTGAGCGTCGAAAAATCATAGCACCATCACAGCTGGTTCCGGCTGGCAAAGCGGCATATAAATTTCCGAAGAGCTGGCAGGGATGATGTAGCATTTGTCGGGCTTTGCCACGATGAGCGACACGATCACCCATGATACGTCGCGTGCCGACGGAATGAACCGGGTAATCTTCCTGCTGGCCCTCTCGGTTTTCATCAACTACATCGACCGCAGCAATCTTTCGATTGCGGCGCCGCTCCTGCAAGACGAGCTTGGTCTCTCGAATTGGCAACTTGGCAAGCTGCTCTCGGTATTTTTCTGGACCTACGGCTGCATGCAGATTCCCGCTGGCTGGCTGGTAGACCGCTTCGAAGTGAAATGGGTGTTCGCTGCCGGCTTCTTCGTCTGGTCATCGGCCACGGCGACCACTGCAATATTGCACGGATTTGGCGCCTGGGTCGTCATTCGCGTGATTCTCGGGATAGGAGAATCGATCGCCTTTCCGGCGTACTCCAAGATTCTAGGCAGCGGCCGCTTCACCGAAAGTCGCCGCGGCTTGGGCAATGCGGCCATTATGGCCGGGCTTTCTTTGGGGCCAGCAGTCGGCATGCTGGTGGGAGGCACCGTGGTTGGCCGCTTTGGCTGGCGGCCATTTTTCCTGGTGCTGGGCCTGGGTGGCCTGCTGTGGCTCGTTCCGTGGCTGGCGTGGATGCCGACCGGCACAACCTCCGCTGCGCCAGCGTCGGAGTACAAAGTCCGCATTCTTGATATTTTCCGCGAGCGCTCGGCGTGGGGCACATGCCTGGGACAGATCTGTATCAACTACGGCCTGTACTTTCTGGTGGCTTGGCTGCCCACTTATCTGGTCCGAGGCCGCCATCTCTCGATGAACCAGATGGCGAGGGTTGGGGGATTGATCTTTTTCCTGGCGGCGGTTTCGGCGATCGTAGCAGGGAAGCTTTCAGACCGGTGGATCGCCGCGGGCTCCTCCGCGACGCAGGTGCGCAAGACATCGCTCGGCTTGGGCATGACAGGCTTGGGGGTTTCTCTGGCCGCGGGCGCGGTCGCACCCGAGACTGCTTTCATCTGGGCGCTGGCAGCGGCTGGTATCTGCCTGGGCGTAAACGGAGCGCACTGCTGGGCTGTCACTCAAACTCTGGCTGGACCGCGGGCCTCAGGGCGCTGGACTGGAGTGCAGAACTTTGTCGGGAACTTTGCTGGCGCTTTTGCCCCCGCGCTAACAGGGGGCCTGTTGGGCCGGACCGGCGAGTTCTATTGGCCTTTTCTAATCGCCGCGATCATCTCCTGGGTCGGCGCTCTGAGCTGGGTTTTTGCGGTGGGTCCGATCGAGCCAGTGGATTGGGAGAAGAAAACCCGCGGATCGCACTCCGTCAACCCTTCTCGGGCGACGGGTGCAGCGCAGCCGTAATACACTTCCAGTTAGGTGAAACAGGAAATTGAAATCAAGTTTCGGGTCGCTAACCTGCGAGCCCTGGCGCGCAGGTTGCGAGCGGCTGGATTTCGCCTGCTGACGCCGCGGACGCACGAGATGAATACTCTGTACGACCTTCCCGGGGAAGTGCTGCGCGGACGCAAGGAGCTGTTGCGCATCCGGAAATATGGAGCAGCGTGGACCGTCGCGCACAAGTCCAAAGGAAAGGTCCGGCGGCACAACGCTCGCGTCGAGCTTGAGACTGGTGTGAGCGACGGGAAGAAGATGGATTTGATCCTGCGCGCTCTGGGATATTCGCCGTCATTCCGCTACGAGAAGTTTCGCGCCGAGTGGACGGATGGGAAAGGGCAAGTGGTGGTCGACGAGACGCCGATCGGGAATTTCTGCGAGATCGAAGGCGCGCCGCGGTGGATTGATGCGACAGCGAAGACGCTGGCGGTGAGCCAGGTGGATTACATCACGAAGAATTATGCGGGACTGTTTCTGGAGTGGAAAGCTCAGACGAAAAGCGGAGCTGAAGAAATGACGTTCAAAGCGGTGGCAACACCGCGTCCAACTTAAGCCCGTGTGGGGACGGGCGCCTCGCCCGTCCAGCCAAGCGCAGCGTGGCGCATCTCTACCACGAACGCGGACAAGCTCCGAAGCCCGCTACGCCCCGTGGCACTTCTTGAATTTCTTGCCGGAGCCGCATGGGCAAGGATCGTTACGGCCCACCTTCTCCTGTCCGCGAACGACTTGCTGAACCGGCTGCACATCCCCGGCTCCAGCCATGCGAGCCTGTTCCAGCTCGCGACGCTTGCGGCGCATGAAGGCTTCTTCCAAATCGTCGGCAGAAGTCGCAACCAGGCGCGGAGGACGATGTCCATTTCCGCCACTTCCCTGCTGCGACGGCACTCCCGGCTCCGGACCGTGGCCTGCAGGTTCGCCTCCCTGCGGGCCGGCGGGGCCCGCATCCGGCGGGCGCTCGATAATCTGCATCAGGTAGAGATAACGGGCCGTGTCTTCCTGGAAGCGCTGCAGCATGGCCTCGAACATCTCGAACGATTCCTTCTTGTACTCGACCAGCGGATCGTGTTGGCCGTAGCCGCGCAGGCCGATGCCCTCCTTGAGGTGATCCATGCTCAGGAGGTGGTCTTTCCACTGCGAATCGAGAACGCTGAGCATGATCATGCGCTCGTGATGGCGCATAGCGTCGGGCCCGATCAGCTTTTCTTTCGCGTCGTAGCGCTCTTTCAGCTTCTCGAAAATCGCATCGCCGAGTTCCTGCCGGTTCAACGTTTCGGGTTTCACACCTTCGGCGATGAAGTCGACGCCGAAGCGGGTAAAGATCGCGTCTTTTAGGCCTTTGATGTTCCAGTCGTCGGCGTGTCCCTTCGGCGGGCAGTATTCTTCCATGAGGTCGCCGAGAATCGCCGAAACGTAGTCCTCGAGGATGAGATCTTTCTGGTCCATGCCTTCGAGCAGGCGGCGGCGCAGGCCGTAGACGGCCTCGCGCTGCTTGTTCATCACGTCGTCGTATTCGAGCAGGTGCTTGCGGGACTCGAAATGCTGGCCTTCGACCGCCTTCTGTGCCGTCTCGATGCGGCGACTGATGAGCTTAGACTCGATGGGGATGCCTTCTTCCATGCCCAGGCGCTCCAGCAGCTTCGAGACCCACTCCTTCGCGAAGATGCGCATCAGGTCATCTTCAAGTGCGAGGTAGAAACGCGAGGAGCCGGGGTCGCCCTGGCGGCCGGCGCGGCCGCGAAGCTGGTTGTCGATGCGGCGCGACTCGTGGCGTTCGGTGCCGAGAATGTGCAGGCCACCGACAGCGGTAACCTCGTCGTGCTCTTTATCAGTTTGCACTTTGTAGCGGTTCAATGCCTCCGTCCACTTGTCAGTCGGGACGGTGTATTCATTGCCGTTGTAGTAAAAAACTGAAATCGTGCCGTCCTCCTGTGGGCCTTCGATCTTGCCTTGAGCCACGCGCAGTTGCTGCGCGATTCCCTTCTTCACCATCTCCTGCTTGGCCATGAATTCGGGATTGCCGCCGAGCAGAATATCGGTGCCGCGGCCGGCCATGTTGGTGGCGATGGTGACCATGCCTTTGCGGCCGGCCTGGGCCACGAATTCAGCTTCCCGCTCATGGAACTTGGCGTTTAAGACGACGTGCTGTTTGAGGCCTTTCTTTTTCAGCAACTCCGAGAGCCGCTCGGACTTTTCCACCGACGTGGTACCCACCAGCACAGGCTGGCCTTTCTCGGTCAACTTCTGAATCTCGTCGGCGACCGCGAAGTATTTTTCTTTTTCCGTGCGAAAGACGACGTCGGGATTCTCCAGCCGCAGCATCTGCTTGTTGGTGGGAATGACCGTCACTTCCAGCTTATAAATTTTGTCGAACTCGGCGGCTTCCGTTTCCGCCGTGCCCGTCATGCCGGAGAGCTTTTTGAACATGCGGAAATAATTCTGGAAGGTGATGGTGGCGAGGGTCTGATTCTCGCGCTCGATCTTGACGCCTTCCTTGGCTTCGATGGCCTGGTGCAGGCCGTCAGACCAGCGCCGGCCAGGCATCATGCGTCCGGTAAATTCGTCGACAATGATGACCTCGCCGTCTTTGATCACGTATTCCACATCGCGGCGATAGAGCGCGTGCGCCTTGATCGCAGTCTCGACGTGATGCTTAAGCGGCCAGTTTTCCGGGTCGGCGATGTTGCCGATGCCGAGCAGGCCTTCCACTTTCGTCCAGCCTTCGTCGGTGACCGTAATGTTGCGGTGCTTCTCGTCGACTACAAAGTCGCCCGTGAGTTGCGCAGGTTCGCCGGGAGCGACTTCAAGCTCCTCGCCCTTTTCCAGTTTCGGGATGATCCGGTTGACCTTGTAATACTTGTCGGTCGATTCCTCGCTCGCGCCGGAAATGATGAGCGGAGTGCGAGCTTCGTCGATCAGGATGGAATCAACTTCATCGACGATGGCGAAGTTGTGACCGCGCTGCACGCAATCTTTCAGATCGAACTTCATGTTGTCGCGCAGGTAGTCGAAACCGAACTCGTTGTTGGTGCCGTAGGTGACGTCAGCGGCGTAGGCGGCGCGGCGCTCCTCGTCGTCCAGGTCGTGAACGATCACGCCGACGGTGAGGCCGAGAAAACGATAGAGCTTGCCCATCCATTCGGAGTCGCGCTTGGCCAGATAGTCGTTGACCGTAACCACGTGAACACCGCGTCCGCTGAGGGCATTGAGGTAGACGGGGAGAGTAGCAACCAGAGTTTTGCCTTCCCCGGTCTTCATTTCCGAGATCATGCCCTGGTGCTGCACCATGCCGCCGATCAACTGCACATCGAAGTGGCGCATGTTCAGCACACGACGTCCGGCTTCGCGCACCACGGCAAATACCTCAACAAGTATGTCGTCGAGAACCTCCTGCAGAGCTTCGTATTTCTCCTTCTCGATCTGTTTCAGGCGATCGGGATCTGCGTCAGTCTCGGCCTCGGAGTCTGTGGCTGCGGCGCCAGCGGCAGGACTCGGCCTCTCCTGACTCACACGATCGTGACTTAGACGATCCTGATTCAGACGATCCTGGATGCGCTGCCGAAACTCGTCCGTCTTGGCGCGCAGTTCGGCGTCGGTGAGCTTCTGCATCTGCGGTTCGAGAGCGTTGATGGCCCCGACGTTGGGCATCAAGCTCTTGATGACCCGCTCGTTCTTGGTCCCAAAGACCTTGCCGATCAGAGTGTTAATCAAACCGTGAAATCCTTCAG
>Ga0209415_10009984_pt1 | contig 16218 bp, 11 predicted proteins | sample PeaSoiSIISIP2007_FD_187696 | JGI IMG/M metagenome (GOLD analysis project Ga0209415, IMG submission 187696) | Peat soil microbial communities from Weissenstadt, Germany - SII-SIP-2007 (SPAdes) (version 2) | ecosystem: Environmental > Terrestrial > Soil > Wetlands > Peat | place: Germany...
TCCAGGCCCGGTAAATCCGGCCCGCCATGGCGATTTCCTGCCAGATTTCGCGATCAGCTATGAAATATGCGGGCTAGAGAACATCAACCTCACCGGCCTGACGTTCTCCCACACCGAGTGGTGCTTTCCCCAAGGCTTCTCGAGCGGCGACCACGCCCCCGTCCTCGACCCGGCCCCCGCACCCGAGGTCGGCGGTTTTGGCCAGGCCGACATCGGCGTGCCCGGGGCGGTTTGGGGCCAGGGCCTGCGCCACTGCGTTTTCCAAAGGTGCGCGTTCTCGAACCTGGGCAACTACGGGCTCGAACTCGGGCGCGCCTGCTGTGAGAACAGCGTGCTGCGTTGCGAGTTCGCCGGCCTGGGCGCCGGCGGCGTCAAGCTCGGCGAGACGGCCATCCGCCCCGGTGCGGCAGACGAGTCTCGCGGCAACGAAATCAGCTATTGCCGCATTCACGATGGCGCCCAGATGTTCCACAGCGCCATCGGCATCTGGATCGGCCAGTCGCCCGACAACCGGCTCACCCATAATCTCATCCATGACTTCTATTACACCGGCATCTCGATTGGCTGGACCTGGGGCTACGGCCCGGCCCGCGCCACCAACAACACCGTCGAGTTCAACCACGTCCACCATATCGGCGTGAAATCCGACGGCGACGGGCCCATCCTGAGCGACATGGGCGGCATCTATACCCTCGGCAAACAGCCCGGCACGACCATCCGCAACAATCTCTGGCATGACATCGCCGGTTTCCGCTACGGCGGTTGGGGCATCTATTTCGATGAGGGCAGCAGCGGCATTCTCGCCGAAAGCAACGTCGTCTATCGCACCACCCATGGAGGCTTCCATCAGCACTACGGCGAAACCAACGTCCTGCGCAACAACCTCTTCGCCTTCGCCCGTGACCACCAGCTCCAGCGTACCCGGCCCGAAGACCACCTCAGCTTCAGCTTCCAGACCAACATCGTCTATTTTGATTCCGGCAGCCTCCTGGGCGGCGATTGGTCCGGCGACCGCTATCTCATTGATTGGAACCTCTATTTCGATGCCCGGCCCGGCGCCCAGCCCGGCTCTCTGCGCCTGGGCCCTGGCTCCCTCGAGGAATGGCGACAACGCGATCACGACCGCCATTCCATCGTGGCCGACCCGCTCTTCGCCGCCCCCGAAAAGAACGATTTCCGCCTCCAACCCGGCTCCCCCGCATTGCAGCTCGGTTTCCACCCCATCGACCTGAGCCGGGTCGGGCCCTGAACCCCGATTTTCGGCTATTGCAGTCCCGCGATCGCAGTGGTGGTGTGGAGTGCGGTGGCAAGCGAAGCGCGACGCCGCTTTGGTTTGGGCGGCGTCCGGCGTTCTTGGACGTTCCCGGCGTCCGAAAGCGGCGTCGGCGCTTCGCTCTGCCGCCGCACTCCAGAATCGCGCCGAGCGCAGCAGAGCAGCGCTGGGTCCCGGGCGTGTCTTTCAGACGCAGACTTTGTTGTCGCAACTGGCGCAAACCGAGGTATCCATGCGTTGCTGCATCCACGTTTGGCCCAGCGCGGCCAGCGTTTCGGCCTTTAAGATCTGCTCGGCCATGGGGAAAACGAGGCGTTCTTCCTTGTCGAAAATTTCGCGCGAGCGGCGGACGGCGCCGAGGAACAGGCTCTTGGCGTCCTTGAGCCGAGTGGACTTGCGGATGCGGCGGAGGTGCTTGTTCATCTCCTCGTGTTCTTCAATCAAGGCGTCGCGCTGGCCCAGTTGCTCGAAGCAGTGTTCGAGCGGGCCGATGAACAGTTCGTCCTCGGTGCGCGAGTGGGCCGTCAACATGGATTCGAGCATGGCGGCCAGGGATTTGAGCTCCGCCAGCGTCTTGAGCTTGGGGGTAGTGGTCTCGATGTGATCGAGCATGTTGTGAAACACCAGGTGCTCGGCCAGCAAGGCTTCCGTAATTTTCATGGCAGCAGGTTTTTAGTTCTTTCGCCGCTCCCTTTGTAGCACAACCCGGGCGTCAGACCAGTCAAATCGGAGCGTGAGAGCGTGGGGCGTGGCACGTGGAGCGTGGAGCGTGGAGCGTGGAGCGTCGGAGCGTGAGAGCGTGGCAAGCGCCACCTCATGGCGGACGCTCCGACGCTCCGACGCTCCACGCTCTGACGCTCCACCGTTCGACGCTCCGACGCTTCACGTCCCGTAGGCCTCCATCCCGGCGCAGGAGCAGACGAGATTGCGGTCGCCGTAAGCGTTATCGATGCGGCCGACGGCGGGCCAGAATTTGTAATCGTGCAGCCATTGGGCCGGGAAGCAGGCTTGCTCGCGAGGGTAGGGGTGGGGCCAGCGCTCCGCGGTGAGCATGTCGGCCGTGTGCGGGGCGTTTTTCAAGAGGTTGTTGTGCTTGTCCGCCTGGCCGGATTCGACGGCCTGCATCTCGGCGTGGATGCCGATGAGGGCATCGCAGAATCGGTCCAGTTCGTCCTTGGACTCGCTTTCGGTCGGTTCCACCATCATGGTGCCGGGCACGGGCCAGGAGATGGTTGGGGCGTGGAATCCGTAATCCATCAGGCGCTTGGCCACGTCTTCGACCGTCACGCTTTTGAACTGGCGGAGGTCGAGGATGCACTCGTGGGCGACGCGGTGGGAGCGGCCGCGGTAGAGCACCGGGAAGTGCTTCTGCAAACGCGCCGCCACGTAGTTGGCATTGAGGATGGCATATTGGGTGGCCTCCGTCAGGCCGGCGCCGCCCAGGGCAGCGATATAGACCCAGGGAATGGGGAGGATGCCGGCGCTGCCCCAGGGAGCGGCCGAAACCGCTCCTTCCCGCTTTTGACCCTCCGGAGTGAGCACCGCGTGGCCGGGAAGAAAAGGCACCAGGTGCTTGGCCACCACGATGGGTCCCATCCCCGGCCCGCCCCCGCCGTGAGGGATGCAGAAGGTCTTGTGCAGATTCAGGTGACAGACATCCGCCCCGATGTCCGCGGGCCGGCAAAGGCCCACCTGGGCATTGAGATTGGCGCCGTCCATGTAAACCTGGCCGCCCTGGCCGTGGACGATGTCGCAAATCTCCCTGATGGTTTCCTCGAAGACGCCGTGCGTCGAGGGATAGGTGACCATCAAGGCGGCCAGTTGCTGGCGGTGGGCCTCGGCCTCGGAGCGCAGGTGGGCCAGGTCAATGTTGCCTTCCTTGTCGCAGGCCACGGCCACGACTTTCAGGCCGGCCATGACCGCGCTGGCCGGGTTGGTCCCGTGGGCGGAGGCGGGGATGAGGCAGACGAGGCGTTCCGGTTCGCCGCGGGCTGCGTGGTAAGCGCGGATGGCCAGCAAGCCGGCGTATTCACCCTGAGAACCCGCATTGGGCTGGAGCGAAACGGCCGCAAACCCCGTTATCTCCGCCAGCCACTGCTCCAACTGCCGGAACAGGACCTGGTAGCCGCGCGCCTGAGCCGGTGGGGCAAACGGGTGCAGGCGGCTGAACTCGGGCCAGCTAATCGGAAGCATTTCGGCTGCCGCGTTGAGTTTCATCGTGCATGAGCCCAGCGGGATCATCGAGGTCGTCAGTGACAGATCCTTGGATTCGAGCCGCTTGAGGTAACGCAGCATCTCGGTTTCCGAATGATAGCGCTTGAAGACCGGATGGGTCAGGTATTGGCTGGTGCGGCCCAGGGGCGCCGGGTAGTCCGCCTCCACTCCTCGCGCCAGGTCGCGCGCGTGGAAACCCGGCGGGCGGTCGGCGTTGAAGACTCCCCAGAGGTCCAGGAGGTCGCGCTCCGTCGTGGTCTCATCGAGCGAAATGCCGACGGTATGCCCGTCGATGCGCCGGAAATTGATCCGCCGGGCTTCCGCCCGCCTCAGAATATCCTCGGCATCCCGATTGCCCAAGCCAACGCGCAGCGTGTCAAAGAATTGCGCGGGTCCGACCTCGTAGCCTAAGCGCGCCAAACCTCGGGCGAGGAGGCCCGTCAGGAGGTGGACGCGCCGGGCGATCTGCTTCAACCCCGCCGGTCCGTGATAGCAGGCGTACATCGAGGCGAGGTTGGCCAGCAGCGCCTGGGCGGTGCAGATGTTGCTCGTGGCCTTTTCGCGGCGAATGTGTTGTTCGCGCGTTTGCAGCGCCAGACGCAAGGCCGGACGCCCGCGGCGGTCTTTGGACACCCCCACAATCCGTCCCGGCATCTGGCGCTTGAAGGCGCCGCGGGTGGCAAAATACGCGGCGTGCGGCCCGCCATAGCCCAACGGCACGCCAAATCGCTGCGCGCTGCCCAGCGCAATGTCCGCTCCGAATTCTCCCGGCGGCCGCAGCAACGTCAGGCTCAGCAAGTCCGCCGCGATAGCCACCAAGGCCCCGGCGGCATGGGCCTGCTCGACCAGGCCGGAGTAATCTTGAATCTCGCCCCAGGTGTCCGGATACTGCGCCAGCGCGCCGCAGACCTCGGCCGTGAATTGAAAACCCCGGTGGTCCCCGACCCTGACCTCGACCCCCAAAGCCCGCGCGCGAGTCTGGACCACATCGATCGTCTGCGGGTGGCATCCCGAGGAGACCAGGAAGGTGTTCCGTCCTTCCTTGAGCCCGCGACACAAGGCCAGGGCCTCGGCGGCGGCGGTCGCTTCGTCCAGGAGCGAGCCGTTGGCCACTTCCAGCCCGGTCAGATCGATAACCATGGTCTGAAAGTTGAGCAGCGCCTCGAGCCGGCCTTGCGAGATCTCCGCCTGGTAGGGAGTGTATTGAGTATACCAGCCTGGGTTCTCGAGCAAGTTGCGCTGGAGCACCGCCGGGGTGATGCAGTCCGAATACCCCATGCCGATGCAGGAACGAAAGACCTGGTTTTGCGAGGCGATTTCTTTCAACGCCGCCAGCGCCTCGTGCTCGCCGCGCGCCGCGGGCAGGTTGAGCGGCCGGCGCAACCGGATCGACGCCGGCACCGCCTCCCCCACCAAGGCCTCCAGGCTGGGGCACCCCAGGACCTCGAGCATCTGCCGGGTCTGCTCCGCGCTGGGCCCGATGTGCCGGCGCGAAAACCGATCCGGATGCGCCAGCCAACCGTCATCCGCCGGCGCCTTGGCCCCGGCCGTCTTGCCTTTTGTCTTCGTTGAATCGAGTGCTTCCTTCGCCAGCATCCGTGGAAAGTAAGGGCTGTCGCCGCCAAATCAAGTGGGATTTGATTTGCGAACCTTCACGCGTCTTTTTATCTTGCGCTCACCGCTTTTGACCACCATTTGAATTCAGGGTGGCCTTGCTTCGGACGGAACTTCGCGCGGTCGGCGACGTTCATCAAGACGCCGCCCAATTCCGCATCGGAAATGCCGACTTTGGCCTGCCAGTGCCGCAGCAACTCGAAGGTGGACCACAGCTTGATTTTGACCCCCTTGCGCCGGATCACGGCTCGGGCCTTCTTGTCGTCGGTCGCGAGGGCAAAATCCCTTGCTTCAGCAATGGCGATGGACGCAGCTTCCCCGTCGTGAAGCTCTACCGCCAGCTCGATGTAACGGACCTGTTCCGCGTAACCTTCGATACCGAAGACCGCCAGGAGCCCGCGGGCGATAAAAGCCTGCAGATCGACCGTTTCATGCTCGCCGGGGAGCGCGTCCCGGAGGTAGAGCGTTTCGCCCGCAACCTCGGAAACCACGGCAAAATGGAGGCCACACCCTCCGGCAATATCGGCAAACCGCCCGGTCGCCAGCAGATTCAGGAGAACGCAGGCGTCTTGGATCAGAATCGATGCCATGTTGGCGCGACCTCACTCCGCCGGAACCGGAGAGGCTAAATCCACCGGGATGACCTGAAACTCCTCCCCCTCACTGGCCACGACCGCATTGTCCAATTCCTCCATCGTCTCGCGAGCGCTCAGGATATCCGTGCGCAGTTTCCTGGCGAGCTGGGATTCCGACAACTGGCCCTTCTCGAAGGCCGCTTTCGCAAGCAGCAAGTAGCGGACCGGCCATTCCGAATGCTTCCGCTCGGGACGAAGCAAACCCAAGGTCTGGCGCGCCTTATCAGGCTTGAGACCGCCGCTTTTCAATCTGTCCCAACTGCCAGACTGGATGCGCTTCAGCCCCTCGAGTCTCAAGCACATCGCCTGGAGCGATACCCCGAAGTAGTCCGCCAGTGTAACCAAATCAGCGATGGTAATGCGTTCTTTGCGCGCCATTTCGACTTCGGAAAGCCGGTGGTTTACACCGCTCCGCGGCATAAGGAAGTGTGCCGCGAAGCTGTCGGCAAAACGCTCCGGCCGGTGTTTCCCCCAGCGCCCGGCAAGAACGTCCACGTCGGCAGAATACCTGGTCGTCAGAAAATGCGCATACTCGTGCGCCAAGGACCAGTTGCCCCGGTGCCACGGCTGCTTGACGTTAATGCCGACACAGCCCCCGAACCGATCATTATACCCGAAAACTCCAGCCACTGAAGACGGCATCTCGTAAACGAAGATGCGTAACCCTACAGCTTGTTCGAGCAGGGCGCGCAAATCGCTAATCGGAGCATCCCCGAGCCCCAGTCGGTTTCGTTCCTCCTGAGCCACGTCTTCGGCGAGTTGTTCCGGGCTGATGTGCGATGACTCGAGCGGATATGGTCGCGGGTAGTCGCGCGTCAGCGCCGCGGAGCACATTTGCTCGAGTTCGAGGTAGTCCTCGGTCCGGGATTCCAGCTCGTGGCAGACGCGCGAGAGTTGAGCCTCGGGGAAGGGCCGCTCCAATTGGCTGCTCGGAAGAGCTGCGCGAAACTGTGGCGCTAACGCTTCCGTGAAGGAACTCTGTCTGACCAGTTCGGACACGCCTCGGCCGTAGCAGGTGGAGAAGGCCAGGAGTTCCTCCGGCGTCACCCTGCGTTCGCCTTTCTCAATGGCCACGACCGTGGTCCGCGCGACCGCAAGCCGGTCAGCCACTTGCTCCTGCGTAAAGCCGGACGCGCGGCGGGCGCTCTTCAGACGCTCGCCAACAATCTTCGAGTCAAGCCTTTCTAAAATGTTTTCGGACATGTGGCGTGCCAGTTGCCGAAGTTACCGGCTCAAAGACAACCACGAATCCTGACTTCTGTCAATAGTAATCTGAAACATGTCTGACAATGTCATTGGGGCTGGGAAGCGCAAGAAGCCCCGGAGAAGCCGGTAGTGTCCTAATTTGGACTGGCTCGGTCGTAAGACCGGTGTGGCGCCGAGCGGGTCGGTTGTCAATCCGCTGCCGTCCGCGGCTGCGTTCTACGGCGAAGGTGGTTGCGGACACGGGAACGGCGGTCCTTCTCTGGATAGCCTGTCTCTGCACATTCGCCGGGTCATACTGGCAAAAATGGAGAAATCTATGTCTATGAATTTCGGTCTAACCTTTTGGATGTAGATTTCCCGGAGGATGAGATAAAAGGCGCATTTTGAGTTTTGGCAATCGGCGGAAAAAGGATCGGCTGCGCCTTCAAAGCGAACAAACAGTTTTGTTAACTCGGCTAATTCTGATTCGGAAACAACCCCGCCGGAGTTGGCGTCTGACATTGCGAGTCCTCTAAATTCTGACGATACCTTTCTTCCGCTTCCCGTCTATAGTCCAGCGTCAAATCATATAATTGCGGCGTCCCGCAATCGGGGTAGAGATCCTTGAGCTTCCGAAGCACACGAAGGGCGTCGTTGCACTGCTCAATCATGGCATTCCAAAGCGCCGCGGCCACCTCAGGACTCGCCTCTTTAACCGATGCGTGGGCGACCAGCGCATACGTGTGTACTATGGCCGCCCGAACATTCCGAACATGAACGCCAAAGGCCGCGCAGGATTCCGTATGCGATGGATCAAGATCCCTGCCAGCCGCCTCCATTGCGCCAACCTGGCAACGATTGACTTCGCTTACGATGTCCAAACAACTTTGCGCCACGGGCCAAATATGGCCCGCGGCCTTGGGGTTGGCAACTCAATTCGCTATTCGCCTTGGCTGCGCAGGTTTCCGCCTCACAAGCGCGCGAGAGCATTTCCTCCCGCGCCACGCGCGTTGATTGGCGGAAGGTGGATGACATCCTCGCTCGCGTGCCAGCCAACCCGCCGCTCCCGGGCGACCAAGTCCCTTGACAGAAAGAACGATGTTCTTGGGCACGGAGGATTTTTACCGCGATTTGATACAGTTTGGCTCAAGCGCCCAATGACCGCAACGCCCCCACCACCTGGCCCAGCGCGATGCCGCCGTCATTCGGGGGAATCCGCTGGTGCCAGTAAGGACGGAAACCCTCTGATTGCAGCCGTCCTACGGAGCGCTCGGTCAGATAGCGGTTTTGAAAACAGCCGCCGGAAAGAACGACTCGCTCCTGGCGCGTCCGCCGCGCCACGGCTACCATGATCTCCGCCAGCGTGTTATGAAACCGGGCTGAGATTAGGCCCGCAGGAACGGCGCGCTTCACCTCGGCGATCATTTCTCCGACCAGGGGCGACCAATCAACGAGAAGGGCGGAGTGCGGAGTGGGGAGTGCGGAGTGCGGGAGTGCGGGGTGCGAGGGTCGAGGGTCGAGGTTCGAGGGTCGAGGGTCGAGGTTAGGAGCTGGGTCGGGAGTAGCGGAGGGCCGAGGAGCCTCAATCGAAAAGGGATAGCTTTCGTCCGTCTGTATGCCGTCGAGGGCGAACTCGAGTTCCATGGCGGCCTGACCCTCGAAGCGGGTCTGCTGGCGCAGGCCGGTGAGCGAGGCGACCGCATCGAAAAGCCGGCCGGCGCTCGAAGTGAGTGGTGAATTGAGGCGGCGGGCCAGCATGGTCCTGATGCCGGCCAGCTCGGCGCGAGAGAAGGCGCGGACGGGCGCCAACTCCTTTTGATCCAGGGCCGCCTCGCCCAACATCTCGAAAAGCAGGCCGAGGGCGGCCCGACGAGGTTCTCTGACGGCTCGTTCGCCGCCCGGCAATGGAAAGCAGCGAAGGTGGGCCACCCGTTCCCAGGCCGTCTCGGTGATGACAAAGAACTCCCCGCCCCACACGGTGCCGTCCAGCCCGTAACCCGTGCCATCCCATGAAACGCCCAGAACCGGAGGCGACAGCTCGTTTTCCGCCATGCATGAAAGGACGTGCGCCACGTGATGCTGCACCCTCACCAACCGCAGCCCGGCAGCCGGGCCGGCGCGGGAAACCCGTTCGAGGGCATATTTCGTCGAGAGATAATCCGGGTGCGCATCCGCCGCCAGCGCGCCAGGCTCCGATTCGTACAGTCTCTCCAGATCCCCGATCACTTGCCGAAAGGCTTCGTAGGCCGCCTCCGTCTCCAAATCCCCAATATGCTGGCTGATGAAGACCTGCGAACCCGCCGACAGCGCCACCGTGTTCTTCAAATGCGCCCCCACACCCAGCACCGCCCGCCCGCTGCCTCCTCCGCCCTCCGCCCTCCGTGCTCCGCACTCTGCACTCTGCACTCTGCACTCTGCATTCAGTCGGACGGGGAGCGGCGCATAGCCTCGCGCGCGCCGCAAAACCAGTTCCCGCCCCATCATCACCCGCACAACCGAATCGTCCACGTGCCGGACGATGGGACGGTCATGCACCAGGAAGGCATCGGCGACGCCAGCCAGTCGCTCGAGTGCCTGGGCTTCGGTCGTGCAAATCGGCTCGTCGCTCAAATTCCCGCTGGTCGCCACGACGGGACCAGCCAGCAGCGAGAGCAGCAGATGGTGCAGGGGCGTGTACGGAAGCATCACGCCCAGGCAGGGATTGCCCGGCGCGATAGACGGGGCCAGGCCGTCGGCCCCAGGCGCGAGGCGCGGCGCCCGCAGGCGCCGCAGCAGGACAATCGGCGCCTCCGGGCAGCGCAGCAGCCGCTCTTCGGCCGCGGACACTTCGCACACGGTCCTCACGGCGGCCACGCTGGGGAACATGAGAGCGAACGGCTTTTCCTCACGATGTTTTAACTGGCGCAACCGCCCCACGGCCGGCTCCTCGCGCGCCGCCACGACGAGGTGAAAGCCGCCCAATCCCTTGACCGCCACGATCCTCCCGGCGCGAATGGTTTCCGCCGCCGCGGCCAGGGCTGCCGGCGCCCCAGGCCGGCACTCGGGCTGAGCCGCGCTTGCCGGGGTCGAGCGGGCGGCCAGAACCCGGCCTTGGGAGTCCCACAGCTCGAGGCGCGGCCCGCACTGGGGGCAGGCATTGGGCTGCGCGTGGAAGCGCCGGTCGCGGGGGTCCTCATATTCGGCCTGGCATTGCTGGCACATCGCGAACTTCTTCATCGAGGTGTTGCCGCGATCGTAGGGCAGCGATTCGATAATGCTGAATCGCGGGCCGCAGTGAGTGCAGTTGGTGAACGGATAGAACCAGCGTCGGTCGCCCGCATCGAAAATCTCCCTGAGGCAATCCGGGCAAGTCGCGATGTCCGGCAGGATCAGGGCGCTTTTGCCGCCGCCGCGCTGGCTGGCGCGAATCTCGAAGCCTCCGTAGCCGACCGGGTCCAGCCAGGCCGCTTCGAGGCTCTGGATAAAACTATGCGCGGGTTTCTCCGCCTCGAGACGAAGCCGGAATTGTTCGAGCTCAGCCGGCCCTCCTTCGGCCTCGATAAACACTCCCTGGGGGGAATTGTTGACCCAGCCCTTCAAACCGAGCTCGCCCGCCAGACGAAAGACAAACGGGCGAAATCCAACTCCCTGGACCGCACCGCGAATGGCCAGTTTCAAACGCTTTGGCGCCATCCTCACTCCCGGCGGTCCATCTGGATGGTCGAGAGCCGGCCGCGGGCGCAACCGACCTTGATCACCACATTGGTCAGTTCGTAGATGAGCCAGGACTGGCTGCCGGTGGCGGTGTCGTCACGGAACGTTGGCGGGCCAAGCGCGCGCAGGCATTCTTCGGTTTTTGGCGTCACCGACATGGACCGCTCGAGCGCCGGGAGGTCCTGCGTGAAAATGGATTTCACGCGGTTGCCCGAGGAATCGAAAAAAACGCTGACTTCCTTGTAGCACAACCGCGGACCCTCGAAGCCTTTGGCCCACAGTTCCGCCGGCTTCCCCCACTGGGCCACCACCTCATCCATGGTCATGCCGGGGCGCACCCCGGCCAGCGCCGCGGTGGTTTTGAGCTTGGCCAGGTTGGTCAACACGCTCCTCAGCTTATAACCCGTGTTGTTCGTGTCCACCAGCGACGGCAAGCGAATCTCCCAGCTCTCCGGATTGTTGGTGGTGAAGCTCAGGTACTGCTCATGAAACCCCGGCTCCGCGGCCAACGAACCCAGACCGCCGAGCAGGGCCACGCTCAGGACTGCATATCGGCTAATTGCGGCCGTCGGCTTCACTGCTGCTAGCATTCCGGCATGAAACCAGACCCCCGCTCGCTTGGCAAGGCGGGAGAGGGCGCACGAGGGGATGCTTCGCTGCCGCCTGAAGGCGGCGTTCCGAGGCCCTCGGAACGCCGGGCCAGGAAGACGCCTTCCTGGGCCGAGGGGGCGAGCCATTGGGCGGCGCACTCGAGACCGTGAGGAGCGAGGAGGGCGCCCACGAGCGCCGGCGTGTGGCGGTAGGAGAAGAACAGGCGGATTGACTCGCCGGCCCGAAACTCGAACCGGTCGGAATCCACCCGGACCCCTCGCGGGCGCTCGAAGTGGAAGCCGGCCGCAACGCGTTTGAGGCCGCTGCCGGCCGGGTCGTCTTCCACCTCAAACCGCAAAAGCCCGTCTGCCGGCTCCACGCCCAGATCGAACAGGAAGGTCAGCAGCCAATCCCGCGTCAGCGCGTTGTCATAGAGCGGCAAGATGGCCCGAAGCCCGGCGGCGTAGTCCGCGCCGGGCGCAAGATTCGCGCTCAAGAGCAGCCAGTCGCCCGGCCGCACCAGACCCGCCAGCCGGGGCAGAATGACCGACGGCTCGAAATTGGGAAGCATGCCGAAAAAAGTGAACAGCCGCGCGGCGCCCGCGACGGCGTGTTGGTCAATCGCCGCCGGGAGGTCGCCGGCCGAGGCCAGGTCGCAGACCAAGGGAAAGCAGTTGGCCTCGGCAATCACGCCCAAGGCCCTCTGCCAGGCCACCAGGACCATCGCGGCGCTCACATCCGATGGCGTGTAGAAGACTTCTTTGCCGGCATCGCGCAGCAAGGCCAGCAGCCTCGAGTCTTTCTGGCCCCCGCCGCAACCCAATCCGACCAGGTGAACGCGGCGCGCGCACAGGCGCGCCGCCACCGCCTCGAAGCTCAAATCGTAGGCGCGGACGCAGTCTGGGTCCGTGCGCGAGGGAGAATAGGCCTGGTGCAACGCCAGCCACTTCCGGGTTTGCTTGAGGCTGTCGTAGTGGAACTTGTGGTTGACCTGCCGCGAGGCCAGGCTCTGCGCCAGGTCGCGCGCGACGTTCTCGGGAAACTGGCTCGAATGAATGGCAACCTGGACGAGCCTCTGCATCGCGCGCGTTCAGCCCTTTTGAATCATATGCACCACGGCATCGCGGATGGCGGCGAACTTGATGCTCTGCAACTCCCCGATGTGTCCCGCCACCAGGCTGGCATGAGCCGTGAACAGCTTGCCGGGACGCGCATAACTGGTGAGCCGCAACGAGCCGCGGGCGAAGTCGCTGGCGTCCAACTGGATGGCGCGCGGGTCGCCGTAGGACTTGCTGGTGATCTGGCAGAGAACCCAGTCTCCGCGCCCGGCCTCCGCCAGCACTGCCGCTGGGCGCAGTTTAGACGCGGTGAGATCGGAGAACGGAAAGTGAACTATGACGACTTGCCTGGCTGCAAGTGGGCCCATGCGGCATCCTCCTCCGGGCGGTTCCAGTCCTCGGCCAGTGCCGCCTCGCTCAGGAGCGCAACGTCATGCGCTCGCGGAGACTCCTCCAGGATGGTCACTAGCGCGCGCCTCGGGGAGGGCACATGCACCGGTTCGACCAAGCGCACCTCACCGCCAGGCTCGATGACTGCTTCGACTGTTCTCATCTTGAGGCACAGCCTAACACGCCCAGCGGCATCCGCAAAGAGGAATCAACGACCACGATTCCACTCGGTCGCGAACTTAATTTCCCCCCGCGTTATCTCATGGCGGCAAAGCTCTTGCGCAGGATTTGCCAGTCCTTGAGGCCCTCGACCTTTTGCCGCGCGGCCGCACTCACCTCGGCTTCTCTGGCGTTCTTGGTCGGTTTGCTGACGCGGTGGAAGATGCCGAAATAACCAGGGAACGGGGCGTCGGCCAGTTTATACGCGGCCACTTCGTCGGTGACGTCATGGTCGGCGGGCACCGGGTTGAACACACCGCCTTTGCGCGGGTTGGCGGCCTCGAAGGCGCCTTCGTAGAACTCGACGCATTCGCTCAAGCACTCGATGAAGCTGAACCCGTCATGGTCGAAAGCGGCCTCCATCATCTGAAGCACGTGATTGGGGTTGGTGGCCGTGGTCCGGGCGACGAAGGTTGCCCCTGCCGCCAGGGCCTGTTTCATGGGATTGACCGGCTGGTCGAGCGCGCCCCACGTATCGGTCTTGCTCTTGAAACCCAACGGCGAAGTCGGCGAGGTCTGTTTCTTGGTCAAGCCATAGACCCAGTTGTCCATCGCCACGCACGTCAGTTTGATGTTCTTGCGCGCGGTGTGGGTAAAATGGTTCCCGCCGATGGAAAAGAGGTCGCCATCGCCGCCGAAGACGAAGACGTGCAAATCAGGCCGCGAGAGGGCCACGCCGCTGGCAAAGGCCAGCGAGCGGCCATGGATGTAATGGGCTCCGTAGGCCTGCACGAAGTAGGGAAAGCGGCTCGAACAGCCGATGCCGGAGATCGTGGTGATCTTCTCCTGCCACAGCTTGCGCTTTTCGATCAGTTTGAAGTAGAGGGCCAGCACCGAGAAGTCACCGCAGCCGGGGCACCACGTGGGATGGTCGGCGGAGATTTCCTTCCGGGTGAGCGGTTTGCGCTCCTCGACTGGGGGAGCGACGAGGGTCGCGTTGTCGTGGCCGTTGGCACCGGCGGCTTGAGTGGTCGAAATCATAATGTTCGTTAAGTTCTGGAAGCGTTATCAGGCAAAGGGGTCGAAAGGACTTAGGCTGTGGCCAGGCCGCGGGCCATCTCCGCCCTGGCCCGTTCGAGAATCTCCCGCACTTTCCAGGTCAAACCATCCGTCTTATTGATGCCGCGTATCTTGGCGTCGCAGCAGCGGGCGCGCAGCAGCCCGGCCAGTTGGCCGTAGCCGTAGAGGCCCTCGTCGTTCATCTCCACCACGCGGATGAGGTTGAAGCCCGAGAAGATGTTCTCGAGGCCCGGCGGCAAGGGATTGAGATACTTGAGGTGCAGCGCGGAAATGCTCTCCCCGGCGGCGCGGGCGCGGTCCACCGCCTCGCGGATGGGGCCCTCGGTCGAACCCCAGCCGACCAGCAGCAAATTGCCCTCCGGCGGGCCATAGACCTTGGGAACCGGCAGCGCCGCGGCCAGCGCCTGGAGCTTCTTGCGGCGCTTGGCCGTCATCTCCTGATGCAGCTTCGCGGAATCGCTCGGGTGGCCGAACTCGCCGTGCTCCAAACCGCCGGCCACCGGGTAACGCCCGCTCAGGATGCGCGTGCCGGGCACGACCCGCGGCGTGACGCCGTTGGGAGATGAAAGATCGTAGGGTTTGTAGTCCGCCACGGGCGAGAGGTCCGGGGTGATGTCCTGGCAAACCGTCTCGAGCGCCGGCTCGGGGAAGGCCTCGATGCGCGTGGCAATGGCCTGGTCGCTCACCACGAAGACCGGCACGTTGTATTGCCGCGCAATCTTGACCGCTTCAATGGCCAGGTAAAAGCATTCCTCGACATTGGCCGGCGCCAAGACCACCCGCGGCGCGTCCCCGTGGCTGCCGAAGCAGGCCAGATTCAAATCGGACTGCTCCACCTGCGTCGGCAGGCCCGTCGATGGCCCGCCGCGCTGCACATCGATCACCACCAGCGGCACTTCCGCCATCACCGCCCACCCCAGCGACTCCATCTTGAGCGAAATGCCCGGCCCGCTCGAACCCGTCACCGCCACGCGTCCGGCGAAGCTCGCGCCAATGGCCATCGAGATCGCCGCAATTTCGTCCTCGCACTGCACGAACATCCCGCCGTACTTGGGCAGCTCTCGCCGTAAAATCTCCATCACCTCCGACCACGGCGTGATCGGGTAGGCGGCGCCGAAGCGCACCCCGGCCGCAATCACGCCGCAGGCCAGCGCCTCGTTGCCGTTCATCACCACTTGCGGGAGCGCCCGTCGCTGGCTTTCCGCCAGCCGGAAGGTCGTCACGAGCCCCTCGAGCGAACGATTGTAACCGGCCTTGAACGCGGTCTGCGCGTTGCGCAGCACGGCGGGGTCTTTGCCGCCGAGCCGCTCCGCGATCAGCGCCTCGAGCCGGGAGAGGTCCAGATCGAACATCTTAGCCAGCAAACCCAGGGCGAACAGGTTCTTGCCCTTGTCCTTGGCCGTGCCGCCGATGGCCTCGATCGTTAGCGTTGAAATCGGGATCCCCACATGATGCCGGCCCTCCTGCCACTCCGGCTTGGGCTCCACGTGGTCGCTGTCGTAAATCACGATCCCGTCTCGCTTGACGGATTGGATGTGGCCGTCGTAAGAATGCTGGTAAAAGGCCAGCAGCACGTCGGCGTCATCCCCGGCGCTGAGCACCTCGCCCGAACCAATCCGCACCTGGAAGATCGATGGGCCGCCGGAAATAGTCGAAGGAATGGTCATGAACGTCATGACCTCCTGTTCGCTGCGCCCGGCCAACCGGGCCAAAAAACCGCCGATGGCCTGAATGCCATCTTGAGAATCGCCCGCAATGCGGATGACGACCTCGGATATACGGGAGACCGCAGGCTTGCCGGCGGTGGGCTGCTGGACGGTCAAAGTTGAATCGCTCATGGCATGTAATAATTCATTATTCGCTGCCGGGACGCAAGCAAGACAGAGTGATTTGCCAGCCGGCCTGCGCGCCGATCACTCCCCCTAGATTACGTGCTACTCGAAACCGTGTCAATTTCTAATCGTCACTCTATCTCATTGAGATTCAAGCACTTACGGACCAACACCCCCGCGGCAGCGGAAGCCCGATGCAGGCTTGTAACCTAAACTGATTGACATTAGAAACTGCATGAACGGACATGGAGTCGGGGGCGAAATGGCTTTTTGGAGTGCGCCGGCAGAGCGAAGCGTCCCGCCGAGGCGGGATTTCTGCCAACGGACAGGGCCAAGAGCGCCAGACGCTTGCCCGACCCGAAGCGGTGTCGCGCTCCGCTCGCCACCGCACTCCACATCACCAGGCGGCGCTCGGCGCAGACTCTGGAGTGCGGCGGCAGAGCGAAGCGCCGACGCCGCTTTCGGACGCCGGGAACGTCCAAGAACGCCGCACG
>Ga0209415_10009985_pt1 | contig 16218 bp, 18 predicted proteins | sample PeaSoiSIISIP2007_FD_187696 | JGI IMG/M metagenome (GOLD analysis project Ga0209415, IMG submission 187696) | Peat soil microbial communities from Weissenstadt, Germany - SII-SIP-2007 (SPAdes) (version 2) | ecosystem: Environmental > Terrestrial > Soil > Wetlands > Peat | place: Germany...
CCGAGGGCCGCTGCCCGCGCTGTCAGCGGCTCTTTCGCATCGAGTGGCAGGCCAAATACTCGGGCCCGCATCCAACTCCGCCGCCTTCGCTCGCCGCGGCCAAGCCCTAGCGATTTAGCGCCGGCCCGGCGGCCGGTGCGCCGATCCAGCATCCCCGAGACAAGGAGAGCATCCATGGAGCCGAACGTAAATCTCACTCCGAACGTCACCCATCAACCCAGCCTGCTGGGCGGCGCGGAGAACATCAAGCTGCTGTTTGACGAAGAGCTGGATAACCGGCGCGAAACGTTGGCGCGGCAGCGCGCCTGGGAGGACCTCTCGTTGCGACGCGCGTCGAACGCCGCCACGATTGACCACGCCATCAATGCGGGCATTGTGCTCGCCGGCCAGGTCGGAACGACCGAGGGTCAGCAGACGGTATCGCCGGCGGGCACTTCGGCGAGCGAAGCCATCAAGGGCGCGGTGGGCACCGCCGCCGCCGGAGAGGCAGTCAGCGCGGAGGCAATTACTGCCAACGTCGCGAATCTGTTCACCTCACTCACGCCGGTGATCGCCTCGGCTCTTGCAACCGCCATCTCCCAGACCATCGCGGCGCTGGTGCCGGTGCTGGTCACCGCCGCCGGCGGCGCGTCGACGCCGTCGCAGACCAAGGCCCCGGCCGCCTAACACTTCTCCTTTCGGGGAGAATCGGGGCGGCGTACTGTGCGCCCAGGCGGGCCATATCAGCAAACCGCCCCGAATTGAAACCGCCATGCGCTGCCTGCTCTATTTGCTTTTGTCGCTGCTCTTTTCTTGCGGCGAGGCTCCGTCGCAGCAGTTCCCGGCTGCGCACTACGGCCGCGCCGCAAACGGCGCCGCGCTCCCCGATCTGAAAATTACACCTGGCGACGTGTTGGACGCCCCACTCAGAACGCTCTGCGCGGCCGGCTATTCCGCCACAGTCCGCAACGTCTCACGATCCGTAAAGCTGAAAGTGTTTTTCGAGTACGGTATCGATCCACGCGACGCCGCGCTCTATGAGATCGACCATTTGATCTCGCTCGAGCTGGGCGGCTCGAACGATATCGCAAACCTCTGGCCCGAACCCTACGCCCCCACCCCCGGCGCGCGGGAGAAGGACCAGGTCGAGAACGCGCTCAGACGCGCCGTGTGCTCGCTCAAAATGCCGCTGTTCGACGCGCAGCAGGGGATCCGCAAAGATTGGACGCTGGTCAAGATCCCATGAAAAAGCTGTTAGTTCTCACCGTCGTGCTGTTTGCATCGACCATGGCCCAGGTCCAGCAGATCGTGGTCACGATCGGCGGGTACATCGTCAACTTCAATCGTCTGCCGGTTTCGACGGTGACATACTCGATCGATAGCGTCACGGCCACGGCGGGCACGGCGGTGCTCAATATCTCGATCGCGACGTCCCGGATGCCTCCGGCTGGCCTGCAATTCGATCTCCTCTACCCGAGTACCGTCACCGCGTTGACGGTTACGGCAGGCCCGGTATCAACCGCGGCCTCAAAGGCGATCGCATGCAACGTCGTATCGGCCGGCGACGAGCGGTGCATCGTCTCCGGAGTCAATCAAAACACCATCGCCAACGGTGTGGCCGCCATCGTTTCCGCGACGGTGACGGCCGGATCCACGATCACCATCAGCGCGCCCGTGACCGCAAGCGTAGCTGGGACGGCGCTCACATCCGTGCTCAACCCGGCGATCGGATCGATCGCGGTTCCACCGGTCGTTTCTTCTGTAACTTGCGTCGTTCCCGCGTGGGACTCAAGCGACGGCAATCCCGCCGGGACTTACGATATCGAGCCGGGGGAGGTGACCACGTGCACAGTCACTCTTTCCCAGCCGGCGGGCGCCGGCGGATTTTCGGCTGCTGTTACCGCAGGCGCGCCGGGCTTGGCGGTGCCACCGTCGATAGTGGTTCCGTCCGGATCGAGCACCATCACCTTTACGGTCGCGGTGCAATAACCCAAAAAGGAGACCGATGATTTATCCACTTACTTCCGAAACCGACCTGCAGGGGAACCCCAACCGGGCGCGCCTGCAGCTCAATTTCATGAACCTGTATATCGCGGCCCAGGATCCGCGCGTGCAGGCAATCATGGCTATGCCGCAGGGCATCTCGCGTGTCGCCGCCGCGATCAAACTCGCGCTCGCCACCGGCTTAATCATTGACGGCCCCATAGTCGCTGACGGCGCCGATCCGCTGCTCACGATGAGCGAGCGCACGGCCACCGGCGTGATGGGCGTCCCCTGCGTCGGCATGCCGTTGCTGCCGGCGGAATTCAAAACGGCTCCGCTCCCGGTCGACGCCGTCCCGACCACGCTCGATGACGCGGATTTTCCAGAGTTCGAAATCCCCGGCCAACCGCAGCCGAATCCCGGCGAGTTGTGGGTCGATACGACCCGTTATATCTGCGGCGGCTATTACGAGCCGACTGCCACCGCCGCTGCGGTCCAGAAGACCGCGAATCCAATCCAGCAGGGCCAGACGCACGACGAATACGCCCCGGACGGTACTCTCAAGCGGTACGTCGCGTGCTATCCCGACAGCCGGCGAGCGAATTGGCTCAAGTGGCTCGACATGGCTATCGGCTCGACCTCGTCGTAGGCTAGAATCCGGAGGTAGATCATGAGACAGAAGCTCTTTACCATCGCTGCCGTCGCGGTTGCTCTAGCCGGTCTCACCCTGTTTGCGATTGAGAATACGCTCTCGATGCTGCCCGAAATCAACACGTTTCCGGCGCCGCAGGCCGTGCTCGGACCGAACAATGTCGCGGCGATCGCCGCGATCGTCAGCCAGCAGAACGCCAATAACGCCAGTTTGCGGGCGTCCATCAACCTGGGGGGCGTCAGCGCGCCAGTGGCGTGCGGTGCGAGCTGCTCGCCCACCAGCGGCCTCATCCTACTCAACCAGGGTGCTGGCTCGACCGTAACGCTGCCCACCGCGGCCGCCACTGGTAACATCATCCGGATGCGCATCACGGCCACCACCACCAGCGCGGCGGAAAAGGTGCTGCTCACGACGACGTCAAACACGATCATCGGCACGGCGATCGGCTGGACCGGCAGCACGCCGATCGTATTTGCGGGCAACGCCGGCACGTACCATTCGCTACAGATGCCGTACGCCGGTTCGCAACCCTCGGGCGGCTTCATCGGGGACACGATCACGTGTACCGATATCAGTGCGACGACGTGGGCGTGCGACGTGGTCTATGAAGGCGGGACGACGCCGACCACGCCGTACAGCACGTCAACCACATGAAACCTCTACTAAAGCTGGTCGCGGTCTGCGTGCTGCTCGCCGCCGGCGCCGCCGCCGTCGAGACGACGCTTAACAGTCTTCCGGAGATCAACGTATTTCCCGCTCCCCAAGCGCTCCTCGGCCCGAACAATGTCGCGGCGATCGCCGCGATCGTCAACCAGCAGAACGCGAACAATGCGAGCTTGCGGGCATCCATCAATCTACAGGGCGCGGGCGCTCCGGTCGCCTGCGGCGCGGCGTGTTCGCCCTCATCGGGGTTTGTGGTCTGCGCGACGGTGGCCGGCTGCACCATGACGCTGCCCAGCTCGATCGGCGCGGGGAACATCATTCGGGAGCGGATTACCGTCGCCACTACCGGCGGCGCAGACCGGGTGCTGGTCAACACGAAAACCGACGCCATCACCGGCATCGCGGTCGGGGAAAATGCGAGCACCCCGATCGTGTTCTGGGGGAGCGCGAACACTTATCACTCCATCCAGATGCCTTTTGCGGGCACGAAGCCTTCCGGCGGCTTTGCCGGCGACACTATCAGCTGCACCGATATCCTGTTTGGCACATGGTCATGCGACATCCAGTTCCAAGCTGGCACTACGCCCACGACGCCTTATAGCGCGTCCACGAATTAACGACTTTCCGGCCCCCCCCGCCCGCGTATAGAAGCGTGCGAGTTCGCGCGCCTGGCGCGTTGCGAGAAATTGCACTGGATTAATGCAGATTGGCGGAAAAGGCCAGCAAATCGCACTTTGTCGCTCGGCCGTGTGTCACACAACCGACCGAATCCGTGAGCGTAACAAAGGCAACCTTCCGTCGCGCTATAACGCCAGATGCGGGGTGCACTCCGGCCGGCGGTTGTGTGACACGAGTGACAGCGGGCTGTAACAGCCCTATTTCAGGGCGCGCGAGACCGTCATAAATGAGATCCCGAGCTTCTGGCCGATCGAGCGCAGGCTCATTCCGCCCCGGTGCATTTCGCGGATCCGCACGCGATCGTATACACGCGCTGGTCTGCCGATCCGTTTGCCGGCGCGCCTGGCCCGGTCGATCCCTGCCTTGGTGCGCTCGCTGATGCGCAGCCGTTCCTGCTTGGCGATCCAGGCCGCGATCGCGAGCATCAGCTCGCCAGCGGGGCCAGTGGTGCGGAAGTGCGCCTCGGTGTAGCTCTCGAACTGGATCGCGTTCGCTGTGAGCTGCTGCACGTAATCGAAGGTCTTCCAGACGCCCTCGCGCGTGAAGCGATCGAGCGCCCACACCAGCACGACGTCGAAGAGCTTCCGGCTGGCGTCCGCAAACAGATCCTTGAACGCATCGCGCTCGCCGCTTTTGCCGGAGACGTGATCGACGTATTCCTTCGAGATGCGCCAGCCCGAGCGCTTGCAATACTCGCGGAGTTGGAACAGCTGGTTTTCAGTGTCCTGGCCTTTGTCGCTCGTGCTGACTCTCGCGTAGATCGCGCACAGCGTTTGTCCCGGCGTCGCACTGGAGAGTTTAGGTTTGAGCTTGCTCATGCTCTGATAGTCGCCGAAATCGCGTTTTGACGCGTGGAACGCGGCTGCCGGCAGGTATCAGCGGAAACGACGGATGCTCCAGTCGCAGCACGAGATGACACGGTTGTTCCGCGCCATCGACGAATTGCCGCTCTATCCACGCGGCCGCCACCGTCGCATCCGGGGGCAGCTCCGGCAAGCATCGCCGTGCCGTCAGATATTCCACCAATGATGCTTGCGGAATCGAGATGATGATCGCGTGGACTTCAGCTTGCGGATCGGGCATTGTGTCCTCCCAGGCGCGTCATGGCTTATCCTTCCCAGGCGGCATCACCCAGTCGCCGGGTCGGGCAGGGCCGCCCTTTTTGTTCGTGCGCTCGCCTCGGTATTTACGGAAATCAGCCAGCAGTCCAGCCGCCTGGCTCGCGCCCGCGCCCACTCGATTGAGAACCCAGTCGAAAATAAACGCATCCTGCTCGGCCGCCTCAGCGGCCTCTAGAATCGCATGCCCATGATCGCGAGCCTGTTCGCAGCTCATCTGCGCAATGACCGCGGTGCCCTGGATGAGCTGCACGAACGGCTCACCCTGGGCGTTCACCCCGGATTGATGCCACAGAACATCGTCGGGTAGCTTCTGATCGCTCATGGCCGCGGCCTCACCACTCGCCCCAGCCGGCGCGAATAGCGGCCCGCGAAGAAGCGCCGCAGCGCGGCGCGATCGCGCTCAATCATTTCTTGCGCCTCGCGCTCTGAGGCCGTCGCGATGCGGGTTTCGTCGCGTATCCGGACCGGCGGCGGCGCGACGCCGAAATCGTCGCCCGAGTAGTAGCAGCGGTCGGGCAGGCCCGGCGTGGGGCGCCGCAGGCATCCAGCGTCGCTGCTGGCGATGGGCGATCGCGACGGCGCGCAGCCCAGCGCTCGGCCGAGCTCGCTCAACAGGGCGATGCGAGTCGCGCTCATGAATTTCTCCTTGTCTCCGCGATGAACAGCGTTGCGGCGCACGCTTGTAGCGCGTCATGCGTGGGCGCGAAATGCAGCCCCTCCGCGCGCGCGGCCTCGAGGGCGGCTTTGGTGACCATGATCGCGCTCGCGTAAGAGCGCATGAGGATGGCCTCGAGATCCTCGCCCGCGCCATTCGTGGGTGACGGGGCCGCGGCTGGCACGTGGCGGATCCCCTCGTCGCGCCTGGCAATCGCCGGCGGCAACGGTGGCGGTATCGGCGCGAATGGCGGCAGCTCCGGATCCGCGTCCGGAGTCTGGCGTCTGGCGTCTGGCGCGACGCGCTGGATATCCCATTCGCGCGGGCCGTATTTGCAGATGGTGAACGGCTCGCGCGGATCGAGGTGCAGTTCGTCAATCATGCGACCCACTTCGAGCGGGAAATAAGCCTCGCGTTCGCCCGTCAGGCTATAGTACATCTGGTCGGGCGCGCCTGGGATGCGCGATCGCCGCCGCTGCCCGCTCGTGTATTCGAGCGCGATCCTTACCGGCACGCCGTTTGCGAGCGTGAGCTTTTGCCGGCGGACGCGAGTAGCCGGGTTCATGACGCCCTCCCGCAATCGAGCACGCACTGGCCGTTGATCGCGCGGGCGCCGCACACCGGGCAGTGGCCCTCCGTGTCGCGCGCCGATTGCCGAAACATCGCGGCGATCGGAAGTTTGCGCGGCGGCGCGTGCTCGTGGCACGCGCACGCGCATTTGTAATCTGCCTCGCACAGGTAAGCGTGCTCGTGATCGCCCGCCTCGCAGGCCGGGCAAATCAGCGCGGGCACGCCGCACTCGGAAAATACGATGGGCGGCGCGTCGTCTGCCGCGAGTTCGATCCGATCCAAGTAGTCGGCATCGAGTTCGGCTTCGGTCGGCTCCGGCGGGTCGAGATCGTCCCAAGGGGCGCGGTCCAACCACTCCGGGCATCCTGCTGGTAGATTGACATTAGACATTGGCAAGCTCCTTTCAGCTTCCATGTTTAGGGGCGCGGCCGGCTCGCAGTGCTGGCCGCGTTTCCGTCTCCTTACATCCACATCATGCCATAAGCGGGTAACGCTGGTCAATAGGCCTGTTGACAATTATTGTAATCCGGTTACGCTAGATGGGATGAAGCAGTCTGTACAGACTAGGGCGAATGGGGGGGGGGGATCGAAGAAGGACAGGAGTGAGTCTAGGGGAAGTGGAGGGGGAAAGTCAAGCCTCGACCAGGCGACGCGCGACTACCTCGCTCGCATCGGCCGGAAAGGTGGCCAGGTCAAGGTGCCCAAAGGCACCGCGGTGCTGAGCGCGGCCGCGCGGCGCAAGCGCGGCCAGCAGGCGGCGCGGGCCCGGTGGGGGAAGAAGTAGGGCGGGCCCAGCGCTATTGGAAAATTCTAGCGGAGTATGTCGTGGCCGTTGGAGTGCCGGCTTTGGCCGCGCACAGCTCCAGATTCACGACTCCAGTTCCTCCGCCTCCATCGACCATGAATGCGTAATAGTAGAAGCCGGCGCCAGGTCCGGCTTGGTTGGTCGGGGAAACCTCAACCTGCAGCGGTGGATCTCCGCTGGCACTGTGGGCGCCGACAATTACCAAGGTGGTATCGAGCACGCAAGCGCCCGTGAGCATCGCTGAGCCCCCCAGGGATCCGGTGATGCCGGTGTAGGTGCGCATCGCACCGTTCAGCGGCCCCACCCGCACATTTCTGAGGGTGTCCAGGTCCGGGGTGTTGGGAAACGAGACTCCCTTGACCTGGTACCAGTCCGCCTCAAAGACGGTCTGATAGAAAATATTGTCGGCAATGATGACGTTGGCGGTTGTGTCGGACGTGTCGCTTTGGAAAAACCGCCCATTCTGAACGTTGGTAGGGTACGGGTACTGCGTGCGAATGTTGCCGTGGATGTTCCAATTGGTCGAAGCCGTCGAATGGATCAGCGGCATGAGGTAGGAGACCTGCGAGCCCAGAATGTTGTCCGCGACCACGATCTGATCCGAGTTCGCCATGCTCAAAAATCCGCCGATTTCGGACATTTGGTTGCCGCTGACATTCACCGCCACGCAGGAAGAGCAAACGATTTCGTACACCGAGGGCGTGCCGACTTGGCCGATAAAACTGTTCGCGCTGATGCGCGCATTGTTCACGTATTCGAAAAAAATCGGCGGAAAGCTGATGGCAGCATCCGTTCGGAGTTTGATGGTGTTGTCGTGGACGTTGACGCCAGGCCATGAATTGGTGCTGTTGCCCGCCACGTAGATCGCGTAGTTGTCGCTGTACTCGTAGGAGGCGCCTTGCTGGCCTTCCATGGCCAGGATATTGTCATGGATGTTCAGGCCGTGCGAAAAGGGCAAAAGTGATGCAGATGTGGTGCCGAGCTGCGCGAGGATGGGGATGAAGTCTTGATTGCCGCCCACCTGATAGGAAGCCTCCACTAGGTTGTCTGCGACGGTCACCCCAAACGAATCCTGGATCCAAATTCCCACCGTCGCCGTCAGGCCACCGAAACTCACACTGTTGCCGTTCCCGCCGAGGGGCTGGACCACGTTTCCGGTGATGGTCGTGTTCTGTGTGAGGATAGGGTTTTCGCCGAGCCGCACGTCGATGCCGACCTTGCAGGCCTGCGAGGTGTTCGCGACGATCGCAGTTCCGTCCGCTTCAGTCTTTACGTCAAAGCAGTAGTAGTACCCATAGCCGTAGTTCCCGCTGAAAACGGCCGCACTTTGCCCCGAATCCGCCAAAAACCCCTGCGCGTTGTTATAGACGATCGTGCGCGTGGTGTCGCCGTAGGCATAGTTGTAAAGGTGATTGTTGACCGCGCGGTTCCCCTGGGCGCCGTTGGTGCCCTGGCCGAACAGGCTCAGGTCGCCGTCCGTCGTTCCTCCGTAGCCGGTATCCTCGGAAAACACCGCCCCGCTGCATCCATAGGCGGCCCAGTGCGCACCTTGATAGCCGCCGCTCCCCGGCGTTGGCCAGTTGGCTGGGGGTGGGTTGGCCGCGGAAAAACAATGCGAACATCCGGTATCGACCGAGTTGAACGCCAGGGTGTTGCCCCGCATATTGTACGACTGGATGTGGTCAGCGTAGCAATCATTGCAGTTCACGAAGGATACGGCCGCGCCGGCGTAAAGAATTTGGTTGGACTGAGACCCGATGCCGTTAAAGGTCAGACTCGATATCCGGACGTGCTGAGTTCTCTGAAAGACGAAAGCGTTCGCGGTGCCCGCATCCGTCATGTCTACGTTGAAGGCGCACGGCCCGGTGATTGAAATCGGGCTGGTGATCAGGAAAATGTAGGGATGGTTTCGGCCGTCCCATGCGTAGGACGTTGTCCCCTGCTTGCTCACCGCGAAGGTAAATGCTGGGCAGATCAGCGGGGTGTTGAGTGAAATTGCCGAGGCGATGGCTGCCGTCCAACAGGCGGTATCGTCGGTTGAGCCGTCGCCAACGCAGCCGTAGTCCATGGGGTCAACATAGTGCTTGGTCAATCCGGTCAGCGCGGCTGCGACCGTTTCCTGTGGCTGTGAATTCGGGGGATCGTAGCTGATCAGCGTCGCCGTGCCAGCCGCCTTCACGTAGTTGACGAAGTAGAGCGTGGTGTCGGAGATGTTGTCCTGGGTCCACTGGAGCACGCTGTTTACGTCGTACACGCCGAGCTTGATCGCAGCCGCGCCGATCCAGATGCTCGCCCGGCCGGCGCTGTCGAGCACGATGGGGTTCGCGTTGGGGGTGGCGGCAGAGGAATCGGTGTACGTCGCGATCGGGGTAGTCGTCCCCGCCGCGTAGGTGTAGACCAGGCCGCCGGCCAGGGGCTGGCCGTTCTGGTTGAGGAACTGCACCTCGGGATTCGGCAGAGGTACTGCGTTTGGCAGCGTCTGGCCAAATGCGGCCGCAAGCGCGAATAGAAACAGAATGAAGGTTTTCATTTGACCGATTTTTCAGGCGCGCCGGCTGGCGCCTTATTTCGCAGGGGGCCCGGCCGGCTAAAGGCTCTCTGGAACGAGTCGCCCTGGGTGGGGGCGTTGCCAAACAGATTTGGTTGCTCGGCATACGCCGCGTCGCGAGAGTAATTGCTTACCGCGTCGACAAAATCGCGCTGCTTGGCACCGCGCAGCCGATTGGCTAGCGTAACTGCCTGGGGTGAGTACGGCTCGCCCGACAGGGGGTTCTGTGCGGCCAGATCGTCGATCTTACCCCCGCGCAGGCGCGCCTCTTCCATGAGATCAACGGCCTCCTGAATTTTGGGGGTCAGGTTCCACGGCCCTCCAGATTCGGTGCGCGCGATCGGCCCTGCGGCGCGCTCCAGTTTGGCGCGCATGGGTGTGGGGATGCTGTCGAGCTGCGCTGGATCGCGAAAGAAACGCGCCAACAATAGGCTCGCGATGCGCCTTTGGCCCTCTGTGGTCAGCGCATTGACATCCTGCAATCCCGCCCGTTCCTGGGGCGTTATGACGCCGTCTGCGACGAGTCTATCCAGGATCTCAGGCCCGGCTTCGCCCTTGAGGATGGTGGAGAGAGTGGCGCTCGGCCCCGCCGCCTCGAGTCTGGTCCCGACCTCATCCAGGGTGCCTTGGGAGACGCGTCGCGAGTCCGCGATCGCGCGCTCGGATCCCCGCATGGCCGCCGTGCCCGTTTTATTAAAATCACTGACCGCGTTCTGGGGCTTGGCGAGCTCCTGATCCGGGATCTCTCTCACCAGCACCGGCTGCTTGAAGTTCTGGACGTCCGCTGGATCGATCCCGAATTGCGGTGCCTTCGCCTCGAGCAGGTCGCGGTAGGCCTGCGCGGCTCGTGGGATCCCCGCGTAGACGCGCTGGAGGATCATGGTGCGGCCGTTCCCGCCCAGGGCTTCTCCCTGGCTGTTGAGCACCGGCGGTCCGTTGGTGGCGTCCGGGTTGTCGTTGATCAGAAACCGGGGATCGAACTGTTGCGCGCCAGCCAGAATCTTACCCCGGTTCTCCGGCCGCCCATAGTCGCGGTCGTTCGTGAGGCTGTAATCGGGATTGGGTTGGAACGTTTGGCCGTTGTGGCTGGCCTGGATGTCGGCTAGCTCGCGGACTCGGTATTGGGCCGCGTAGGTGCGGCCTTCGCCCGGGACAGGGATTGCTGTAGTCGCGCCATCCGTTCCAGCTCTCGGCGCCGGGCTTGGCCCGCCGCCTGGTGAAGGCGGTTGCGGAACCGGTATTCCTTGAGGTGCTGCTCCCGTGGTGGCGTAGGCATCATTCGACTCCAGTGTGCGCCCCTTGGGCGCCGGTTGCAAGCTCCGGCCGATCTCATTTTGGGCAAACTTTAGTATTTCGGCTTCGGTCTCATCGGTTAGTACTTTAGTGGGGGGCTGGCCACGCAATAGTGCCGAAATGTCGGCATATCGGGTGGTGCTGATGCCACTTTTGCCGGCGGCCTGGCCCCAGGCGTTCCGCTGCGCCTGGCTCACGTTGTCGAACACATCGCCGGTGATCCCCTTTTCGCGCAGAAAGTCGGCGACCTGGAGATCTTTGGCGAGCGCTGCCGCCGGAGCAGGGTAGCCCTTTGCCAGGTAATCTCGCGCGGTGGGCGGCGTATATGTCCGGAAGGCCGGTTCGGCCGACACCGCCGCTATAGGTTCGGGCGCGGCGGCAGGGACGCGCGCTGTGGCGCCGGCGAGGCCTGGCTGGGGCGAAGGTACAGGGCCGGCTTGAGGGGGTTCCTGGGGCGCTGGGGTGAGCTCCTCCTGCAGCGCTTGGGCCGCCGCCAAAGCGCCCGGCTTCTGCAGCGCTGATTGTAAGGCTGGGCTGGGGACCCTCATCGTGCCTGGCGGGGGGGTCTGGGGCGCGACGATGGGCAACGGCGGCGGTTGAGCTGGCAACGGCGGGGGCGCATTCGGATTTACGGCCGGCTCGGCGGCCGAGGGCGGGGGCTGGGCTGCGGAAGACGCTTCGTCGGTGCTCTCGCCGTACAGCTTGGCCAAGCCCTGCGCAAAGCGCGCAATATAGCCCGCCCGTGGGCTAATGATGCCCAGGGCGCTCGGCGCGAGGGTAGGAGATGCCGTGGCCAACTTTTTGACCGCGCTCGCGGCGCCCTGCGCTATTTCTGGCGCTTTGGCGCTCAAGTAGGCCCCAAGACCGGTTCCCAGCAGCTCGCCGATACCCTCGGCGCGTGTGCCGGGAGTGCTGGCCTTCACTTCGCTTTCTTCTGTGGCAAATCCGGCCGGTTCGAGCGCGTGGGCGAGATGAATGGCCGCCTCTTCGGGCTTCCCCGCCATATAGGCGTCTTTAGCCTTCTGGAGCGAGTAATACTGGGCTCCCAGCACGTGCATGGCGGTCTCGATCGGGTGCTGGGCCATGTCGCCCAGGCCGCTCAGCATGTTCATCGGATTGAGCTTCGACCAGGCGCCGGTCGCCAGGTCTTTCGCGCCCTGGACCACCGCGGCGTCCGCTTTCTGTACTCCGGACGGCTCTCCGATGGGTACGGCGCCGGGCGGCGGCGGTGCGGCTGTCTGGAGTGCGATCGCGCCGGGCGGCGGGGCAGCAGGAGAAGCCACGTTATTTCACCACGCCCCCCTGAGCATCGGTATAAAGCCACTGCTGGTTGTTCTTCGGGTTGAGCGCGATCGGGCGCCCGTTGAGCGTGTGGGTTGCGGGCGTGGCCCCCGCAGTCTGGGCCGCGGCCGGCTTCATGGTCGCGGGATCATAGCCGCGCCGCGTCAGAATTTCTTTCGCGTCTGCTCCGACGATCGGGTACACGCCATCGAGGTGGGCGTCTTTCGCTTTCTCGGAGAGCGGAATCATACGGCCGCTCGCGATCTGCAGGAGAGTTTGGCCCGCGCCTCTGATCTGATCCGGGCTCGCATTTGTGCCCAGGCTCTGCAGAATGCCGTTGACTTCGCCCTCGGCCGGGATGCCGCCGGTTGCCACCTTGGCAGTTTCGCCCGCCAGGAATCGGGCCACCAGCCCGGCGTTCTGCGGGGCAGGCGATCCCATCATTGATGAAATCGCATTGTAAGCCATGTTGCCGGGCTTGAACGATCCATTTTTCAGCGCCTCGCCCACCTGCTGGTACAGGTCGGCGTGGTGGATCAACGTGTTCAGCGCGATCACCTGGCCGCCGGCCTTGCTGTTGGAGCTGCTGGCGAATTCGCGGCCGACTGCGTAGCGTTTGTCGATCTGCGCTTCGTCGAATGCCGGATCGACCTTCAAAACCTCGGCCATCAGGCCCGGCTGCCGGCGCAGCATCATCCGCGTCGTCGCCGGATCGATGGTGCCGACGGCGATGCTGGCGGCTGTCGAGGTCGCCTGCTCGGGCGTCATGTTGACGTTAATGTTCGGGCGCGCCGCTATCTTCGACTGATCCAGGCGCTTGAGCGCGGCATCGGCCGCGTTGCCCGCGGCCACGTCGGCGGGAGTAGCGCCCGGCGCCTGGCCCTTGGCCACCTGCTGTGCCAGATCCGCCTCGGTCACATTCCGCGCCGGCGCGGGTTTGCTGGCATTAAACCGTTGCTCGGGTGTCATCGCGGCCTGGTTCAGCATGCCGGGCGATTTGGCGGGATCGTATTGCGCGGCTGGCACGGTTGCCAGCAGGCGCTGTTGCACGTCCGGAGCCTGCTGCTGCACGAACTGGGCATAGCCCGCCTGATCGGCGGGAGGATTTGCGGAGAGCCGCCCGACCGCCTCCAGGTGGGCGCGGTCGGTCCGCGCGGCGGTCTGTTTTTCTTGGTTGAGGGCGAGCTCACCTACGGCCGCGCGTCCGCGCTGCGCGGCGCCTTGCGCGCTGGTGGCTTCGGTTATCAATTTTTGTTGTGCCGGGCTCTGCGCGATCCAGGTATCGGCGAGCTGCTCGACCAATTGCTTGGCCCTCGCGCCGGACGGGTCCTGCTGTAGCGCCTGCGTCACGGCCTGCACGTACGGCGTAGCCCCTTTCGGGTCGATCGCTCCTTGGTTGATGCCGTGTTGTGTCAACGCGAGGAACAAATTCGGGTCGTAACCGGCGGCCTTCACCGCCGAGCCCAGCGCACCGCCATTATCGGCGTGCGCGGCCGCGACCTTGGCTTGGGTATCCTGCAGGTCAGCCAGGCCCTTTTTGTAATCCGTCACTCCCTTGAGGACGGACGGAATCGCGGATCCAGCAACGCCGGAGGCGGCGAGAGATTGCGTGAGGCGGCTGGTGTCGATGTCGTTTGAGCCGTCCGGATTGATGACCAGCGCGGAGCGGTAGGCGTCGTTCAGGGCCTTAGTCTGCTGCAGTCTCAGCGCGCCCTCTTGGATCTGTTGCTGCTGGAGCTGCTGCTGGCCCTGGGTCGTCTTGATCAGCATGACGCGCGCCAAAGCGTCGAGCGGATTCGACTGGGGCTGCTGGCCGGCCAGGATGATATTCGGGTTGACCTGCGGAACGCTGCCCATAGATTTAGACGTAGGAGGAGCCGGAGGAGCCGGATCCGCCTGGCTTAAGGAGCGACTGAAGTAGCATCAGATTGCTGAGATTGTTGACGCCGCCCGAGACTGCATTGGTCGCGCCGATGGTACCAGCTGCGCTCGCGTTGGCGCTTCCGGTGATGGCGGCGGCTGTAGAGCCGAAATTCTGGCCTAGAATCTGCGCGCTCGCGAGGCCGCCGCCGTAGGTGTTCGCGGCCTGCTGACTTCCGAGGATATTTCCAGATTGCACGCCGGTGTTGGTCGCGCCCATGCCCAGGTTTGCGAGCTGCGCCAGGTTCCCGAAATTAGTTTGATACGTGCCGAGTGCCTGGTTGTAGACGTTTGAGTAATCCGTCTGAGCCAGGCCTTGCCCATACTGCTCTGCGGCTTTGAGCGCGCCGCCGCTCAGCGCGCCTCCGGCGGCCGCCGCCGACTGGTTCAGGGCGAGCTCGCCTTGCTCCTGCTGGAACTGGTAGCCCGGGTATTGCTCGGCGGTTGCGAGCGACGGGGGCCGAAAGCCTCCGGAGGCGGTCAGCCCATTCAGTTGGGCGAGAGCGTTTGTGCCGCTGGATGTATACGGGGCGAGCAGCCCCATATTTGTGCCGTACTGCTCCCCGAGTGTCGAATTGGCGCCGCTTACCCCGCCTGAAATCGCGGTCAGCTCCTGGGGAGTAAGCTGGTTGAGTAGCTTTAGAACGTCCGCCTCGGCTTGCTGTTGCGTGCCGGCCGCTGTCTCGGCGCCGAAAATTCCGGCGCCGGTACTCAGCAAGGACGCGGTTAACAAACCGGAGAACGGCATTCTATCTCCTCGGGCGCGAAAAACGCCATTAAGCGCACATCGATCATCTGGCCAGTGCGCACGGTGTGCTCCCGGAGCAGGCCCTCATCGCGCGCGCCAAGCTTATACAGAAACGCGATAGCGCGCTTATTAGCGGCAAAAGGTCCCGCTAGAATTTTGTGTACACCGCCCGCGAATCGCTGCCCCAGAAACGTCCGGAGCGCACAGACCGCGGTCCCGTGGCCGCGAAAGCGCGGGGCAAAGATCACGCCGCGCAACATTCCCAAATGCGCGGATATTGCGGCATAGCCGATGAATCCGGCCGGTTCGCCATCGAGGGTTACCAGGCAGGTGAGTTCCTGGCCCGCGCGGCGGTCGAGCTCGGTCGCCAGCGCGCCGAATTCGCGCGGCCAAAAATCGTCCCGCATGTATTCCGAGCCGCGGGTCCACCGATCGAGCAGCCGGTAGTGCTCGCGCGGAAAGGGCGAAATCAACGCGATCGCCGAAGCGGGCTCGGCGCCAGGACTAGACAATTTGCACTCCGCTCGCCTGGATTTGCAGGTTGGTCGCGTCGTCGGCCTCGGCCCAGATCGTGTCGCCTGGGGCGAGCACGTGGTTCTGCGCCTCAGTGACGTCATAGGTCGCCAGGGGACCGATTGGGCGCGCATCAACCAAAAGCTGGGAACTGACGGCGGTGCCCCCGCTCGCCACGAACCAAATAGTGACCGCGTGCGCGTTGGTGGGGTCGATGTTCACCACCGTGATTTTTTTCACGATGGTTTGCGTCGCGGCCGGCGCTGTATAGTACAACGCGGGCGCAGCGGTAAGTTTCGTGCCTTCGATGAGTTTGACGGAGGAGACCATAGGTTGTTTTCTCTAGCTGCGGAGCGTCAGGAGTTTTCGTACCAGCCTGAAATAATGAACGAGGTCGCCGAGGTGCCCCAGGCCACCCCATTCAGTTGGTAAATATAGAGAGCGCCGCCGAAGCCGAACACGGCGCAAACCCCGATCGGCACCCCGGTGATGATAGCCACACAGGCGAGCGTCTGATACTCATTCAGCGGAGAAACGGGCAAAGAGATTGTAGGCACCGATCCGTTGGTCGTGCCGATCACCAAGATGCGGACGAACGTCATCTTTCCGTAAGTCGCATAAGCGCATGTTGCGCTGACGCTGCTCAGGTTGGTGGTGGATGGACTGTAGCCCGTCGAGGCCGGGAAGCTGGGCGAGCCCGCCGAAGGAGCTACGGGTTCCCATTTGCTGTCGGCGGCCACCCAAGTCAGGACGTTGCCGTCGGACGGCGCCGCGTTTTTTACCGCATTGCCCTGGATCTTCGCGACCGT
>Ga0209415_10009987_pt1 | contig 16215 bp, 13 predicted proteins | sample PeaSoiSIISIP2007_FD_187696 | JGI IMG/M metagenome (GOLD analysis project Ga0209415, IMG submission 187696) | Peat soil microbial communities from Weissenstadt, Germany - SII-SIP-2007 (SPAdes) (version 2) | ecosystem: Environmental > Terrestrial > Soil > Wetlands > Peat | place: Germany...
CAGGCCATTGAGGCGTTTATCAAGACGTACGCTCAACACGCAAAACCCTTCAAGTGGCGGAAGCGAGAGGTGAAGGGACGCAGCTTCGGAATACTATCGTTAACCTATGCAACTAAGCACTAGAAGCCTGTGCTACCGGCTGCGCCGCTGCCTTATTGGGCAGCGTCGGCCGACGACTGTTCTGCTGGTGGCGGTGTCGCCGGGTCGGCGGCGGGAGCGGGCGGGGCATCGGGCTGCGGGTCCGGAAAATTGCGGGCGAAATCGTCAAGGAGCTGCGCCGCCTGGTCGGCGTGGCCGGTTTGCTGGAGGAGGGTGGCGAGATCGTGGACGGCTTCGGGGCTGGCAGGCCAGAGCTGGGTCGAAATACGGTAGGCTTGTTGGGCCTGGTCGGTGTAACCGTGGGCAGCGAGCAGGTTGCCGGCGGACGCCGCGTCCTTCGAGTAGGCCTTGAGCACGGTTTCGGAATTTGCGCTGTCGGCGTCCGCCAGAAGGTTCTGCGCGGCCGTTTGCCAGTAATCCACCGACTGGCTGGCGAGGTCGCCAGTGAAGGTGTCCTGCGCGTCCTGGGCATTAAGTTGCATCAGCGGCCCCAGCGGGAGGGCCTGGGGATACGTGGCTCTGAGGGGAAACGACTCTTGCAGCGCGAATGGCAGTTCCGGATTCTTTTGCAGCAGCATTTGCAGGAGCGTTTGATTGATTTGCATGACGGCGACCTGGCCGGAGACGGTAATCTGTCCGTCGGTCTCCGAGATGTTTTCGCCGGGCAGGACTTGTTTCGGCTCGTCGGGGAATTGCTGGTCGTGTTCGAGGCGCTGGCGAGCGTCGGCAATGTAATCCTGAAAGGCGCGCTGGCTGTCGTCCTGGGTCAGGGTCGTCAGGCGGTCGCCGTATTGTTCGGTGATGTATTCGAGGTACATGCCGTCGGCAAGGCCGTTTTGCGTGATGATGATGCGCGGTTCGCCGTCCCCGGTCTCGTTGAGCAACTCGGGAATCCACCGGCCATTGTCCGTCCCACCTACATAGGCCATGCCCGGAGGCAGCGCGCCGAGGACGGCGTTGCCGTAATCGAGAAGCTGCCGGGCGGGCCATAGATGTACCTGCTCGGCGACGCCGTAAGCGTCGGCGATGGCGGACCAAAGCTCATTTACGCCCGGCGGCCGGTTTGCGCCGTGACTGACGCTCTTGTCGCCGCCATTGATGACTTTGTAGGCCGCCTGGATTCGGTCCCAATCGCCGGACTCGACGGCGTCGAAGAACCGTTTGACGTCCTCGGGCATGTCGATTCCATGGCGGCGCGCCAGCGCCTCGGCGACCTTGCGCCGCGACCGGGCGAAAAAGGCGAGCTTTTCGCCGACGATTTGCTCCGGGGTTTTTGTAGCGGCCGGTTTGGAGCGGACACCCAGCGCCCGCCGGGCGTCGGCGATTCGGGCGGCCCGTGCCGCTGCTGAATTCGTGTCGTCGGATTCGCGGTTGGCGGGCACGCGGCTCGACGAAGGCGAGGCAGACCTGGGACGCGGCAGGAGCAGGGCGGCAACGATGACCAACAGGCTGCCCATTGCGACGAACCATAGCCAGCGCGATTCGGGGCTGGGAGGGCTGCCCGGCGCGCGGCCTGGACGTCTAATCGGTTTCTTCATGGTTTCCAGCTTTCGACCGATAGACACCGCCGGGCCGGGATTTGTGTACGGGGAGATTCGGCATGCCAGCCTGCGCTGTGCCAGCACCAGCGCGCCAGGACCAGAAGGCGCAAGGACTCCTGGCTGGCCGTGCCACACTCCTGGGTGGCTAGCGGATCGTAACCTCGGCTCTAGTTAGCCCACGGACCCACGCCTCACCACAACCGGACCGAGCCGCGCAGCGACGTCTTATAATCTTTTACCTTGACATCTACCAACAAACTCTTCCCCCTTGTAAGACGCGCCGAAATTCCGCAAAAATCCTCACCCCCTCACTCAAGCAGCCGGGCCCAACCGTTGCCCGGGCACCAGGAGGTGACCGGCTAGAAATTCCTGCGCCGTCAACCGGCGACCGCCCTCGAGCTGCAAAACCAGTATCCGCAGTGCCTGTTGACCGCAGGCGACAACAATCCCGGCCTTGTCGGCCTGCATGATGTGGCCGGGAGAAGCACTGGCTGGACCCCCAATCGCCTCGACTCGTGCCTGCCAGAGCTTGACCATCGGCGGCGGCTTGCCGGGCATCTGCGTGAACGCGCCGGGCCACGGCGTGAGGGCGCGCACACGATTCCAGATCGCCCGCGCGGCCTGGCTCCACTCAATCGCTCCATCCGTTTTTTTAATTTTCGGAGCGTGCGTTACTCCCTCGGCCGGCTGAGGTCGCGGCTGTATCTTCCCCGCGACGTAATCGGGGATTGTGCGCACCAGCAACCCGGCGCCCATCCGCCCCAGTCGGTCATATAGGCTCTCGGCGGTGTCTTCCTCCCCAATGGGCGTTCCCTCCTGGCTGAGGATGTCCCCGGTGTCCAGGCCGGCGTCCATCTTCATGATCGTGACTCCGGTGCGCAGGTCGTCCTTGAGGATGGCCCATTGAATAGGCGCTGCGCCGCGGTGACGGGGAAGCAACGATGTGTGCACATTCAAACAACCGAATCGCGGCACATCCAGCAGAGCTTGGGGAAGGATTTGACCGTAAGCCGCCACCACGATCAAATCCGGCGCCAATGCCCGCAACTCCGATACGAATGTCTCGTCGCGAGCGCGAGCGGGCTGGAAGACGATGCGCCCGGCGCCCAAAGCTAGTTCCTTGACCGGCGGCGGAGTCAGCTTTAAGTCCCGCCCTTTCGGCCGATCAGGTTGAGTAACGACGGCGGCCACGTCGAATCGGTCGGACTCGAGAAGGGCTTGGAGGCTGACGCAGGACAGCTCCGCCGTGCCCATGAAGATAATTTGCAATTGGCCCATCGACGTGGAGAATTAACGCATCCGATGGGGTTGGCAAGCACCCGCTCTCCCGAAGATCGCGAGCCGCCGGCCGCCGCACTCGATGCCGAGCGCCAGCGCCGCCTGCCAAAAACAGCAAAACCATAAGGGCAATAAGCCTGTCCCGCATTATACTGCATGTCCTCAATTTGGCCGAAGTTGTCTAGGCCTGAGACGGACCACCTGCGGGCGTTGACCCAACCTCCTTTCGCGCAATGACGGAGCGCAGAAGGCTCCAATTTTGAATTTGGCCATGATTGTGCTTCGCCAAAGACATGGAATCCGCCTTATGACAGGGCAGCCGGCGAAGCGCTGGGTTCGCGCGGTCGTGTGTTGTCTGGCCCTTTGCCTCTGCCAACTCCAAGCCGCGGAGGCGGCTGGCCCGGGTGTTGGAGCCGAGGAACAGGCGCCCGCCGGGCCGGATGCCTCATTGGTCGCCACGAATCGAGCAAATCAGGATCGTGCCGTTTCCAAGCTTGCTGAGCAGGAGCCTGCGTCAGAAAGCCGGGTTCAAGAAAGCGCCAACGCGCCGCAACCGCCGTCGCCCATCATGCATAATGGCGTCCTACTGGTATTTTCAGTCTTGATCTTGGCGTTAGTGGCCGTTCCCATTGGTGCTGCTCTCTACAGCAGGCGGCTCGAGCCGGCTCCGCCGCCGCCGCCCTCGCGTCATACCTTGGGTTACCTCTTCGAGAAGGAACCCCCGTTGATGGCCTTTTTTACTGGGCTCTGGGCAGGCATGCCGGATCCACCCTTGCATGACGTGGGCGAGGACTACGGCCCGCTACCGGTGCAGGTGGCCAAGCTGCACACACTCTTCAGTGAAATGAGCCGTCCCACGAACGCCACCGCGCTCAGGGAGATTCTGCTTGATTTGTCCCTCGGCCTCGCGTGCCTCAAACAGAGCTGCTTCGCTCCCCAATGGCGGCCAGTCTGGCAAATGGCTTCCGTCCTCGAGCGCATGACGAAACAGTTAGCCCGCAATGAGGTTACCGCGACGCCGTCCGTCCTCAAGACGCTGGCGGGTGGGCTTGAGTTGCTGCACGTGCTGGTCCACGCCCACAACTTAAACCCACGCCTCGCCATGGACCCACCGGTAAAATTGCTGGCGGTAGACGATAATGCGGTATGCCGCCAGGCATTAGCGATGGCCCTCAAGAATGCTTTTCCGGAGCTGGACCTCGCCCCCGATGGTCCGGCCGGCCTCGCCAAGGCTGAGGCGCAAGCATACGACGTCATTTTCCTGGACGTGGAAATGCCTGGTATCGACGGATTTGAACTTTGCGCAGAGATTCATCAGACCGCCCTTAACCAAACAACTCCCGTGGTTTTCGTCACGAAGCACAGCGACTTTGAATCCCGCTATAAATTCTTGGCGAGTGGCGGTCATGATTTGATCGGCAAGCCGTTTCTGCCGCTGGAGATTACCCTCAAGGCGCTCACCCTGGTCGTCGGCGAAAGGCTGCAGCGCAGTGGAGCCTGCGACGACTGCGCCGAGGACGTCGGCTCCGAGGACCCAACCGCTGCTACGGCCGTCACCGCCGAAGGAGCGCCCGAGGAGCTTGGTGTGGCTGCTGCGCAGTCTGGGCCTGCTCCGCACGACGCCGAAGCGGAACCCGTCGGTGAGATGCCTTCTCAGCTACAGTCGTTGCATACTCAACTGGAGGCCCTCAAGAATGCGCCAGATGATAACACCCGTCGGGAAGTGGTGTTATCTCTGTATGTGACGGTCCGCGTGCTGACCGCCGAGGCACAGGAGGCAAAACTGGATTCAGTTTTTCAGCTCGGTTCCGCTCTTGAAGGGATGCTCCGCAAAATTGTCGAGCGCGCCGAATACTCCGTCGATCCCAGCCTGGAGACTCTTTACACCGCCGTCGAATCGTTCCATTACCTGACTAAATCCGGCCCCGCTGCGTCTGCCGGTGTCCCCCATGAACCCGCTCCAATGGTCGGTTCCTGAAAAGTCAATAGATTTATTAAGGCAATCTTGTCCTGGATTATCCTGGCTTTTCCTGAGTGTTTGCGTCCCTTGTGGGCGTTAACGCGCGCTGCCCGCATCACCCGGGTCCATCAGCCGCCGTAACCCCGCCGCGATGGACACGGTAACCGCCGCGCCGATGAGCGTGTACCACGGCCAGTAGATCTCGACGCCGATGGTTCTCATCCAGAGCCCCCTGGTCACCGGCCATTGAGGAAGCACTTGGATGGCAGTCATGACGGCCAGGGAGGCGACCATCGCGATGACCACCGGAGCCGCGCGCCCATTTCGCCAGAACACCGCCAAGCCCAGGCCTCCCAACAGCGCCCCCCCTGTAAGCCCGCGCAGGGAGAACGCCGCGTTAAGAACGAACTCCACCCTGCGGCTCAGGTAAGCCACCAGTATCAGGATGGCCGCCCATCCCGCCGTCGAGAACTTGCTGAACCGCAAGAAGAAAGACTCGCTGCGTTGAGGCAGGAGGTGCCGCACAAAATCCATCATGGAAACCGAGGCGAGTGAAGTCAGGGCGGAACTAACCGACGACATGGCCGCGGACAGAATCGCGACGATGAAAAAGCCTTTGAGGAGGTGCGGCACCTCGGTGATCATGAAGATGGGAAAGATAAAATCGTTGGCCTTGATGCCCGAGCCGGGTCGAGGCTCAGGCAAGGGGATTTGAAACGGATGAGCCTGGTAGAAAACCCAGAGCATTGCGCCCACCAGCAGGAACACCAGGAAGAGCGGAAAAATGACGACCGCGCTCAGGATCAAAGCTTTTCTTCCATCGGCCACTGTCTTGCAAGCAAGCACGCGTTGAACAATCAACTGCTCGGCTCCGTGCGAGGACATCACCAGCACAGTGCCCCCGACGATGCCCATCCAGAGATTGAACGGCGCGCCCAGCAGGAACCTGGGCCACGGCACGCCGGGAGGCGGCACGGCGTTCAGCCAATGCAGTTTGCCGGCTGCTGCGGCCTGAGCGAACATAGCGCTCGCTCCACCCCGCGTCAGCGAGGGAAGGTAGCACAGCGCAAACACGCCTCCGAGCAGGAACAGCCCGAATTGCACGGCATCGGTCCAAATGACCGCCTTGACCCCCCCTACGTAAGTGTAAAGCAACGACAACACTACGAAGAGCAGGATTGCTCCGAGGATTGGGTCGCCCGTCCCCCGGCCGAGCAGGTGATCTCCGAGCATCAGTTTGACGGGGATGCTAGCAACATACACGCGGACGCCTGCAGCTAAGGTCTCGCTGATCAGAAAAAAGCCCCCGGCCGCCTGCCGTGCCGCCGGTCCGAACGTGTTGGCAAAAAGCTGGTAAGGCGAATAAATCTCGCCTTGGAAATAATGCGGCACCAGGACGATGGCTAAAAGGATGCGCGCCAAGACATAACCCACAATCATTTGCACAAAGCTGATGTCGCCTCCAAAGGCCATCGCAGGTACACTGATGATGGTTACGGCGCTGGTCTCGGCGGCCACGATGGACAGGCCGATGCCCCACCAGGGAACGGTTTTGCTGCCCAGGAAATAATCGCGCGTCGTGTGCTGGTCGCGCCCGAACCACAAGCCCAGGCCGATGATGCCCAGCAGGTAGGTAACGACAATCATCCAATCGCCCGGGCTGAAATAGCTGTTCATGAACTCAGAGCGGCTATTACTGACGAAGTGAGGACGTAAAAGCCAGTCCCAACTGCCGCCTTCCTGAGGCGTCCGGTGAATGCTCCAGTAAATTCCCGGTTGCGCCGTTTCAAGGTAGGCCGTAAGGTTTGCCGAATCAGAGAAAGAACCCGAATTGAGCGTCGGGGCATCTGTCCGATGAAACGAAACAAAGCGCGATCTGGAACCAGAACCAAAGCGGCCGCCCCTTCCGCCCCTTCTTCTCCCACGACAAAACGTCAGGTCCCCAAAAGACAGTCGTCCCACCCCGCCCAAAAACCTGCGGTGCGAATTCCGCCTCTGCTCTTGGAGGGCGACGAACCAACTTCGGACGCCGGGCCAGTCCAAGCCAGCCCTGGTTTGGCACCGCCCGCAACGGCGCTCCCCGAATCCTACGGAACGGGGCGTTTGTTTCTGGCGGTGCGCGACCCGCATTGCCTTTACGCGCACTGGGACCTCTCCCTCGAACAGCAGCGCGACTACAACGCCCTGTCCGCCGATCGACACCTAATCGTGCGCCTCCATCGAGATCAGCCGGCTACCAAACCCCTCCACGAAATTCATGTGCATCCCGAATCGCGCTACTGGTTCGTCCACGTTGAAAGGGCTGGCGCATCCTATGCCGCCGAGTTGGGTTATTACTCCGCGCAGGGCCAGTGGCATTCGCTAGCCTGTTCCGACCCAGTCACGACTCCACCCGATTCACCCTCGGAAGACAAAACGTTGCACTTCGCGAGAATCGGCCTGGAAATCCTCGAGCTCCGGCCGCCGGCGCTAGCAAGCGGCGATCAAGAGGGCGGGTCCGGCCAAAGCCCTGCCCGGGGGTCGCAGGTCGGGATGCCGGTGGCTGAAGAGCTCGCTCTTCCACCTGAGTCGCCAACCCGGCGTTTCGAGCCGGCTGCAAGAATTACGGCGCTGATTGTTCCGGACCGCGTAGGATGGATTCCGCCCCTCGGTTTGGGTGCTCCGTCTCTCCCGCCAATAACGACGTTGCCCTCGCTGCTGGCGCCGGGACCGGAGGCGCAGCCGCCCGATCTCCAAACTGGCCGCACGGAGCCAAGTGCAACACCGATCCCCTTCGGGACGCCCGCCCAGGAGGAAATGCTGGCCCAATTGCTTGCCCAAGTTCGAGCGCAGCCGCTCGGGATTAGTTCGCCAACAGTTTCCAGCCCACCCGGCGGCTTGCCTCCGGCGCCGCAGGAATTCTGGCTCGCCGTCAATGCCGACCTGATCATCTACGGCGCAACCGATGCCAAGGCGGTGTTGACGTTGGCTGGCCAACCTGTGGAACTGCGGCCCGACGGCACTTTCAGTTGCCGCTTCTCGTTGCCGGACGGGAATTTCGGGCTGGACGTGGTCGCGATTTCCGCCGAAGGCCTCGTGTGCCAGGCCGCGTTGCAGTTCTCGCGACAAACGGATTACCAGGAGGCGGCGCCGGCGGCCGCGCAGGAACCGGCTCTAAGGCTGCCCGGTGGCTAACCGGGGCTATTTTTGCCTGGTGCTCCATGCGCATCTGCCCTTCGTTCGGCATCCGGAGCACGAAAAGTTTCTCGAAGAAAACTGGCTCTTCGAGGCGATAACCGAGACGTATCTCCCCCTGCTGCAAACGCTGGGGCGCTGGCAACTAGAGGGACTGCGCGTGCCGCTCACGCTCACGCTCACGCCCACCCTTTGCGCGATGCTGCGCGACCCGCTGCTGCAGGACCGCTACACACGCCATCTGGAGGCGCTCGTGGAACTGGCCGGAAAGGAAATCCTCCGGACCCAGTGGGAACCATCCTTCCGGGAACTGTCCGAGCTCTACCGCCGCCGACTCCTGGAATTGCGCGACCTGTATATGAGCTTTGGGCGCGACGTGGTCGGCGCGTTTGGCCGACTGCAAGACCTTGACCAGATTGAGATCCTCACTAGCGCCGCCACTCACGCGATTCTTCCCTTGTTGGCTGAGCACCCGCCCTCTCTGCGGGGGCAAATCCTGGTCGCACGGGACGAGTACCGGCGCTGCTTCGGCCGTGACCCGCGCGGCATCTGGCTCCCGGAATGTGCTTACGTCGAAGCGGTCGAGCCCGTCCTGCGCGAGGCGGGGCTGCACTGGTTCGTGGTGGATTCCCACGGACTTCTCAACGCCCACCCGCGCCCCCGCTACGGGCTGTTTGCCCCCCTGCTCACGCCGAATGGACTGGCCGTTTTTGGGCGGGACCGCGATTCCGCAAAACAGGTTTGGAGCCGCCAGGAAGGTTACCCGGGCGACCCTCGTTACCGCGACTTCTACCGCGACATCGGCTTTGACTTGGATTTGGATTACGTGCGCTCCTACCTGGCGGCACCAGACCAGCGGGGTTTCACGGGCTTCAAGTACTTTCGCATTACTGGGCCGACCGGCGGCAAAGAGCCTTATCAGCGCGCCTTGGCCATGCGCGCAGCCGAGGAGCATGCCGGCCAATTTCTGGCGGCGCGCCTGGCCCAGATCCAGCACCTTGCCGGGCTTTTCGATCGACCGCCGCTCGTCGTCTCGGCTTATGACGCGGAACTCTTTGGGCATTGGTGGTATGAAGGGCCGGAATTCCTGGATTTTTTTGTGCGCAAAATCCACTGCGAACAGCAGGTCTTTGCTTTAACGACGCCGGAGGAGTATTTGCGTCAGCAACCGACTCACCAGGTAGCCAAGCCGAGCGCGTCGAGCTGGGGCGAAGAAGGTTATTGGCGGGTCTGGCTCAACGAGAAGAATCATTGGATTTATCCTCACCTGCGGGTCGCCCAGGAACGAATGACTGAACTAGCCCGCCGCTTCACCGCGCCCGAGCCGCCGATTGAGCGCGCCCTGAAACAGGCCGCGCGCGAATTGCTCCTGGCGCAGGCCAGCGATTGGCCCTTCATCCTGCGCACCGGTACCAGCCCCGATTATGCTAGGCGGCGCGTGACCGACCACCTCCTTCGCTTCACCTCGCTGTACGAGCAACTCATCCAGGATCGACTCGACCTGCCCTGGCTGGCCGAAGTCGAGTCGCGGGATAACCTTTTCTCCGATGTGGACTACGGTTATTGGAGATGACGAGCGGCCTCGTCGCGGGTGATGGGTGATCCTCGTTTGAGCTTGCCTAACTGCCGGCTGCCGCAGAATTTGAGGCGCGTGAGGCCCTGGCCTGAGTTTGACGAGAACGGCGACCTGCCGCCGGGCTTATATCCGGCAACGCTGCCGGAAGTAATTTCACATTTCGGCTCAGCCACCCCGGCGCGCCAGCGGGTTGGCCGACGTTTGGAACACATTTACCGTTTGGCCGTCGCGAGCGGACATTTGGCTCGATTCGTGATTTTCGGCTCGTTCATCACCGCCAAACCAGCCCCGAACGATGTTGACATCTTCGTGCTCATGGGGAACGATTTTGATGTGAGTCGGCTCCCAAACGGCATCAGAATCATCTTCGACCATTCCGCAGCACAGAGCCTGCTGGGCGCCAGCGTGTTCTGGATTCGACGTGCCGCCGCCTTGGGCGGCGAAGAGGCCGCTGTTCGGTATTGGCAAGTCACGCGCGCAGGACAGCAGCGCGGGATTGTAGAGGTCACCCAATGATGATCACCAACGACCAAGAACTCCAGGTCACTCTGGAGCGGATGAAGCAGTTTCAATCACAAGTGGTTAAACTGCGCCACACGGAGGAAAACCCAGAGAATTACCGCCTTTCGGCCTCGGGCTTTCTGGCGGAATTGGACCGGATGACCCTGCAGGTCCGGGAATATCTTTGGTCTCATCCCGCTGAACAGGCGCCCGAACCCGCCGTCTGAGTCGAATCGGGAGCGAAGGTCTGACGCTGCCCACGCGGCCGGCGGGGGGGCAGCGAAGAGTTTATCGCCTCTGACGTGACCGTGCCTATCCCCAGACTTCCGCCTGGCGGAGTTGCCGCAATAACAATTCTTCGAGCGGCATGCTCGAGCCGGCGGTGAAAAAATTGATGCCGCGGGCCTGACAAAACTCTCGCAGCTTTTGGATGAAATTCTGCACCGTCTGCTGGTACGCCTTCATCCGGTAGCGCCCGAAAGTCACCTCTTGCAGACCACCCGTTTCCGAATCTACCAGCCGCAGGTCGCCAAAAACAGTAGGAGAGAGTTCCTCGGGCGCCAGGATTTGCACTAGGTCAACCTGGAAGCCGCGGGCCACCAGGGCCGTTAGACCCGCTTCGTAACCCGCCGGGTCCAAAAAATCACTCAACAAGACTGCCACACCGGCCTGCCGGGCTTCCAGGGCTCCGCGCCGCAAGGCTTCGTTGAGATTGGCCACACCGCCAACGCTCAAGCCGCTCAGGCTTTGGAAGTACTCCATCACCGATTTCCGGCCACGGACCGAGCGCAATGCGCCCCGTGCGGCCAATTCCCGGTTCCGTGCCTCGGCATCAACTGGCCCATCGTCCGGCAAATTGGGAAACGGAACCACGCTCACCCGGTCGAACCCGCAGAGCGCCACGTAGCCGACCGCCGCGGCAACCTGGCGCGCGAAATCAAACTTGCGCGGCTCGCCAAAGGACATCGACTCGCTCGCATCGAGAAAGATGCGCACCGGCAACTCTCGTTCCTCTTCGTAAAGCTTGAGGAAGAGCCGCTCCAGGCGGCCATAAAGGTTCCAGTCCAGGTAGCGAAAGTCGTCCCCTTGAACGTAGTTCCGGTAATCCGCGAACTCAACCGACTGGCCGCGCGCGCGACTCCGGCGCTCTCCCTTGGCTGAACTCTTGGCGCGCCGGGCGGCGAGCAGTTGAAATTGCTCAAGCCGGCGCAGCAGTTCGGGAGACAGGAGTGCGGTGGCGGGCATAGCTCAGTCCCGGTGACTCCGCACTCGCTAGGCAACTACCACCTGCGCATCGCGCGGCACGTCTTTGAGGATTTGGGCAATAATGTGGTCAGTGGTGATGCCTTCAGCCTCGGCTTCGAAATTCAGGATGAGACGGTGCCGCAAGGCGAGGGGCGCCACGGCAGCGATATCATCAAAACTGACGTTGAAGCGTCCATCGGTAAGAGCCCGCACCTTGCCGGCGAGGATGAGAGATTGCCCACCCCGCGGGCTGCTGCCAAAACGCAAGTACTGGCCGGCAATTGGGGCGGCGGTTTCGGTGCCGGGATGAGTGGCCAAGACGAGGCGCACGGCGTAGTCCTTCACGTGCGAGGCCACCGGCACCTGGCGCACCACTGCCATGAGGTCCAGCAACGCCTCGCGGCTAAGCACCTGCGAAACCTGGACGGACGCGCCGGTGGTGGTCCGCGAGAGCACCTCCGTTAGTTCCGCCGCGTTCGGGTAACCGACGAGGATTTTGAAGAAGAACCGGTCGAGTTGGGCCTCGGGCAGCGGATAAGTGCCTTCCTGGTCAATCGGGTTTTGCGTAGCCATGACGAAGAACGGCTCGACGAGCTTGCGCAACTCCCCGCCCGCGGTGACCTGGTGTTCCTGCATGGCCTCCAGCAACGCCGACTGCGTCTTGGGCGTGGCACGGTTGATTTCGTCGGCCAGCACCAGATGGGCAAAGATGGGGCCGCGTTGGAATTGGAATTCGCGTCGGCCGCCAGGAATTTCCATCACGATGTTAGTGCCGAGGATGTCGGCCGGCATCAAGTCGGGCGTGAACTGGATGCGGCTAAAGGAGAGATCTAGTGCCTCGCCGAGGGTGCGCACGAGCAGGGTTTTGCCCAGCCCAGGTACGCCCTCGAGCAGCACGTGACCGCCGGCGAAAAGGGAGATGAGCGTGCCTTCCACGACGGCGTCCTGCCCGACGATGACCTTGCCGAGTTCAGCGCGCAGATTGGCATGGGCGGTACGAAAGTTTTGGACGGCTTGTTCAGTTTCCATGGGGATCACTTCTTCAGATCATCGAAATAATCCTTCACCGCCCCCTGATACGCGCGCGGCACCTTCTCCTGGCTAAGCGCGCTTTGGGCATCGGATTGGGCGGCGGCAGCAGCTTCCTCGTAGGAGACTTTGCTTTGTCCTTTGATGCTTACGCCTTTTAAGGTGATGCTCGGCATCTGGCCGCCCGGCGAGAATTGGCCCTTGACCTTGGTGGGCTTGAGCGCGTCGCTCAAGTCGCCTTGGCCGCGGTCCGTGAGGCCGCGTGGATCCTGGTCGGGCCGGACGATGCCCGTGTTGTCCCAGTGATCGTTGAACTGGCCGTTCCAGCCTGCGTTTTCGTCCGCCCAGGTGCCGACACCTGTGCCCGGCCTGCCGCCGGGCTTGAAGCCTGGATTTTTACACTGGGACCAGCATTGGCCGGTTCCCACGCACATCGAGGCCCGATTCATGGCTTCAAGTTCGGCTTGCAACTGCTGGGCGTCGCCCATCTGCTGCATGAGCTTTTCCAGCTCCTTGGCGGCGTCGGCCAATGACTGGCTGGCCCCCGGTTGATCGCCACCTTTCATCTGTTGCGCCGCGCTCTTCAAATAGTCAGCCACCTTGCCGTAATTACCGGCGGGATCAACTGCTTGAGATACCTCCTGGAGCAATTTCTGAAGCTGGTCGGGCGAGAGTTTGGCCGCCTTCAACTGCTGGGCCATTTTCTGCAACGTCATTTGCGCCGCCTCGGGCTGCCCGTTTTTCAATTGCTCCGCCAAGTCCTTTCCGAGCTTCTCCATCTGCTGTTGGAGTTGCGCCAGTGATTTGGCCATGTCCCGCGTTTTCTCGAGGTCCGTCAGGGAGGCCTGAATATCTTTGAGAACCAACTCCGGCTGATTGGCCGCCAGGGCGCTGATGGCATCATCCAACTGCGGCATTTGGAGGCCCATTTGCTGCGCCTGCTTCGACAGCGCGGACAAGGCCTCGGAGAGTTTCTGGCGCTCGGCTTCCGTGCCGGCCGAGTTCTTGTCAGCCAAGCCCTTGGCCGCTTCCTGCAACTTCTGCAAATCCTTTTGCAGTTTGTCCATGGCCTCCGGATTGCCCGTAGGCGTGCCGATCTGTTTTTGGAGGGCCTCGATTTGCTTCTGCAAGCCCGCCGCGGTCTGAGAGTCGCTGCCGGTCGAAGCGCGGGCAGCCTGTTCGAGTTTTTTCAGTCCCGGATCTTTGCCTAATTCTTTGAGTTGATCCTTGAGCTGATCGGCCACGCTGGCGAGGTCCTTGAGCGCTTCGCTTCGCGTAAGGGCTTTCTTGGTGAATTCACTGCCCAAGGCCTCGACGGCCTGCAAGGATTTCTCGGTCGGGGGGAGCGCAGGTGGACGCTGGTCCAGGCTGCGCCGCGTCAACTCCGCCAACTGCCGCCCCACGTCCTTGATGGTCTGCTTGTCGGCTTGCTTCTGGAGAAATGCCTTGCTGCGGTACTCGGGCACGAAACCGAGGCCGGCGCACAATGCAAGGAACAGCAGCGCCCAGCGAGCGGACTTGGGGAGGCGAAACGGAACCAACTTGCGCGGATCCAGTCCTTTGGCATGCTCGGCGGCATCGCTCACAACCAACTGGCCCCAGCGGCCGGCGCTTGGATCGGAGCCCAACTCGAGAGCCGTGCTCAACCGTTCCTTCAAATGTTGCCGGCCATCAACCCAGCGCGCCGTGTCATTTAACCGCGGCTTGCGCCAACCGCCAACCAGCAAGCCGACCAACAGGCAGGGAAGGGTCACGAGACTGGCCGCCAGAAGCGTCCACCTCGGCAAGGGAAATAAATGATAGGCCCCCGCTACCAGCAGGGAAAGAAAGGCCCCGACCAACAAACCATGCCAAAGACCACGCAAGGCCCGAGACCAGCGCCGGCGCTGAGCCGCGCGCGCGAGCGCTGTTTCCACAATTTGCAGTTCGCTCATAGCCTGCGCCAACATGCCGCATCTCCCCCCGTTTGGCTAGCGGGAAGTGTTGGAATGTTGGAATGTTCGGCTCGGCCTGGTTCCTCATCCATCGAAAATCATCGTCACTGGCTCGCCGACTATGGGGGAAATTTCCCGGCTCAAATGGGGTTGACTGCTCCTTGCGTGATGGCTGTGATTGGAGAGACGGTAAGCCCATGTTCAAATGGGTGGCGATCCTCCTGTGTCTTGTGGTGATGGGATGCTGCTTCGGCGCCATGGGGGTGGGCAAGGCGGCAATGATCAAACTGGGTTCGGCCCTGGGCTTAATGGCCAGCACCTCGCTGGTGATCGCTTGGGTTTGCCTGAGGAACCATTCCCCGCGAGAGGATCCCTAAGGTGGAGCCCAGGGAACAAGCAGGCAGGGGGTTGGTCTGAACTTCATCTCCCGCGATGGCACAGATTTTTGGCAAAAGCAGCACTAGCTTCGCGCGAGCCTCCTTGGTGGGAGGCGTTTCGGGCTTTTTTGGTTTTTGGGGGCTGGTTTATCTGATCTACTGGTCGCCTTACACCACCAACCAATACGTGCCGCGGGAGCAGGAGGTGCCCTTTAGCCATGAGCATCACGTGGCCGGCCTCGGCTTGGATTGCCGCTACTGCCATACTTCGGTGGAGAAGTCCTCCTTCGCAGGTATTCCGCCGACCGAAACCTGCATGACGTGCCATTCTCGGGTTTGGACTGACGCGCCGATGCTGGCGCCTGAACGGCAAAGCCTCGCGACGTCGCAACCGCTGCACTGGAAGCGAGTGAATGATTTGCCCGATTTCGTTTTTTTCAATCACTCGATCCACATTCAGAAGGGGATCGGCTGCTCGACGTGTCATGGCCCGGTAAACCAGATGCCACTCACGTGGAAGGCCCATTCACTCTATATGCGCTGGTGCTTGGATTGCCACGAGGCACCGGAAAAGCAGATGCGGCCCAAAGACCAAATCTACAACATGGAGTGGCAGCCGCCGCCGGACCAAGCGGAGCGCGGCGCGCAGCTTCTGAAGGATTACCACGTCAGCCAGCAGCGCCTGACTCAACTCCGAGACTGCAGCATGTGTCATCGATGAAAGAAGCCGCACAAGTCGAACAGGTCAAACATACCAAACCGGCGCCCGCGCTGGACCTGGCCGCCATCCGAGCCCGGCTCAACGGCGAACGGGGCCAGCACTACTGGCGGAGCCTGGAAGAGATCGCCGAAACCAAGGAATTCCAGGAAATGCTCCACCGGGAATTCCCGGCGGGCGCCTCGGAGTGGTGGGATGGCCTGAGTCGGCGGAACTTTCTGAAAATGGCAGCCGCCACCCTGGCGCTCTCGGGCCTGACCGCCTGCACCAAGCAACCGACGCGAGAGATCTATCCCTATGTGAAACAGCCGGCCGGATTGGTCCTGGGAGAGCCGCTGTATTACGCGAGCTCGATGCTGCTGGGTGGGTTTGCCACCGGCGTGCTGGCCAAGAGCCGCGAAGGGCATCCGATCAAGGTCGATGGCAATCCGGAGCATCCATCCAGCCTGGGCGGCTCAAGCGTTTGGATGCAAACCTCGATCCTGGATTTGTACGACCCGGACCGCTCGCAGACCGTGACTCATTGGGGTGAGATCAGCACCTGGGCGCTGTTTCTCTCCGATTTGAACGACTTGCTTCTGGAACAGGCGGCGAGAAAGGGCGCCGGCTTGCGCTTCCTGACCGAGACGGTCACTTCGCCCACCCTGGCAGCCCAATTGCATGATTTGCTTAAACGATTCCCTGGCGCGACTTGGCACCAATATGACCCAATCACGAGAGACAATGTCCGCGAAGGCGCGCGACTGGCCTTTGGCGAGTTTGTAGAGACGCGATACCGCTTCG
>Ga0209415_10009989_pt1 | contig 16213 bp, 9 predicted proteins | sample PeaSoiSIISIP2007_FD_187696 | JGI IMG/M metagenome (GOLD analysis project Ga0209415, IMG submission 187696) | Peat soil microbial communities from Weissenstadt, Germany - SII-SIP-2007 (SPAdes) (version 2) | ecosystem: Environmental > Terrestrial > Soil > Wetlands > Peat | place: Germany...
CAAACTGACTGGAACTATTGGTTCGAACTCGACGTTTCCCGGCGTCAAGGGCGCGGTGAAGGTAATCGTGTGCGACGCCGGAGGTAACGTGAGCAACCTGGGAAATGCTCGGTTCTAGTGGTCACAGCCGGGCGCGTGAAGGGCGCGCACCGTCGGAAGCGGGTGGCAACTGGGGCCGTGCCCAGGAGCCTTCCCGGACTAACAGCCAACTATTTCCATCACTAATCATACTCGTCGCAAACATGCACTCCTAAGCCGACGCTTCTGCGCGGCACCGGGCGTGAGTTGCCAATGAGGTCAAGGATCCAAGGGGCCAGCCCGGGGATCCTCGCGCAATGCGCACCATCTGCCTTTTTTGACCCCTTCTGCCACTCGCCGCTGGTCTCGTCCCCCACTTGGGTCGTCCCAGGTTCGTCATTTTTGACGACGACACTGGTCAGGCTAGAACGTACGCTCCCCTCGCTCCTGAAAGGGAGCTTGGCGGGTTGGAGTGGCGTCAGCGACGTGGGGGAGGGCAGTTCCCGACGGATGTCGTCGTCACGGGAAACGATGAGAGGAGCGCGCGATGCGGGTAGCGCGCACGATTCGTGCCGGTGGGACAGCAACGTCGGAAACCACACGGGGCAGGCCGCGCAAGGTTCTGACAACGCTGGCGGCGTTGTCCATCTTGACCGCGTCGACCCTCGTCGATGTCCTGGTGGCCACCCACGCAAACGCGGCGACGACCGAGTTGTACTCGTGGGGCTACAACGACAAAGGCCAGTTGGGGGTCGGGAACACCACGAACTCGGGAGGGCCCGAGAAAGTGCTGCTCCCGTCGGGAGTCACTGCCACCGCGGCCGCTTCCGGCTCGGACTTCAGCTTGGCCGAGGGCTCCGACGGCAAGCTCTACTCGTGGGGCAACAACATCGACGGTCAGCTGGGCAACGGGCCCTGCTCGCCATGCAACAACTCGTCGACACCCGTCGTGGTGTCGCAGGGAGCGATTCCCTCAGGGGTCACCGCCACGGCTGTGGCCGCCGGCTTCGACCACAGCGTGGCACTGGGTTCGAACGGCCAGGTCTATACCTGGGGCTTTAACGGCTTCGGCCAGCTGGGAGACAACACCACCTCGAACTCGACCACTCCGGTCGAAGCCCAGCTCCCCTCGGGCGTGACCGCCACGGCTGTCGCCGCCGGTCAGTACATGACCGAAGCGCTGGGCTCGAACGGCAAGGTGTACACCTGGGGCGATGGCTCCATGGGTGAGCTCGGGGACGGAGCCACGGCGAACAAGAAGGTGCCCACCGTGGTGTCGCAAGGCCAAATGTCCGCCGGGGCAGTCGCCACCGCCATCGCGGCCGGGGGGTACCACAGTCTCGTCATTGCCAGCGGTGCGCTTTATTCCTTCGGCTACAACGATCTGGGCCAGCTCGGAATCGGGAACACGACCAACAAGACCACACCAGTGGCGGTCACCCTGGCGGCCGGAGTGGCGCCCACGGCCGTTGCGGCCGGGACGTACCACAGCATGGCCATCGGCTCCAACGGGAAGCTGTACGCGTTCGGGAACAACGCGAACGGGGAGCTCGGCAACGGGACGACCGTCAACTCGTCGTCCCCCGTCGTGGTGTCGATGCCGGCAGGAGTGAGCGCCACTGCCATCGCGGACGGTGCGGAGCACAGCTTGGCCATCGGGTCCGACGGCAACCTCTACGCCTGGGGCTACAACGGCCTCGACGAACTGGGCGACGGCAATACCACGGACTCATCCACGCCGGTGCAGGTGGGGCTCACGCCGGTGGCGAAGCCCCCCAACGCCGTCTTCTCGGGCTCGTCGGCCGACCACAGCTTCGCCATCGCTCCGCCGACGCCGGCCCCCACGACCACCACACTCTCGACGTCGCCCTCGTCGGTGACCTACGGCCAGGCCGTGACCATCACGGCGACCTTGACCCGGACCGACGGACACGGCACGGGGTCCGACGGGGGTGGCACGGTCAGCTTCCTCAACGGGTCCAACACCATCACGGGATGCGGATCGGTGGCGCCGGTCCTCGTCGGCAGCTCCTACCAGGCGCAGTGCTCGACCTCGTTCGTGGTCAACACCTACCCGCTCACGGCCAGTTACACGGGTGACACCCTCTACGCCCCCAGCACCTCGGCGGTCCTCAACCTGACCGTCCACCCGGCGCCGCTCGTGATCACGGCTTCGTCGGCATCGACCACGTACGGTGACAGCCCGCCGGCCGTGACCGCCTCGTACTCGGGTTTCGTCAACGGTGACAACGCCGGCTCGCTCACGACGGCGCCGACGTGCTCCACCAGCGCCACGGCGTCGAGCCCGGCCGGCAGCTATGCCACCACGTGCTCGGGTGCTTCGGACCCCAACTACGCCATCACCTATCAGAATGGCTCGAACACGGTCGACCCCGCCCCCCTCGCCGTGACGGCGTCGTCGGGATCGATGATCTACGGCGGCTCGGTCCCCACCATCACGCCCTCGTACTCGGGGTTCGTGAACGGTGACACCGTCAGCTCGCTCACCACCCAGCCGACGTGCTCCACCACCGCCACCTCGTCGAGCCCGGTCGGCAGCTATACGACCACGTGCTCGGGGGCGGCCGACTCGAACTACGCCATCAGCTACGTCCACGGTTCCGAGGTCATCGGTGCCGCCGCGCTGGTGATCACGGCGTCGTCGGGATCGATGACGTACGGCGGCTCGGTCCCCGGTGTCACGGCCTCATACTCGGGATTCGTGAACGGTGACAGCGCCAGTTCCCTCACCACGGCACCCACGTGCTCGACCACGGCCTTGTCGTCGAGCTCGGTGGGAAGCTACGCCACCACGTGCTCGGGGGCGGCCGACTCGAACTACGCCATCAGCTATGTCCAGGGAGCGGTAGCCATCGCCCCTGCACCGCTGATGATCACGGCGTCGTCGGCATCGGTCAACTACGGGGACGGGCCGCCGGCCATCACCCCGTCGTACTCGGGCTTCGTGAACGGCGACAACGTGAGCTCGCTCACCCAGACACCGGTGTGCTCGACCACAGCGACGGCAGCCAGCCCGGTCGGCAACTACGACACCACGTGCTCCGGTGCTTCGGGCTCGAACTACGCCATCAGCTACCAGGACGGATCGGTGACCGTCGCCCCGGCGCCACTCACCATCACCGCCTCTTCGGGAATGGCCTCCTACGGGAGCAGTCCGCCCACGGTGAACCCCCTCGTCTCGGGCCTGCAGAACGGTGAGAGCAACTCGGTTCTGGGTGCGGGACTGACCTGCTCGACCGCGGCGACATCATCAAGCCCCGTCGGCACCTACGCCACCACATGCTCGGGCGCCGTCGACGCCAACTACACCATCAGCTACGTGAGCGGCACGACCACGGTCATCCCTGCCCCCGTCACCATCACGGCCTCGTCGGGCACGATGACGTACGGCGGGGCGGTGCCGGTCGTCAGCCCGAACGTGTCCGGCCTCCAGAACGGTGAGAACATCTCGGTGCTGGGTGCCGGACTGGTGTGCTCGACCTCGGTGACCCCGACCACCCCGGTCGGGACGTACTCCACGTCGTGCTCGGGCGCCGTCGACGCCAACTACACCATCAGCTACGTGAGCGGGACCATCGTGGTAGGGCCGGCGAGCCTGTCCATCACGGCGTCGTCCGACGACATGACCTACGGCGACACCCCACCCGTGATCGAGCCGATCGTGTCGGGGCTTCAGAACGGCGAGCAGGTCTCGGTGCTGGGCGCCGGACTGCTGTGCACGACCGGTGCCACCTCCTCGAGCCCGGTCGGGCCCTATGCCAGCGCGTGCGGCGGGGCCGTCGACAACAACTACACCATCACGTACACCCCGGGAACGGTGACCATCGATCCGGCCACCTTGATGATCACGGCGTCATCGGGGACCGTCAACTACGGGTCCTCGCCGCCGAGCATCACGGCGTCGTACTCAGGGTTCGTCAACGGCGACACGGCCGCTTCGCTGACCACGCCGCCGACGTGCACCACCACGGCCACTTCGTCGAGCCCGGTGGGCAGCTACCCGAGCTCGTGCTCGGGGGCGGCGGACGCCAACTACACCATCAGCTACCTCGGCGGCACGGTCCAGGTGGCCACGGCAACTGTGGTCGTGACGGCCTCGTCGGACTCGATGACCTATGGGGGCTCCACGCCCACCATCACGCCTTCGTACTCCGGCTTCGAGAACGGTGAGTCGGCGGCCTCGCTGACGACGGCACCCACATGCACCACGGCGGCCACGTCCTCGAGCTTGGTGGGGAGTTACGTGAGCTCGTGCTCGGGCGCGGTCGACTCGAATTACACCTTCACCTACGTGAACGGCTCGGTCCAGGTCAACCCGGCCCCGCTGACCATCGCGGCCACGTCGGACTCCATGACCTACGGCGGCGCCACTCCGGCGATCCTGCCGCTGTACACCGGTTTCGTGAACGGTGACACGGCCGCTTCGCTCACGACCCCGCCGACGTGCTCGACCCTGGCGTCCTCGGCAAGCTCGGTGGGGAGCTACCCCACCTCGTGCTCGGGCGCGGTCGACTCGAACTACACGATCACCTACGTGTCCGGGTCGGTCCAGGTCAACCCGGCACCGCTGTCCATCGCGGCGTCGTCGGACTCCATGACCTACGGCGGGTCGGTCCCGACCATCACCGCCTCGTACTCGGGGTTCGTGAACAGCGACACCTCCGCGTCGCTCACCACCCTTCCGACGTGCACCACGACGGCCACGTCGTCGAGCCCGGCCGGCAACTACACGAGCTCGTGCTCGGGCGCGGTCGACCCCAACTACACCATCAGCTACTCACCGGGAGCCGTGGTGGTGGGGAGCGCCGCCGTCGTTGTCAGCGCGTCGTCGGACTCGATGATCTACGGGGGAACGGTCCCGACCATCACCGCCTCGTACTCGGGGTTCGTGAACGGTGATACGGCCGCGTCGCTCACCACGGCGCCGACGTGCACCACGGCGGCCACGTCCACGAGCTCGGTGGGGAGTTACTCGAGCTCGTGCTCGGGCGCGGTCGACGGCAACTACACGTTCACCTATGTGAACGGATTGGTCCACGTCAACCCGGCGTCGCTGTCCATCGCGGCGTCGTCGGACTCCATGACCTACGGCGGTTCGACGCCGACCATCACCGCCTCGTACTCGGGGTTCGTCAACGGCGACACGGCCGCTTCGCTCACCACGGCGCCGGCGTGCACCACGGCGGCCACGTCGACGAGCGCAGCCGGGACCTATGCGACGTCGTGCTCGGGCGCGGTCGATAGCAACTACACGTTCACCTACGTGAACGGCTCGGTCCACGTCAACCCGGCGCCGCTCTCCATCGTGGCCTCCTCGGGCTCGATGATCTACGGCGGGTCGACCCCGACCATCACCGCCTCGTACTCGGGGTTCGTGAACGGTGACACCGCCGGTTCGCTCACCACGACGCCGGCGTGCTCGACGGCGGCCACATCGACGAGCCCGGTGGGTACGTACTCGAGCTCGTGTTCGGGGGCCGTTGACTCGAACTACGCCATCACGTATGTCAACGGGTCTGTGAACGTAACGGCGGCCACCCTGTCGATCACGGCCTCCTCGGCTCTCACCTCCTACGGTGACGCCGTGCCGGCCATCACACCGGCCTACTCGGGATTCGTGGGCACCGACTCGGCGTCGTCGCTCACCACGGCACCGACGTGCTCGACGGCGGCCACCTCGGCCAGCCCGGTGGGGAGCTACCCGACGTCGTGCTCGGGGGCCGTCGACTCCAACTACACATTCAGCTACGCCAACGGTTCGGTGCAGATCGGCCCGTCACCGCTGGTGGTCACGGCGTCTTCGGCCTCGATCACCTACGGGGAGGCGGCGCCGGTCATCCAGGCCTCGTACTCGGGCTTCGTGAACGGTGATGACGCAACCTCGCTGACCACGGTGCCGACGTGCTCGACTTCGGTCACCTCGATCAGCCCCTACGGGGTCTATGACAGCTCCTGCTCGGGAGCGGTGGACGCCAACTACACGTTCACCTACGTGGACGGGTCGGTCCAGGTCGAGCCCTCGTCGATCACGGTCACGGCCTCGTCAGGATCGATGGCCTACGGCGGCTCGGTGCCGGCGGTCACGGCCAGCGTGGCCGGGCTCCAGAACGGCGAGCAGGCGTCGGTCCTCGGCGCCGGGTTGACGTGCTCCACCACGGCCACCTCGGCCAGCCCGGTGGGGAGCTACCCGACGTCGTGCTCGGGCGCCAGTGACAGCAACTACACCGTCACCTACGTGAACGGGTCCATCGTTGTAGGCCCGGTGGCGCTGTCCATCACGGCCGGGTCGACATCGGCAACCTATGGCGGGAGCATTCCTCCCATCTCGGCGTCGTTCTCCGGCTTCGTGAACGGGGACAGCGCGTCCTCGTTGACCACGCAGCCGGTGTGCTCCACGGGGGCCACGTCGTCGAGCCCGGTGGGCACGTACTCGAGCTCGTGCTCGGGCGCCAGTGACCCGAACTACACGATCAGCTACGTGAACGGCGCCGTGCAGATCACCACGGCATCTCTCGTCATCGCGGCATCGTCTCCGACCATGACCTACGGCGGAACGGTGCCAACCGTGAACCCGTCGTACTCGGGGTTCGTGAACGGTGACAACGCCTCGTCGCTCACGTCGGCCCCATCGTGTTCGACCACGGCCACGTCGTCGAGCCCGGCGGGGAGCTACCCGGACTCGTGCGTGGGGGCGGCCGATCCGAACTACTCCATCACCTACGTACCGGGTACGACCGTGGTGGGGACAGCGGCGCTGGTGATCCGGGCATCCTCGGGCACCATGACCTACGGCGGCACCAAGCCGACCATCACGCCGACGTACTCCGGCTTCACCAACGGCGACAACGCCAACTCGCTCACGAGCAAGCCGGTGTGCACCACCACTGCCGGATCGTCGCTGCCGGTGGGCAACTACGGCAGCTCGTGCTCGGGAGCAGCCGACCCCAACTACACGATCACCTACGTGAGCGGGGTCGTCACCATCGGGCCGGCGCCGCTCACCATCACGGCGTCGGCGGGCACCATGACCTACGGCGGCACCAAGCCGACCATCACGCCCAGCTACAGCGGGTTCGTGAACGGCGAGAGCTCCTCGGTGCTCGGGGCCGGTCTGACGTGCACGACGGTTGCCGGCGCCACGAGCCCGGTGGGGACCTATGCGTCGACGTGCAGTGGCGCGGTTGATGCCAACTACAACATCAACTACGTCTCGGGCGTCGTGACCGTCGGACCGGCCACATTGACGGTCACGGCCAACAACGTCTCCAAGGCGTTCGGGGCCGCGGTGCCGACGCTCACGGCCACGATCTCGGGCTTCGTGAACGGGCAGACGCTCGCCACCTCCGGGGTCACCGGTCAGGCGCTGTGCACCACCACGGCCACGACCACCAGCCCCGGCGGGACTTACCCGATCACGTGCTCGCTGGGGACGCTGGCGGCGGCGAACTACACGTTCACCTTCGTCCCCGGCACGCTGACGGTGACGTTCAGCCAGAAGCTCGTGTGCAACTACTTCGGGCAGCTGACCATCAACAGCGGCCAGTCCGTCCTCGTCCCGCCGGGTTGTTACCTGATCGGTGACATCGACGTCAATCCCGGCGGTTCGCTCGACGCCGAGGGCGCCATCGTGGGCGGGTCGGTGAGCTTCCTGAGCGGGGGCACACTCCGGTTCTGCAGCACGACGGTGGTGAGTGTGCTCTATGCCACGGGGGCCGCCAACCGGGTGGTGATGGGCGACGGGACGTCGTCGTGCCCGGGTGACACCGTCGTCGGCCTGGTGACCTTGAACGGCAACACCGCCGGCGTCTCGCTTCAGAAGGCGGACATGCTGGCCGGGGTGTCGATCGCCTCCAACGCCGGAGGGGTCGCGGTGGAGAACTGCCAGGCCATCGCCCTCATATCGGTCACCAAGAACACCGGCGGCACCACGGTGACGAACAACTCGCTCCTGGGTTCCCTCACGGTCACCCAGAACGCGGCGCCGGTCGTCGATCGGCCCAATACCGTCATCGGGTTCCAACAATTGCAGTAGGGCACGAGGCCCCCGGCGGACCGCCGTCGGGGGCCTCACCCTGACGGTACAAGCACCATCGCCCGGACGCAGAACACCGACACCAGAGTCTTTTCCATCACCATCTCGTGAGTGCCGCGAGGTAGTCCTCGCACCACCCGCGCTGGCTTCCCTCCGGCATCTGCTGTTCGTCGCGTCGGTTTGTCGATGAGCACGCCGGAGCCGGAGCCGCCCGGAGCCGGCTCGAGCCCGCCATCCTCGACGACGTCGGAGGCCTGACCGCCTCCGGCGTCGCCTAAGTTGTGCCGTCGGGCACGGGCCGCCCGGCGGCTCGATGAAACGGGGGTGACGACGGGCGATGGCCGGCCACGGCGGGAGACGACTGGGAAGGTCGTGGCGACGCTTCCGGCGAAGGTCGGCGGCCGTACAGGTCGTCTCGGTGACCGTCGTCCTGGTGCTCGTGACCGCCGCCGCCTACGCCGTGGGCACCCGGTCCTCGGGGGGCTCACCCACCACCACCACCCTTGCCCCCGTCAACGCCTCGACCCCCGTCCGGGCTAGCAGCAGCACGGCGGGGGTCACCGCTCACAGCATCAGGGTCGTCTTCCCGGTGTCCAACCTGGCCTCGCTGGCGTCGAGCTTCGGCTTCGCCGGCGACATCGAGTACTCCGAACAGACCAAGGCGATCATGCTCTTCGTCAAGCTCATCAACGACGCCGGGGGCATCAACGGGCGGACGATCGACGCCAGCATCGTCAATTTCGATCCCACCAGCGAAACGGGGATGCGGGCCCTGTGCAAGGACTGGACCGACGGCAGCCCGCCCGCCTTCGCCGTGCTCGACGGCGTGGGGACCTGGACGGGAGACAACCAACTGTGCATCACCCAGGAGGGCCACACCCCCCTGCTCAGCCAGTGGACCACGGTCACCGACTGGACCCAACAGGGAGCGCCCTATCTGTGGTGGACCGGCCCCGACGACGCCGCCGTCCTCCTGGCCACCGTCGACTGGGGGCTGAGCGCCGGGCTCCTGGGACGGACCACCAAGGTGGGGGTGATCTCGGGCAACCGGGCGAGCGACGAGGTGGCGCTCAACGACTACCTGCTCCCCGACCTGAGACGGGCGGGCATCACGGCCATCGTCAAGACGATCGCCGCCGACCCGTCCGACACCGCCTCCACCGACGCCCAGGCCCCCCTGGTCGTCCAGCAACTGCGGGCTGACGGCGTGACCTCGGTCATCCCGCTCATCCCGTTCAACGTGTTCTTCCCCGTCTTGGCGGCCGAGACAGCGCAGAAGTACTACCCGAGGCTCCTGCTGTCGGACTACGAGGACTCGATCGAGTCAGCCCTCGGCCTGCTCCCGTTCCCCTATGAGAAGGCGCTCGACGGCCAAGAGGGTGTGACCACGGAGACGCTCGGTGGGATCGACGACTCACGGCCCGAGTCAGAGGGGGGGTACGACCCTGGGGTGCGCAGCTGTTTCGTCGCCTGGCACAAGGCCTATCCCCAGATCCCGCCGGGCAACCAGAACTACTTCATCGAGGAACAGGGGCCGGTCCAGGGTTGGTGCCAGGAGATCCGTCTCTTCGCGGCGGCGGCCACGGCCGCCGGCCGGCACCTCGACCGACAGACCTTCGACGCCGCCATGGCCAGGATCTCGAACTTCCCCGGCGGCTACTCGCCCGTTCTTAGCTACGGACCGGACAAGTACTTCGGCCCGACCCAGTACCGGGTGGTGAGGCTGCACACCAACCAGCCCCCCTCGACCCAGTGCAAGTTCCCGCTCGATCACATACCGCAGGGGGTGTGCTGGGTCGTCGTGAACGACTGGCAGCCCCTGCCCGCCGTCCCGTGACCACCGGGGGCGAGGTCTCGGCGAGCCCCGGAGCCCCCTGGTGGCAAACGGCAGTCCTCTATCAGATCTACCCCCGTTCGTTCGCCGATTCGAACGGTGACGGCGTGGGGGACCTGCAAGGGATCATCGGTCACCTCGACTATCTCCAGTGGTTGGGTGTGGACGGCATCTGGCTCAGCCCGATCACGGTGTCCCCCAACGCCGACTGGGGCTACGACGTGGCCGACTACTGCGCCGTGCAACCGGATCTGGGAACGATGGACAGCTTCGACCGCCTGGTGACGCAAGCCAAAGGTCGCGGCATCCGTGTCCTTCTGGACCTGGTCCCCAATCACACCAGCGACCAGCATCCATGGTTCGTCGAGTCGCGCTCCTCGGTCACTTCGGCGAGGCGGGACTGGTACGTCTGGGCTCCGCCCAAACCCGACGGCACGGCCCCGAACAATTGGGTGAGCAGCTTCGGAGGGCCGGCGTGGACCCTGGATCCGCCCTCAGGCCAGTTCTACCTGCACAACCACCTTTCCGAGCAACCCGATCTCAACTGGTGGAACGAGGATGTCCGCGCCGAATTCGACGCCATCCTGAGATTTTGGTTCGACCGAGGAGTGGCCGGGTTCCGGATCGACGTGTGCAACATCATCGTCAAGGACGCCTTGCTCCGGGACAACCCTCCGGCGACCGAGGACGACGATTTCGAGGCGCAGCTCTTCGGACAGCGCCCCGTCTACAACGGGAACCGACCGGAGGTCCACGACGTCCTGCGACGGTGGAGACTGGTCGCCGACTCCTACGACCCGGCGCGCACCCTCATCGGGGAGACGCCGGTGAAGATCGAAAGGTTGGTCGACTACTACGGCGACGGCGACGATGAGCTTGATCTCGCCTTCAACTTCCCCTTCATCACCGCCCCGTTGGATGCCGCCGCCATGCGCGGGATCGTCGAAGACACCGAGGCGCTGCTGCCCCCCGGCGCCTGGCCGGCGTGGACCGGTTCGAACCACGACATGTCGCGACTGGCGTCTCGCTGGGCGGACGGAGACCCGCGCAAGGCCCGCACGGCCCTGGTCATGTTGCTGTGCCTCCGAGGAACCCCCGTCTTGTACCAGGGGGACGAGATCGGACTGGGGGACTCGCCGGTGTCTCGAGACGACCTGCGCGACCCCCTGGGGGTTCGGTACTGGCCGGCGTACGCGGGGCGCGACGCCATGCGCACTCCCATGCCGTGGCTCGATGGGCCCGGTGGGGGTTTCACCGCTCCCGGGGCGCACCCCTGGTTGCCCCTCGGTCCCACCGGGGCGTGCAATGTCGAGCAGCAACGCGCCGACCCGCGCTCCACCCTCACGTTGGTCCGGGACCTCATCACCCTGCGGCGGAGAACCCCCGAGTTGCAGGCCGGGACATACCGGTCCCTCTCGGCGCCCGAGGGTGTGTGGGCCTGGTCCCGCGGTGGTGACGTCGTGGTGGCCCTCAACCTGAGCGACCGGCGGGCCACGCTCGAGACGATGACGGGCCGCATCACCATCGGCACCGACCGGGGACGTGACGGTGAGGCCTTCCACCGTGTCCTGGAGCTCGGCGAGTGGGAGGGCGTGGTCGCCCTCACCTCGTGAGGCACCCACCGTGGGCTCCGCAGCGTCGTCTCGAGCGCCGGCCGGGTTCGTAGCATGGCGCCGTGAAGGTGGTCGTCTCGCCGGAGGCCGAGCGCTACGTCAGGGCCCACGGGGGTGTCCTCTACGTGCGATCGAGCCACCACGGCTGCTGCGGGGGTGGGCTGACCCTGCTCGACTCCACCACCGAGCCGCCCGTCGACGCCCCGGACTACCTCGGGGTCGGGGCCCCAGGGAGAGTCGGGGCCAAGGGGATAGAGGTGAGGGTCCGTGGCCGGGCCGGAGATCTCCCTCACGAGCTCGTGATCGAGCTTCGCGGGAGGCTGAAGCGGCGGCCCGTGGCCTACTGGGACGGCTGCGCCTTCAAGCTCTAGGGCCCGGCGCGCCGCACCCGGCGGGCGTCGACGTCGAGTCGTGACGTGGCGGTCTGGCCTCCCTATCCCCGACCGAGGATCGGCGCAGCGTTACATTTTCTCTCATGACCAGGCAACGGACGTCGTCGAGTGGGCCCGCATCGTGGTACGACCCCTCCCAGGTCTTCGCCGACACGCAGCGGGTCGACCTCTTCAACGACCCTCCGTGGGAGGCGACGCTGCCCCCGTCGCCGAGACGGACGAGCGAGGGGCGGGCCCGCGACACCTCGTGGTGGGCATCGGCCAAGACCGCCGTGGTGGGCCGAGTGGCCGTCAAGCGCGGCCAGCACAGCCACAAGATCGCCTGACGGCTCCCGGGTCACCCCGGGCCCTCACCCCGCCAGGCTCTGGAGCGCTCCCAGGGTGGTCTTCAGGTACGTCGAGCCGACGTCGATCGAGGCGACCCCCTGGTCGAAGAGGTTGGGCGGCAGGGCCTCCGACGAACCGGTGCAATCGCTCGCTCCGGCGACGAGGTCGTCCAGGGCCGTGCTCCAGTAGTGCTCGATGAGGGTGTCGGGAATGGGCGCCGTCGCCATGGCGTTGTGGGCGTCGGTCGAGATCTGCTGCCAATAGGGATCGAGCGTGGCGTAGTCCGCCGCTCCGGTGGAAGCGAACACGGCGTTGAGCTTGTTGATGTCGGTCTGCAGCGTGGTGAGGACAGCCCCGTGGGACTGGTACCACCCGCGGACCTGGTTGCGTGACGCTGCCGACGTGGCTGCCGCCGCGCTCTGCACCGAGCTCAGGGCCTGGTCGAGCTGGGACGTGCCGATGGTGATGAAGGCGGCTCCCTGGTTGAACACATCAGAGTCGAACCCGGCGGTGCCGGGGTTCCCGACCGAGCCGATGATGGACTCGGTGGCGCCTTCGCTGAGATCGCCCAAGGCGGTGGCCCAGGTCGAGTCCGTCGCCGCGTCGGGAATGGCCGGCACCGAGATGGCGTAGTTGGCGTCGGCGTAGAGCTCCTGCCAGTAGGGGTGGACGCTCGAATAGAGGTCCTGACTGGTCGCCTCGAGTGCCCGGTTGAGCTTGGCGAGATCGATCTGCAGGATGTTGAACACCGACCCGTACGCCACGTACCACGCGGCGTCGGCCTGACCCACCGACGTGGTCATGGTCGTCAACGGCAGCACGGTAGTCGGCACGATCGTCCGAGCCGGGGCGGCCACACGGGCCGGCGCCTGGGTCACTCGGGTCGTCACCGGTCCGGAGGTCGTGCTCTTTCGCCGCGGGGCCGTCGTGGCGATCACAGGAACTTGCGTCGTCGTCGATGCCGGTGTCGTGGACTTCGGGAGGGCCGCCAGAGCTTGCTCGATCGACGTCAGTGTCGACGTCGGAGGCTGCGCTTGTAGCGTGCTCGGCGTCGTGGCCGGAGGAAGGTGCAACAGAGTCCGCACCAGAGGGTTCAGGGTCGTGGTGGTCACCGTGTTCCCGTTGCCCCCGGTGACCACGATCCCGATGGACCCGAGGATCACACCGGCGGCGATCAACATTGCGGCCAGGCCCAACCACGGCTTGCTGACCCGCCTGGCCCCCGGTCGCCCCTGCGTGCGCACCCGCGGGAGCGGGTCATCGGGCCCCGGGAGGGCGTCGAAGTGGCCGATGCCGCCGTCCCGGACAAGTGGCGTCGGCTCGCCGTGCGCGAAGAGTCGTTCCTCGTGGATCCCGTACGGGTCGGGATGCCAGCCGTCTACGCTCATTGCCCCCCTGCCACCCGCGAAGGGCCGTGCCACCGTCCACGGGCCCAACGTCACAAGAAATCTAGCTTTGGCGAGGGTCTTTGGAAAATGGCGGGACTCGCCGAGGGGTGCTGCTCTCGTCACAGGCCAGCCGGGGCACGGCAACGGGGCGGGACATCACTCGTCGAGCATCGCCCGCCAGGGACCGGTGTCGAGCCCTCGGTAGAGGCGCTGGGTGGCGTCGATGAGCGCCTCGCTCCAGATGGGATGCCCGGGAGGGGGGAATCCGAAGAGCGCCAACTCGTCGGGTGTGGAGGCCTCGACGAAGGCGACCCAATGCGGCGACGTCGCGCGTGACTGCATGGTGTGGTACCCCACCCAGTCCTGACCCGTCAGCTTGTAACTGGCGTTGAGCAGGTAGCGGGCACCGCCGGGCTCGGTGAGGTCGACGGCGCGGTGAAAGACGTCGGTCCGATAGGCGAGGTAGGAGCCCCGCACCCCGGATGCGGCCTGTTCGGCTTGGTAGAGCGCGGGGTCGCGGTCGGGCATGACGAGCGGTACCGTCGTCCGACGCCCCACCGACTCGAGCGCCGACACCAGATGGGTCGGGGCCGTGGTGGGACTGACGTCGGAGAGATACAGGAACCCTTCGATGTGCCACCACGGAGGCTCGGGCACCGCCGGCAACCACGAGTGGTTCCGGTCGGTGTGCATCGGTTGTTCATAGTTGGTGATGCCGGCGTACTTCGCCGACACCTGTGCCTGGTAGAGACGGAGGTCAGTGCTGCCGAGGGCGCGCGCCGCGAAGTCCACGAGGGAGCGATGGACCACGAGCCGGTTGAGGGCACCGCTGCCCGGGAACGGGAACGTGCCCATCCACCGGTGCTGGTCGTGGCGAAAGCCCGGCCCCTCTGCCGGCCAGGGGAACTCCTCGACGGGGGCGGGGCGTCCGAGACGCCGCTCGGTCTCGCCCTCGGGGTCGGCGTGGTAGTCCTCGGCGCGGGGGAAGATCAGCTCCAGGTCCTTGGTGGCGGCGTCGATCTCCTCGGTGGAGACGAGGCCACCGAGAAGGACCCACCCGTGCTCACGCCACCGGGATACTTCGTCATCGTCGGCCAGACGCGACCCCATCGTCCTCCCCGGCGGGCCAAGCGGTCGCTGGCGCCGCGCCGGGACCAGGATCGCTCGCCCATGGCCCGGGCTGCAATCGCGCTGCCCCCAGACCGGGGCGGGCCCCTCCCCCCCGTCGCGTCGGACCGCCGGCCACGAGCCCCGGGGGGCGGGGGCGGCGCGGGGCGGCGTCCCCGTGGCCGAGAATGAGTCGATCGGGCTCAGAACCGGCCCGTGTGCCCGAGGAACCAACCCCGGTGGCCTCAGAACCGACCCGTGGGTGGCCCGACCGGCCCCGGGGGACAGGCCAGGAGCTGATTCTTGTCAGGCGCGCGCTGATTTTGGTCGAAAATGAGTGTCGAGCATGGATACAGGCGGAAGATGACGAACCCCGAGACGGTCCAGGAGATGGTGCGACGCCGTGTGCAGCGGCGCCGCCTGTGGCGCCGGGCCCGCAAGGCAATCCTGGTGGCCGTCGTCCTGATCGCCGTCGCGGCCGGGGCCTTCGGGATCGATCGGATGGTGGTGGCCCTACACAAGTACTACGCCACGCCGGCCCACGGCGGCGCGCGGCACAACCCGGTGGCGTCGACGGCGCCGACGACCTCGACCGTGTCGGGTCCGCCCGGCTGTGTGAGCGGCCAGCTCAACGGCACGGTCACCAACTGGGAGGGCATCAACGGGACCATGTACGAGACGGTGACGCTCACCAACATCTCGCTGTCCCCGTGCACACTGCTGGGCTATCCGGGCCTGGCCGTCAACAGCGCCAACGGGACGGCCCTCCCGGCCGCCACCCAGGACGTCGCCACCATGGGCACCAGCACCGACGCGGCCCCGGCGGGTCCCACCGCCGTCGTGGTCGCCCCCGAGGGGCGGGCCTGGTTCGAGCTCTCCTACCCCGATATCTGTTCCCTGATCCTGACCCCGGGGGCGCCGCCGACGGCCAACCCCAACGCGTGCTTCGAGGGGAAATGGCTCCAGATCACGCCCCCGAGGACGTCGAGCCCGCTGCTTGTTCCCGAGCCCCTGCTCTTCAATTACGGGATCGTCGGTTTCGACGTCGGGCCGTTCGGCTCGGGCCCTCCCCCGCCGTTGCCCAGAAGTTGACCCGCCCTTGGCGATGCGTTGATCCCTCGGTCACAGGATCAGGTCGGGGGGCGATCGCCATGGCAACGAGCGAGTCCGCAGCGAACGGGTACGAGCAAGCCGTGCTGGCGGAGGACCTGGGCCAGGACGTCCTGGCCCTTGCCGCCGTGGCCGAGTCACAACGCCGGGCTTCTGTGCTTCGGCGCGTGAACGGCAAGCTCGTGCGACTGATCGTCGAGGCGGCCTAGACAAATACCGCCACTCGGTCCGACTACCCTGGCGGCGCGACGGCGGCCGCTGCAGTGGGTGGCTTGCATGACGGGAGTGGTGCGTGCGGGGGTTCCTGACGAGGCGGCATGTCGCCATGGTCCTCTCGGTGATCGCCGCCGCCGGCGCCTTCGTGGCGGGCG
>Ga0209415_10009990_pt1 | contig 16211 bp, 16 predicted proteins | sample PeaSoiSIISIP2007_FD_187696 | JGI IMG/M metagenome (GOLD analysis project Ga0209415, IMG submission 187696) | Peat soil microbial communities from Weissenstadt, Germany - SII-SIP-2007 (SPAdes) (version 2) | ecosystem: Environmental > Terrestrial > Soil > Wetlands > Peat | place: Germany...
CGATCCCTGATCGCCACGGTCGCCGCGCGCCGCCCGGGCCGCTCAGCCCGGGTGTGCGTCGAGCCCCTTCGTTCGCAGCTCGTGAAGTGCCCCCGCCGTCTTGCTCAGGCGCTCGAGCCCCATCCCCCGCAGGACCGCCGGCGCCTTCGTGAACTGGATCTCGGAGTACTCGACGACCTGTACGAGATTGCCCCAGGGATCGCGGAAGTCGAGCCCCGTTCCCGGCAGGATCTCGACGCCCGCCCGTACCAGCGCAGCGCGAGCGGCGTCGCGATCGTCGACGACCAGGCCGAGGTGGCGGCTCTCGTCGGGAGGCTGGGTGCGGCCTTCGGAGAGCGCGATGAACTGGTCACCGATGTCGATGAAGGCCATCCGCCGGCCGCGTCCGCGCAACTCGAACTCGAACAACAGCCCGTAGAAGGCGAGGGCGGCTTCAACGTCGCCCACCTCGAGGGCGACGTGGTTTATCCCGACGAGTCGGGCGCGCTCACTCACAGGGGAGCGGTCTCGGCGCGTCGCGCCAGCGGCCGTGCGGCTGCTGCCCGCCCTCCGCGCCCCGCATCGACTCCGCACGCATCCGCAGCAGCCCAGCCAGCTCGACCGTCGGGCGGTACGGGTCGGCGACCAGGATCCCGCTGGCGATGCCGAGCGCAGCCCACGGTTCGCCGGCCACCTCGCCGATCAGGAACTCGTCGTCGGGGAGCCGCTGGGAGTCGAGCTCGGCGAGCGTGGCCAGTGCACGGGCGTCGTCGTTGCCGGCTCGCCGCAGCGTGATCCGCTCGAAGTTCATGACCGAAGTGTGACGCCCGCGGGCCATAAGAGCAAATAGGGTTTGCTTGCCGCGAGTGATAAGTTGAGCTTATGCTCGACGTCAAGCAGATGCGGGTGCTGAAGGAGGTAGCCGAGCACGGGTCGTTCTCCGGCGCAGCCGTCGCGCTGAGCTACACCCAGCCCGCGATCTCCCAGCAGATCGCCGCGCTCGAGCGACAGGCCGGAGCCAAGCTCGTCGACCGCACGACCCGTGGCGTCCGCCTGACCGAGGCGGGGCGCGCGCTGGTCGGGCATGCCGAGGCGATCCTTGCCCGGCTCGCCGACGCCGAAGCCGAGCTCGCGGCGATCCGCGATCTGCGCGGCGGAGCGGTCAGGCTCGTCTCCTTCCCGACCGGCGGCGCCTCGCTGATCCCGGTTGCCACCGCCGCCTTTCGCAGACGTCATCCCGGCGTCGAGGTCTCGCTGTCGGTCGCTGGGATGCCGAGCGCACTCGAGCGTCTGAAGGCCGGCGAGGTGGACGTCGCCCTGCTGATCGAGCCGGACTTCGCGCCGCAGCCGCGCGACGCTCTGCTCGAGCGGATCCATCTGCTCGACGACCCGATGTTCGCCGTCCTGCCGGCCGGCCATCCACTCGCGGCCAAGCGGACGCTCAAGCTCGCCGATCTCGCGGGCGAGACCTGGATGCACGACGGCTCCGCGTGCTGTGACTCAACGGTCTTTCTGCGCGCCTGTCACGACGCGGGCTTCGAGCCGCGAGTGGCGTTCGAAAACGACGACTACTCCGCGATTCAGGGCTTCATCGCGGCCGGCGTGGGCGTTGCGCTGATTCCGCAACTGGCGCTCCAAGGAGTGCGCGACGACGTCGTCGTGTGTTCGCTCGGGGGACGTGCGCCGCTTCGGCGCGTCGTCGCCGCCACGCTTGCCGGTGGCTCGCGTTCGCCGGCAACCGACGCGATGCTGGGCATCCTTCAGGAGATCAGCACCGACTACCTCGCCAACAATCAGCCGCCGCTGAGCGCCGCGGCCTGAGCGCCAGACAACGCTCGCGATCCGGGCCGGTTCCGGTCAGCTGGAACCGGCCCGGGCGAGCTTCGCGGTGTCGCCGTGCCAGGAGCACCACGACGACAACCAGCCGGCGAGAGAATGTGCTCGCCGGCAGGAAGTCGCTGCCAGGACGGCCGGGCTCAGTACCCGTACTTCCCCGTTGAGCTCGACGAGGTTGTGGTCGTCGTCGTCGTGTTCGTGGCCTTGGTGATCTTGCTGCCGCTCGGGCTCACGACGTAGAACCCGTTGACTCCCTCGCCGCTGACCGGGGAGGCCTTCGTGTCGGCCGTGAACGTGTAGAGCGGGTGGCCGTTGTAGGTGACCTGTGTCGCCTTGCCGTGCTTGATCGTGCCGAGGTCGGCGGCCTTCGCCTTGCCCGCCGCCTTCGGCTTACCGCTGGTCGACAAGACCGGCCAGGCCGCCGCGCACATGCCGGTGCAGGCGAAGTGTCCCGACTTGTCGTTGACGTCGAGGTAGAGCGTCTGGCCGGAGCTGGTGACGAGGATCGTGCCGAGAGACGTCTGCTTGGTGGTGACGACGGTGTGCGACGCGCTCGAGTGGGCGGACTGGCCGAACGCCTGTGTAGCCACTCCGAGAACCGCAATGCTCGACAGTGCGAGCAGTAGTTGTAGTCGCTTCATGCTGACCTCCGAAGGATCGCTGGTGGTTTGTGTCCTGACCAGTAGACGCCGCCCCCCGCCCGTTCCTTCCCGAACGCCGCTGTGGCATGCAACCCAGCCCCGCTAACTCACACGCCGCGTGCTCGCGCCCGCCGGGTCCCAGTCGTAGTCAAGCTGGCGGACCGTGCTCTCGGCGAGCTCGCGTCCGGCGAGTCGATCGACGAGGTGCAGGCTCATCGCGATCCCGGAGCTGAGTCCGGCCGCGGTGGTCACCGCCCCGTCGGTGACCCAGCGGACGCCGCGTCGTGCCCCGGCCGGGTCGAGCGTCTGCGCCAGCAGATCGATGTCCTCCCAGTGCGTCGTCCAGGCGCGGTCCGCAAGCAGGCCGAGCTTCGCCAGCAGGAATGCGCCGGTGCAGACGCTCGCGACGATCGCGGTGTGCTCCCGCAGACCGTTGATGCTCGCGAGCAACGCCTCGTCATCGAGCGCCCGGGCGATCTCGGTCGTGCCCGGCACGATCAGGACGTCGATATCGCCGATCGCGGCGGCATCGGCGTGTGGGGTCAGCAGCAGGCCGCCGTAGGCCACGACCGGATCGCCTCCGGGTGTGATCGTGACGACCTCGAAGGGTGGTTGCGCTCCGTCGCGGACGGCGAGTCGCGCCGCCGTCAGGAAGACCTCGTAGGGCCCGCCGCTGTCGAGCAGGTCGACGCCGCCGTAGAGCAGGATGGCGATCCTCGACGGCCCAGAACGCGCCTCGCCGGCGAGGGTTCGACGGCCGGCGTCCGCGTCGTCGAGCGCCCGTCCCACGTCCGCTGGCTTAGTCGGCCGTCTCGAAACGTTCCGCCGTAGGAGTCGGCGTCTGGACGACGCCTGGCGGCGTCCCCGGTCGCGGCAAGGCAACCAGCCTTGCCCGCTCCCAGCGTCCTTGCCAGACGACGCCAGCCACTCGCTGCCTCCGGCACAACGTTCCGAGAAGGCCCACTACGCGCTCCCCGCCAGGATCTGCTTGGCGGATGGGACCGCCTCGGAGACCGACGATCCGCTTCGCTTGGCCTGAGCCTCGATCGTTGTGACGTCGCTCTGGGCCGTGGTTATCGTCGCCGCGTCGAGGTTGTGGGCCTTGACCTTGGAGACGATCGTGTTGAGCACCGCCACCACCGCGGTCAGCGGCGCGACGACGAGCTTGAGCACCTTGTTCTGCTGCGCGTCCTGGAGTGCGAGCTTTGTCTCGTGGTAGACGAACAGCGCCGCGGCTCCGGCCTCGACGTAGTTCTTCAACTTGGAGAGGAAGCTGCCGCTCGTGAACTTGCCGGCCTTGAACGGGAGATAGATGAAGTGATGGAAGGCGCCGAACGCAAGACCAGCGTGGAAGATGAACTTCGGCACCGCCGATACGCTCGCCGCATGCGTCGCGGTGATCGCCGCCGGCCTCGCCGTCACACTCTGAGCGCCGGCGAGCGTCGGTGCGACGGCCAGTGCCGCGATGGCGAGCGTGACCACGATCAGACGCTTGTGGTGCATCGGAGAACCCCCGGGAAGATCGACGATCGAAACGCTGACGCTACATGATCGCGTGAGCGTCCGGTGGGCTGTCTCGGTACCGCGCACCAATAGGCTGCGGTCATTGTGCTTGCGTCGATCCCGAGCCCGTCGGCCAATGGCTTTCACATCGGTCCGCTCTTCATCCACGCCTACGGACTTGCCTATGTCGCGGCGGTGACCGCGGCGGTGGTGCTCACGCGCCGTCGCTGGAAGGCTCAGGGCGGTGACGGCGACCTCGTCTACGACGTGGCGTTGTGGGGGTTCCCGGCCGGCGTGGTCGGGGGACGTCTGTACTTCCTCGCGACCAGCTGGAATCAGGTGCCACCGCACTGGTGGGGGCCGTTTGCGATCTGGAAAGGGGGGCTTGGAATCTGGGGTGGGATCGCGCTCGGCACGCTCGTCGGGCTGTGGCGCCTGCGACGCGCCGGGGTCAGCCTGGCGCTGTTCATGGACGCCGGCGCCCCCGGCCTGCTGGTCGCCCAGGCGATCGGCCGGATCGGCAACTACTTCAACCAGGAGCTGTTCGGGGGTCCGACGACGCTGCCCTGGGCGCTGCAGGTCGACGCGGCGCACACGCCAAGGGGCTATCCGATCGGCACGACCTTCCAGCCCACGTTCCTCTACGAGATGATCTTCAACCTCGCGCTCGCCGGATTCCTGATCTGGCTGGGACGTACCGGCAGGATCAAGGCGCCCGGGCTGTTCGCACTGTACGTCACCGGCTACAGCGGGTTTCGCATCTGGGAGGAGACCCTGCGTATCGATCCGTCGCACTACATCTTCGGATTGCGGCTGAACCTCTACGTCGCCGCGATCTTCACGCTCATCGGCTTGACGTGGTTCATCGCGATTCAACGGCGCCCCCCGCCGGCCCCGGCCTGAGCGCCGGTCTCCGACGCGCCCGGTCAGCCCGGTGCCGCGGCGCGACGCACGCCGACATTCGCGCATTCCAGGCATACCGACTCGGGGATCAAGCCGGCGCGCATCAGTAGCGCAAACAGCTGGCAGCCCACGCAGAACGCAAGCATCGACTCCAGGCCGGCGGCGGCGATCATACCCACGAGCAGGACATCCGCGACGGTGTGATCGTGGCCCACCAGCGCGACCAGTGCGATGGCGAGCGTCATCGCCGCGCCGATCGCCTGGGCGAATCGCTTCGGCGGTCCCGGCACCGGCTTGGGGGCACCGAGGCGCGGCGCCACGAGCCGCGTCGCGGCCTGCCCGAGCGGGCTGAGCGTCGGACCGGCGAGGACGCGGGCGACGAAGCCGTAGGCCAGCACCGCCGCAAGCCAGTACGCGCCGGTGGCGAGCGTCACGATCGAGACCGCGAGGACGCCGGCCGCGACGACGCGTGCAGCCTTTTCGTTGACCGGGTTGGGGAAGCTGAGCAGTCCTGCCATCGCACCGTCCATGATACGAAGCTCACCGACCCGGTGAGCTATTGACCCGACCCCTCGCCCCACTACGCTGGACGCGATGGCAGTGAAGCGCCCGCGCCGCACCGTGGTCATCGATATGGGCTCGAACTCGTTTCGGCTCGTTGCGTACAGCTACGAGCCCGGCCACTGGTGGCGGCGCACCGACGAGATCTACGACACCGTCCGGGTCGGCGCCGGCTTGCTCGCCAGCGGCCGGCTCGCGGATGACCGCATTGAGACCGCGATCGAGGCGATGGAGGTCTACGCACACTTCTGCGCCGCAAGCGGCATCGAACTCGACGACGTCCGCGCGGTCGCGACGAGTGCGATCCGCGACGCGGCGAACGGCGCGGAGCTCCTCGCGCGCGTGCGCGAGCTGACGAAGCTTCCCGTGCGCGTCCTCAGCACCGAGGAGGAGGCGTATTTCGGCTATCTCGCCGCCGTCAACTCGACGACGCTGAGCAACGGAGCCGTGCTCGATCTGGGCGGCGGCAGCCTTCAGCTCGTCCGCGTGCGGGGACGCCGAACCGTCGAGACCGCCTCCTGGAGGCTCGGCACCGTTCGCATGACCGAGCGCTTCTTCGACGCCAAGGCGTCGGGTGCGAAGCAACGCGACGCCCTGCGGGCCCACGTCCTCGAGGAGCTCGCCGCCGCCCCGTGGTGCCAGCGGCTGCGCGGGTCGGTCGTCGGCATCGGCGGGACCGTGCGCAACCTGGCCGCCGCCGCAGCCGCCTTGGCGGGCCTGCCGTCGATCGGCGTGCAGGGGGCGGTCATCGAGAACGAGGCGCTCGACGCGCTGATCAAGCAGCTGGCGTCGCGAACCGTCGATGAACGCGCGGCGCTCGACGGGATCAAACCCGGGCGTGCCGGGCTGATCCTGGCCGGTGCGATCGTGATCAGCGCGGCGATGGAGGCGATCGGCACCGAGCGCCTCGAGGTCACCCAGGCGGGACTGCGTGAGGGCGTGTTCTTCTCGACCTACCTCGAGCCGGCGCAGCCGCCGCTGTTCGACGATGTCCGGATCGCCAGCGTCCGCAACCTCGCGACGCAGTATCAGCCCGATCTCGTGCACTGCAGCCACGTCGCGGAGCTCGCCGGCCAGCTGCTCGACTCGCTCGACGGCAGCGTCCCGCGAGCTCGCGGCCTCAACATCGCCCAGCTGCTGTGGGCTGCCGGGATGCTTCACGACATCGGCGTGTCGGTCGACTACGACGACCATCACAAGCACTCGCGCTACCTGATCCTCGCCGCCGGCCTGCCGGGGTTCAGCCAACGCGAGCTCGCCCTGATCGCACAAACGGTGCGCTACCACCGCAAGGGGGCACCCGAGCTCGGCGAGCTCGCGCCACTGTGTCACGCGAGCGATCAACTGCTGCTGACGCGCCTGGCGGCGCTGCTGCGCCTCGCCGAGCACCTCGACCGCGGGCGCGACGGCGCCGTCGTGCGCGCGCGGCTGCGCGAGCAGGGCGAGCAGCTCGAATTGGAGCTGGCGGTCAACGGCGACCCGGCGTTGGCCCGCTGGGGCGCCGAACGCCAGTCGGACCTGTTTCGCAGGGCGTTCGGCCGTCCGCTGACCGTCGCCGCCTGAGTATCGTGCAGGCCATGGGCGACATCGAAAGCACGAGCGAGGTCTACGAGTGCTACCGGCGCGGCACGGCGCTGCTCGAGCGTGGTGACTTCGCGGCTGCGGCGGTGCCGCTGGCTCGCGCCCGCACGCTCGAGCCCGACAAAGCCTCGATCCGCGAGGCGCTCGGCCGCGCGCTGTTCCACAGCCAGCGCTACCGCGAGGCGGTCGAGGAGTTCGGCGCTCTCGCCGCCGCCTCGCCGACCGACGATTACGCCCAGTTCTGCTTGGGCCGCGCCCTGCAGCAGCTCGGACGCCATCGCGAGGCCTGCGGGCCACTGGCGATCGCCGCATGTCTGCGGCCGGAGCGCGCCGAGTACCGGGTCTATCGCGACCGCGCGCGGGAGGCGGCCGCCCGCGCCTGAGCCTCCTGCTGTCCGCTCGATCGCGCGCCGTCGGATCAACCGTCGACCGGGAGAGAGCGGGTGTGAGAGCAGCAGCGGCGGTTTTTGGGGCTGGCGCGGTCGGCGTGACGCTCGCGCTCGTTCGCGGCCGCATACGCCGGGTTGCGCCGATCCGTCTGCTGATCGAGCCCTACCGCAACGATCGCGCCGACCCCGAGGTGCTGGCGGCGACCTTCGCGAGGCTGCACGCGCTGCTCGGCTCGCGCCGGACCCTCGCGCTCGAGGTCCATCTCGACCGCCGTCCCGGCGGCGCGCCACTGGTCTGGTTCGCGCTGCTGTGTCCCGGCGGGCTCGAACGCCAGGTGCAGGCGGCGCTGCGCACGAGCTACCCGAATCTGCGACTGCGTCCGCTGCGCGCTGCCGTGAGCGCACCTCCGGCTGCGTTGACGCTCTGGCGCCGAACGCCGCCGCGCGCCGACGACGAGCTGGACCGGCAGCCGCCGGGGATCGAGCCGTTGCTCGGCGCGATGGCCGCCGCTGGTGCGCCGGCGACGCTGCGGCTGATCCTCAGGCCCGCCCCGCGGATCATCGAGCTCGTGTGCTCCTCGGCCGAGCAGCGCAGTGGCCCGCTGCTGTGGAGCACCGCGCTCGTGTTCGCGCGCGACGCTGCCCGCGCACGGGGGATCGCAAGCGTCCTGTCCGGCGGAACACCGCGCCTGCGCGCGCGCCGCACCGCCAGGATGCGCGCGACGACCCCGCCGCGCTCGCCGTGGTGTCTGTATCGCCCGGCGGAGCTGGCCCGCCTGTGGTGCCTTCCGGCCCCTGAATTCGGCGCGCTGCCGTTCGTTTGCCGAGCGGTTCCGCTGGCCCCGGCGCCGCCCGGCATCGACCGCGCGCGCGGAGGGGTCGGGCTGCTCCGCGACGAGCACGGTCCGGTGACGATCGCCGCCGCGCTGCGGCGGCAGCACACCGCGGTCGTCGGGGCGGTCGAGCAGGGCAAGACCTCGTTCCTCGTGGCCAGCGCGAGAGAGGATCTCCGCCGCGAGGACTGCGCGCTGATCGTGCTCGATCCGAAGGGCGATGCGGCGGCGGCCGTGCTGAGCATCGTGCCGCAGTCGCGGACCACCACCCTGCTCGACATGGCGGCCCCGCGGGCCGGATTCAACCCGCTCGCGGTCGACGCGGCGCCCGATGCGATCGCCGATCACGTCGTCGCCGCGCTGCGCGGCCTGTTCAGTGAGGGCGAGGTGCGTGGCAGCTCCGACCGCTACCTGCGCAACGCGATCATCGCCGTGCTCGCCTGCGGGCCGTCGGCGACGCTGTGGGACGTCGCGCGCCTGCTCGAGGTGGGGGAGGCCGGACGGGCGTTTCGCGCGCGCGTTGCGGACCGCCTCGTCGAGCTGCCGGCGTATGCCGAGGTGGCGACGTTCCTCGACCAGGAGCTGCCGGCGCAGCTCGCCGACGCGCGTGCGAGCACCACGGCGAAACTGGACGCGCCGGCCAACAAGCTGGCCCGGGTCCTGAACTCGCCGGCCGTCAAGCGCGTGCTGCTGAACGACTCCCTGCGCATCGACCTCGACGGGCTGATCGAGCGTCGCGAGGTGCTGGTCGTACGCGGGGCGCTGGGCGAGGTCGGGGCGGGCAACGTCGCGGTGCTCATGCAGCTGCTGCTCGGCATGCTCGACGCGGCGCTCGGCCGCGTCCAGGACCGCCGGGACGGTGCGCAGCGGGCTGCCGTGGCGCTCAAGGTCGATGAGGCGCCACTCGCGATCAACGCGGCGTTCGCCCAGACGCTCGCGTTGAAACGCTCGGCCGGCCTCGAGACCGTGGCCTGCTGGCAGACCGACGCGCAGTGGGAGCCGGAGCTGCGCGACCAGCTCGATGCCCTGTTTGCCCACCGCGTGCTGTTCGCGACGGCCTCGGTCGCCGATGCCCGGGCGGGATCGGCGCTGCTGATGTCCGAGTTCTCCGATCAGGTTCGCGCCGGGGACGAGCAGCTTGCGAGGCTCGCGTCCCCCGACGTTCGCCTGCATCTCCCGCGCCATACGGCGCTCGCGAGCTGGACGACGCCGGGTGGGCGCGAACGGCCGTTCATCGCGACGACACTGCCGCTGCCGCTGGACCGCGCGCGGATCGAATGGCACGCCGCGGCACAGCACGCACGCGGCGGCCGCGAGCTGCGCGATCCGGCGCCGCCGCCGGACTCGATCGCCGCGCAGTCGTCCCCGGTGGTGCTGCAGTCGCCCCCGCTAGTCGTGACGGCGGCGGCGTCGTCGCAGCAGCAGCCGACGCCGGCAAGCTACGGCGAGCTGCTGGTTCTCGACGGGGCTCGTCGAATGCGCCTGCTGACCGTGGCGCCGCCGTCGCTCGCGCGACGACTCGCGCCCGCGGACCGAGACCTGCTTGCGTGGCTTGCCGGGGCGCGCTGCGCGCTGACCAGTCAGATCCATCGCAGAGTCAACGCGCAGCGCTCGCTGACCGTCACGCAACGCCAGCTCAAGCGCCTCGCCGACCGTGGGCTGATCGCCCGCTTCCAGCTGCATCGCGACGACGGCGGCGGGATCCCGCTGTGCTGCGCCGTGACCGAGCACGCGATCGAGCTGCTCGAGCTGACGGGCCGTCACGCGCCGGCGCTGGAACCGGCCGCACTCGCGGGCCTGCGCGCCGACGTGCACCTGGTCGGCTGGCTGCTGGCCCTCGAGGCGCGCGCCGGCGACGCCGTCGTCGAGGTGCTCGGGCCGGGCCGCGCGGCGATCGTCCCGGGAGCCGGCGATCCTGCTGCTCTCGAGCTGGGCCACGGATTGCGGGCCCGCGACTTCCTCGTCAGCCGGAGCGACGGCTCACGAGCACCGGTTGAGCGGTTCGCCGCCGTGCGGCCGGCCGCGGCCGTCGACCTGCGGGCACCCGGCGACCACGCCGGGCCTCGCTGTGATCTGCTGGTGGCGACGGATGCGGTCGATCCGCTCCCGGCGCTCGAAGCCTACGACCACCTGCTGAGCGGCTGGTGGCGGTCGGTCGAGCGCTACCGCCGCGCCGGTGCCCCGCCGACGGTGGTGATGCTGTGTGCCGATGAGGCGCACGCGCTGGCTCGCGCGGTGCTGGCCGACGCGGTGCTCACGGCATGCCTCGCCGAGATCGGTGTGGCGCCCGAGGACTGGCAGCGCCCGGGCCGCCGCGGCCTGCACTTCGTTGCCGAAGCGGATCTGCATCGCGGCGAGCTGACGGCGTGGACGGTGCCACGGCTGCCACCGGCGCTGCGCGGCAACTCGCCGTGCGAGCCCGTGCCCGTGCCATTCGCGCAGTTGCCCGCCGCGACCACGGCCGCCGCCGCGAAGCCGCCCTGGCGCTGAGTGCAGTCGCCCCTTACGCAGCCGCGGTTCTGACGCCGCAACCGCGTAGCGTCGACGGCCTCTTCCTCTTCCTCTTCCTCTTCCTCTTCCTCTTCCTCTTCCTCTTCCTCTTCCTCTTCCTCTTCGCCTGTCTGCCCGCCGCGACCCTCGCCCGCCTCCCCGCATCTGCGTCCACTGCCGCACCCGATCTAGCACCTGGCCGCACCGGCTTCGCCTGATCACCTGCTCCGCAGCCGCTCGCTGCACCCGGTTGGTCCCTTCTCGCCGGCCCCGTCGGTCAAGGCAGCACGACCGCAACCGAGCCGAACCGAGGAGGAGCCCCATGACGATGACCGGCTGCGACCGCTACCTGGCAGATGACGGATTGCGTGAGCTCGTGCTCCTCGACGGGGCCGACGGATCGCGACTCCTCGTCGACCGACGCGAGACCGACGGCACCGACGCTCGGCTGCTTGCTCACCTCGCGAGCGACGAACCCGACGCCAACGCCCGGCTCGTGTGCAGCGAGTTCCTCGCCGACCCCTGGCGTGGTGCGCGTCGCCTGCGAGCGACCGACTTTCGCGCGCGGCCCGAGGGAGACGGTGATGCCCCGCAGCCGACCGCGTTTCGCCCGGTGGTCCTCACCGATGCCGCCGGCCGGCGCTATTTCCTGCGCTCGAGCGGAACACCCGCCGAGCTGCGCTGGCACCGCGAGTCCCGCCGCAGGGGCGGCGCGCCGCGCTGCTTGAGCGCCCGCGAGGTCGTCGGGGCGCTCGAGGCCTACGAGCCGGTCTGTACGCTGACGCGTGCCGCGGTGGCGAGGTTTCGTCGCGACCGACAGGTTTCGGTCTCGACCCTGTCGGTCGAGTTGCGGCGCATCGAATCGAGTCCGATCGTGCTCAACCGGCGGCTGCGCGAGGCTGTGCTCGACGCGGTGCGGGAACACGGAACGAGCTTCAGCGCGATCGCGATGGCCTGCGGGCGGATCAAGCACGATCGTCGCGGCAACGGCTCGGGCGAGACGAGCTGGCTCGCGCGGCGCGTCGGCCTGCTGCCGTCGACCCCGGGTGCCCGACCCAACCCCTGGGTGCACAGCGACACCCTTGCGCTGATCGCGCGAGACGGGCTCGGAATCGCCCCCCGGGAGGTGGAGCTGCCCTGAGCACCGGGTCGCCGCTCGGCCGCCCCCGGTCGGCGCGACCAGCGGTGTGGTGTTGCCCGCGCGTGCGCCGGTGGACGTGATCGTCATCGCCGCTGATGCGCTGCTGCGCGTCCGGATCGAGCGAGCGCTTGCGGAGCAGCCGCTCGAGTCGGCTGTCGTGACGGCCGACATCGCAGTCCTGGACGCGACGCGCGCGGCTCACCCCGGGGCCGCCGTGCTCGTCGTCGGCGTTCGTCGCGCGCAGGTGGCGGCTGCGCTCGATGCCGGAGCCGACGCGGTGCTCACCGGACCGCTGCGGCCTGCCGAGCTGCGCGCCCGCGTGCGTGCGCTGGAGCGCCGCAGCGAGACCTCCTGGAGCGTCGGGGCGCTCGCGATCGATACGCGTGCCCGCGTCGTTCGGCTCGACGGCGCCGATCTCCGCCTTCCCCGCCGCGAGTTCGCCCTGCTGCGCTGCCTGGCCTCGGCGCCGGGCCGCGTGTTCACGAAGGCGGAGCTGCTGTCCACCTGCTGGGACGCGGGCGCCTGCTCGCCGTCGAGTCGAACGCTCGAACGGCACGCGGCGCGCCTGCGACGGCGACTCGGTCGCCACGGCTCGATGCTCGTGACGGTCTGGGGCATCGGCTACCGGCTCGACGAGCCGGCCTGATCTTCCGCGGCGTTCACGCCGCGGCCATCACAAGGAAAGGAGCCACCGTGCTCATCTACTGGAGCGTGCCCGCGTGCGTGCTCGCCGCCCTGCTGTTGCTGCGCTGCCTGCGGCTCGATTGGACAATCGGGCTCGCAGTGGCGCTCGTCGTGCTGCCGTTCGCCGCCGGGCCCGCGATCGGCTGCGCCGTCGGCAGCGCGCTCACCGGGCGCCGGCGCGCCGGTCGATCGGAGCCCGCCGGAGCGATCACGATCGGCGAGGACTGCCGTCGGCGGACGGTCGCGATCCCGCTCGGACGCACGAACGGGAGCCACACGCTGATCGTCGGCGCGACCGGCTCGGGCAAGACGGTCACCGAGGCGCTGATCGTCGGCCGCGCGATCGAGCACGGCCTCGGCGCCGTGATCGTCGACCCGAAGGGGGATGCGCTGTTACGCGAGTGCGCGCGCGAGGCCGCCCGGCGCGCCGGACGCGCGTTCGTCGAATGGACGCCGGGCGGCCCGAGCACCTACAACCCCTACGGCCACGGCACGGCCGGTGAGATCGCGGACAAGGCGCTCGCGGGCGAGCACTACAGCGAGCCGCACTATCTGCGTCAGGCGCAGCGCTACCTGGCCCACGCGGTGCGTGCACTCGACGCGGTCGGGCAGAGCGCGACGCCGGCGCGGCTGCTGGAGCTGATGGATCCGCGGCGCCTGGAGCTGCTCGCGCGCAGCGTCCCGGACGAGGCGGACGCCCGCAGGCTGTTCGACTACCTAGACGCGCTCGACACCCGCCAGCGGAGCGGCCTGACTGGCACCCGCGATCGGCTGGCGATCCTCGCCGAGTCCGAGCTTGGCCGGTGGCTTCATCCGGCGACCGGTGTGCCGGCGCTCGATCTGCTCGAGGCGGTGCGCGGCGGCGCCGTCAGCTACTTCTGCCTCGAGGCCGACAGGCTGCCGTTGCTCTCGCGGATGCTTGCGGCCGCGATCGTGGGGGACCTGCTGACGATCGCCGCATGCTGCCAGGCTGCTCCGGTTCCGACGCTCGTCGCGATCGACGAGTTCTCGGCGATCGCCGCCGAGGGAGTTGCGCGGCTGTTCGGTCGTGCGCGCGCCGCCGGCTTCAACCTGTTGCTCGCGACCCAGGAGCTGGCCGACCTGCGCGCCGCCGCGCCCGAGCTGCTCGAGCAGGTCCTCGGCAATGTCGAGACGGTCATCGCGCACCGCCAGAGCGTTCCCGACTCCGCTGAGCTGATCGCGCGGATCGCGGGCACCAGGCTGGCGTGGAGCTCGACCGAGCAGCTCGCGCACGCGATCCCAACCGGCCGCAGCACGCGCAGCAGATCGCGCGAGTTCGCGATCCACCCTGACGTGATCCGCACGCTGGCCTGCGGCAGCGCCGCGGTCAGCGTGGCCAGCGCCGGGCGCTGCTCGGTTGCGCGGATCCTCCATCCCTGACGCAGAGAGGAGCACCACGATGTACACACACGATCGATCAACGGTCGCGATGCTGGACTGGCTCGCCGCGATCGGCGCCGGCTCGGCCGGCGAGCTCGCCGTCTCGTGCGGACTGAGTCCGAGAGCCACGGGCGCCCGCCTGCGCGCGATGGAGGACGCCGGACTGACTCGGTCACTGCGGCTACTGCACGGTGCACCGGCGCTGCACGTGCTGACGCGCCGCGGGCTGCGCGCCGCCGGACGCCCGGAGCTCGACCCGGTGGCGGTCAGTGCCTCGGGCTTCGCCCACCTGCTTGCCGTCGCCCGCGTTGCGGTCGCGCTCGGCAACGCCGGGCACCGGGTCGGCGGAGAACGAGAGCTGCGAGCCTGGGAGCGCGCTGAAGGCAGGCCCCTGGCCAGCGCCGAGGTCGGCCTGGGGCGCGACGGGAGCGTCGCGCTGCACCGTCCGGACCTGGTCTGCTGGGGGGCGGGCGTGCCGATCGCGATCGAGGTCGAGCTGACCGTCAAGGCGCCGGCCCGGTTGCGGACGATCGTGCGCGGCTGGGCTCGCAGCCGGCTCGTCGGCGGGGTCGTCTACTACGCGACACCGCCCGCCGCACGAGCGCTGGGACGAGCGCTGCGCAGCGAGTGCGCGGGCGATCGCGTCGCGGTCATCCCGCTCGATCGGGCCGGCTGGCTGCCCGGATTTGGATCCACGAGTTCCATCCCAAGCGCCGCGTAGCGTCGCTGTCGGGATCACTCATCACGACAGAAGGAGACACCTCATGGCCACTATCAACCGGGTAGTTCTCGTCGGCAATCTCACGCGCGATCCGGAGCTGCGCTCGACCCCGAACGGGTCGAGCCTGTGCCGTCTGCGTGTCGCGTGCAACACGAGCTGGCGCAACAAGGACACCGGCGAGTTCGACGAGCGCCCGAACTACTTCGACGTGACGGTCTTCGGGGCCAGCGGCGAGGCCTGCGCGCGCTTTCTCACCAAGGGCCGGCCGGTTGCAGTCGACGGTCGGCTGGAGTGGCACGAGTGGACGACGGCGGAGGGCGAGAATCGCCAGGCCGTCGGGATCCTCGCCGACAGCGTGCAGTTCCTGGCGGCGCGTCAGCGCGGGGAGGGCGAGGAGGCCGAGCTCGCCGAGGAGGAGGAGGCGGTCGCATTCTGAGCGCGCTCTCAGCCTGAGCTTGAGGCTGAGTCCGTCGTCGCGTGGCGACGAGGTGTGCCGGGGCGCGCAGCGGCGGCGCGGGACCGAAGCCGCCGGCTCGTCGAGGCCGTCCGGCGGCCCGCTGCTTCGCCCAGCCGGACCGATCGTTATTGTCCACCGTACTGGCGGACCGGGCAGTTCGCTGCCGCGTGACACAGACAGGTCGAAAGTGACGGTTGTTACGAAGGGCGTAGAGGAGCGGGAGCGGGTCATCGTGCGCTTCGCCGGGGATTCCGGCGACGGCATGCAACTCGCAGGCGGACGCTTCACCGACGCCACCGCCGCGCTCGGCAACGACCTTGCCACGCTGCCGAGCTTCCCGGCCGAGATTCGCGCGCCGGCCGGCACGCTCGCCGGCGTCTCGAGCTTCCAGATCCATTTTGCCGCGCGTGACATCCTGACGCCCGGCGATACGCCGAACGTGCTGGTCGCGATGAACCCCGCGGCCCTGAAGGCGAACATCGCCGAACTGGAGCGCGGCGCGACGATCATCGCAAACGAGGACGCGTTCTCCAAGCGCAACCTGCAGAAGGCCGGCTACGAGCAGAACCCGCTCGACGACGGCTCGCTGGACAGCTTCGTCGTCCGACGGATTCCGATGAGCACGCTCAGCCAGCGCGCCGTCGAGGGCATGGCGAACGTCTCGGCGCGTGACGCGCTGCGTGCCAAGAACCTGTTCGCGTTGGGGCTGCTGTCGTGGCTGTACGAGCGTCCGACCGCGGTCACCGAAGGCTGGATCGCGCAGAAGTTCGCCGACAAGAAGGCCGCGCTCGAGGCGAACCTGGCGGCGTTCCGCGCCGGCTGGGCGTTCGGCGAGACGACGGAGCTGATCGACGTCCAGTTTCGCGTGCCGGCGGCACACGACATGTCGCCCGGTACCTACCGCACCGTCAACGGGACCGCGGCGACTGCGCTCGGCCTGGTCGCGGCGAGCGTCTGCAGCGGCCTGCAGCTGGTCTTCGCCTCCTACCCGATCACTCCGGCCTCGGAACTGCTCCACGAGCTCGCGCGCCATCGCAAGGCGGGCGTGCGAACGATCCAGGCCGAGGACGAGATCGCGGCTGCCGGCATGG
>Ga0209415_10009991_pt1 | contig 16208 bp, 17 predicted proteins | sample PeaSoiSIISIP2007_FD_187696 | JGI IMG/M metagenome (GOLD analysis project Ga0209415, IMG submission 187696) | Peat soil microbial communities from Weissenstadt, Germany - SII-SIP-2007 (SPAdes) (version 2) | ecosystem: Environmental > Terrestrial > Soil > Wetlands > Peat | place: Germany...
CCCCGGCTCTGCGTGCTGCCGGGGTGGATCAATTTAGCTGAGCGAAGGTGGGTCAATTTACCTGAGCGGCAACGGCTGGTGTTGGGCGTGACTAATTGCAGCTATGAACTCCTCCGATCAACCTGCGCCCTCCTCCGTCCTGCGTGTTTTTCAGTCCAAAGGCCAGACCAAGGCGTTTTACAACAAAATCAGCCGGGTCTATGATCTGCTGTCCGAACGCAGCGAAGCGCCCATGCGCAAGGCGGGCCTGGATCTACTCAAGGCAAAGGCCGGGGAGTCCATCCTGGAAATCGGGTTTGGAACCGGTCATACCCTCGTGTCGCTCGCCGAGGCAGTCGGACCCCAAGGGAAGGTCCTCGGTCTCGATTTGTCCGACCAGATGGCGAAGTTGGCAAAAGAGCGTTTGGCCAAAGTGGGCTTGCTTGACCGCGCCAGGATCAGGTGCGGCGACGCGACGCAGCTTCCCTACGCTGCGGGCACCCTCGACGGAGTGTTTATGAGTTTCACGCTGGAGTTGTTTGACACCCCGGAAATCCCCAAAGTACTGAGCGAGTGCAAACGCGTGCTGCGTCCGGGCGGGCGCATCGTGGTGGTCGGCATGTCGAAGGAGGCTCCGAAAGACGCTTTAGTCAACGCATTTGAATGGACGCACAGGCACTTTCCTAACTTCCTGGATTGCCGCCCCATTTATGTGCGCCGCGCTCTGGAGACGGCTGGGTTTTCCATCCGCAAAGCGCTGGCCAGACACATGTGGATTCCCGTAGAAATCATCCTGGGCGTCAAGGAGCGTGGTTGCGATTGACCTGGCCATCGTTGAGGAGGCCGCCGTTGACCTGGCCGCCAATGACGTTGTCTCCGCCCGCTGTTCGGGGCCACCTGGAGCGCCGTCGCGAGCTGGCAGGCCGTCCCACCCCTAGCTTTAGGTGCGGCCGTGGCCGGGGGTGGACGCCAGCGGCCTCCTGGACGGCCATTAGCCGGCCGATGTTGAGGCAGCGCCGGCTTCAGGCAGACCACGGCGGACGCGGCGCACTCCTGGGACGCCATCATCCGCTCCGATCAAAAGGCCCAGCCTTCGGGCGCGGTGTCCGTGCGGCCCCTGGCGCAGCCGGTCGTCCTGGCCAGCTCAGTCGCAGTGTCCTGTCCCCGGGGCCGACCTTGGCGGCTTTCACCCGGTCGGTGCTCCGGTTCGGGCCAGAGCTACGCGCTCTCGAAGCTCGCGGACAATGGACCAGCCCCGTGGTCCACAGCGATTGGCCGAGCCCTTCCGGGGCTTGGACTGGTGGCGGCTGGAACCGCGCCACGAGTTGGTTTTGAACCAGGTCAAAGACCCCACCAAGCACATGGTCCTCGCCAAGTCTGCCACCGGCGACTTGGCCGTGGCCTACCTGCCGGAGAACCCGGCTATCACCATCCAGATGTCCAGCTTCCCGCCCGGCCTGCGCTCGCATTGGTTCAACCCGGCAACCGGTGACAACCAGGCCGGCCAAGGCTCCACGGACCGCGCCGGGCAAATGACGTTCGAGCGGCCGGCCGGTTGGGAGGACGGCCTGCTGGTGCTCCGGCAGGCCGCCGACAGGTAGCCAAACCTCGAACATCGGAAACTGGGGTCCCTGGAGACATCGCCCGTGGCCGTCCCCGACGTGGAATCCCTTCCTCGTGTCCCCGGACGAGGCACAACCCAGCCGGCGTGTAGCGGTTCGTGTTCTGGCACTGCGCGTCGAAATTACTTCGCGCTCGACACGGCCACGGACAGCAACAAGGATGGCAGCAAATGAAGAAACCAAAGACTAAAGTGCCAGCCCCACAATCCGCGCTTGAGGAAGCCAAACCGTCGGCGGCGCTGGCGGCCCCGCGCGAGCAAACCAGAGTAGCGTTGTACGTCGAACTCATGGAGTATCTGTTCGCAGAAGCCGTCCGTGACTCCAAGAAACTGCGCGAAAAGCCCATTACTGTCGAACGGTTCCTGGAAATAAAGGCCGATGAAATGGTGTTATCGACCTTCGCTGACATCCTCCTGCGCGAGGTCGTCGCGTTTTGCAACCCGGACGAAAAGGAATTCTCGCTCGTTCCCCGCCTGGCAGAGGAACTGGAACGGGCCAGACAAAAGTATTTGGAAGCGAAGAAGTCTGCCCGGCCCATTCGGCGCTCGAAGAAGCCAAGCAAAGGACTGTCGTGACCCTGCCGCACGCAGGCACCCGGCTTCCAATCAACGGCGCCCGCCCCATGCCTGCGCCACCGGCGCACCTGCGCAATCATCGCGGCGAACCGAACTCAATCTCGTGTGGCCTTGGCCCGACGACACGGCGAGCGTAGTGAAACGATTCGACGAGCAGAATGGAAAAGACCACCACGACGGCAGCGAGGATGACGGCGCTCCACCAGTGCCGGGGACGGAACTGCTTGACCGAGGGCGCGTAGGCCATGAGGCCGAAAAGCGCGGCCAGCACGCCCACGGCGTCCACGCTGGCCCGCTGCCATTAGCCGCCGCCCAGCCGCACCCACATCCCAAACTCGTCGAAGGTGAGCGCCATGCCGAGGCCATAGACCACGGCAGCCGCTTGCAGGCTGCGCCCTTCGGGTTTGCCAAAGAGGAAAAAGGCACCCAGTCCGGCCAGCAGGAAGATGCCGTAGTTGAGGTGGTGGAGATGATTGCCGCCGACGTAGAGGTAGAGGTCGGGGATGCGCCGGGACATGATGAGAAAGACCAGAATTCGCGCCAGCATGAAGGTCAGCAGGAAGACGAAGAACACGATGCGGGCCAGATGGGTCTTTTCGGCGCGGTCGAGCGCGGTGGTGTCGTTGAGCATAGCCATGTCCTGCATGTACGCCCGCTGGGCCAGGGCACACAACCACAGATTCCCGTCTCGATGAAAGTGCAGTTGCGGTGCTGCTGGCGTTTTGGCTTCATTTCGCTTTGCGCGGCTGTGCGAGATGAGCAGGTGAAGGCGCTCGCGCCTTTTTCGCAGCAACACGGCGAACTCTGAATATCGCTCTGAAAACGCGGTCAAAAAAGTCATGAGAATCCTGAGCATTGTCGGTGCGGTCACGGCCCTTTACGTCACCTCACTCAGCTTGCCTTGCCACGCGGGCCTTCCCCGGCCCGAGCATCCGCGCCCGGATTTCCAGCGCGACTCGTGGTTGAACCTGAATGGCGAGTGGCAGTTTGAGGTTGATTCCAAGGCTGAGGGGGAGCGGCGCGGCTGGACGTCGGGCCGTGACCTCGCCCAACGAATCGTTGTGCCCTTCTGCCCGGAAAGCAAACTGTCGGGCCTTGCCCTGGCGACGAACTACCTGCCGCAGGTGTGGTATCGGCGTCAGTTCCAGGTCCCTGCCGCTCTACGCGGCAAGCGGCTCCTGCTGCACTTCGGCGCAGTGGATTACCACGCCCGCGTCTGGTTGAATGGCCGGTTCCTCGGCGAGCATCGCGGCGGCTACACTCCTTTTGCCTTTGAAGTCACAGACGGCATCGGCTCCGGCGAGAACGAACTGGTGGTCCATGCCACCGACGACCTTCGTTCCGGCCTGCAACCGGGAGGCAAACAAAGCTACGGCAAGAGCGAGGGCTGCGTCTATACCCGCACCACGGGCATCTGGCAGACCGTGTGGCTCGAAGCCGTGGGGGAGACGTATCTGTCGGAGTTTGCGCTCACGCCTGACCTGGACGGCGGGCGCATCATCTTGCAAGGCTCCCTGAACGGCCCGACTAAGGGTGTGACGCTGCGCGTTCGGGCCTACTCGTACACGTACGGCTTGGCTGGTGAAGACACCGTGCCCGCCGCTTGGCGTTCGACTATCGCAGTGCTGAAACTCGGACAGGTCGTGCCCTGGCAACCGGGCAAGCCCTTCCTCTACGACCTGACCATCGAGACGTTGCGGGAAGGCAAGGTCCTGGACAGCGTCCAAAGCTACTGCGGCCTGCGCAAAATCACCATCGAGGGAAATCGCTTTCTTATCAACGACCGGCCCATATTCCAGCGGCTCATCCTTGACCAGGGCTTCTACCCCGATGGCATCTACACCGCGCCCAGCGACGAGGCGCTCCGCCGCGACGTGGAGCTTTCGCTGGCGGCGGGCTTCAACGGGGCGCGGTTTCACCAGAAGGTCTTCGACCCGCGCACCCTGTACTGGGCCGACAAGCTGGGCTATCTGGTGTGGGGCGAGTTTCCCAGTTGGGGAGTCAATATCGAGAATCAAGAAGCGGTGCGCCGTTTTGTGGACGAGTGGCACCAGGTCGTGCGCCGCGACCGCAATCATCCGTCCATCATTGGCTGGTGCCCGCTCAACGAAACCGGCACCAACGAGTACGTCGCCCGCCTCGAAACCCTGCTGGCGACCACGCGCACGATGGACCCGACGCGCCCGTTCCTGGATTCGAGCGGGTACACGCACTTCCTGCCGGAAACGGATGTTTTTGATGCCCACGACTACGAGCAGAATCCGCAAGCCTTCGCCGCCCGGTACGCCGCGTTCGGGGCAACCGGCTGCGACCCGTGGCACAATAATCCTGGCGACCCGCGCAGCCGTTATCGTGGCCAGCCGTTCTTCGTCAGCGAGTTTGGGGGCATCCACGTCAAAACCGCCCGCGACACGGGTACCGGCTGGGGCTATGACGGCGCGGGCTTGAGCGCGGACGACTTCCTGTCGCGTTACCAAGGGCTGGCCGACGTGCTGCTCGACAACCCGAACATGTTCGGCTTCTGCTATACCCAGTTGACGGACGTGGAACAGGAGCAAAACGGCGTCTATTTCTACGACCGCGCCCCGAAATATGACGTGCTGCGGCTGCGGGCCATTAACCAGCGGCCCGCCGCCTATGAAACGCAGCCGCCGCGAGTCCGCCGCCTGGCGTGGCGGACGCTGGTGCCCACCTCGCAGGAGTCCGCGCAGTTTTGGCGCTGGACGACGAACGAGCCGTCCGCCGACTGGCGCAAGGCGGGCTTCGACGATTCCGGCTGGACCAAGGGAAAGGGCGGTTTTGGGTCGCCGGGCACTCCTGGCGCAGTGATTGGCACCGAATGGCGCACAAGCGACATCTGGATTCGGCGGACGTTCCGCGCCGACACGACAGACTTCGCCTTGGCTGCGCTCAAGCTCCATCACGATGAAGACACCGAGATTTTTGTCAACGGCCAGCCAGTGGCTGTGTTTACGGGTTATGTCACCGACTACTTCACAACACTGGCTGACGCGCTGGCCAGGGCCATAGTCGTGGGCGACAACTTGCTGGCCGTCCATTGCCGCAACACGGTTGGCGGTCAGTTTATCGACGCGGGCATCGAGATAGGAACAGAACTCAAGAAACCGTAGCGACGATGGCGCGGCGGAACGATTGGGGCCGGTCCCAGACGCATCAGGCTGGCCGTATCACCAGTATCAGCAAGGACCAACGAAGGCCAAGTGAACGGATTGCTTGTCAGGGTCGGTATCGATTCAAGCGACGGCCGCTGGAACGCTCCCGTGCGCGAGTCCTCCGGCGAGTTCGCCTACGTGACCATCACCGAAACGAAGCGCCTGCGCCCCGGCCTTGCCCGGAACTACGATGAGCTTGCCCCGGCGGTAGCGCGGTTCGGCCTGCCTCTTCCTGAGCGGCTGCTCGGACAGCCCACACACCTCGACCCGGATTTCGCGCACCTCACCTATGGGGACCAGGGGCAGCGCGGCCGAAGCATTTCCAAACTCCAACGCGGCGATGTGCTGGCTTTCTTTGCTGGCCTGCGTCCGGTGGACAACCCAGCCGGGGCACTCGTTTACGCGCTCATCGGCCTCTACGTGATTCAGGGGATTGCGACTGCCCGGTCGGTCCCAGCCAAGCGTTGGCACGAGAACGCCCACACCCGACGAGAGCCTGGGCCGGGCGACATCGTCGTGCGCGCCCGTCCGCGTGTTTCGGGCCGGCTCAAGCGGTGTATCCCCATCGGCGAATACCGCGACCGCGCGTACCGGGTTCGCCGCGACCTGCTCTCGGCATGGGGCGGCCTGCACGTGAAGGACGGCTATGTCCAGCGGAGTGCCAGGTTGCCGGAGTTTCGAGACGCGCTGCGGTTTTACCATTGGTTTCTTGCGCGGAAACCTGAACTCGTCGCTTCCAATAATCCGCGCCCGTGACGGTGCCTATCTCGCTCCTTGGGGCCGCCGCCGATAGCCTGCTCCAAGCTGCTGGTCGCGTCTGGCGGCCAGGGCGCGCGCGCGAGCGCAGAGCGGCCAGGCCCGCTGCGACGGCCCCGGCCCGGCCCAGATGCCGGCGCTGCGACCAGGCCACGAGCGGCCAGCACGCTGGCGGGCAGTGGCCGCCTCGTGCCGCACGCCGGAAGGCCCGCAGGCCCTGGCTTGTGGCCCCAGGAGCACGTGCGAGGGCTCGGCCCAAGTCCTAATGGCCTTTGCTTCCGAGGGTGGGAGGCGGGCGACCCAGCCGCTGACACCTGGTGCAGTTCCTGTTCCTGCCGCTCGTCGGCGGCAGGCCGCGTCCCGGTGCCCCTGGAGGCCACGGTCGTCCTGATTGAAGGAGCCGTCATCAAGCTGCCCAGCCCCTTCGGGCGGCGCGGTCGCGCGTAGCAAGGCCAGCGTCAGGCAGGTGCCAGCGGCGGCGCAGAAAGCTGGTTGGCGTGCCCTGGCGGCTCGCGGCTCAATCCTCTCAGAGCCAGGTCAAAAGGCGCTGACCGGTACGTCTGAGTTACGCGCACTGGCCCATCTTTGCGGTTGGTCCAGGTGGCACAAATTCCGGGTTGCATCCGGCGGCCAAAGGGCGCATAAAGGCACCGCTGACGCTTGTAGACCAAACCACGACCATGAGCAACGGACGCAACACGAACGGGTTGGCCAGACTGGCGTGATGCGAAGCTCGGGAACCAGATGGCTAAAAAACCTAATCGGAAGCTGGATGATTCGGCGGTAACCAACTACCGCGACAAGAGCAACGGCGCCGGGCCTGACATCAACATCGAAGGCGAGCTTTGGGAGGCGGCGGTGCGACTGCGGGGCAATGTTGCGCCTGCCGACTACAAGCATTACGTGCTGCCCCTGCTGTTCCTCCGGCATATGTCCTTGCGCTATGAGCAGCGCCACCAGGAATTGGATGGCCAGATTCACGACCCTAAGTCCCAGTACTTCACCGACGACCCAAAAGTGGCCAAGGCTATCCTCGATGACCCCGACGAGTACAAGCTGGACGGCGTGTTCATCGTCCCGTCCAAGGCCCGGTGGCAGTATCTGGTCCAGCACGCCCAAGATGACGACATCAAGCTCAAGATTGACGGGGCCATGGAGCTAATGGAACGGACCTACCCGGAATTACGCGGCGTGCTGCCCAAGATTTACGCTGGGTCGAATCTGGACCGGGAGAATGTCACGGGCCTAATCAACCTGTTCGCCCGCGACATCTTCAAGGCCGATGCCAACCGCAATACCGACATCCTGGGCCGCGTGTATGAATACTTCATCACCAACTTTGCTGACACCGAGGGCGCACGCGGCGGGGAGTTCATGACACCACGCCCGGTGGTCAAGCTGGTCGTAGCCATGCTCGCGCCCAGGCGCGGCAAAGTGTTCGACCCGGCGTCCGGCTCTTGCGGCATGTTCGTCCAGAGCGACGAGTTCACCAAGCACAGCCACGAACTCGCTTTTTATGGCCAGGAGCGCGTGGACACCACGCTGCGGCTGGGCAAGATGAAGGCAGGAGATGCCTGGATTCTGCAAGACCGCTAGGCTTGATGACGTGCGCCGCCACGACCACAAGCTCACCCCCGGCATTTACGTGGGCACTGAGCATGAGGAAGCAGACGACACGCCGTTTGAGGTGAAGATGGCAGAACTCGAATCGGCGCTGAGGGTGGTGTTCAAGCAATCAAACGCTGCTCAAGCGCGTATTGTGCGTGGGCTGGGAAGGCTGGCGTGAGGGTGGATGTGGTAGACAACGGTTGGCACACGACGGCTCTGGGCGAGGTGATTGACCTCGTTACCGGCCACCCATTCAAAAGCTCCGACTACACGACGGAGAGAAGCGCCATGCGTCTCCTTCGCGGCGACAACATCATCCAGGGCGAGTTGAGATGGGAAGGCGTTAAACTCTGGCCAAGCTCACAAACCGATGGACTCGAAGCGTTCCATCTTGAGCCGGGCGATGTCGTGCTTGCGATGGATAGGCCGTGGATTGAGGCGGGGTTGAAGTTCGCGTCCCTCCGCGCTACAGATTGACCATGCCTGCTCGTCCAGCGTGTGGCCCGGCTCCGCGCTTCAAGTGGACTTGAGCAGGCTTTCCTGAGGTACGTAATCTCCCACACTGACTTTTCCAAGTATGTCCGGGGCGTCCAAACCGGGACAGCCGTGCCGCATATCAGCGGTGGTCAAATTAGGGCATACCGATTCCCTTTGCCTCCCGTATCCCAACAGTCCCGCATCGCCGAGGTTCTGAGTTCTTTCGACGACAGAATCGACTGCAACCGCCGTATCAACGACCTGCTTCTGAGCATGGCGCAGGCGCTGTTTCAGCACTGGTTTGTGGACTTCGGCCCATTCCAGAAGCCCGGCTTGCAGGACGCGGACATCGGCCCGATTCCTAATGGCTGGCGCGCGAGCAGGTTGGCGGACCTGACCTCGAAAATTGGGAGCGGAGCCACGCCACGCGGCGGCAGCATGGTGTACGCCGAAGAAGGCGTCGCCTTCATCCGCAGCCAGAATGTATATGACCACGAATTCCGCTGGGATGGGCTGGTGCGGCTCAATGACCAATCTGCCAACGAACTTCGCGGCGTGACCGTCCAGCGCGATGACGTGCTGTTCAACATAACCGGCGACTCCATCATGCGGACGTGCATAGTTGACGCGGCTGCGCTGCCTGCACGCGTGAACCAACATGTCGCCATCATCCGGTCTGCCGAGGGCATCCCGCCGCACTACCTGCACCTCTGGCTCGTCCAACCGAAAACGAAGAGCTTTATGCTCGGCTTCGACGCCGGAGCTACGCGCAAGGCCATCACGAAGGGTCAATTGGAGGCGCTACCGGTGCTGCGTCCGCCCGCTGAAGTGTTGAACTGGTTCCGCGAAGCCACAGACGAGTGGTTTGCATTGGTTGAGAAGAACCAGTCCGAGTCCCGCCTGTTGGCGCAGACCCGCGACTACCTGCTGCCGAAGCTGCTGTCGGGCGAGGTCGAAGTGAAAGCAGCGGAAAAGGAAGTGGCGGCGATTGCGTGAACTTCGGCACTTGCTCCAACCACTAAGCGACGCATGGGTTTCAACCTTTCAGACCGTATGCAGGTGAGCGTGACCATTCCCCGCGACGAAAGAGGCATGATGAGCCAAGAGTGCCCAAAATGCGAACTTACCTTCAAGATTAAGCCTGGGATGGGCCTGAAAGGAAAAAACCTGCCATGCCATTGTGCTTACTGTGGACATGTGGCTGGCCACGACCAGTTCTGGACGAAACAGCAGGTTGAATACGCCAGGTCTGTCGCCATGCGTCAATTCACCGACCGGTTCCATGCCGAACTCAAGAAACTTGAGTTCGACCATCCACCACGCGGGCCGTGTGGCATCGGCATCAGCCTCAAGGTGACGACGCAGCCGTACCCGCCCCGATACTACCACGAACCGAAACTCGAAACGGATGTGGTCTGTGACCGATGTACGCTGGCCTATGCCATATACGGCGCGTTCGCGTTCTGCCCGGACTGCGGCTCGCACAACTCCTTCACCATCCTCGGCAAGAGCCTTGAGCTTGCGGACAAGATGCTGGCGCTGGCTGGTGTTCAGGAGCGCGACCTTGCCGAACATCTGGTAGGTGATGCCCTGGAAAACGTGGTGTCTGCGCTCGATGGCTTCGGGCGTGAGATTTGCCGGGTAGCGGCACCGCAAGCTGCGAATCCGACCGAAGCGGAGGATGTGCGGTTTCAGAACCTCATCGGTGCGCGGAATGGTGTCCAGAAGTTGTTCGGGCTCGACCTGATGACCTTCGTCCCTGCGCAGGACTGGGAGTTCGCCTGCCGGTGCTTTCAGAAGCGCCATTTGCTGGCCCACACGATGGGCGTGATTGACGACGACTACGTTCAGGCTGCGAAGGACCCGGCGGGGGTTGTCGGCAGGAAGGTTGAAATCAGGCCGGAAGAGGTGAAGCGCTTGATAGAGGTCGTGCGCCAATTTGGCGAAAAGCTCACCGGACAACTCCTGCCCCCACCACCCGGCACCTCCTCGTCTTCCCGAACATGAGCGCCAAGCCCAACGAGTCGAACTTCGAGGAAACGACCATCGAGCGGTTGGCGCGGGTAGGCTACCAGCACGACTTCGGCGGCGACCTGCGCCAGGACGAGAGCTTCGCGCTGGAGGCGGTGGTGCTCGTGGATGCGCTCCGCCGTCACCTGCGGGCGGCGTATACAACGCTCACGCCGGAGGCGTTGGAGACGGCTATCCTCATCATAACCAATCCCCAAGGCGTCACATTGTTGCAGCGGAACCAGAACTTTCACCGGCTGCTGACACGGGGTTTTGAAGTGCGCTTCAAGGACGCCAAGGGCGCGGAGAGGTTCGAGCATGTATACCCGGTGAACTGGGACGACCCGAACAAGAACGACTTCAGGGTCGTGAACCAGTTGCCCATCCGGGGCAAGAACGACCGACGACCTGACCTTATCGTTTACATCAACGGCCTGCCGCTGGTGGTCTTCGAGTTGAAAAGTCCGTTCGACGAGTACGCCGACCACATAGGCGCTTACAACCAGCTTCAGCACTACACGGTCGACATCCCGCAGCTTTTTGACTTCAACGCCTTCTGCGTAGTGTCGGACGGGGTCCACACGCTCCATGGGGTCCACTCGGCCAGCTTGGAGTGGTTCGCGCCCTGGAAGAGCATTGATGGCCGGAACGTGGAGCCGACCACCACCGGCAGCATGAAAACCCTCATCGGAGGGCTGTTCCAAAAGGACCGGCTGCTGGAATACGTCCGGCACTTTATGGTGTTTGAGGTCGTCAACGAAATCATCACCAAGAAGGGCGCGAAGTACAACCAGTTCTTTGGCGTGCGGTTCGCTGTGCGCGAGGCGCTGCGGGCCACGGGACCTGAGGGCGACCGGCGCATCGGCGCGGTCTGGCACACCCAAGGGTCGGGCAAGACGCTGGAGATGGTCTTCTTCGTCGGCATCCTGCGGCAGCTCCTGCACAACCCGACGTTCATCGTCCAGGTGGACCGGACGGACCTGGACGGCCAGCTACACGATTGCTTCGTAGCGGCCCGGTCACTGGTGGGCGACGTGAAACACGCAAACAGCGTGGACGAACCACGTGAGTTGCTACAGGCCGAAGGCGGCGAGGTCATCTTCACCACCATCGAGAAGTTCCGGCTGCGCCAGGGCGAGTCCCGGCATCCGGTGCTGTCGGAGCGGCGGAACATCATCGTGATTGCCGATGAAGCGCACCGGACGCAGTACGGGCTGATGAACGGGTTTGCCTATCAACTGCGCCGGGCGCTGCCCAAGGCGTCCTTCATCGGGTTCACCGGCACGCCGCTTGACTTAGCTGACCGGGACACCCAGGCGGTCTTTGGCAACATCATCCATGTCTACGACATCCCGCAGGCCCAGGCGGACAAGGCCATCGTGCCCATTTACTACGAGGCCCGGCTGGTAAAGCTGCATTTGGTGAACCCGGAAGTGGACAAGGAACTGGATGAAATCACGGAAACGGAAGAAGAGGCCGAGCGCCTGAAGTCCAAGTGGGCTGCCATCGAGGCGGCTGCTGGAACTCAGGCGCGGCTGGCGGAAGTCGCCAAAGACATCATCCAGCACTTTGAGCAGCGTAGCGGGTCCATCGCAGGCAAAGGAATGATTGTCTGCATGAGCCGCCGCATTTGCGTGCGTCTCCATGACGAGATTATCAAGTTGCGCCCGGACTGGTACGACACGGACATCGGCAAGGGCCAAATCAAAATCGTGATGACCGGCGACCTGACCAAGGACCCGAAAGCGTGGAACGAGCACGGCCACATCACGACCAAGGAGAAGCGCGAGACAATCAAGGCGCGGCTGAAGGACATCAACGACCCGCTGAAACTGGTCATCGTGCGGGACATGTGGCTGACCGGGACCGACATCCCGTGCCTGCACACGCTCTACGTCGACAAGCCGATGAGGGGCCACAGCCTGATGCAGGCCATCGCCCGCGTGAACCGGGTGTTTAGGGACAAGCCTGGCGGTCTGATAGTGGATTTTATCGGCATCGGCCATTCGCTCAGGGAAGCGGCGAGAAAGTACACCTCGGGCGGTTTTGGCAAGCCGACCGAAAACCTGGACGAAGTGGCCAAGGCGCAGTTCCTGAAGGAACTCGACACAATTCGGATACAACTGCCCAAGGATGTCGGCGTCGCGGGTTGGCGCGACCTGTCCAACATCAAGCTGGAAGACCTGTGCTCCCGGCTGTTCGGCTGGTTCACCGAGACAGAGCGGAAGCGGGACGAGTTCCTCGGGGCGGAAGAGCGGGTGACGGCGGCGTTCAGCCTGGTAAAGCACCTGGAGGATTGCCGGGACCACGTTGACGAAGTGGCCTTCTACCAGATTGTCCGTGCCGAGTTGAAGAAGACGCTGCCCGGCCCACGCCTCGGTGAAGAACGCGACCGGGCAGTGCGCGACCTAGTTGACCGCAGCATCAACACTGTGGGCGTGGTGGACATCTTCAAAGCGGCGGGGTTGGACAAGCCGGACATCTCGGTGCTCGACGAACATTTCCTGGAGGAATTCAAATCGAAGCCGCAGGAGAACCTGCGTTTGAAGCTCCTGCAAAAACTGCTACTCGACGAAATCCAGTCGGGCCAGCGCAAGAACCTGAAAAAGCACCGGTCGTTCAAGGAAATGCTGGAAGACATGCTCCGGCGCTACCAGAACAACGCCATCACGGCGGCGGAGGTCGTGCAGGCGATGGTGCGGATACGGAAGGAGATGGTATCAGAAGACCAGCGGAAGAAGGCGACCGGACTAACCGATGAAGAACTGGCCTTTTATGACGCCATCGCGGGCATCGGTGCCGGTGTGTACGACCAGCCATTCCTTTGTGACCTGGTGCGCCAGGTGGTGCAGGCCGTGCGGCGCAACCTGAAAGTGGACTGGACGAAGCCCCACCGGGACAGCGTGAAGGCCGGCGTGCAGGCCGCCGTCAAGATGGTGCTCCGGCACAAGCGGGTGAAGGCCGACCAGTTTGACTTCATCCTGAGCCGCGTAATGGAGCAGGCAGCGGCGCTGTACTCCGAGTGGCCGCTGGTCGCGTAATTCCATCATGTTGACAAAGCTCCCTTTTGTTGCTGTCGAAACAACCGGCGCGTTCCCGCTGAGGGCCGACGCCAAGGCGGGGATAGCGTCACCACCGGTCTGGTGCAACGCACGTGGAGTACTGCTTGCGAGGTGAAATCATGAGCGAAAAGAACGATTACGGGACATCGAAGTGGCGACAGTACAATTGGGAACAACAGCGCACATGGCTTCGCGCCAGAATCATAAAGGACGAGATTAGGAATGCCACACGGGAGGAACTAGAGAATTACTTGGTGCATTTGGCACGCGAACCCGACAAGGTCCAGTATGACGTTAAGGACGAGACAGAACGGTTCCGGTCCCTTATTCAGCAACTCTTAACCACGGCCACCGTGGGCCTCATGCACGAGAAGCCCGTAGCCGTATTCATCAGTCACAGCGCCAAGGACGAGAATCTGGCTGGAACCTTGGTGGAACTACTCCGCAGTGCGCTGAGCATTCCCGCTGAGGAAATCAGATGCACGAGCATCAACGGATACCGCCTTCCTGCTGGTGCTCCAACAGACGAGCAAGTGCGTCGAGAGGTCCGCGAATCCAAAGCGTTCCTTGGGCTTATTACGCCGTCAAGCATGGAGTCGGCGTACGTCATGTTTGAGCTGGGTGCGAGGTGGGGAGCAGGACTGCATCTTGTGCCGCTGCTTGGCGCGGGCGCCGATGCCAGTTACCTACGCGGTCCTTTGAGTGCGCTTAATGCGCTCAACTGCGGGGACGCCGCACAAGTTCATCAATTGCTCGACGACTTGGCCGGGCTGCTGGGGATACGCGAGCGCACCCCCACGGCCGCATACCAGGGTTACGTGGACAAACTCATCCTCGCCTCGAAAACGTCCGTCGTCGCATCGACGGGAAGCCCACCCAAGCCCGAAATCGATTCGCAACTCGCCGGCGAGCAGCTAAGCCAAGAGCAACTTATGGTGATGAAGCTGTTCACAAAGACACCGAGGGAAGGGCTTCTTGAGGCGAGAATAGTTGAGCAAGTGAAAATGCACCCCTTGAAAGTGAATCAGCTTTGGGACCAACTCATCAAGCGTGAGCTTCTGTATCAGGCCCTGCGCAAGGGAATGCCCGCCTATTACAGGCTCAAGTCAAAGGGGCGGGACTACCTCATCAGTCATGGTCTGATATGAGACTCGACCATGTATCAATGGGAGCATCCACCAACCAACTCGCCATCCTGGCCTACGGGTCGCTCATCAACGACCCTGGCGTCGAAATCGACCCGCTGACTGTCCGGCGCATCCCCACGCAGACGCCGTTTCCGGTCGAGTACGCCAGGCTGAGCCAAAGTCGCGGCGGCGGGCCGACGGTGGTGCCGCATACATCGGGCAGGCCGGTGCGTGCGGAGATTCTGGTGCTTCAGGACGGCGTCTGTTTGGCTCAAGCGCAAGACCTGCTCTGGCGGCGCGAGGTGCGAAAGGAGGGCACCGGCAGGCGCTACTCGCCGGGAGATGGCCCAAACTGCGTGCTCGTGAAGGACTGGCCCGGATACCAGGGCGTCGCCCACGTCCTGTACACGGACTTTCCAGACGCGGGAAAGATACCCACCCCGACGGCGCAGATGCTGGCGGAGGCCGCTGGGGCGAGCGTGGCAAAAGCCCCGGTCGGCAAGGATGGCATCAGCTACCTGGTGCAGTTGAACGAGTCGGGTGTCGAGACACCGTTGAGTGCCGAATACGGCGCTCAGATTCTGCGCGTGACGGGCGCGGCCACCCTTGCGCAGGCCATAGACCAGCTGCGAACCGCGCAGCGGAATGCGTAGCGAAAAGCCATGACCCCAGAGCAATTCCAACGTGTATTCCCGTTCGTGCTTGATTGGATTGCGCGAACGTTGGCTGCCAGCGCCGCCAAGACCAAACCGGTCGCTGCGCTCAACTTCCCCCGGTTGCCCAGCTTTTACAGCAACGACCTGTTAGCACGGGCGAAGGTGGCGTTCGTTGACCAATGTCCGACACCGCCGCTTTCCGCCCTGGGGCTGAACCAGTTTGGCGAGTTCGAGAAGATGAACGCCAGCGGCATGACGTACCTGGACACCTATTTCATTCTCTGGCGCGAGGCGGAGCGCGAATCGCTCCACTTCCACGAACTGGTTCACGTGGTTCAATGGCAGGTGCTCGGCCCGGAACGGTTCCTGGCGCTGTATGCGGACGGACTTGAAAAACAAGGCTACCGCAACAGCCCGCTCGAAGTTATGGCGTACGACCACGAGGCCCGGTTCAAGTCCACCGGCGAGCCGTACGCCGTGGAGGCAGCGGTTCGGCAGCAACTGGAAGCATTCCTGTGACGAGTTAGGGAACCGAGATGAAAGCCCTGGCCCTCCGCCCACTGAGCTTCCACATTGGAAAGTGGAAGGACATCGCCGCCCACGGCACCTACCGCACCCAGGTGACCATCCTCCGCATCTACGACGCCTTGGCCAAGGCTCAGAGGACCGGCCAGCCGTATCAGACCCTGCTGAACCCGCCGCCTGCCGACCCCACGCGCTCCCATACAGCGAAACGCTAAAACGGAACACTATCATGACACTTGTATTCTGCCATACAATCGGGACCGACATAGTCATCATTAGCGACTCGGCGTCGATTGAGGGAAACCGGATTCTGTCCAGACCGAAATGTACTTATTTCCAGACGGTGCCCGTCGCACTAGCAGTATGGGGGGACATTGACTTGGACATTCGTGCCCTAACCACGCGGGAACAAGACGCGCCAGCAGATGTTAAACACTATGCAGCGGGCAACTATATCGGTGGCAACATCCCGAGTCCCCTTGGAGGAATCGCCGACTTTCGTGCGCGTTTTCTCTGTGCCCTTAACAACGCCGAGAATGTCCACAATGGAGATGGCACTCGTGGCAAAGCCTGGTTGTGTGTGGGGTTTGCAGACGGGCAAGATACGTACGCGTATTCCTTAGAATGTGGCGGCGGCA
>Ga0209415_10009992_pt1 | contig 16208 bp, 16 predicted proteins | sample PeaSoiSIISIP2007_FD_187696 | JGI IMG/M metagenome (GOLD analysis project Ga0209415, IMG submission 187696) | Peat soil microbial communities from Weissenstadt, Germany - SII-SIP-2007 (SPAdes) (version 2) | ecosystem: Environmental > Terrestrial > Soil > Wetlands > Peat | place: Germany...
CCGGTCGAGATGACAGACCTGAGTTGGGATGACCGAGTTGGGGAGATCTGAACATCCCCAGCCAGGCCGGACTTGAGTGAGCTACCTGCACTTGTAAGACTCGAGCGAGAGGGGTGGAAATACGTCCAACGGTCAAAGTCAAAATCCCCACCCTAACGCCGCAAAACGAGAGTGAGATTGGGCTCGGGCTATTTCCGCGACGTTAGGGTGGAGCACCCGTCTCGCAGAAGTGCTAAGGCTTCTGTGCTAACGGGGCTATCTGTGCGTCGGCGAGAATAAGATGTCTATGTTACGCAAGCTTGGCCTCGCAATTTCGTATTTCATTGCAAGCGTTTACATCTTGTCGATTCTGCTGCCTTCTCTTTACTGTCTCCGGCATGGATGCAGGGGACCGGGTGATCTCGATGCTTTCTTGCCCGCCTTCGCTCTTATTCCGTTTGGCGCAATCGCTACGGCTTCCTCATTGCGCAACGCCATACAAAACATCAGAAAAAGACAACCATGGTCTTGGGTTTTCTGGCCTCTGGCAATTATTTTTGCGATTGTTCTTCTCTGTACAACTGTTTTCCTCGCGTGGGTAATTTATGAGACGGCATTTCATCATAGCTTCCCTCATTAGAGTGTGTTTCAAGAATGGGATTTCGCGAAGGGCACGACCTCAGTCGTCTGTACGTCGACGAGAATAAGGTTAGAGGATGATCAATGTTACGCAAACTAGGCCTGGCAATTTCGTATTTCATTGCCATCGTTTACATCTTGGAGATTCTGCTGCCTTCTATTTACTGTCTCCGGCATGGATGCAGGGGAGCGGAGGGCGATGCTTTTATGCCCGCCTTCTTTCTTACTCCGCTTGGCGCAGTCGCTACTGCTGTCTCCCTGTACCACGCCATACAACAGATCAGAAAAGGACAATCATGGTCTTGGGTTTTCTGGCCTCTGGCAATCATTTTCGCGATTGTTCTACTCGGCGCAATCGCTTTTATCGCCCTCTTGATTTATCACCTTACATTTCATCGTTAGGAGCGGGTTGCCACCATCCCCCGAACTGCGATCGAACCAAGAGGCTGCCACTTGCGGCGGTTGCAGGTTATGCTGAGCGCAGTTAAATTAGGTGCGAGACTTGGAGGTGTACATGAAAAGGCCCGTCCCGGCGGAATCTGCCTCTGCATTAATCGACGAAATGATCGCAGAACTCACAGACTGGCGCGGCAAGACGCTCGCCAGCGTCCGCAAGAGCATCCTTGAGGCAGACCCGGAGATCATCGAGGAATGGAAGTGGATGGGAAGCCCGGTGTGGTCGCGCGACGGAATGATCGCGGTCGGCAACGCCCATAAAGATAAGGTGAAGCTTACGTTTTCCCACGGGGCGGACCTCCCGGATCCTGACAAGCTCTTCAACGCGGGCCTCGGAGGCAACGCGTGGCGAGCGATCGATCTTTTTGAGGGAGACAAGATTAATGAGCGTGCCCTAAAAAATCTGATCCGCGCAGCCATTGAGTACAATCAGAGCAAATTGAAGAGGAAAGCGCCTGCGGGTACTCGAGCGAAAGTACATAAAAGTAAGAAGTGATGAAACCGCGGCCGCATCGCAACAAACACACCCACTTGATAAACAACGCTGTTTGAATCCAGATTAACTCTCTTTCACTTCGGCCATATCGGCCCGTCATTGCACAGATACTGGGCGACGATCACAAGACGACGCAAACTATTTGGTTCTTTTCCCAAACTGGAACCGAGACATGATTTGTGACGCGGTTCACGCAGAAGCGTGAGTTACGACACGGCCACCAAACACGAAGAGCGAATAAAGTTTTAGAAAGTCAGTTAGGAGTGAAAGCAAGCAAGGGGGTGGCAATCCGTGGAGCACGCTCAGAGGCAAGTCCAACTCGCGGCTATAGTAGAGGAGATGAACGCAATTCATACCGCGAACAAGCTGTACTGGAATCAGAAAGAGCATAACCACAAAGAGGACATGAGGCACCAGCGGAGACAAAAACGCCTGGAGCAACTTCGGGAAGAAATCCAAGGAATTATAGATCCCCGAATCAACTGATAGAGCGTTTACGGTATTGCAATCGCATCAATCAAATAAGTACAAATTGTAAAATGGGGGATCGGTTGCGCGAAGTACCAGGCCGTGATTCCCTCGAGTCAGGTTTGGCATTTTCGCGGTGCTTTGGCCCCCGGTCTCCCAAAGCCCGAAGTTAACGAACTCTTCCATAGACGGCTGTCTTCCCCTCTGCACGGATTGATGCTGAGGGACTCGGCGAAGAAATAGGACGACCTAGAGGTTACGTTCCCTCCGGCAGCTTCTGCTTCTCGTGCCACGCTTTGTAGGCATAGACGACTGCCAGCAGCGGAGGCGCAAGCAGCACTCCCCAGAACGGAATCAGAATGCCAAGTACGATCGGAGTCAGTAGAGAAGCCCAGATCGGCACCTTGGCGGTGCGCTTCATCAAGTACGGCTGCAACAGGAAACCATCCACCACTGCGATTCCGGCATAGAGCATCAAGACGTAAAGAGGATGCTCCCAATCTTGCCAGCGCAAAGTCGCGGCGAGAACGGGGCCGATCAGAGCCAGCACCGGCCCGAGGTGCGGAATCGTCTGCAAGCATGCAGCCAGTACCGCCCACAGCGGAGCCCATGGCACCTTCAGCGCATAAAGGCCGATCAGCCACAACACTCCGACCGCAAGCGAATCCTGCAGCTGCGCAATCAACCAGTTCTTAAGCGCGCTGCCAGTGATCCGAGCGTGTTCGCCTAGATTCATGCCTTACCTCTGATGCTCCGGGGCGATTCGAGGAACCGCGTGCCATGTTAAACTCGCAATATAACCCCATCGGCGAGGAAACCGGATGAAATTCGGCGTCATCATTTTCCCCGGATCGAATTGCGATCACGACGCGTATTGGACGATCCAGCAGGTTGCGAAGCAGCCGGTCACATTCCTCTGGCACGAGTCCCACGATCTCGAAAACTGTGATGCCGTCATCGTGCCCGGCGGTTTTGCCTTCGGCGATTACTTGCGCACGGGCGCTATCGCCAAGTTTTCGCCGGTAATGGAATCGGTCCGGAAGTTCGCCGACGGTGGCGGCTTGGTGCTGGGCATTTGCAATGGCTTCCAGATTCTGTGCGAGTCCGGACTGCTCCCCGGCGCACTCATGCGCAACGTGGGCCTGAAGTATGTTTGCAAACCGGTCCAGGTAAGGGTGGAAACCACCGACACTCCGTTCACTCACGCCTGCCGTCAAGGCGAGGTACTGACCATCCCCATCGGTCACATGGAAGGCAACTACTTCTGCGACGAAGCTACTCTGGCTGAATTGCAACGGGACAATCGGATTGTATTTCGTTACTCAAGCCCTCAAGGCGAAATCAACTCCGCCGCCAACCCCAACGGTTCACTGGACAATATCGCCGGCATCTGCAGTCCAGGCCGGAACGTGGTTGGGATGATGCCACATCCCGAGCGCTCGAGCGAACCGGAACTTGGCGGTACCGACGGGTTCAAGATCTTCGAGTCCATGGTTGGCGCTATGGCGGAAAAGTAGACTGAGCCGTAAGTTTCGGACCTGTTTTCCTCAGGATTCGCTCAATTAGCACTTCCCTTTCGCATTTTTCCTTGCTACGCTGCACTCCCCTTCGCTTACCGGATTGCCCGGTCCCGTATTAGTGTCTTTTCTCCGGGAGGAATCCGATGACAGCACGAGAGATGATCGACAATCTCTCCGGCACCCTGTTGTGTGATGAGCGCATTCTCAGCGTGCCCGAGAAAGAACTACTTGCCAATTTGCTGCGGCGTACGAGAACCACAGGGAATGCCTCAGAACACGCGGTGACCGAGGCAATCACTCGTACGGTTGGAGAAATCATCGCGGAACGAGCGCTTGGAGTTTTTGGAGAAAGCCTCAGCCGGCAACTGCTCGAGCAGCACTTGGCGGCGTTACCTAGTCTTTCAAACCGAAACATGCCGGTGATCCGCGCGGGAGCGACCCCGTCCACACCCGCACCCCCGCCGGGCAGCGCTCCGCGCCCGCCGGGCACGAGTCCGCCGTCTGTCTCTTTCGCAACCACGCAACCGAAAACGGGCGGAGTCGCCGTCGCGGAGGCTGACAACTATCTGCCTGCCGAATGTGTTGTTCTCGACGAGTTCCTCACGGTCACGGAGCTGAACCAGTTGAGGCAATTCGTTTTCGAAAACGAAATGCGTTTCGAAATGAGCGAAGTGCTTTCCCCAGGCGTCGCCGGCGGGGCCGTCGATTATGAACACCGCCGGTCACGTGTGCTGCTGGATCTCGGTGGGAATGAAAAGATGATTACCGATCGTCTACGAACCTGCTTGCCCCGGGTTCTTCAAAGATGGGGGCGCGATACGTTTTCTATCTCTCGCATCGAGACCCAAGTTACCGCCAGCAACCACGGCGACTACTTCCATTGCCACAGCGACAACGGAGTGGAGGAAGTCGCGGATCGAGAAATTACCTTTGTCTACTTCTTCCATCGTGAGCCAAAACAGTTCAGTGGAGGCGACCTGCGCATCTATGACTCGCGACGGGAAAACGACAATTACATCCCCACGGCAAACTACCGCACCATTGTGCCCGAACAGAACCAACTCGTGCTGTTCGCCAGTGGGCTTTCCCACGAAATCACACCGGTGGAATGTCCGTCGGGGAAATTCGCTGATAGCCGTTTCACGGTGAATGGATGGTTTCGCAAATAAAAGACGCGGCTTGGCTGGCATGGATTGAGCAGCTCGCAGTAGCACCTGCGCGCCACGATCGGGAAAAAGAACTGCCCCGCTCGCTCTTCCACTGCCGCCTGGACGATCAGCCGGACCACCTGGTCCCAGCACGTCTCCTCCGGCCAGGGCTTTGGGAGGGTTCGACTGATCGTCTGCTTTTTATCAATCCCTCCTTGAATCGGAACGCAGAAACCGCCACCGAAGGTTTCGCCTCGCAAGGCGAGATGGTCTGGATCAAGGATCCGGCAAACGCCTTTCTGCAGCCGTTCTGGCTAGGTCCAGAACTGAGCGCTGCGTTTTCCGGCGTGCGACCCGGCGATCCGGCCCCGTTGACGCTGTCACCGCAGACCCGGCGCACGCTGGCGATGGCAAACCTTCTGGTGCCGGAGGACCACGTTTCCATTCGCCGCCAACAATGGGCTGAGATTGCATCGATCGCCGGCGTGCAGTTCCGGTCGCAAGGCTACGCTCCCGTTGGCGGGCTGGTCCACCCTTTCCACATCGCCGCGCTGCGGCGCTATTATCGTCACCAAATGCGCACTGGGAAGCTTCACCTCGGAGACGACCAAACCCCGCTCCGCTACGTCGCCTACAATGATCCCGTCGCCCAGTTCTTTCATCAGCAGCTAACGGCTGCCATGAGTGCATTCGCGGGCGAACCGTTGAAAGCGTCCTACGTGTATCTGGCTTCTTACCAACCCGGAGCCAGTCTCAAGAAACATACCGACCGCGCACAGTGCGAATTCAGCGTTTCGCTGTGCGTCGATTACGCGCCCGAACCTCGCCATGCAACCCCGTGGCCGCTGCATCTTTACAAACGGACAGGCAAGGTAACGGTCTTCCAGGCGATCGGTGATGCCCTGCTCTACCGGGGCTGCCAACTGCCTCACTCCCGCGATCCTCTTCCCGACGGACAAACCTCCACCTCGATCTTCTTTCACTATGTGCGAGAGGATTTCGCAGGAAGTCTGGAGTAAGCGAATGCAAGGTTCCCTAGGCAACGTATTCCGTGACGCCGTCAGCCACCAAGTGCACGCCCTCGAAATTGAGAAAGAAACACTTCACGCCGAGTTCTGGAAAGCTCGTGTTGACCAGCTCAGCCGCCCGCCGCAGTTCGCCCCGGTGATGATTCGCTTCACGTGTCCGGTCGCCGCCAAAAGCCACCAGGCCGCCGTAGGTGGCGCAATCGGAGTGGCTCATGAGAAACACTTGTTTGGTCTGATGCAGCCGGATGGACATCCGCACCTGCTCCAGAATGAAATCGCGTTCGAAATCGTTGCGCGGCGAGGCCAGCGTTCTTGCCCCGCCAGCGACCACGATCATGTCCGGCCGTAGAATCCCCTGATGTTTGAGAAACTTATACGTCGCCAGGCGAATTCGTTGATCGAAGCAGCAGAGCACCGCCGCATCCGCAACATAAGGCTCCGGTGGCGACTCAAAATGAAAGACTTTCTTCATGCGGGTTGTCACGTGTACTGATCGATTCTACCCGGTACCACTTCAAGAGTTGCCATCCTGAACGTGGCACCATTTTGCGAAGCGACGTGGCCACGCACACTCTCCTTGCAACAAACGCAAGGAGCCTGCCCACGCCAAATCAGGATCTCCTAATGATGGTTGTTCATATTTTCTTTCCGCTTGCGCTCCTTCCTAGCGCAAAAGCCGCTTCCACAGCAGGGCGATCACAAGGGCGACAATGCCAATCACCATTCCCAACACCCGCGCTCTATTCGCCTTCTCTGTCATATTTCTTGCTTCAGGGTCCGCCGAACGCGAGAACACTATGCCATGCGATGTCACGCAGACCAGCGCACCCGTGATCGCAGCGGCTCGGATTTCGCTCGACCAGACGAGTTGAACATACCCGCACGGCAAAGTCCAAATCTGCGGGCGCGGGCGCCCGCGCCCACAAGGGCTTAGCGCGTGGGGCCGGCCAGGACTTCGTAGTGGATCACGCGCGGCCCTCGCTCGACCAAGAACTTTTCGTCTTCGGGATAGTAAACCGCGTTCTCGTACTCAGGGCCGGCGAAGGCTTTGATGGCGTCCCATGAATCCCAGAGCGAGATCAGGGTGAACTCGGATTTGCCATCGTAGACACGCCGCAAGACCCACACGCCCTGGTTGCCGGGGATGGACGCGTATTCTCTTAAACCTGTTTTCTGGAGATATTCGAAGTAAGTGTCTTTGTCGGCTTCGCGGGTAGCACCTCGCCAGATGCGTGCGATCATGCAGGGTCTCCAAATTCAGGTTTTCGCGGAAGAGCTCTTCCGGCCTTCGAGGTTGCGATTGAGAACGGCATCGCCCGTTTGGGGTACCTTCCCCGTGGGACGATGCCGACTGAACGCTAAGCTTCCGCCGCGCTAATTACTTGGTGATCTGCCACACCGTTCCGCAGCCATTCGTACACTCTTGTCCGCTGCCTCCATAAAGGGTGGTGCCATAGAGATTCCCGGAGGCATCGCGGAGCACACCGGCGTAGAGATAGTCGCCGTCCGGCCCGGTAAAGGTGTGCAGCAGAGTTATGCTGCCTTTCTTATTCAGTTTGTAGACCGTTCCGAGGTTGGCACTGCCGCCCTGATAGGTAGAGCCATACAGGTTGCCCTTCGCGTCCAGGATCACGCCTGCGACGGGTTCCGACCCGTCGGACGGTCCGGGAACGAAGTTGTGCAGCACGGTTTCCTTCCCCTTCGGATTCACTTTCCAGATCATACCTGCCCCGGCGGAACCGCAGGCGTTGGCGGTACCGTAGAGATTGCCGGCAGTGTCCATCGCTGGAGTTCCGAAGACATCGCATCCGTCGCTCGCTCCTCCGGCGAAGCTGTGCAGGATAGTAATCTTCTGCGTCTTACTCAGCTTGTACACCACTCCTAGATTGGCAGTGCCACCCTGTTCGGCAACGCCAAGGAGGTTTCCCTTCGCGTCCATCAGCAAACTCGTGAAGGAGGGAAATTCCCCGTCCGACGATCCCCCTGCGAAGCTGTGGAGAATAGTCTCCTTGCCAGTCTTGGTGAGCTTGAACACGGTTCCGACGCCGGAAGCGCCGCACACTTCGGTGGTGCCGTACAGATTGCCAGCGGTGTCCCGAAGCAAACCGCCAAAAGGATAGCATCCATCGGTCGTCCCCCCGGCGAAGCTGTGCAGCACGGTCTCCTTGCCGGCCTTACTCAGCTTGAAAACCGTTCCGACACCGGAACTGCCGCCATTGGCAGTAGTGCCGTAAAGATTGCCCGCAGCGTCCTGGAGCAACCCCGCGAAGGGATTCGCTCCGTCCGAAGCTCCGGTGAAGCTGTACAGCACAGTCTCCTTGCCGCTCTTATTCACTTTGAAGACCGTTCCCGCGCCAGACGCGCCGCCGGTCTCGGTGGTGCCGTAGAGATTGCCCTCTTTGTCGCGGATCAGAGATGCGTAGGGTAGGCTCCCGTCGGGAGTCCCTGTGAAGTTGTGCAGTACGGCGAAAGTCTGTGCTTGCGCCGAACGGGTTGCAATTATTCCGGAGACAAGCACTATGGCTAACGCAAGTGCGGCCATGGATATTTGCCGGCGCATTGTTGCAGTCCAGCTCTGCCGTTGAACTAGGTCCACTGTGGTTCCCCCTCTTTACCAGAATGCCTCTTGGACTTCAAAAGGGTCACTAGTGTACATCGATTTTGGCAGTTCACACTCTTGGGTTGCGGACTTTATTAAGAAGTGTGAAAAGACTTGCAGCATCAGATCAAAAAGAGAACGACGAGTTTTTCTCTGACCCAGTCGGACTTGCGATTAAGAAACCTATAGGCCGGCTTCGATGCGCGATCTGGGATCCAAAAAGTCGCGCAGGGCGTCGCCGATGAAATTGAAAGACAGAACGGCGAGCATCACGGTCATCGCGGGGAAGATCACCAGGTGGGGCGCGTCGAAGAGATGGGCACGGCCATCGTTGAGCATGGTGCCCCAGCTGGCGGTTGGCGGAGGAACGCCGAGACCGAGGAAGCTCATGGTAGCTTCAGCCAGGATCGCGCCTGCCATGCCGATGGCGGCTTGCACGATGATTGGTTGAATAATGTTGGGCAAGATGTGGCGAACGATCACGCGCAGATCGCTGGCCCCCAGGGCGCGGGCAGCTTCGACGAATTCACGCTCACGTGCAGCGAGCACTTGAGCTCGCACCAGGCGGGCGTAGCCAACCCATCCTCCGAGGGAAAGTGCCAGCACCAGATTGAAAATTCCCGGTCCGCGGAAAGCGACGAAGGCAATGGCAAGCAGAATTCCGGGGAACGAGAGGAACGCATTCATCACGACGACGTTGACAAAGCGATCGATGCGGCCGCCGTAGTAGCCGGCGATTGATCCCACGATGAGTCCCAGCGCCAGCGAGGCCGCAACTACGCAACTGCCGACCAGCATGGAAATGCGCGATCCGTAGATGAGGCGGGAGAGAATGTCGCGGCCGAGTTCGTCAGTGCCGCACCAGTGGGTCGGGGATGGTCCCGCAAGCCGCGTTGGCAGGTCGATGTGGGCTGGGTCTTGCGGTGCGATCCAGGGGGCAAATATCGCGCAGATCACGAAGATCGCGACGAACACGATTCCGATGGAGGCCAGAACGTTGTGGCGGGCAGCGCGCTGGAGTGTGATGGCGGTGGCGGACATACCGTGCAATCTTATAACGCGATCACCAATTCCGCTGCCCCGATATATCCTGATGTGCGCGAACCCGGCCTAAACGACTACTGCTTCCTTGTACTCTCCAAACACTTTTCGCATAGTGTCGGCGATTTCGCCCACGGTGGCGAAGGTTTCTACCGCGGCAACGATATGCGGCATTAGATTTGCCCCGGAGCGGGCGGCGTCTTCTATTTTCTTGAGTGAATCTGCCCAAGGTTGAGCATTCCGGCGAGCGCGCAAGGCGTGGAGCCGCTCCACCTGTTTGCGTTCCAGAGATTCGTCGATGTGCAGGGTGGGGATGGGATTCTCTTTCTCGACGGTGAAACGGTTTACTCCCACGACCACGGCTTCAGCGCGATCCACCTGCTGCTGATATTCGTAGGCGGCGTTTTGGATTTCCTGCTGCACGTAACCGCGCTCGATAGCTTTCAGCATGCCACCTAGACCTTTGATTTTGTCGAGGTACGCCAACGCGTGCTTTTCGATCTCGTTGGTTAAAGTCTCGATGTAATAAGAGCCGGCCAAAGGATCAACGGTCTGGGGTGCTCCGGATTCGTATGCCACAATTTGCTGCGTGCGCAAGGCAACGCGCGCGGCTTGCTCGGTGGGCAGGGCGAGGGCTTCGTCGTAGGAATTCGTGTGCAGCGATTGGGTGCCGCCGAGGACCGCGGCCATGGCCTGTATCGCCGTGCGGACAATATTGTTTTCCGGTTGCTGCGCGGTCAGCGTGGAGCCTGCGGTCTGGGTATGGAAGCGCAGCATCCAGGAACGCGGATTCTTGGCCTTGAAATGCTCGCGCATAATGCGGGCCCACATGCGCCGGGCAGCGCGGAACTTGGCGACTTCTTCCAGAAAATTGCTGTGCGCATTGAAGAAAAACGAAAGACGTGGCGCGAACTTGTCGACATCGAGCCCGGCCTCGATGGCGGCCTGCACATAAGCGATTCCGTTGCCCAGCGTGAATGCGACTTCCTGCACCGCTGTCGATCCGGCTTCACGCATGTGGTAGCCGGAGATGGAAATCGTATTCCACTCGGGGACGTTTTCGTTCGTCCATGCGAACAGATCCGTAATGATGCGCATCGCCTGCTTGGGCGGGTAGATATAAGTTCCGCGGGCGATGAATTCCTTGAGAACGTCATTCTGTACCGTGCCGGAAAGTTTGCGGATGTCCGCGCCTTGACGACGAGCCACGCCGACATAAAGCGCGAGCAGGATCGAGGCAGTCGCATTGATGGTCATCGAGGTGGAGATCTTGGTTAGCTCGATGCCGTCGAACAAGCGCTGCATGTCTTCGATGGAATCGATGGCGACGCCGACCTTGCCAACTTCGCCCACCGCGAGTGGATGATCGGAATCGAGGCCAATTTGCGTGGGTAGATCGAAGGCGACAGAAAGCCCGGTGGTTCCGTTGGCCAGCAAATATTTGTAGCGCTTGTTGGATTCTTCGGCGTCGCCCATGCCTGCATACTGGCGCATGGTCCAGAGGCGTCCGCGATGCATGGTGGCCTGCACACCGCGCGTGAATGGGTACTCACCGGGGTAGCCCACTCGCCGGTCGTAGTCCCAGGCTTCGAGATCGGCCGGAGTGTAGAGCGGGCGGACGGTGATCTGGGATTCGGCTGGGGCTGCTTTTGTTTTCTCGGCCATGACGAAAACCATGAACCACTAAGGACACAAGGGTACACAATGGAAAGCGAAACGCAACCTAGGCACCACATAGGACTTCGGGCGGTCGTTTTCGTTTGTGCACCTTCGTGTCCTCGGTGGGCTAACGGTTCTGGCTACCTTTCTTAACTCTCCAAAATGAACTCACGCCAAACCACCCAAACAGCCCGGCGAAGCACACGGCCAGCACTACGCGGCTGGAGGTTGCATGGCCAGCCTGATACTTGTTGTATTCGCGAAAAAATGCGAGGACTCCAATCCCCGCTAAGAATAAGAAAACAAAACCTGTCACTTCCAGCCACAGCTGCCCGAGGACGCGTCCGAAGTGGGATGCGGTAGCACGCACGGCTTTGGTAAGTGCGCCGAACGATCGGGTGCGGCGAGCGCGCTTCGATATGACCTGGCCCGCGACCCGCGCGGCAATACCCAACTTTCGACCGGTTGATACGCTCGACATTCCCTTGATTTTATCAATATTTGTTGAGCAGGGTTTCGTTTGCCAAGTTTCGGGGTTACAATATCGCGGGCGTGAGGCGTCGGGCGCGAAACATTGTGCGGCGGTGCCGCATCTAATTGGTTAGGTGGAACTGGATGGATTTGGCTCCGCGCGACGGTAAACTGAGCGCTGTGGGATCCTTCAAGGGGGTTACGTGGACCAGCAATTGAAGCAGTTGATGAAGGAATTAGGTGAAGCGATCAATGAGTCATTGGCCGATTCCGAACCCATCGCCGACGTCGTTTCGCGAATTAAAGAGGGCGGTTACGATATCTTTCTGGTGCTTGAAGCCACGATCGGGGTCAGCAAGCCTGGCGAGAAATCCAGCGAGAAGCCATCGCTGATCACCACGGAATTCAAGATCAGCGATCAGGACCTCAAATTCCTCAAATCGCTCCGCATCAAGGTCGAGGACGACGCCGCGTAAGACCCGGACAATCGACCAGAACGCCTCGGGCGCGCGATCCTGTTTGGTTACCCGCAGTTCTGTGCAGTTGAAGTCGCCGGTCCGAAGCAAATAAGAAAAATTGACAAGTCTGTTGCTAACTTCTGCGGTTCGCGGTCCGTCCTACTCGTTTGCGCAGCGTAATGAAGTTACTCTTTCGCCTTCAAGTCGGCGGTCAGGACGCCATCGCTCCGCATCCGTTATCAGCCAAACGATCTTCAGCACGACGATCCATGAGACTGCTTTCCACGCCATGCCACGGCCGCATCGCATTGTTCACAATGATTTCTGTACTACTGTCCTGCCTGGCGCCCTTCGAATTTACATTCGCGCACGACGATGTGAGCGGGCAACTGTGCAAGCTGGAAAATGACGCCGACAAAGCTTACATCGCGCACGATCGCCGATTCTTGTCGAACCTGTTTGCAGATGAATTCGTGCACACTAACTTTCGTGGCGGCACGGTCGACAAGTCTGCGGAGATGGATTTCTTCACCTCGCCAAAACTCTCCATGAAGTCCGCTGTGGTAGACCATTGCGTGGCTCGCAAATATGGGCGGGCGGCCGTGGTCACCGGAGTCAATACCTGGACCGATACCAATTTCAATGGCAGCGACTTAAGCGGCGCATACCGTTTCACACGGGTTTATGTACACCGGCATGGACGGTGGCAGATCGTGGCATCACACTTCAGCAAAATAACGCCATGACCATTCATAAGGCAGGGAGGGAAACGGTGGCGATCAAGTTCAGGTTGCATCTGCTTATCAACGTCTGCCTGGCATCAGGGTTGACCTGTGCTTCGCTCCGGGCTGACGCGGCACCGGACCCGCACGCGCTGGTCAATACGGCGATCGAAAGGATGGGCGAGCGGCGGGTTTTCGATTCGGTGCAGCGACTCTCGACGGAAGAGGATGGTCTGCAAAATCATGCGATGGACGCCGAACATCCTGGGCCGCCATATTTCCCCGATTACTTCCACGCCGAGGAGCAGATCGATTTTCAGTTACCGGCTTTGAGACGCAAGTTCACCGTGGGAGCCGACCCACTTTACGGCAACAATGCGGACACGGTTTTCACCACCAGCGGCGCCACTGCCGTGAATCAGCGCAACGGCAAAACTGTACCGCGACGAACTCCAACTCCGAGACATTGGCTGTTGCAAAACCCGGTTGCGGTGCTGCGAGCGGCGCTGGCAGCAAGCGATCTCAAGTTTGCGGAAAACGAAACCATCCTGGGGATCAGTCAGCGCTGCGTTTCTTTTCATCAGGGAGACACATTTGTCCGCCTGTTTCTTAATCCGCTCAACGGGTACCTGACGGGCAGCGAAATTACTACGACCGAACCGTGGGAAGCGATCTGGGACATTGCGGATGTGCGGCTCAAGACCATCTACACCAGCTGGGAGATTCAATCGGGCGGCCTTCATTACCCGCTGGAGTGGGATGTGTTTTTCGACGACTACCCTTTTGAGATGCGCACGATTTCCAAGGTATCCGTGAACCCCACGTTCAATGCTGACCAATTTCAGGCTCTGGCCGATGACAGTGTCCCGGTTGCAGCGGGTGTTGACGATTTCGGGCCCGGGCCGCCGGATCGGCCGATCGTCGAGATCGCACCGGGCGTTTTGCAAGTCACGCCGGGACCGAGGCCGGCGAATTTTTCTACTTTGATCGTGAAGCAAGCCGACGGCATTGTGATAATCGAAGCGCCCACTTCGTCAGGCTGGTCGAGCAAAATAATTGAAGAGGCCAACCATCGCTTTCCTGGCATGCCGGTCAAGGCAGTTGTGACCACGGACAACATTTGGTGGCATTTTGCCGGCGTTCGCGAATATGCCGCGCGCGGCATCCCAATCTATGTGCTGGACCAGAATGCAGCTTTGGTCGGCTCGCTCATTGCCAGTCCGCGTACTTTAAATCCCGACACTTTGCAGCGGCAGCCGAGAAAGCCGAAGCTGATTGAGGTCAACCGCGAAACTAAGATCGGCAGTGGTCCGAATCAGGTTGTCCTGTATCCCATTCGCGCCAGCACCAATCAGGTGCTGATGGCGTATCTCCCTGTCCATCGGCTTTTGTATACGGCCGATATGGCCGGACCGTTCGGGCCCGGTGGATCGTTCGTGTCTCCGCAAAGCATTTGGGAGTTGCGAACCGAAGTACAACGGCAGGCGATCAAAGTAGAAACCCTGGTCGGCATTCATCTGGTTCCGGCACCGTGGTCAAAACTCGAGTCGCAGATCAACGATGTCCTCAAGAGTTCCGCCCACTGAGCGCGTTCCCGCCACCCCTTAAAGGACGCAACTAGCTACGTCCCTACCGCCTACGTCGGCGGAAACGATATTATGGAAGAACATGTATCGACCCGTGCCAAAGGTGCCTGATTTCCCCGTCATGGAGCGCGAGATGCTGCGCTTCTGGGAAGAGAACCGTGTTTTCGACACGCTGCGCGCACAAAATGCGGATGGCCCGCGCTGGTCTTTCCTCGATGGACCGATCACGGCGAATAATCCCATGGGGGTGCACCACGCTTGGGGACGGTCGTTGAAAGACATGTATCAGCGCTACCACGCCATGAAGGGCGAGGCGCTGCGCTACCAGAACGGATTCGACTGCCAGGGATTGTGGGTCGAGGTTGAGGTGGAAAAAAGCCTTGGGCTACAGACCAAGCGCGAGATTCGCGACTACGGCATTGAAAAATTTGTGCGCGCCTGCAAGGAACGCGTGCTGACCTTCGCCGCGCGGCAGACCGAGCAGTCCGTTCGCCTGGGGTATTGGTGCGATTGGGACGATCCTAAAGTTTTGGTTGCGCTGCGCGACGCGCTGGCCGACGGCGATCGGGTAGTCACCGCGAAACTCCCCAGTGGACACACCGAAACTGCGCGCGCTAGCGAGATCATCCGCAAGCTGGGTTCGGCGGAATACGGCGGGAGCTATTTCACCTTCTCCGACGAAAACAACTACACGATTTGGGGATTTCTCAAAAAGTGCCATGAGCAGGGATTCATCTACCGCGGGCACGACGTCATGCCGTGGTGCGGACGTTGCGGTACAGGATTGTCGCAGATGGAAGTGGCGGAAGGCCGCCGCATTACGACGCATACGTCGGTGTTTGTTCGTTTCCCGATTAAAGGTCAGGAAAAAACGGCGCTGCTGGTGTGGACCACGACTCCGTGGACGCTGGCATCCAACGTCGCGGTCGCGGTGAATCCGGAGATGACTTACCTGAAGGTCCGGCACGGGGAGTGGGTTTATTACGTCGCCAAGGCGAACTTCGAACGCGACCGCGTGCAGGATTTGCAGGTGGAAGGCAAGCACGAAACTCACAAGCTGCCTTCGATCCGAACCATTCTCAAGGGCAGCGGCGGAGTTGAAGTGTTGGAAGAGCTTCCCGGACGCGATCTGTTAGGCCTTACTTACACTAGCCCCTTCGACGATCTGCCCGCCCAGAACACACCCGGCGGGGTTTTTCCCTTCGGCCCGACCGGAGGAGGTAAAACCGCCGCGGCATCGCATCGCGTCATCGCATGGAAAGAAGTAAGCGAAGCGGAGGGCACGGGTCTGGTCCACATCGCGCCGGGCTGCGGTGCGGAAGATCAGGAACTCGGCAAGGAAAATAACCTTCCTTTTATTGCGCCGCTGGATGAGAGTGCAACTTTTCAGGACGGGTTCGGACCGTTTTCAGGCCGCAACGCCAACGAAGTGGCCGACGATGTGGTTGCGGCGCTGAAAGCCTCGGGGCTGCTGGTGGCGCGTGAACGGTATCCGCACGTCTATCCGCACTGCTGGCGTTGCAAGTCGGAACTGGTCTTTCGCCCAGTCGACGAATGGTTTATTCGCATGGATTGGCGCGACCGAATCGAGCGCACCGTGCCGACCATCCGATGGATTCCGGAGGAAGGCGAAGCCCGCGAATTGGACTGGCTGCACAACATGCGCGACTGGATGATCTCGAAGAAACGCTTCTGGGGACTCGCGCTGCCCATCTGGGTGTGCGGCGAGTGCGAGACTTTCACAGTGATCGGCAGCCGCGAAGAATTAAAGGGTCGGGCCGTGGAAGGATGGGCCACGTTTGATGGCAATTCTCCTCACCGCCCGTACATTGATGCGGTAAAGATTCGCTGCGAGAAGTGCGGCGGCATGTCCACGCGCGTCGCGGACGTGGGCAATCCCTGGCTGGATGCGGGCATCGTCCCTTTCAGCACCATGCG
>Ga0209415_10009993_pt1 | contig 16207 bp, 10 predicted proteins | sample PeaSoiSIISIP2007_FD_187696 | JGI IMG/M metagenome (GOLD analysis project Ga0209415, IMG submission 187696) | Peat soil microbial communities from Weissenstadt, Germany - SII-SIP-2007 (SPAdes) (version 2) | ecosystem: Environmental > Terrestrial > Soil > Wetlands > Peat | place: Germany...
GGGTCGGTGAGGGCTGGGCGCTGACGCTTGGGATGAGACCAAAAATCGCGAGCGCAATCCCCGCGAGGAAGACGACCCCTATCGCCTTCAACTATCGCTCAGGCCCCTTGGCAAGCTCAGTAGCCCTTTGGCCGTCTTCTCGAGAGGTAGACGACGAGCGAGACGGCGATCATCGAGGCCGCTATGGCGCCGACGATGGCGATTTGTATCCACGCCGACAGGTACGAGGTTCCTAGTTCGAAGGTTGCCCGGCTGGATGAGCCGAGGACCGTCCCGGCGTAATACGTAGAACCGGCTATCGAGACCGAGACGTTGTACTCGTTGTTCGGGACTCCCAGGAACGACGCCATCCCGCTCTGGCCAGAGGTCAGCGCGAGATTAGAGGAGCCCCTCGAGACGGTTATGTTCGCGCCCTGCACCGGCTCTCCGAGGGCGTCCTTCACCTGCAGGGGAATCGAGTAGACGCTGGTTGGCACGATGATGGTCTGGTCTGAGGTAAGGTTCGCCGTGGCAGAACCCACGCTGACGCCTTGGAAATCGACCGTGACGCTGTAAGTCGACGGCAGAAGCAGAAGCGAGAGCGAGCCGGTCGCATTGGTATTGGGCTCGTTCATCGGCGACGAGTCGTTGGTCTGTATCGTTACTGCGGCTCCGGAAAGGGGATTGCCGTCCGCGTCTTCGACCTTTATCCCGAGCTCGTGGCCTGCGAAGTTCAGGGCTACCTCGACGGCGCGGAACGTCGAGGCCCCGCCCTTGATGATGTCACTTGAGTTCAGGAAGACGCCATCTCCGACCGCTTCGCCCTTGACAGCAGAGCCGTTGACCATTATCTCGGGAGCCAAGAGGTGGGGCGGCGGAGATATCGTGGCACCGACGAAGGTCGGGTTCGTGGATGTGGCCGCTGCAGCCGTGCTGTCAGGTTTGGCAGTTGCGTTTTTCCCTTGACTGCCCGGCGAGAGCAAGCCCTGGATCGTGCCGTTGTACGAGGTGCCTCCGTCCCACTTCAACGGGACGGTCCCCGTCGCAGGAAACGAGACGACGCCATTCAGGGTGAGGTTGGAGGGCTCATACGTCGCCCCAGGGATGAAGGAGAGCGTCAGCGCACTGCCCCCCGTGGAAAGGGAGGCGCTCAGGAAGCTCGGGGCGTCTCCCCTTGCCTCTATGCCCGCTGAAGCGACGTCGAGCTCTACCTGTCCCGCGTAGCCGGGGGCCGTCGCGGTGCAAAACCGGATCCGGGCATACAGCGAAGAAGTCCCGAGAGCGTTGTCCAGGCTGACGTTGAGGTTTCGCCAGGACCCGTCTGCGACGAGGGCCCCCGAGGTGGTCACCGTCGCGTTCTGGGTTGAAACTGGAGCTCCCTTGGGCAGAGATTCGCAGCCCGAACCGCTTATCGAAGCCGAGGACCCGCCCGCGGGTACCACCAGGGTCGGGGTGAAGGGTCCCGTCGGTGCCCGGCTGGCATCCACTGCGACGTAGAGCCACTGGCTAGAAAAGTCGCCGCCGCCGCTGAAGAGCGCCTTGTATCTCAGAGTCAGGGACTTGGAGACGGAGCTCGGGAAACTAAGGACCGGGGAGACTAGCTGCGCAGCCCCTGAACCGACCCCGTTCCCGCTGCTCACCCGCACGCTGTCGGTGTAGGTCTTCTCCTTTATCGAGTAGAACGCAGTCGTCGCATACGCGCTGGCATTTCCCGTCGAGGCGCTCTGCGGGGTCCACCCAGTCCGGCTGCTCGAGGGGAGCACGTAGTTCGCCGTTCCCGCGAGGCTCATCCTCGAGGCGATGGGCGTGGCCCCGTTCAGAGAGATCGGGATGGAGAGTCCGCCGCCCGAGATGGACGCGTTCGCTATCGGCATTGCAACGTCCCAGGACGAGGTGACCTGCGAGAGCGTCGCGGTGTAGGTCTCCTCTTGCCCCACGCTGGTTTGGAGCTGGCCGGTGTATCCCGCAATTGAGCTCGCGAGTTCGCTGTAGGTTGTCCCGACCCCCCATGCCGAGATGAACTGGGTCGACCCGCCCGCGGCGAGGGAACCCAAGTTCCAGCTCAACGCGGCGGCGGTTCCCGCTCCTGAGGTGGAGTTCGACAAGTGTCCGTCGCTCGCATCAGAGATGACGTGCGCCAGGTCCCCGACCTCAAACGAAGATGCGGTCGAGGTCGAGGCGTACCCAAAGGACGCCCCGGAGACCTCGGTCGAGAGAAGGCCTGATTTTGGAGCGTAGCTCGTGTTCATCGTGCCCAGAGCCGCGAGGCTCGAGGAGTCGACCAGGTCTGTCAACGCCACGCCGGTGACTGCCGTCTGGCCCGTGTTGGTCAGCAGCCTCGCGTCGACCAGCGTGTTGTTGTCGAGGACAAAGGCCTGGGTGAGGCGAAGCGTGCCGGCGGAGTAGACGGATGACAACGCAACCACAGAGCTGGAGACGTTGGCGACGACGCTGAGAGGCGATATCACCGCGGCAGGCGACTGGGAGATCTCAGTGGCGCCGTACTCCTGCCGCGTTCCCGCGCCGTAGCTGACCTTCGAAAGTATCTGCTCCGAATAGGTGCCTCCAAACGTGACCTGGACCGACGAAGCGGCTGGCTGGGAGGTTGAAACGTCCACGGAGAGGTCCTCAGCCTGCGCATTTGCGGTAGCTGCGTCCAGCCGATAGCCTGGAGTCGTCGCCGCCGGGCTCCCATAATAGAGGTCGAACGTCTCGGACGACGAATTTGAGAGGCTCGCGAACGTGAGCACCCATGCCGAAGTGACGAAGCCGTTCGATGAGATCTCATCCAGCACGTATGAGGGAACCTCTATCCCTGACTGGCTGACCAGGCGGAGTTCCGCTGTCGCATCGGAGAGGGTGGAGAAGGGGAAGTCGACCTGGAGGAAGACCGGGTAGTTGCGAAGCGCGGAAGCGGTGGGGTTGGTGATGGTGATGCTCTTCCTGTAGGCGTACTGGCTGTTCCACCAAGCCTGCTGCGGAGCGGATGAGGCGCCGCCGCCCTGCTGCTGGGAGAACGCTGCCGGGGCACCGCTGAGCGTCAGCAGGGCGATGATGGTGAACGCCGCGACGGTGAGGCGCAGGGTCGCCGCTCGAGGGTGGATTTCCAAGGTCTATGCCAGCTCGCATTTCCACAGGAGGCGCGGGATTCCTCCGCGCACGCTGACGTGGCTGCTCATCAGCGCGAGGCGCTCCAGCCTTCCGAGCTCCTGGCAGAAGTCCTTCCTGCCCCAGGCGCCCCTCTTCACGGCTGCCGCCTCGTACTCCGCGCCGGTCTGGAGAGGCGCTGCCCTGGCCAACGCCGCGTAGAGGGAGAACTCCTCGCTGCTCAGACCGAAGGTGTTGTCGACGACCCTGCTGTCCCGCAGTTCTCGGCCGCGAAGCGAGCCGACAAAGAGGAGGACGCCGATTAGCCCGAGGGATGGGACGATGTAAGTGTCATACTCCAGGATGTAACTTCCGATGCTGACCAAAGGAAGGCTCCAAAGTTGCGGCGCGCTCACTCTGCCCAGGACTGAGGAGGAGATTGCCACGAGGTCTCTCCCCCCGTTTGTGTTGTAGGCCACGGTAGGTTCCGCCGTCAGGAAGCTCAGGAGCCCGGTCGAGACCTGCCCGCCCGAGAGGTAGCTGAGGGGCGCCGACCACGCGAGTCCCGTGAAGTCGGCTGAGCCGTTGGTCGTCAGCCCATACTTCGTCAGCGATTGGTCGCTTACCTCCACGTCGCCGGCGGGAGAAGCCTTCGAGAAGTTCCCCGGAACTATTGATGGTGTGTAGTAGGGCGACGCCGACAGCGTGATGAGGAGCGAGACGTTGGAGCGCGCTGACGCGAGGTCGTAGGCCATCGCGGTCCCCGCCGAGTTGCTGGTCTCCGTCATGTTCGCGACCTTCCACCCCGGTGGAAGGGCGTTGATGAGCGGTTGAACCTGCATTCCTGCGGCAGAATAGGTCGTGTAGTTGATCCCAGACTGCGTCACGTTGAAGGCGACCGGCTGCGCCATGGCGAGCATCAATATGACCAGCGATGTCAGGAGAACCGTCCCCACCTTCGCGCGTCCAAGCCTCACCGAGGGGGGCGCGAGCCTCCGGCCGCAGGAGGTGCAGTACGGGGAGTCATCGCCGATGTGCTCTTCACAGTGCGCGCAGGTGACGGGATTGGAACGGTCCAATCTGAAAGTCGCGAGCATGTATGTCATCAGCCCTATTCCCAGCGGGACCTCGACGAGCAGGTCCTGCGCCAGCCCTGATGCGACGGCAAGAGCCGCCGCGACAGCCGGCAGCGCCACGACCGCGAAGTAGGGGCCCCCGATGTAGATGATGGCGCCAAAGTAGAGCAGCCCGCCCGCTATCCAGTGAAGGGTCGTGACCGACTGCACCGACCCGTAGAAGTAGATGCCGACCGCCGCTAGTCCCACGACCAGGCCCCACCTGTTCGGCTCGAGGGAGTAGCCGGGACGGAGATAGCGTGCCCCCAGGGCGAATGCGGCGCCGCCAAGGGCGAGCACGGCGAGCCCCGTCGGCGCGAGAACGCTCGGTAGTAGAGCCGCTTGCGCGATGTCGTGCCAGAGAAGAGGGACGACAAGTGTCAGCGGGAGGAGCATGCACAGCGCCTCCGCTCTCCTCGGTGTCATTGCTCGATGGTGTCCTTGAGGGTTGCCTTCTGGGTCACGGGGTCATACGTGCACCCATGGTGCGTCACGGGCTTTCCAGATGCCCTCGCGAGTGCTTGCCCGACCGACGCTGCGAGGGGGCACCCCGATGTCTGGCACAAGCCGTTGGTCATGAATTCTTGGACGCAGAGTATCCTGACGAAGGGCTTCTCGATGACTGTGGTGACCTCGTTCCCAGAGGATTTCATCTCGACGCGGCCGGCGAGCCCGAGCCCGTCCACCATGACCCGCGGCAGCCAGACCTTCGCCCCGTCGACACCGAGCTTTGTGAGGTCACCCAGTTCAAGCTCGTACGCATGCACGAGTCCCTCTCCCAGAGGAGGGATGGAGTATCGATGTGCGCCCTCGCCGCTGTGGTCGACGACGAAACTCATCGAGTCGCGGCCAGATTCGGGGCTGGGCGACGCCTCGAAGATGGCATTGGCATATGAGACCCCGTGCTTCTCTAGGTCGTTCTTGACCACCATCAGCGGCCCTATCAGGCTGCTCATGGAGGGAAAGAGCTTCACGCGCGGCTCCGCCTCGTATGCCAGCAGAGCCACCCCGATCACGAACGAGGAGACCGACCCTATCTCGAGGATGAGAGCCGAAGTGAAGAACGCCCCGGCAAACAGCGCGGCGCTCAGTATGACCAGAGCCAGCCCGGCCTGCCTGGAGTGCGAGGCCCGGGCTCTCCAGAGCCTGACCCTGAGCAGGTCTACGTCGCTCGCTTCTTCGTCCTTCCCGTTGGCCTCCGGGACTTCGGGCCTGGCTTCTGTCGGCGATTGCGGTGGCAGTTCATCATTTTTCACGGTTGTCTTCTCAGAGGTTTGAGCGAGAGTTGCATTCTCGGCGGAGTTCTGGAGCGACTTGGCGACGAGGTGTTCCATGGCCTTGTCGATGTCGCCGCGGTCCCCGTCGAAGAAAGAGTCGAAACGGGGCTCGAAGTATTCCTCTTTGGTTTCTGGGACGTCGACCTTTGGCGCCAGGGCCTTGGGTTGCGAGTTCGTTTCAAGCTCTTTCGGATTCTCATCCGACTTGTTGACGCTGTGCCCAAGGTTGCTCTCTTTCTCTTCGCTCTTGGGGTCTTCCTTCGTCTTGCGCGAGTCACTGATGAACTTCAACTAGTCAGGTCCTTCCTCCTACCTTGAGGTTCTGGAGGACCTGCCTCCACGATGCAAGGATGAGGTGCCTCGCGAGGTAGATGGTCAGGCAGATTGCGAAGACGGCCGCTGGAAGCCCGATGAGGTCTAGGTAGTTCGGCGCGAAGACGGCTTGGATGACCATCGGGGCGCTCACGCTCAGGCTGAGGGGGTCGGAGGTGTTGGTATCGATCCCGGTCCACTTCACGAACTGGTATGGGAAGGAAGCGTGCGCCTCGAGGGTGACCTGGCCGTTGCCCGTCACGAAGGTCTGCACGGACTGACCCGGATTGATGCTCTGGACCGACGGCCCGGTCGTGTACCTCACGGAACCCCCGTTAGAAGAAATGATCGTCAGGCCCGGTTCGAATTGAGCCGTCTCGTTCATGGCTGAGAGCACTGGGATGGAAAGCGTGGCGTTCGTCCCGGTGTAGGCGCCGGTCCCGAGGCCGTCCCACCTGCCTAGGGCCCAGCCATGACCAGGGACCGCCTGGAGGGTGATGTCGCTGCTCGCGTTGTACCAGCCTCCCGAGGTCACCGTGCCCCCGCTGGCGGGGCTGGCCGCGGTCGTGACGAGGAACTCGAGGACGTATTGGAGGTGGAGGGAAGCCGGCCCGGCTATCGTGCCCTGAGTGGGACCGCTGCTAAGCCATCTTTCGCCCTGCTGTTGCTGCAGGCTAGGTGCGAGCGACGTCTGCCAGCCGGACCCGGCGTCCGCCCAGACCTGAGCGGTTTGGCTCGTCAAGTCCAGGGAGGCGCTCTTGCCCGCTTCGACCACCGTCAGGGTGGGAGGAAGCGCCATCACCCCGCCGATCGGCGTGTATGAGTAGCTCACCAGATATTGGTGGAAGAATCGAAGGTCTTCCTGAATCGGCGCGGTGACGTTTCCTCCAAGAAGGCCGGAGTGCCACCGCTCGCCCGTGCCGCCACTTATCACGTTCTGCACAGAGAAACTATCCCCGACATCCGCCCAGACTGGTGAGCCTGCCTGGCCCATCACGGACTGCGCGTTTTCACCGAAAGAGATGTATTCTATCGTCGGGGCAGAGGCAGGGGGCGCGCCGGAGTAGGAAAGATTCAACAAGACCTGGTGATAATACAGCTGGGTCACAGAGGCGGGTGATGTTAGTGTCCCGGTCACGTTGGCAGCGGCGATCCACCTCTCGGCGGGGAGCTGCAACAGCCTCTGAGGGATGGCGTAGTTGGTTCCGCTATCGAGCCAGACGCCGACGGTCTCGGTGCCCAGCAGCGCCTTGAACGGTTGCCCTCCGGAGGTCCCCGAGATCGAAGACTGCGCCGGCAGAGCTCCTCCCACCACCCCCAGCGAGACTTGGATCTGATACTGGTGATAATACGTGACAGTCATGTTGGAGGAGGCGAGTCCGTCGGGCGCGTTAGGCGCGTACCACCTGTCGCCCGCCAAGGCGTCCGGTACGAAGAATTGAGTTCCGGCGTCAGCCCAGACGGTCGAGCCCTGTGCGGTCAGCGGGCTCTGCGTCTGGGTCCCGAGCATGGTGTAGTTGATCGACTGCGCGGACGAGGGCGCTCCTGGTTCCGAGTAGGAGACCTTCAAGAGGTATTCGTGGTAGTACGTTTGCAAGGCGGTCGCCCCGACGGCGACCGTGCCAGTGACGTTCGCGGTCGCGACCCACCTCTCGCCGGGATTGGCCAAGAGAACGCTCGAGATGAAGTAGGACGTCCCGCTGTCCAACCAGACCTGCTGCGGCTGGGTCTCAAGGGGGACGGTGACGTTCTTGTTAGCCGATACCCCCGCGAGGGACGGGAAGACGGGGGTGGAGACGCCTTTCGTGACTTGGCTCGACGCAGAGCCGTCTGTTATCGTGAAGGAAGCGGCGATCGCATACTGCTGGTAGTACGTGACTGCGATGTCAGAGTCCGTGACCAGCCCGGATGCGCTGCTCCCTGCGGACCACCGAACGGTCGAGTTGCCTCCGGAGAGAGGGTCGGTGAAGGAATATTTCGAGCCCGCGTCGAGCCACAGGTTCGTGGTCAGGGAGGCGAGCGACACGTTGAACCCCGACCCCATGGACACGGCGAAGAAGGTGGGGGCCGCTTGGTTGCCAGGGCTGTCCTTTACCGCGAACGAGACCGAAAGGCTGTATTGGTGGTAGTAGGTGGGGCTGAGGTTCCCTGGCCCCGTCGCGATCCCGCTGACGTTCTGGGCTATCCACCTGACGTTGCCCAGGGAGCCAGGAATCAGCGCGGGGTAGGCGTAGGACGTCCCGACGTCTACCCAGGTCTGGCCTGGTGCGCCCGCGTTCAGCGTCACACCGAACGAAGTGTAGGTCACGAACGGCGCGATCGATGAGCCCGGAGTCCCTCCGACGACTTGGTACCCCAGATCGACCTGGTACTGGTGGTAGTACACGAAGGTCATCGTTGTGCCTCCATTGGCTGTCCCGAAGGAGTAGGAGACCTTCCCTTGCGCGCCTCCATGGAGATTCCACGCGTCGCCCTGCGAGCTGTTCCCGAGCTGGTTGGGCACGAACCACTCGCTGTTGACGTCCACTTCGTAGCTCGTCGGCGTCGCGGTAAGGACGACCGTCTTCGTCTCATTGGAGAGCGTATAGGTGAAGGTGGGCGCGAGCACCCCCTTGCTGCTCCCGACTAGCACAACGTTCACCGTCATCGGGACTTGCGGCGGGATGAACGTCACCGTCGCCGTCCCGGAACCAGGCGCGTCGACCGTGTCGCCCGAGTACGATGCGGTGATTGTGACTGTCAGTGCGACGGTCTTTCCGGGGGGCGGCTGGTACTCGACGGAGCAACTGCCGGAGGCGTTGGTTACGGGAGACAGGGTGCACGTCGTCTCCTTGAATTTGCCCCCGACCCCCCCATCGCTCCAGATGACCGTCCCCGAGGGTGAACTCTTCGACGCGCCGCTGGTGTCGGTGACCGTCGCGGTGAAGTTGGTCGGCTGGCCGTTCGTCAGCAAGGCGGAGTTCGGGCTGATTGCCGTCGAGGTGGGAGCGTTGACGTTGAGCACGCTCTGACCCTCGCTCGAGAGATGATTCGCGTCCCCCACGTACGTCGCCGTTAGCGTGATTTCAGAGCCTACCGAGCTGGCCGGAGGCACGTACGACACCGAGCACTGGCCCGCGACCGAGCTGCTCGAGACTAGCACGCAGTCGGTCGCCGTAAAGTTCCCGCCGGCTCCGTTATCTCCCCAGCGGACCTCGCCGGTGGGATCCAGGGGGGAGACGCTGATATCCAAGACGCTTGCTGTGACCGCTATCGCGTTCCCTGGTGTCACGTTGGCAGGGTTGGGCGAGACGGTCGTCAGCGTCGAGTCCAGCGTCGGGGGCGACCCTTGCAAAGGGAGCACGGAACTGGCGGATCCTACCGGCGATTGGAGGGCGTCGGCTCTGGCCGACCCCGCCGCCAGCGTCAACATGAGGACCGCGAGCGGCAGGATGGTCGCCGCCCGCATGAGCCATGACCTCCGATTCAGTGCTTGGACCCTCATGGGAGCTCGACCGCGGAAGCGTAGATGCTGGAGAGGTTGACGGCCAGGCGCTCGAAGGTGAACTCCTCCGCTCTCTTGCGGCCGTTAGCGCCCATGGTCGACGACAGGTCGGGCGACTCGAGGAGGGAGATGAGGCCGTCGGCGAGCAACGTCGCGTCACCAAAGTCGCACGCCAGTCCGCACCTCCCGTAGTCTATCTCGTAGGGGAGCCCTCCGACCCTGGTCACGACGACCGGCCTCGACTGGGCCATCGCCTTCATCACGCTCTGGCTGAAGCCCTCGAAACTGCTCGGCATGACGAAGGCGTCGCACGCGGAGAGGAGCTCGACCTCCTCCTCTTCGGTCGTGACCGCCTTCATTATCGCGATGTTCTCGGCGACGTCGAGCCTCTCGGCCAGCTCTCGGAGGTGGCTCGAGTACCCGATGTAGTCGGGGCCGACGATGGCTAGCTTCGCCCTCGGGAACCGCCGCTTGACGTGCTGCATCGCCTGGACGGCATACTGCACGCCCTTCTGCGGGGATATCCTCCCCAGGTAGAGGATCAGCTCGCCGTCGTGGCCGAACCTTTCCCGTCCCTTCCTCGCGTCCGCCTTTGTCAGGTAGCTCTTCGGGATCCCGGAGGGCTCGAGCCTGGTCCGGGCGTCTTCCACGCCGAAGGATCGCACCCAATCCATGATCTCTGGATACCTGACGAGCACTACCGCGCAGTCCCTGAAGAGGGAGGGGGTCACGTAGCTATCGTAGAGCCTGAAGAGGAGCCTCTGGGTCGCGCCGTAGTCGGAGTGCGTCGCGAACGGCCCGTAGGTGGTGATGACGAGAGGCTTCCCGAGCTTCCCGGCGGCCTTCGCCGCGGGGCGCGCATACGAGTCGTGACTGTACACGTGGATGAGGTCGGGGCTGTCCCGCTGGAGGGCATCCTGGAGGCCCCGCCACATCTTGACCCGGTAGCTCACCTCGAACCAGACTTCCAGCCTGTGTACGTGCACGCCGTCGATGACCTCCTCCTCGCCGTCGATCTTCTTCCCCATCACCTTGTTGGGGGTGTACACGTGGACGTCATAGCCCAGCCGGGCCAGCTCTGTCCCGATCCCCCTCACGTAGAACTCGACCCCTCCTATCATCGGGTGGAAGGACGGCGTGACTATGCCTATGCTCCCCATGCCGCGAGCCAACTCTAACGTTGCGCCGCCGCTTTGACGCTGATGCGGAGATAGGCGCGTTCGGTGGCCTCTGCAACCCTCTCCCACGTATACTCGCGGGCCATCAGGCGCCCTTCCTCGCCCATCCTTTCGACCATGTCCATGTCTACCGCCATCCTAAGCAGCGCTCCCGCGAGCTCCTGCCGAGAACCGGGAGTCACTAAGAGGCCGTTGACGCCCTCCACTATGATGCTCTTCGGCCCTCCGGTCCGTGTCGAGATGAGCGGCTTGCCGTGGGCTGCCGCCTCGAGCAGCACTATGCCGTAGGGCTCGTAGATGCTGGGCAGGACGAACACCGTGCACGCCTCGTACGCCGAGGCCTTCTCCTCGTCCGTCAGCCTGCCCGTGAAGACGACCCGTCCCTCGACGCCCAAGGCGGCGGCCTTGCGCCTCAGCTCGGCGAGGAACTCCTCCTCCTTCTGGCTCGTGCACCCTCCGGCGAGCACCAGCGTGAGGTTGGGCGCCCTCTCCGCGACGCTCGAGAAGGACTCCAGGAGGACGTCCAGGCCCTTGGTCCTGTTTATGCGAGAGAGGCAGAGGGCGATCTCCCCTCCCTCGAGCCCGAACTTCGACTTGAACAGAGACGGGTCGGCGCGCGAGAAGTGGACGCTGTCGACCCCGTGGGGGATGACCACGGTCTGGTCCGAGCTGACCCCCATCCTCGCCAGCAGCACGGCTTCGTCGCGGGTCAGCGAGATTACCGTACCAAAGTAGGCGAGGGTGGTCGGGGCGAAGAGGTTGTCGTAAATGGGTACGAGCGCCCTCGCGAAAGGACCCCTCACCCCGCCCGGATGGAACGGCGAGTGGGTCGTCAGGACCGAGGCGCTCCCCCCGAGCTTCGAGACCATCATGGAGATGTCGGTGTGAGGGTGCCTGAAGGAGTGCGCGTGGACGACGTCGAACTCGCCCCTGAGCACCTCGCGCGCGAACCCGGGCCAGACCTTGCCGAACTCCCCGAGGCTCATGATACTCTCGAAACGGTGGACGCGCAGGCCCTCGACGACCGCGCTCGGCTCAAGGACGTCGCTCTGCCTCGTGCTCGCGCACGTGAAGATCTCCACCTCGTGCCCTCTGCGGACGAGCTCCTTCGAGAGGTTGAGGACGTGCCTCTCCACCCCTCCCTCGACCGGGAGGAAGTACGGCGTGACCTGCGCTATCTTCATCTTGGCTCACTTGATATCGACATCTGGCGCGCGGACGGCGGGGCTCTGGAGGGCTTCTTCCTGGGGCTGCTGGGAGAACCACGCGATGGTCTCCGCGAGCCCTTGAGCGAGAGAGAACCTGGGCCTGTACCCGATCTCTTCCCGGGCCTTCGAGACATCCGCGTAGCTAGCCCTGATGTCCCCCTTCCTCGGGTCCGTGTGCTCTGGGGCGAGGTCATGTTTGCCGAGCAGCTTGACGATCGAGAGGGCGAGCTCGTTGACAGATATCGTGCCCCCTGCAGCGATGTTGTAGACCTCCCCTCCCTTGATCAGGGGGCTGGTCAGAGACAGCAAGTTTGCCTCGACCACGTCCTGGACGAACGTGAAGTCCCGCGTCTGCAGCCCGTCGCCATAGATGACGGGGGCCTTGCCTTCGCGCACCCTCCGGATGAACGTGGGGATCACCCCGCTGTAGAAGCCGCCCTTCTGCCGAGGCCCGTACACGTTGAAGTATCGCAGGGAGACGGTCTTCAGCCCGTAGACCTTCGCGAAGACCCTGCAGTAGTTCTCTGCGGCGAGCTTCGCGGTGCCGTAGGGCGACGATGGGACCGTGCTCATGGACTCCCTCTTCGGGAGCGTCTCGGTGTCGCCGTATACCGATGAGGACGACGCGTAGACGAACCGCTGGACCTTGGCCTCCACGGCGGCCCTTAGCAGGTTCAGTGTCCCGGTCACGTTGACCTCGTTCACCACGCCCGGATCCTCGACCGAGCGGGCCACGCTCACGAGCGCCGCCTGATGGATGACGCTCTGGTACTCCTGGACTATCTTCCGGACGGCGGAGTAGTCTCGTATGTCCTGGTCGTGGACGGTGACCTTCGGGTGCGAGGTCTTCGCGAGGTTTCGGGCGTCTCCCGTGCTGAAGTTGTCGAGGACGCCCACCTCGACCCCTTCCAGGGTCAGCCGGTCGACTATGTGGCTGCCGATGAACCCCGCGCCGCCGGTGACCAGAACCCTGGTGCCGTTTTGCATGGAGGTCAACGTGCCGGGGAGGCGCCCGCGGGCACCAGGCCTTGGGTCGCCTTGAACCACTCGAGGAACTCGGCGACCCCGGTCTCGAAGTCGACCTGCGGGGACCATCTGAGGATGCTCCTGGCCTTTGCGTTCTGGCAGAGCGTCTTCGGGAAGTCTCCCTTGTAGGCCTCGAGGAACTGCGGCTCGAGGTCGGCCCCGAAGCTACGGATGACCATGCGCGCAACGGCCTCCATGGGGAAGTCCTTGCCGTATCCCAGGTTGAAGACCTCGCCCACGCTCTCGTCGGCCATCGCCGCGAGGACCGTCCCGCCCACGATGTCGCTGACGAAGGTGAAGTCCCTCGACACCTTTCCGTCGCCATAGATCAACGGGGGCTCGCCGCTCATCACTCGCTTCGCGAAGGAGTAGACGACCTGGTCGGGCCTCCCGCGCGGCCCGTATACCGAGAAGTACCTCAAGCAGGTGACGGGGATCCCGTAGGTCTGATGGAACGCCAGGCAGTACTTTTCGCCCGCGAGCTTGCTGACGCCGTACGGGCTCGTCGGGTTCTGCGGGTGGTCCTCGTTCAGCATCGGCTTCAGCGGCTTCCCGAAGATTGAGGAGGATGAGGCGTAGATCATCTTTTTCACGGTCTTCGCCCTCCGGACGGCTTGCAAGACGTCGAGGGTGCCCATCGCGTTGACCTCTTCGGCTTTGATAGGATTCTCGATGCAGTACCTCACGCCAGCTTGGCCTGCGAGGTGGAAGACGACGTCGACTCCTCTCATGGCCTGCCCCATCTTCTCCGCATCGAGTATGCTCCCCCTGATGAGGAGGAACCTCGGGTTCGCGAGGTTCTGCTGGACGTTGCCCTCCTTCCCGGGATAGAAGGGATCGAAGTTGTCGAAGGCCACCACCTTGCATCCCTGCCTCAGGAGGGAATCGACGAGCGTAGACCCGATGAAACCTGCCCCCCCGGTGACCAGCGCCCTGACTCCGTGGAGTTCCAACCCTAGTTGCTCCCTTGGGCTCTCGAGCCGCGAGGAGGCGAGGAGGGGCGAGGCCTCACGATCGCACTCTTCGGTTCCGGTTGGCGGCAGCGACAATCTCTTGCGCTCAAGGCTCGGGCTCTCCCAGCTTCAATCCGTGGTTTGCTTGAAGGTGGCGTCGGAATCTCAGGAGGTCTCTCTCCGAAGGGTCGGGCAGGGAGAAGACGAGGATGCAGAAAGAGCAGGTGCAGTTCGTGCCATTGGACTGAGAGCGCGGCAGGCCCGACCGGAGCGGGTTTGCCTTTTCCACGGGACTAACGGCCCTCAGTTCGGCGCGGAGAGGGCCGGAGCAGCCCTTCCGTCCATCTCAAGAGCAGTGGCCAGGCTCCCCATCGTCCCCGTGTGGAGGAGGCCTTCGTCCCTCTTCCTGGCCATGCATGCGAAGACCGGCTCTAGGGCGGTCCTGACCATCCTCTCCGCGCTGCCTCCCTCCTCCACGATGCTCCACGGGTGAGTCCAGAGGTGGAATACGGCCCGGTGCTTGACGCAGATGTCGACGTAGCGCTCTATCAGGGATGCCGCGCCGACGGACTTCTGGTCAACGTAGTAGACGGGTGGGATGTTCCAGAGCCCGCGCGCCTTCGAGAGACCCCCGATGACCCGCTTGTCGCCCCTATAGGCTATGAACCCCATCCTCTTCAAGACGTCGAAGTGGGCCTCCCTGTTCCACGGGAAGACGAAAGTGCGCGGCGCCGACGAAAGGCCCAGAGCGGCGACGCATCTCGTTATCTCTGCCTCCAGCTCGTCCGCGCCCGACCGGGAGGCGTCGATGTGGGAGTACGTGTGGATCCCTATCTCGTGCTCCGCGGTCGAGTCCAGTATCCGGCAGTAGGCCTTCCTGTCCTCTTCCGCGGTCCTTCCGCAGATGGCCCACGTGAGGGGGATTCCGTACTTCTCGCTCAGCTCCACCAGAGCAAAGGTTCCCGTGCGGTTAGGGCCCTCTCGGCCCGGTCTCGTGACGTCAAAGTCGATAGAGACGCAAGCTGCGGCGCGCTCCGCCCACGGGTTCCTGCGGACCGAGCCAGGGGGTTGGAAGCCTATTTTCAGCCTCTGGAGCGCAGACCGGGTCAGCAAACCGCTCGAAGAGAGAATCGGGGCTCTCGCCGCGTCCAGTGCCAGCGTCTTTGCCGTCCTTTTGAGATGAATTCCCACTTCACATACCAGAAGCTGAAATTAACAAAATATGAATTTCACACCCATACACGTGAATTCGACCTTCTCAGGGCTTAAATCACGTTGGGGTGAACAGCGGGCGGGCTTTGGTGACGCCCTGGTAGGTGGGGCCTCCGTCTGCTTTGCGAGCGTGGCGGAGAGCTTCCTTACCAACATGAAGACGACCGCTGCGCCCTAGGCTCCGAAGAGCCTGTCCTTGAAGGACCGGTACTCTTCGAGGAGCCTGAGCCCGTCGCTCGTGGCCTGGTAGTAGCGACCCCCGAACGTCTCTTCGCTCGTTATAAGACCCTTGGTCTCGAGGCTGTCGACTATCCCCTTCAGCTCGTTGTAGGAGATGTTCGCAGCCCTCATGATGTGCGTCGGCCTGAGGGGCTGGACGGAGCTGGCCTGGATGATGTCCAGGAGGATCTCCATCCTCGACCTCCTCTTCAATTGGACCTCTTCCTGGTCCATGTCGATTTTCCTGATCTCGTTGATCATTAGCGCGATCGGGTTGTCCATGTTCCGGACCAGCAGCGAGGCCTTCTCCTTGAAGGACTTCGTCTCTTCGCTCCCGAGCAGCCTCTCGACGTGGTCGGTGAGCTGCTTGGGGTCGGTGGAGTGAGGGATGTAGCGGTGGAGCTCGATGACCGGCTTTGACAGGGTCCAGTAGATAGCGCTCACGGCGGGCTTCCCGAGGACGAGCGCCTCCATCAGCATGGTCTCGGCGGCTCCGAGCACCAGGTCTGCGTCCGCGACGGGGCACATGGACGTCGATTCGTCGGTTATCGGGATATCCATCCTCCTGTATCGTATCGTCTGGCTTTCCGTCCGGGGCATCACGAGGACACTGGCGATGCCGGACTTGGAGATATTGCTGACGGCGGTCTCGAGGAGCGGCTTGTGGGTGGGGAAGAAGCTGGCGAACTCAGGTTCGGGCCGAACCAGCACTATCGGGGGCTTGAGCCCCAGCTTGCGGTACGCGTTCTCGGAGTTCTGCTGCTCGCCTTTCAGGTAGCAGGCGTGGAAGCCGTTGAACCACACGATCTTCTCTGGATCCGTCACTCCGTTGCGGTACAGATCCTGGAGCGTGTAGAACTTGGGCGCGAAGACCCTGCTGGAGATCGGGAAGACCATCTGGTTGACGTGGCTCTCCCTCTCGTCGTAGAAGACCGTCCACGATGGGATGTCGAAGCCGAAGGCTACCCTCACGGCCTCCGGCCACCTTTCCGTGAGGAGGAGGTCTGGCTTCTCCCTTTTCACGATCGGGATCATCTCTTCGATTGTCTGCGCGTAGGCCTGGAGCTTGTCGGGGAGCTCCTTTCCACCGTGCTTCCCGACGGGGACGAAGTCTATCTTCTTGGCCTTGAGTATCGCGAAGATGTTGTCGTGGCTCC